>Ga0209625_1000185_pt1 | contig 15310 bp, 15 predicted proteins | sample JacPin_JW_Ref_M2_FD_187960 | JGI IMG/M metagenome (GOLD analysis project Ga0209625, IMG submission 187960) | Forest soil microbial communities from Algoma, Ontario, Canada - Jack Pine, Ontario site 1_JW_Ref_M2 (SPAdes) (version 2) | ecosystem: Environmental > Terrestrial > Soil > Boreal...
CCGCGATCAGTATTTCAATATGAATCCCCACGTGCACATGTCGATGACGATGAACGATCAGCGCGTCGTCGGAGACATCGTCTGGAGTTCCTACGACTACACGCTCGAATCACCAACATTCCACTTCGCAGGACGCGGAATGATGCTCTGCCGCAAAAGCGAAAATCGCTGGTACATCCTCAGCATGCACGAATCGCCCACCGCTACCAACGCGATCGCGAAACCGTGAACTGCGCTACGCCAGCGTGCTCAAATCGAGCGGGAGCGATCGCAGCCGCTTGCCTGTGGTCGCGGCGATGGCGTTTGCAATTGCGGGCGCCAATGGCGGCACGCCCGGCTCGCCGATACCAGTGGGCCTCTCCGTGGATTTCACGATGTGGACTTCGACCTTCGGCATCTCCCGCATGCGCGTCGGTTCGTAGTCGTCGAAATTGCTCTGCTCTACCATCCCATCTTTGAACGTCACCCGATTTCGCAGCACGATCGCCAGCGCAAACCCGATGGCTCCCTCAATTTGTGCGGTGACCACGTCGGGATCGATCGCCACGCCGCAATCGACAGCAGCCACGATCCGCTCGACCTTCAGCTTCGCCGCATTCGTCGAAACATCCGCGACCATCGCGACGCTCGTATTGAACGAATGGTGGAACGCAAAACCGCGTCCCCGCCCATCGCCCACAGGCTGCTCCCAACCACCCTTCTCCGCTGCGAGGCGCACGACCTCAGCGTAGCGGGGTTGTTGCGTCAGCAGACCGATTCGGTACGCCACGGGATCTTTTCCGGCGAGATGAGCAAGTTCGTCGATCATCGTTTCCATCACATAAGCCGTGTGCGTATTTCCCACTGACCGGAACCACAAGACCGTGACAGGCGTTTCGACGTTGTGAACGTCAACCGCAAGATTCGCGATCGTATAGGGAGTGTCAACGATTCCCTCGATTGTGCTGTTATCCACTCCGCCCTTCATGGCCATGGCCTCGAGACCGGTGCCCTTGAAGATCGACTTGCTGACGACCGTGTGCTGCCAGCCGGAAATCTGGCCGCTGGCGTCGATCCCCGCCTTTACCCGATGCAACACCATCGGCCGGTAAAAACCGCCCTTGATGTCGTCCTCGCGCGTCCATACGACGTGAACCGGAGCGCGGCCTCCGATGGCTTTCACGACTTGCGCCATTTCTGCGGTCCAGTCGGCCGTCGTGCTCGCCCTTCGCCCGAAGCTGCCTCCGCCCAGAAGGGTGTTGATCTTGATCTGCTCGGGCTTCATGCCCAGAACCTGCGCAGCGACCATTTGATCGAGGGTCTGCAATTGAGAACCCGACCATATTTCTGCACCGTCGCTATGAAGCTCAATCACGCCGTTCATCGGTTCCATGGGCGCGTGCGCGAGAAATGGAAACGTGTACTCGGCTTCGACGGTCTTCGCAGCCCGCGTCATACCCGCAGCGGCGTCCCCGCGCCCTTCCGCGGGAATGCCCGGTTGCTTCATCATCTGCCGGTACGACTCGAGCATCTCAGCCGAAGAGCGCTTTTCCGCGCCGGAATTGTCCCAGGTAACTCTGAGGGCGTCTCGCCCTCGTATCGCAGACCATGTGTCCTTTGCGAGAACCGCGACACCGGCCGGGACTTCCACTACGTCAACAACGCCGTCGATTTTCTTCGCTTCGGTCGCGTCGAAGGATGCAACTTTTGCGCCGAATCGATCAGGGCGCTTCAGAACAGCCGTAAGCATCCCGGGTCGTGTAATATCGAGCGCGAAAATTGCTTTGCCTGTCGTTTTCCCCGGTGTATCCAGCCGAGGAAGTTTCGTTCCGATGAGGTTCCAATCTTTCGCGGGTTTGAGCGTCACGTCCTTTGGCACTGGCATGTGCATTGCGTCGGCAGCCAGCTCCCCGAAATGCGCCTTGCGCCCCGATCGCGAATGAACGACCACACTTTTCTCCACGACGATTTCGCCGCCCGGCACATTCCATTTCTCTGCCGCCGCGGCGATGAACATCATCCGCGCCGCCGCGCCCACTTTGCGCATCTGCTCCCAAGCCTCGGCCATCGAGCTCGAGCCGCCTGTGCCCATCAGAGGACCAAATAGAAGATTGTTGTAGAGCTTGGCGTCGTTGGTCGCAAATTCGAATCGCACCGTGGACCAATCCGCACCGAGTTCTTCGGCTACCATCGTGGCGAGGCCGGTGGTCACACCTTGTCCCATCTCAAAATGTTTGCTAAGAACTGTGACGCTGCTATCTGCACCGATCTTCAGGAAAAAATTTGGGTCATAGGGTGCTTGCGCAGCTCCGCCCTGTGCGCTCGTAATTTCAGGAAATGCAACGTACGTGCCTAGAATGAACGCCCCCGCGGCAACGGCTGCCGATTTCAAAAAATCGCGGCGCGACGCATCAAAGGCTACAGGATTCGCGAGATTCGATGTGCTCATGGCTGTAGCCTCCTAGGCGAGCGATTTCGCGGCCTCATGGATCGCGCGGCGAATCCGAACGTACGTGCCGCACCGGCAGATGTTGCCTTCCATGCTGAGGTCGATATCTCCGTCGGTCGGCGTTTTGTTTCCAGTGAGCAAAACGATGGCGGACATGATCTGCCCCGACTGGCAGTACCCGCACTGCACCACGTCGAGTCGTTGCCACGCCTGCGTCACTGCCTCGGCAACTTTTCCTGAGACCGCTTCGATCGTCGTGATCGTTTTCCCCGCTGCTTCCCCCACCATGATCGAACACGACCGCGCGGCCTGCCCATTGATATGAACGGTGCATGCGCCGCACATCGCCTTACCGCAGCCGAATTTCGTGCCGGTCAAATGAAGCCTATCGCGCAGCGCCCAAAGCAGCGGCATCTCCGGACTCACGTCCAATTCGTGCGATTCGCCGTTAACCTTCAGAGTGATCATCTAATTCTCCTTCCTGCGTGGCCTCGCAATGCGCCGAGCCCGCCCGCACATCGCGAACGGCCAAATCAATTCGGGCAAGCCATTCCGCCCGCCACCCAAATCTTCATGTACTCGACAACTTTTTCATGAGGGATCGGCACCGGCTCGCGGCCCTTGCCCGGATTCCAGCCATACAGAACAAGCGGTTCGTCTTCCATATGCCTGATCAGCGCTGAGCCATCTCGATTCCCATTGTGTTTGGGATCCTTCACCGCGCGGCACAGATCCCCGCTCGATAATCCCTGCCAAAGCATCGAGACCGGCGCGAGCTTCCAATCCAGTCCGCCCGGAGTTCCCGACGTTGGATTGTTTCCCATACTGTTGTGGCAATTGCCGCAGCGCATCGCTCCTACGCCCTGATCGTCCGGCCCGCGAACGACGCGAGGAATGTGAACCCTGCGTGAATCTCCCTGCAGCGGCGAATTCAATTGATGGCAGTTGAGGCAGCGCGGATGCTCGAGCACTGTGGCAATTTGATCCCACGCCGCAAGGCTTGTGGCTTGATCATCCGCTAACGACGGTTGTGTTCGCGCAGCGCCTGTGGATGACAATGCAACGGCGGTCGCCGCAAGAATCAAAGTCACCACGAAGGTGACAAACGAAACGCGAGATCCCCATATTCGCATCGGCACCTCCACCCATATAGTACAACGCGAGACTCATCGCGTTGACTAAGTTCTTGTTTTGAATTTGGATGCCCTGAATGAATCAAAGATTCGAGCTGCTGCTATCGGGGTGCGCGCGGGTCCGGCGGCCCAGGATTTCCGGAAGCGTGCGTGGCGCGACAACTTTCATACAGGCTTTACGGCTTCCATGAGGCCGAACAAGCCCTCGGCGAGAGTCGGATGAATGTACACTGCGCCTTTGAGCACGGTGTAAGGCGCATCGGCCAGAATCATCGCTCCGAGAATCTGCACGGTCTCGCCGCCTTCGGCTCCGAGAATCGACGCTCCAAGGATGCGGTCTGTTTCGGCGTCAACGATGATTTTCATGAAGCCGGCCGTTTCATCGCGCTCGATGGCGCGAGACACGCTCGACATCGGAAATGTCCCGATTTTCAGCTTTCGCCCGCTCGCGCGCGCTTCCTTTTCCGTCATACCCACGCGCCCAAGCTGCGGATCGGTAAAAAGAGAATAGGGAAGATAACGATTCACCGTCGTCAGATTCTTGCTTTCGATGAGATTACCGTAAACGATCTGGTAGTCGTTGTAGGAAATGTGCGTGAAGGCCGGACCACCCTTCACGTCGCCGAGCGCCCAGATTCCCGGCACGCCGGTTTCCAGCCGTCCGTTCACCTTGATATAGCCGTGCGCGTCAAGCGCAACTCCCGCTTTGTCGAGTCCGAGATCGCCGGTATTCGGCACGCGGCCGGTAGCCGCAAGAAGGTGGGAGCCGCGAAACGTTTGCGAACCGCCGTTTGAATCAACGGTGAGGGCAATTTCGGTTCTCTGCCTTTCAACTTTCGTCGAATTTGCATTCAAATGAAACTCAATGCCTTCGGCTTCAAGCGCTTTCTGAAGCGCCACGGCAACATCACTGTCCTCTCGCGACAGAAGTTGACCGCCCCGATGAATAATCGTCACCCGGCTACCGAAGCGGCGGAACATCTGTCCGAATTCAAGGCCGATGTAGCCGCCGCCGAGGATGATCAAATGTTCGGGAATTTCTTGCAGCTCCATCAGCGATTCGTTCGTGAGATAGCCGACCGAGTCGATTCCCGGAATGCGCGGCGGAACGGGCCGCGTGCCCGTATCGATAAAAATTTTATCGCTCTCGAGAATTTCATCTCCCACTTGCACCTGCCCCAGCGAGAGAAAGTGCGCCACGCCCCGGTAGAGACGCAGCTTCGGGTGCTGGTCAACACGGCGCTGCTGGCCACTGCGGAAACTCTGCACTACCGCATTTTTGCGCGCCACGATCGCGGGAAGATCGACGCTGACTCCGGCCGCATTGACGCCCCACTTCTTCCCATTGCGCGCGTAGTGCGCCACCTGCGCCGAAGCAATCATCGTCTTGGTCGGGGTGCAACCCGTATTGACGCACGTCCCGCCGAGATAAGATTTTTCGATGAGCGCAACGCTCCAGCCGCGCTCTGTAAGCACGGAAGAAAGAGGATTCGCCGCCTGTCCCGATCCGATGATGATGGCGTCGTATTTCACTTGTAATCCTTGAGATTCCACGCGATGAGCAGCAGAGCCGATGGGCGCGTCGCGCCCGCGCATCGGACGCGCCGTCTGATTCTGCATCAGATGCCCGAGTTTTGCGACCACCTACACGATTAGTTTATTGCGCGGCCCGAAGATTCGCTCAATTCATATTCCACATTCATACGCGTGTGATGATTGCCGCCTAAACATCCATAAGGTTGTACTTCAACGTGGAAGGAACAAGCTCCTTGGCATGCTCCAGACGCCGTTGCAGAATGTACGGTGCGGGTTGCTACCCATCCTGCACTTGAAGAGCGTTGACTCGTCTAGAGTTCCTATCTAGACGTCAACGTCCTCGCACGCCAGGAGAAGCAATCATGAAGACGCTGATAGTGCTTGCGGTCGCTGTACTTCTCTTGTTTCCGGCTTGCCTGCAGGCGAGTCCTGCAAAATCGGCATTGGAAGTGGTGGTGCTTGGTTCTGGCGGGCCACGGGCATTCGGGAGGGCCGGGTCAAGTTTCATCGTGCTTGTCGAAGGGACACCGCGGATTTTGGTGGATGCCGGGCCGGGAGCGTTTCTACGGATTGGCGAATTGGGCCTGGATTTGGAAAAAGTAGATACGGTCTTGCTGACTCATCTGCATATCGATCACAGCGGAGACCTAGTGGCTTTCTTCAATGCGCGAGCGCTTACTAGTGACGGACCAATCGCGTACCGGATTTTTGGCCCCGATGGAAAAGGACTATTCCCCAAGACTTCGAGATTTGTGGACTTGTTGGTGGGACGAGACGGTGCATTTGCGTATCAGAAGACGTTTGGCGCGCAGGAATCGTTTACCGTTCGCGATCTGGCAATCAACCTGGATTCCACGCGCACTAAGATTGTGGATGAGAATGGTTTGGTCGTGGAGGAAATTGCGACGCATCACGGCGACTGTCCGTCGGTGGCTTACCGGATTTCCTATGAGGGCGTGGTGATGGTTTTCTCTGGAGACATGGACGCGTCAGCGCTGCCGAATCTGGTTCAATTAGCGAAGAATGCGGATTTGCTGATTTTTAATTGTGCCGTGCTTGATCCTCCCGGTTCGCCTTCGCAGCTATACGACCTGCATACGCCGCCCAGGAAAATTGGCGAAGCCGCGCGAGAAAGTGGGGTAAAAAGTTTGCTGCTGAGCCATCTTGCTCCAGACGTGGAAGGGCAGGAGGCCGCGGTGCGGAAATCGATTCGTGGGTCCTATAGTGGACCTGTTGCGTTCGCGAGCGATAAGCTGCGCGTGCCGGTCGGATAGTAAAGCGATACATACGAGGGCCCAAATGGATCGGCGAAGATTTATTGCCCAAGGCGGAAGCCTGCTTACGGGCCCAGGTGCCTCTCACAGCCATCCACCGCGTCGGAGCGGATGGTGCCGGCGCTACGGCGGCTGCTCCACTGGATTTTCGCCTTAGCCGGAATTTTCGGCTTAGATCTTTAGCTTGCGCAGAGTATGTTTCTCCTGTTCTGGACACAACAAGTTTGTCACCCGGAGAGCAGGTGGACAAGGGCGACGGCAGGCGAGAGAATTAAGACCGTCAAATGGAAGCTCCGTTTAAGCCGGGACAGCTCGTTCGAGTCAATCTCGCTGGCATGCAAGTCGAAAGCGTAACATTTCATGCCGCCGTTACGGACGCGGTGGGGAATATCGTCAAGCAGACCTCGGAGGATCCGCCGAAATACCTCGTCCGGCTGCTCTTCTCGTTTCGCGGAATCAACGAAGTGGAAGTTCCTGCCGACCGCATTCATGGAGGATAGTGTCAGGGCGTGCCCTTCAGCCTGACGCTGGTGCGAATTCCGCCAATCGCGCAGCCTTCAAAGCGCAGCTCGGTTTAGAACAGAACCGAACTACCTCCGATGCCAACGCCGTCGGTCGCCATACGCCGTTCAGTTTTCACTTAGGACAAGGCTGGCCCCTGGGACAGTTGTGATCTGCCCATAACGAGAAAAGAATCGACTAGATGTTTAGGAGCCGTGCCATGAGAAAAAGCTGTGCGTTTATCTTCGCCATCTTTCTAGCGTGTCCAGCGTTCGCAGCGAATGAAGGCAGGGAACAAAAACGCCTCGAAGCCTGTGGCCAGGTGTTCAAGGAGATTATGGACATCCCCGACGGGGTTCCGAAGGAGCTGCTCAACAAGGCTGAATGCGTGATTGTGATTCCTTCGGTTCTGAAATTCGCGATCGGCATCGGAGGCGATTTTGGTCGAGGGGCGATCACGTGTCGTACCGGCGAACACTTCACCGGACATTGGAGTGCCCCCGCGCTGTTCGCGCTCGAAGGCGCAAACATCGGATTCCAGTTGGGCGGCCAGGCCACGGACTTCGTGCTATTGGTGATGAATCCCAAAGGCGCGAACTCAATCATGAGCAGCAAAGTGAAGCTTGGTGCGGACGCCTCAGCCGCAGCCGGCCCCAAGGGGCGCGCAGCGGCGGCGGATACTGACATCGTAATGAGGGCGGAGATCCTTAGTTATTCCCGCTCCCGTGGGCTGTTCGCCGGGATCTCCCTCGAGGGTTCAACCCTTCGGTCTGACGGCAGCGCCAACAGGAAACTCTATGGCCGCGACATCGGCGCTAAGGAAATTGTCCGCGAAGGTAAGGTCGGCGTACCGGCCTCGGGCCGTGAATTGGTCTCCTTACTGAATAAGCTGTCGCCGAAAAACGAATCCGATCCCGTATCGTTGAAGGAATAAGCCATACCTGCGCGCCTCATTGTTTCCCCGCTCCGCGCTAGGCGAGCCGAATTATTAGAGAGCGCACGCCGTCCGCCGTCCGAGCGGCCGTGTTTGATTTGACTATGTCTTGCGGTGTTTGCGAAAGAGACAGGCGGCTCCGAGGCCGGTAGAAAGCAAGATGAGAGTGGCAGGCTCGGGAGTCGGCGTCGGAGGTGGGCTATCCGGCGCCGGGAATAAGCCGCCCGTCGCTGGAATTATGGGGACCGACATGGCCGGCACCCCTGTCGTTCCACCGCCGCCTCCGGAACCGATGAATGGAAGAATACCGGCCGGTATACCGCCGCCTTCAAGCTCACCGATGATGGGCGCGACGACGGGCTCGATGATTTGGGAGACGAGCGGTGTATCGAGTGTCTGGGGCAACGGATCGTCGACAAGTGAAATGGGCGTGCGCGGTATGTCGGAGATTTGGTTGCCGCAGCGAGTCCGTGAAGTATGCTGGCCGTCGGTGATCAACGTTTCGCCAACAGCGAGGCGCAATTTCTTCGAAGTCCAGAAGACATCGTCACCCCTGCGATAAGAGACGTAGACGGCGCGGGCTTCTTGCAGCTGGAAGACACGAGCTTTCGCAAGATCAAATGCGGCGTAGTGCGCGGCGACAACCGAATCGTTCGCCACCGCGCTTCGCAATTCCGCCACGCTCAATACGCCGCCAGGAATGATCGAGTAGGGGTAAACCGGCCGCCTGTTGGCTGCGTCGCGCTCGTGGAGAGCAGCGGAGGCGGCGAGAGGAGAAAACTCAAACGGCGAACCCACGGCGCCGTCCCGATGAATCGATGTATGGCTGCCGGGACTCGGCTTCGCGATTGACCAGCCGAGAAGACTTATGCAAGCCAGAACCGCCAGAACTTCGAACCGGCAAAGGTAACCCTTCCTGCAAAACCCTATCCCAAGATTGGGCCCCAAATCTTTGTACCCGCTTTCAAACAGATGTCACGGTAATGCGTGAAACCCCGACCCGCTGGATGACGATGCAATCGCTGCACCAACTTCCATCGATGATTTTGAAGGAATTAGAACGACGTAAATAATTGGAGATCTACGGCAAAAGATATCTTTTTCTCAAACGAAACCGGTATTTTCCCATGACAGCTTTCGCGTTCGTGTACTACCTCTGGTAGTAGTACGGGAACCTGCCCCCGGGAGGACGATTGACGAGTCTGAACCGTATCGACGGTCGAGCCACGCATCTGTTATGTACGGTTCTGTCCGCAGCCGGTGGCCTTCGTACGCCAAAATGGGGAAAGCCACGAAGTTCCGAGCTCCAATGAACGATTTTCCTGTTCTCAATCGTGACGACCGAAATGAACCTGTTGTCGTAGGGCGCACCGCCCGAGAGAATCTTCCCGTGCACTTCGTATTCAAGGGAATCGTCAGAGGCCAACCGGGAAAGCTTCAAAAATCTCGTATTCGCTTTCGGCATCACCATCCTTTCAGTTCACGGACCATCGCCAGGAAATGCCTCACGCGCGTACAGGAGTGACACTCAGCTCGCTCCGGACGATAGGCGCCACTTGAGTGCCGAGGATTTCTATGGCGCGCAGCATTTTTTCGTGTGGCAGCGTGGAGACACCCATTTGGAATGTGACGCGGGAGATGCCGCCGAGAACTTCGTTCACGTAAAGGACCTTTTTTGCGACCGTTTTAGCGTCGCCGATCAGCAGTGCGCCGGTAGGCCCGCGCAGGGCGTCAAACTGAGCGCGTGTGGCGGGCGGCCAGCCGCGTTCCTTGCCGATTTCGGTAAAAGTGTGCGCATAGCCTGGAAAGAATATTTCTGCGGCTTCGTCCGTGGTGTCCGCGAGAAAGCCAACGGAATGAAGACCTACGGTGAGTTGTTCGGAAGAGTGACCGGCGCGACGCCCGGCCTCGCGATAGAGCTCTATAAGAGGCCTGAAGCGTCTGGGCTCACCGCCGATGATGGCAACCATGAGAGGAAGTCCGAGCATTCCTGCGCGAACGAAAGATTCGGGCGTGCCGCCGACACCGACCCATATGGGGAGCGGATTCTGCAGCGGGCGAGGGTAGATTGCCTGGCCGGTAAGGGCCGCGCGGTGTTTTCCGGACCAGTGCACTTTGGTGCTTTCCCGGATTTTCAGGAGAAGCTCGAGTTTTTCCGCATAGAGCGAATCGTAATCTTCAAGACGCAGCCCGAAGAGGGGATACGACTCAACGAACGAACCGCGGCCGGCGACAATTTCGGCGCGGCCACGCGAGATCAAGTCGAGAGTCGCGAACTCCTGAAAAACGCGAACGGGGTCGGAAGCGCTCAGAACCGTAACTGCACTGGTGAGACGGATATTTTTCGTACGCGTGGCGGCAGCGGAGAGGATTACAACGGGAGCTGAGTCGAGAAACTCCGCCCGGTGATGCTCGCCGATGCCGAAGACGTCGAGGCCGACCTTATCGGCAAACTCAATCTCTTCGAGTAGATGGTGCATGCGCTCCACCGGGCTGAGCGTGAGACCTGTGGCTGGGTCGGAAATAGCTGCTGCGAAACTGTCGATTCCAATCTGCATTTAGGTCAATTCTCCAGGACAACTTTCATTTCGATGATCGGCGTATTGCGTCGTTATGTGAGAGTTAGCTTCAAGACCTTGGTTTGATTCCGCTCCCGAGGCTCTGGGCGCGCTTCCCCATCTTTTTCAATGTCGTTTCAAGAGCTCGCAACTCTTTCGGACTCGCATCGGCAAAGACTTTCCTAATTTCGGCCGCGTGTTTGCGAAAAATCGGCGCGATCAATCGTTTGCCTTTTGGAGTGAGCGACACGACGCGGACGCGCCGATCCTCGGGACTCTCGACGCGGCTTACCAGCCCTCTTTCGACGAGGCGGTCGACGGCGGTACTGATCGAGCCGGGCGTAAGGTACACCTTTGGGCCGATCGTGTTCACCGGCAAAGGCCCTTTGTTGAGGAGTGATTCAAGTATCCGGAAGTCGGTATCGTCGATTCCCGTCTCCTCAAGTCCCGCATAAAGATATTTCGCGGCCGCCCGAAACGCCTTCCCCAATACCAGCCAACAGTGAACCGGGTCTCGCGGGTTCTTGTCCATGACGAAACTATTTTGCCCTTTCGTATAACCGATGTCCAGAAGAATGAATCTATATCAATAGACTTGGCATCAATGGATAGTGAAAGAGAGGCACACTGCATATGGAACGTACAAACAAGGAACTGATCGCCGTAGTCGGCGCAACGGGCCAGCAGGGTGGCGGAGTAGTACGTGCACTACAAGCCCGCGGCCAATTCAGGGTGCGTGCTCTGACCCGCAATCCAGACAAGCACCCCGAACTTGCCGACGAAGTCGTCAAGGCAGATCTAAACCTCCCCGAAACTCTTAAAGCCGCATTTGAAGGGGCGCGCGGGGTTTTTCTAGTTACCAATTTTTGGGAACAAGGTACCGACGAGCTCAAGGAGGCAACAGCGGCAGTACGCGCTGCCAAGGATGCCGGTGTCAAACATTTCGTCTGGTCAACGCTGCCTGATGTAGAAGCCATCAGCGGCGGTAAGTTCGACGTTCCCCACTTTACCGGCAAGGCCAAAATTGATCGGATAGTTAGGGAAGCCGGGTTCGTGAATCATACATTCGTCATCGCGCCCATGTACTATCACGGGCTTGTGGGCGCCCCGGTTCTGCACAAGCAGCCTGACGGATCCACGGGATGGGCTCTACCTCTTGATGCAGCTGTGCGTTGCCTTCACATGGGCGACATCACCGAACTTGGCAGCATCGTTGCTGGAGCCTTCGCGCACCCAGATGAGGCAGGCAATGGCGAGTATCTGCCGCTCGTCGGTGATTTCATGAGCTTCAGTGAAATCGTTAGCACGCTAAATCAACAGGGTCACAAATTCTCATTCAAGCAAGTGCCGAAAGAAGTTTTCGCTGCCGCTTCATTCCCCGGAGCCGCCGAGCTCGCAGATAACTTCGGTTATTTCCAAGCTTGGACGTACTTAGGTTCGGACTCGCGCGATCGAATTGCGCTCGCAAACAAAATAGCCGGCCGGCAACCGACCAAGTTCGCGGCGTGGGCTCAAGTGAATTTTCCAGCTTGGTTGGATTGATGGAATCGCAAGGATAAGGACGAAAGATGACATATGGGTATCGGGAAGGAGTCTTATGATAACGACAAATACGCTGCCGGCTAACTCCGGTAAGGTGCGCCTGATAACGCTGTGGATTCTGTCCGGTCTTGTCGCGCTGGCTTTCCTAGGGGCAGGCGGCGCTAAGTTGGCGGGTGCCGCGGCTATGGTCGAACTGTTCGACAAGGTCGGCCGCGGTCAGTGGTTCCGGTATCTCACTGGTCTTCTGGAGGTCGCAGGCGGCATCGGTCTGCTGATTCCACGCTACGCGTTCTATGCAGCCGGCCTGCTTGGCGTCGTCATGGTTGGCGCGATCATCGCGCATGTGACCGTACTCGGCACCTCCCCCGCTGCCCCAGTTGTGCTGCTCATCCTCAGCGGGACGATCGCTTGGTTACGGAAGCCTTAATCATCAAAAGGTTTGGTGATCGACGGGCAGCCTCGACTCGCGCCGCTCGCGCTGAACGCCTAATAAAAATGGAGAGCCAAATGCGCAACCAATCTGAACCACGAAATCTTGCCGCCGTCAAAACCCCGATCTCACAGGAGGCCCTCGACCAGCTATTTCGCGAAGCGCGGACCCACTCCGCGTGGCTTCCCTGACAAATTGAATGCGGCATTCTTCTTTCAAGTCGCACGTCATACTTGCGAGAGAGAACCTGCATGTTAGGCAGGTTCTTAGACAGAATCACTTTCTCGTGATTGCAAGGTTCCACTGATCGGCAAATTTCCGGTGCGTATTTTATCCGCTCGTTCCATTAGCGGCTTCCACTCCTTTAGCATTCCCTGACCACACCGGTTCTTGACTGACGCGCGTCACAACGATCAGGACGCTGAGACGAACTCGGAATTCCCGTGCGAATTTGTGCGACACTTGACGCAGGGGGATGTAAGGATACACTCTTCGTTATCAAACCAGTCGTTTAACTCCCAGGAATCGCCAAGCGCAAGACCGGAAACGCAACGCGAAAGCGACCGCCTGAAGTTACTGCTGGACATGACGAACACTTTGATCTCGAACTTGGAGCCTCGCGATCTCATTCGCGCGATTTCGACGAGCATTAGGCAAGTTATGCGCTGTGACGTCGTTGGTGTGTGGTTGCCAGATGCGGAGCGGCGCCAATTGCGCCAGCGCGTTATGGATTTCCCGGAAAGCAAGGGATTCGCGAGGGAGGATCTTCTGCAACCTGTCGAGGGGTCGTTTATAGGCAGCGCATTCGAGACCGGCAAGGCTCGCTTGGCTTCCACGACGGCGAGCACGTTTCCGCTTGGGTCGTACAGGCAATAGTCGGTGACGCCGTTCCATGGTTCCGCGTCATAGCCATCAACTGGAACCTCTAGTCGGACCTGAGTGCGGTCGTTGAGTTTCCAATCAGCAGCCCGCAACCGCGGGTCGATTTGAAAGGCACGGGTTTTGGCTTCGTTGAGAGTCACTGAGTTAAGCACCGGCTGAATCCTCACCGATTGTGTCATCGTAGCTCATCGGAATATTCTCTATGAGAACAGCCTTTGCTTGTCAGACTCGATGAAAAAATAGCACCTAACCCAACTAGTTATCAAACAAGACAGGATACAATTGATGGGATATTCGAGCACAGTCAAAGTTGCGCTCTTTTCTCCTCCCGCCGCCACGACTCCCAGCGCCACGAGTGTACCGTTGCGGAACACGTATCCTTTTCGCAGGGTATCGGAATAGTTCGCGTACGGCGTTTCGGGATCAACGTCGAAGAAGCGATGCCGTCGATACTGTGCGCGTTTCCTGCGGGGTGGAGAGTGGAGCAGGTGCTTGAATGATGCCGCGTACTTCGGGCCGGGGCAATTCCCGGAGCATGCGCTCTGCGAGACGGTCTAAACTTCGGCCGACGATACTGCCGCGCGGTTCCCTAGCTTTGTCCAGCAGTGACAGCACCTCAGCTACGGTTTCAGACCATTGGCGGTCATCCTCAGGTGAACCACGGCGCTCCATGCGGCGCTCGATGATTCTGGCGAGGTCCGCAAGCCGCTCTTGGATTGCAAGAACGTGCGCCTGCTCCTCCGCAGAAGGATCAGCCTGAAGCCAGAGTGTCGTGTCCCGCGTTGCATCCTCGATTAGGCCGCGGATGCTCACTTGCTCGTCGAGCTGGGTCTGTGGGCCGCCCTGAGTGGCGGGTGCCTTCTGGTATCCAAGCTCCCGCGCCTCGATCTCGCAGCGCCCCGCGACTTCCGCTCTGAGTTTCCCTATCTCCATAGCGAGGTGATGCAGCGCGCGGTGTCGGTCTTCGAGGTGCGTTCTCTGTGAGGTGAGCGCAACGTTGAACTTTATCGTGCCCTCCCGCACTCCGATTAGCGCCATGGCTTCGGGCACTAGAACTTCGCGCACAAAGTCAGGCGTGACCGCTTCGCCCTGGATTTGCCGGACTTCGCGGGCAATTCGGGCGACCTCCGTTAGCCACTCACGCAAGAGCACAAGCTGGCCTTCTACGGTTTTCAGCAGAATCGAGCCGCCGCCTGTTCCCGCCCTGCGGTCAGAAGCCACGCTTTTTATCTGCATCTCGCGCGATAGCTCCAACAGCTTGAGGGTGAATAATTCCCGGTCAAACCTTTGGCTGGCTGTGCCCATTGCCACCTCCCGAAGTGGCTCCCCGACTTTGGAGAAAAGTGCGGCAGGTGGAGCGGGAAGCGTCCACTCTTCGGCTCGCGTTGCCTAGCCGCATCAGGATTCTATCATTTCGGGCTTGCCAAATAAACCTAAACAGTTTAGGATATGGATATGACAGATTCAGAGCTGAGGCAATTCACGAGTTGGTTGGGCAAGCGCAGTTACGAGGTGCGGCTCGCACGATTGGGCATTCAGCGAATCCGCGAGATCGCGCGCGAAAACGGCAAGCTGGGCGGGCGTCCGCCGAAGAAGGGGAAAAAGCGATGAGCCTCTACAAGCGTGGTGACGTGTGGTGGTACAAATTCCGCTTCGCGGGACAGCTGGTCCGCGAATCGTCCAAGAGCGAGAGCAAGACGGTCGCGAAAGAAGCGGAGCGTTCTCGGCGCAGAGAACTAGAAGGGTCCTTTAACTGCATTTCGAGACCACGAACGGCACAGCTTTTTTCAGCCGCGGCTGAGGCCTGGCTCCGAGCCAAGATCGCTCACTTGTCGCCCCGAAGCGTGATTATTGAACGCGCAAACCTAAAACACATCAATCCTTACTTCGGGAAGATGTTGCTCTGCGACATCGCTGCCGACGACATCGCACACTATCAGGCATCACGCCTCGAACAGGGCGCAGCTCCGAAGACGGTCAATCTCGAAGTGGGAACTCTGCGCGCGATCCTGCGTAAGAATCGGCTCTGGGCAGCGATCCAACCCGATGTGCGGATGCTCCGAGCGCGCGAGGACATAGGGCGGGCCATCAA
>Ga0209625_1000186_pt1 | contig 15280 bp, 14 predicted proteins | sample JacPin_JW_Ref_M2_FD_187960 | JGI IMG/M metagenome (GOLD analysis project Ga0209625, IMG submission 187960) | Forest soil microbial communities from Algoma, Ontario, Canada - Jack Pine, Ontario site 1_JW_Ref_M2 (SPAdes) (version 2) | ecosystem: Environmental > Terrestrial > Soil > Boreal...
TCATGGCAATTAGGGCACTTGCCGAGCGATGGCTTGGTCAAAAAATCATTAGCCCGCCGGGTGCTGGTGCGCCGCTTGGAATGCCGTCGTTTAGGGTTAGGCATGACACTACTCCTTGTTCCGCGCGCTGGCGGAGATAAATCGGGCCTTTTACAGCCCGGAAACTATTGTTTTTTCAGCCAGTCTTGCTTGAGGCGCGCGAGCGGGGCCAACCGTGGGTCCGTCGCGTGGGTCTCACACCGGCACTCTTCGTGGTTCAGGTTTGCGCCGCAATTGGGGCACAAACCTCGGCAGTCGCTCTGGCAAATCACCTTCAAAGGCAACGCCAGCAGCACCTGCTCTTTCACCACATCGGCCAGGAAGAGACCTTCACCCTGGAAGAATCCAATCTCGGTATCGTCGTCCTTCAGCCGGTCTTCTTTCGGCTTCTCATCTTTGGGCAGCGGCGCGTAGAACAGATCGAAAGCGCGGTTTACTTCCTCCACCACCGGCTCCAGGCACCGCGCACACTGCAGCTCGATTTTCGTGTCGAGCTGGCCCTCCACGCGAATCTGCCCTTCCAGCAGCTCCGCCGTGGCGTTTACTTCCAAGGGTTCTAGTTGCTTGATCTCCGAGGAATGAAAATCGACGCTTCCGGGCGCATATGTCTTCCGGATCCGCAACTTGCGAACGGCCAGATCCTTAACGTCAAGGAACATGTCGGCAGCGCCTCCGCGCGTAGGTTCATGCCTTATCATTATTGATTCGCGGAGCGAGCAAGTCAAGGAATCGGACGCGTTGGTGGTCAGTTTCGGTTAGCGCGGTAACGGTCCAATGAAGGCCCGGTCCCGAATTCAGGCAGAGACGCAGGCTAATCGTCTACTGCCCAAGAATCAAATGAAATACAAACCAGAGAGGCGTGCGGCAAGCGAGGATACGAATTTACTCTCCATGGCCCCTTCATAGCGCCGCTGAGGGTTTGGTGCGATTACTTTTTCGGTTGGGCTGCCGGAGCCTGTTCGCTGGAGGGGGGAACAATGTTCTTGATCCGCATGTATGTGACAAGATTGCCGTAGTGTTCCATATCGTGCATGTTGTTAATGTTCAGCACCCCGAGTTTGGGTATGTCCGTGCCGAATAGCTTCACCGTTTGTGCGCCGGAAGCATCCGTCATACCGTCATAAGCCTTATCACAGTAGGCGACCGCATTTTTGAGCGCGGCAACGAGATCGGCTTTCGTGGTTTTGGTCTGCTCGATTTTGAGACCGGGGTTGTTCTCTCCGAGTGCCAGCGAACAAAAGTTATATTGCGCGTCCGCGATATGTCCGAGAATCTGGCCGTAGCTGCGGACGGCCTCAGTGGGCTTGAAGTTGTAATTCTCTTCGGGCATTTTTTCGGCGGAACTGACGAGGAGAGTCTTTAGCCTTGCGTAAGCGAATTTATTGAACGTGCTGAACGGGTTGGCTTGTGAAACCTGTTCTCCCTGGCTGTTCGAGGCCCCCGGCGTGGTCTTGGAATCCTGTGCGAAAGCCGCCGTGGATACCAGGGACAGCACGACTGCTGACGCCATAGCGTGGAATTTCATTTTATTCTCCCGACTGCGCAGATTTGGCACCGACATCTCAGGCGCTGCTCTTATATACGCTGCTGGGTCCCGTTTCATTTCAGGCGCGGAGGTTCCGGCAGCAAAATAGTTCGCCCCCTTCTGGTCCTTGCCGGGCATGTGGAATCGCTGGACCTGTGCTTGTCCGGCAAACGCTGCCAGCTCAACTGGTCGATGCAACGCCACCTTAATCAGTTGATCCGGCAACGCTTCCCCGAGTGAACCGATCTGTCCAGCTGTACTCAATCAGAACTAAACAGGGTAGTGTTTCGTTTGAATCAACGCTCGCGAACGACTTTGGCTGGTGAGACTCCTCCAAATAGACTTCGAGTTAGTGTTGCGTCGACCCATTGAGACCGCCGCGTAATCGGACATCGAGAGCTCTGACGTTTGCAGTACTGCCGAGCATCCGGACTGCTCCGTTTAAGGCCCAATCTTGATGGAGACGCCAAAGTGCCGATAGTCCGCATATCGATGTTCGTTCCGGAAGGTCTGCCCTTTGAACACCAAGTACACCTTCCCGTCGCTGGGGAGCCACAACGGCGTTGCCAGGTCAGGAAGTTTCACTTCACTTAGCGTCAAATCCGTGGTTTGCCGTGTAAGCCCAATGTCGTTGCGCGGTGCAAGAAGATCGGTTCGGATGCGAATGATTTGGAAGCTGTCTTGATCGACCCACACGATGCCTTGCACCAGGATCGGTACCGTGCGGCCGGACCATCTTACCGTGCTGGAGATGGTGGCCTGCCCTGGCCGCTGGGCGAAAGCCACAACGTACGTATTTCGAGAGCCCATCCTTTCATCGCCGAGATACAGAAACGTCGAATCCCGTCGCGACATCGGCTGGAAATGAATCCATTTCAATGCAAATCCGGAAGTCACGGAGAACCCATTGTCGAGGCCTTCTGGCTCCGGCCGATTCCCTTAGTAAGTCGGTGCGATATTCCTCGATTATTGGCGGAAAGGCATCATGATGAATCAGAATCAAATAATTGTACTGAAGCCGCTGGCTCGCTGTGATCAACCCTTTCGCGTTCAATCTCTCCTGCGCGATCTCCTCGTGAGCCGTAAGGTCGACAATGTTCTGGAAAAATTCCTGCACTCTCGAACCAGTTTTTCTCAGAATTATGGATAGAGCTTGTTGATCGGGCGCGGGCTGTAGTGCTTTTAGCTCTGGAATGCGTTCAATGAGTTCTTCGAGTGGCTCTTCCAGATATGGATGGGCATTCGCGAAATAGCTCTGACCACTGATATCCACGAGTTGTGGAACACCGGGCCTTGTCTTTCTGGGCCTCGCGTGCGATGGGCCTGCAATTAACCCGCCCAGCAAGGCCGAGCTAATCACCGCAATTTTTAGTGACACATAGTCAGACCGATGCACGGATCGTTCCGTTGCGCTGACGTCGATGAAGCCGCACGCGGTAATGTAGCTGTTTAGATCAGTGAATGCTTATAACAAGTACCACGACGGATGACATCCAAGGCCTGAACGAAGTCAATCTTCGGAACTCCTGGCTGAGGTGCACGTCGAAAGAAGGGCCAAGCAAGTTCAATTGTGAGACGGACTAGGATGCCAGCAACTGCGTTCCTGAAGAGGACTAACGACTCGCCAAATGAGAACTACTTCTCAAGCAAGGCTAGAATCTGTTTTTGATTCTTGAGGATGGTGTTGAGACTGCCCTGATTTTTTAGAATGGTGGCTTGATTCTTTTTGATGGCTTCCTGGTTGGATTTGATCTTCGTTTGATTGGCGATGATTACTTTTTGGTTTTTTAAGATTTGCTTCTGATTGGCGAGCACGGCGTTTTCTGACATTTGTTATTTATCCTTTGTTTTTAGCTTCCAGGATGATGGGATCATCTCGCCCTGTTCTACGTCAAGTTGTGCCACGGGCGCGTGGCGCATTTTCATCTGCGGCGCCGATGCGGGTCAATAGTGTTTTCAGGTGAGTGGCGCGCTGCCCGAATCTGACGGCCCTTGCATGTTGATGTTCACAGTGGGGCGCAAAAATCGCCGCGGGCGGCGGGCGCTACGTAACCAGATGACCAAATATGTTAACTGGGCTTGCGTCAGACGGTGGCATCTCGCCTAGAATAGGAATACCCAGCAAAACCGATTCGCGGAGTGCAAAATGTCCGAAGCCTGGAAGACTTGGGAAGGTCAGGCGGTGGATGGCTTCCCGCTGCGCCAGTATTTGGGCGGCTCTGACCACAGCGCAGCTTATCTAACACAATTGAATCGTTCCGGCGAAGAAAAGGCCGCGATCAAATTCATTCCGGCGGACGCGTCGGCATACGCGCAACTGGCGAAATGGCGTGTCGCCGGGGAGTTGACGCATGCTCATCTGTTGCAACTTATTCGCGTGGGACGCTGCGAGTTTGCGAACGAGAATTTTCTCTACGTGGTGATGGAATACGCGGAAGAAAATTTGTCGGAGATTCTGCCGCAACGCGCGCTGGAGCCGGACGAAGTGCGGCCGGTGCTGGAATCGGCCCTGGATGCGCTGAGCTATCTGCACGCACAAGGGCTGGCGCATACACGGATCAAGCCGGGAAATATTCTGGCGGCAGGCGATCAACTGAAGTTATCCAGCGATACGCTGAGCGAAATCGGCAGCGCGCCGGTGGCTATAGCGCAGGCCGGCATCTACGCGGCACCGGAGTCTGCGATAGCGCCGGTCTCCGCGGCGGCCGACGTATGGTCGCTGGGAGTGACGCTGGTAGAAGCATTAACGCAACGGACACCGGTGCTTCGCGGCCAAACTGAAGTTGAACTGCCGACACCGGAGGCGATACCGGCGCCGTATCTGGAAATCGCGCGGCGCAGCCTGCAGGTGGATCCTTCGCGGCGGGCGAGTTTAAAGGAAATTTCGACGCTGCTGAATGCAGGTTCCACAACTGCGTATCGCGACGCGGTTCAACACGCTGAGCTGCATACACCCGGAACACAGTCTCCTGAAACTCTTGTTGCGGCACTAGAGCATCGCGAATCACCCAAAGCAGCACCGGTTGCAGAGACCGTTCCCGCCGTGGAAACTTCTAAGAAAAGTTTGGCGTCGCAGCAAGTTTCGTTGTTGCCGCACACCTTACTTCCCGCGTCACCGGTTCGCGATACGACGAGCAAGCCGGCGCGACGCAAATCCCGCGTAGCCATTCCAGCGGTGGCGGCGATTATATTGCTGGCCGCGATACTGCTGGCGCCGCGGGTACTCAACCGGTTTTCTCAGCTGCAACCGCAAGCCGCAACGGTGCAGCCGTCGATCGCTCCGGCCCCGTCGTCTTTAACGCCGCCCCCCGCTGTGACAGCGCCAGTGGTACTACCAGTGACGCAAACTAAAGCTGAAAAACGCGCGGCAGAAAAACAAGCTGCACGGGAGAAAAATTCCGCGGCAGCGCGTGAAACAGTTTCGTCACGTAATACGGTAAACCCGGTTTCAAGCCGCCCGATGGATGCAGGCGAACCACGGCCAACAAGCAAATCCGTCAAGGCGACGCAAACAAATGCCGCTCGCGGGGCGGTTCTTTACCAAGTGGTGCCGGATATCTCGCAGCACGCGAGGGACACCATACAAGGAACCGTTCGCGTGGGCGTGAAAGTGCACGTCGATGCCGCCGGCAAAGTGACAGGCGCGGAGTTAGACAATTTTTCCAGCAAGTTTTTTGGGGATCAAGCAGTGCAGGTAGCGCGCCGGTGGACCTTCACACCCCCGCATGTGGACGGACGGAATGCGCCGAGCGAATGGTTGCTGCGCTTCGAGTTCACACAGAAAGCGACCAAGGTTTTCCCGACGCAAACGAACCCGTAACGACGTCAAATGGTGCGTCGGGGGCCGGCTGAGCGGCGTCGGTTTTCATCCCTCTTACATGGTCAATACCACGCGAAATTCCGCTTTGCCGCTCATCCTTCGCGCGTAGCCCTTCCGCGGCCTTGGCGATGCGCTCTCGTTAGAGTATATGGACTTAAAAACTCGTTGAGAAATGCGGCCCGGCTGTGGAAATGTTTACCGTGACGCACTAACATATGTGTGACTCGTTGACGGGCGGGTGATGACGCCGTGCACGCTGCCTCGGTTTTGGATTAAGATACTTGCCCCAGCGCTGGATTAAGGCCGGACGCTGTTGTTTCGGCCCACCAGATCGGCGCGCGCTTTTCGCACCCGGGTGAGGAGCTAATTTGCGCACGACGCTGAAGATTGTCCTGCCATTAATCATCAGCGTAGCTGCCATTTCTCTGCTGTTTGCCGCGTACCAGGTGCGCACTGAACGGCGCATCCTGCGCAACGATTTGTCCCGGCGGGCGGAAACCCTTGGCGAGAGCCTGCAAGAAGCCATTGAACTCTTGCCGGACAAGGGGCGGGAGAAAAATCTGCAAAGGCTGGTGGAGCGCTTCAGCCAGCGCGAACACCTGAAGGGCGTAGCCGTCTATGACACGGATGGTAACGCGGTGGCTATCACCCCGGCGCTGACGCCGATTTTTAAAAAGCGGCCGGCAGCAGCCACTCGCGCGGCAGAAAAAGACTCCGGCTTCGGAGAGTTCGTGAGAGTTGAGCGGCAGCCCATGCATATTTATGCGCTGCCCTTGCATAGCAATGCCAAACCCGCGGGCGTTCTGGCGCTTTATCACGACACCACCTACATCGATGTACAGCTTTCGCACACACTGCGCGATGCGCTGCTCACGGCGCTGATACAAACGCTGCTGATTACCGCGCTGGCTATGGTGCTGGTGCGGTGGACGTTCACCAATCCGTTGGCGCGCACCGCCAAGTGGCTGCGTACGCTGCGCACCGGGCAATCGCACACGCCGCCGACGCTTCCCGAAGGGGAAATATTCGATCAACTGCATCACGAGGTGACCCATCTGGCGCGGGATTTAAATGCCGCGCGAGCTTCGGCTGAAAAAGAGGCGCGCTTGCGCGACACCAACGCCTCGCAGTGGACTTCGGAGCGGCTGCGCGTAAGCCTGCGAAACAAATTAAAGGGCCAACCACTTTTCGTGGTGTCCAACCGCGAACCGTACATGCATGTGCTGAACGAGAATCGTTCGGTGAGCGTAATCGTTCCTGCCAGTGGATTAGTTACCGCGCTGGAACCAGTGCTGCTGGCCTGCGACGGGACGTGGATCGCGCATGGCGCAGGCAGCGGAGATCGCGAGGTAGTGGATTCGCATGATCGCTTGCGCGTCCCGCCGGACCGGCCGAGTTATACACTGCGGCGCGTATGGCTGACGGCGGAAGAAGAAAAAGGCTATTACCAGGGCTTCGCCAACGAAGGAATCTGGCCGCTTTGCCATATCGCGCACACGCGGCCAATTTTTCGGCCGGAGGACTGGCTATATTATCAGCAGGCTAACCGGGACTTTGCGAACGCGGTGCTCGATGAAATGGAAGGCACGGAATCGCCGATCCTGCTGGCGCAGGATTATCACTTCGCGCTGCTGTCGCGGATGGTGAAGGAGGCGCGACCCGATGCGCGCGTGGCGATTTTTTGGCATATTCCATGGCCGAATCCGGAAGTGTTCGGAATTTGTCCCTGGCAGCGGGAGCTGATCGATGGCTTGCTGGGCGCGGACTTGATCGGTTTCCATACCCAATCGCATTGCAACAATTTTCTTTCGACCGTGGATCGCGCGGTGGAAGCACTGACTGAATGGGACCGCTTTGCGGTGAATCGCCAGGGACATGTTACGCGTGTGCGGCCGTATCCCATCAGCGTGGCCTTTCCGGAGCACTCCCGCACCATCAACGAGTCGCGCAATGCCGGTGAAGAACGCGCCGCACTCTGCGAGGAGTTGGGCATCGAAGCAAGCTTGCTGGGCGTAGGCGTGGATCGCGTGGATTACACCAAGGGAATCATCGAGCGCTTTCGCGGCATCGAGCGCTTCCTGGAATTGACTCCCGCGTATCAACGGCGTTTTACGTTCGTGCAAATTGGTGCTCCCAGCCGCACGGAGATCGAGCGCTATCGAGAATTTCTGGATGAAGTGAGCGCGGAAGCGGACCGTATTAACGCGAGATTTCAAACGGGGCAAAACGGGCGATGGAAGCCGATTGTCTTTTTGCGAAAACACCACTCGCACGAAGAAATCGATCGATATTACCGTGCAGCCTCGGTGTGCCTGGTGACTTCCCTACACGACGGAATGAACCTGGTAGCCAAGGAATTTATAGCCGCGCGCGATGACGAACGTGGCGTGCTGATTCTGAGCACGTTTGCGGGCGCGGCACTGGAGCTGGGCGACGCGCTATTGATTAATCCTTACGATGTTCAGCAACTAGCAGAGGCCATCCACCGCGCAGTGGACATGCCCGAGGAGCAACAGGCGTCGCGCATGCACCACATGCGGATGCACGTGCGGGAACACAACATCTATCGATGGGCGGCAAATTTGCTTTCCGACTTGACGGAGATCCGGATCGACACGCCGGAGCGTGCCGAAGTTCCTTAAGAATGGGGGTCCGCCGGATGTGGCGCCAGGGCAGGCCGAGCCCCTTACGGAGTCCATCTAGTACCATCGGCGTTAAATCATAACGGTTAGCACGGCAACTAAAGCTAGCGATTTTCTACAGCGTAGACCGTATGGGCTCGAGAAAAACCGTGTAAAAACCGTATTTATTTGGCCCTCGTGCCGCCGTCTGTGGCGCTCTTCCAGCAACCCAAATTTCCAGCCATTTCATCCAACCCACTGAGCAAAATAGGCGCGCAACTTTGCTCGGGTGTGCGGTGTTAATTCCATTTAGCCGTTAGGAGAACTGATATGAAGCGTGTCGCCTTTCTATTGTTGTTGTTTATCTCCGGTTGGGCCGTGCCTGGGGCGTTTGCTCAGGAGAACGAGCACGTGCAAGTCGGCGTTTTCGCCGATTATTACCGCTTGTCGCAAACCGACACGGATTTGCTGGGCGTAGGCGGCCGCGCGTCCTTCGTGGCCTACAAGCGTCTGAAGCTTGAAGCGGAAATGTCCTACGATTTCAGCAGAGCCTTCACCGAAGGATTCATCGACAATTCCAATGGCACGGTAATCGTTCAACGCACTAATTTGCGGGTGATCCACGGCCTGTTTGGGCCGCGCATCAACCTGGGCCGACACGCGATCCAACCATTTATTACCGCCAAAGGCGGGCTCGTCAATTTCCGGCTGGATAATTCTCCTGCGACATTTGGGACCTTCACTAGCTCTGTGTCCGGTCTGCGCGAAAACAACGTGATGGGAACTTTTTATCCCGGTGGCGGGCTTGAAGGGCATCTCGGGCCAATCGGGTTGCGTTTGGATATCGGCGACGAAATGTATTTCAACCACGGCACGCACCATAATCTGCGCGCATCGTTCGGACCGATTATCCGGTTCTAAGTAACGGACTGACGCGTTTCATAAAAGCGGATTTGCAAAGGTGGAGACGAATAAAATCTCGACCTTTTTTTCTGCCACGGCGATTTATCAATTAGGGTCGCATGCTACTATTCTCTTGCCCGGTAGAAGGAGATGTCTCATGAAGTGGACTCCTGGCGGCGAAAGCCCGGACATCGAGGATCGCCGCGACGATACCGAGGGCGGTGGCGGCGGATTTCAATTTGGCGGGATGCACATCGGCATTGGCGGCGCGATCATCCTGCTGATCCTCAGCTTTGTATTCAAAACGAATTTTTTCGCACTTCTTAGCGGCGGCGGGTCAGTCGGCCCGGCTCCTTCATCGGTAAGCGATCCGAATCGGCCGCGCGGCACGTCCCCACGCGATCAAGCGGAAAAGCCGCTGGTGCAGTTTGTGTCTTTCGTTCTGGACGACACGCAGAAAACCTGGACAGCCATCCTGCCGCAGCAAGCTAACAAATCTTACCGGCATGCCAAGTTGGTGCTATTTCGCGACGCCATTCAATCTGGCTGCGGCGGTGCGGAATCGGCGACCGGGCCTTTTTATTGTCCCGAGGACGAGAAGGTATATATCGATTTGGGTTTTTATGACGAATTGAAACGGCGCTTCGGAGCTCCGGGGGAATTCGCCCAGGCTTACGTTCTGGCGCATGAGATCGGGCATCACGTACAGAAAATTTTGGGCATTGAGGGTCAGGAACAGCGGATGGTGCAACAAAATCCTCGTGCCAGGAATCAGCTGTCAGTGAAACTGGAATTGCAGGCGGACTGCTTCGCGGGCATCTGGGCGCAGAACACGCAACAGCGCGGGTTATTGGAACCGGGTGACATCGATTCCGCGTTGGGGGCGGCGGCGGCGGTCGGAGATGATCGCTTGCAGAAACAGGCTACCGGGCATGTAAGCCCAGATTCGTTTACGCATGGCACTTCGGAACAGAGGGTGTCGTGGTTCCGCAGAGGCTTCGATAGCGGGCAAATCTCGGCATGCAACACATTCACACAGTAGAACTATCCACTAACTTCACGCTGGCTATGGGCTTCGCTACTCGATTCGTTTTATAAATCGCCGAGGCCGAATTGTTCCTGATACTGACGCAGCAGGAACTGGTCGGTCATGCCAGCAATGTAATCACAAACCACAATAGCTCGAGGAGACTGCGTTGCGGCGTCTTCGTACGGCGCAGGCATCGATGCCGGCGCCGAATAGTAGTGCTTAAAAAGCTGCTCGAGGCTGCGCACCGAGCGGTCGCGGTCTTCGGTAATGGCGGGATGACTATATACCTGCGCGAAAAGAAACCGTTTTAGTTCGCCACAGACCTTTAAACCTTCTTTACTAAATTCGGCGAGACGCTGGGCTGCGCGGCGAATATCTTCTGTAACAGCTACGCCGGCATCACGAACACGCGCCTGCGTCGATTCAATTAAATCGGTGACCAGAAAATTGAGGACCTGCTTCAGGGTTTCATTAAATTTCAACTTGTCACGCGCGGACGGGTGGTCTTTTTCCACGGCGGCATAAATAGCGCCAAAAAACGGAACGTCCTGGCAGAGAGCCGAGATATCGAGAAGGCCGGCTTCCAGGGCGTCATCCAGATCGGCGGTGTCGTAAGCGATTTCGTCCACACAATCGATCAACTGAGCCTCGAGAGTGGGACGCAAATCGAGAAGATATTCGCGAAGTTCCGGAAAATCGGCAGGACGATAATCGCGCGAATGCTTGACGATGCCTTCGCGAACTTCAAAGGTTAGATTCAAGCCGGGGAAATCAAGGTAGCGTTGTTCGAAATGTTCCACGATGCGCAGGGCGTGGAGGTTGTGATTGAAGCCGCCAGCATGAGCGCGCATCAATTCATCGAGTTTGTGTTCGCCGGCGTGGCCGAATGGCGGATGACCAATGTCATGAACAAGCGCGAGCGCCTCCACAAGCGCGGCGTTTAATCCCAGGGCATCCGCAACCGTGCGGGCGATTTGCGCGACTTCTATGGTGTGCGTCAAGCGATTGCGAAAATGATCGGAGAAACGCATGGTAAAAACCTGGGTCTTGGCTTCCAGGCGGCGAAAAGCTCGCGCGTGCACAATGCGATCGCGGTCGCGAACATAATCGTTGCGATAGGAATGGGCAGGCTCAGCATAGCGACGGCCGCGCGAATCGTGCACGTTCATTGCCCATGGCGCGCTGGGCGGCAGGTTTTGTTGAGTTTCGATGAGACGCTCCGCCGGGTGCGAGTTAGAGAGTGGTTTGTCCATCACACGATTTTAGAAGGACGACTGAAAATTTCTCGCGATGATTAAATGGACCCGGAACTTAGACTTCAGGATTTCTTCAGGATTTCGGCGCAAGAGTGCCGAGGCCACGATCGGCTTCTTCGGAAATTGTGGAATCGGGAAATTCCTGCTTGATTTGTTGATATACGGTGACCGCTTCCTGAGGCTTGGTTTGCCGCAAAACGCCGGCCAGTTCGAGCAATACCAGCGGCCGGGGAACAAAGACGAACTTTTTGTCCGCGAGGGAACGGTAGATTTTTACGGCGTCATCCGGTTTGCCGGTGCGCGCATCGATGATCGCGATTTGATATTGCGCCATGGCGGACAATTCCTTGTCGCCGCTCTCACTTAGTTTTTTAAGTTCCTCCAGGGCCTGATTGTGTTGCTCGAGATCCTCAAGACACAATGCGTCGTAGTAGCGCGCTAACTTGCCAGGATTGGTGCTGGAATATTTATTGGCCACTTCGGTAAAACGACGGGAAGCCTCTCGCGCACGAGTCGCTTCGTCGGGAAAAGTGGGCTCGCTAGGGTCCACGGGCTCGCCGGGCGGCGGCGGGCCGATACGTGCGGAATAAACTTTTTGAGCCGCGTCGAAAGCCGCGTTAGCCTCGGCGGTTTTGCGATCGTGGTAAATTCGCCAGCCACCGTAGACGGCGGCGGCCACGAGGATTAGCAATAAGAGCGCCAAGGTGAGCTGGCTATGGGAATATACGGCTTCCGCGCCATGTTCCAGGGTCTCTTTGATTTTGTCATGCTTCAATTCTTTGCGTGAAATATGATCCGGCACGAACCTTTTCCTCGCTTGTTTGGAACTGGTAATCGTAGCACAGTAGGGGCTGCCCGCTCATGAACCGCATCTCTGCTTGCCTGATTACTTATAATGAAGAGCATAACCTGCCTCGCGCGCTGGCGTCACTGGCGGGGGTGGTGGACGAAATTGTGATCGTGGATTCCGGCAGCACGGATCGCACCGAGGAAATCGCTCAAGAATACGGCGTCAAGCTGTACTTCCGCGAGTGGTCGAGTTATGGCGAGCAAAAGAATTTTGTCGCGGAATGCGCGCAAAACGAATGGATCTTTTCCATGGATGCCGACGAAGAATTAAGCAGCGCGCTGCAAACTTCTTTGCTGGCGTGGAAAAAATCGGAGCCAAAATTTCCTGTTTATGAAGTGGCCAGAAAAACGTGGTACCTGGGCGCGTGGATCAACCATTCCGGCTGGTATCCGGATTTTCAGCGGCGGCTTTACAACCGCGATGAAGCGCGCTTTTCGGGAATCATTCACGAATCGGTGCGCTTTGTCGGACCGCCGGGCCGGCTGCACGGTGATCTGTTGCATTACACGGTGCGCACTTTCGAGGAACACGAAGCGAAAGTGGAGAAGTACGCAGAGTTGGCAGCGCAGCAAATGCATTGGGAAGGCAAGCGGCAGTGGCGAACGGCTATGCTGTTGGCTGCTCCGTGGCGCTGGTTTTACACCTTCATTTTACGCGGCGGTTTTCTGGATGGGTATCGCGGCGCGCTTATCGCCAAAATGGCGGCGCGTTCGGTACGGCTGAAATACGTGAAGCTCGGAAAACTAATCCAAAGGAAAAAACTTGAACGCGTGCGCAGGCCGACTTCGTGAACATTCTGCTGGTGGATCTCGAAACGGAATGGCGCGGCGGGCAAAACCAGGCGTTGCTATTGCTGAAAGCGTTGAATGCGCGAGGCGACTGCGCGGAACTGGTGACCGTGAAAGGCTCGGCTTTAGGCAAGCGAGTTGCGCGAAGGCGCATGAAAGTGCATTTCGTTATGCCGCGGGGAGCACGGATTTGGGCTGCGCTGAAAATTCGTGCGCTTACAAAACATCGGTCATTCGATGTAGTGCATGCCAATGAAGCGCATGCCGTAACCGCTGCGTGGCTCGCTGGAGCGCATCGTCGAGCAGCATTTGTAATTTCGAGACGCGTTGGATATCCATTGGCAAAAGGCCGGCTGGCGCGAGCGCGCTATAAAGCTGCGGCCCGAATTGTGGCGATCTCACAATGGGTTGCCGAGCGGCTAGCGGAGTCAGGCGCGCCTAAAGAGAAAATCTCGGTGGTTTATGAAGGCGTGGAAATACCGGTAAATCCACGGCCTCAATCGCCGCATCTGGCGCGCATGCGCTGGGGCGTTGCGGGAGTCGCCGACGACGCAAAGGTGGCCAGAGAGTCGCCGCTGCTGGGGTCTGTGGGAGTTTTGTCTCCCGACAAAGGGCACGAGCTCTTAATTCGCGCGCTCGCCGAGTTGCGCAAGGAATATAGCGGTTGCCGGCTATTGCTCGCAGGTGATGGACCGAGCAGGCCAATGCTGGAAGCCCTGGCAAGAGAACTGGGAGTTCAGCAGGCGGTGATTTTTGCCGGATTTGTCACCGACATTGAGTCAGTGTATCCGGCGCTGGATGTATTTTTGTTTCCTTCGTCTTTTGAAGGGCTGGGGACTTCGCTGCTGGCGGCGATGAGCTACGAAGTACCGTCGGTGGCGTTTCGGTGCTGTGCGTTTGGAGAAATTATTGAGAACGAAAAAAGTGGATTATTGGTGGAACCAGGAAATATCGCGGAGATGGTCAAGGCGGTGACGCGGCTGTTGCAAGACAAGGAGTTCGCGCGGGGTATCGGAGCAGCTGGGCGTGTGCGGATTGGGAAAACATTTTCCTGCGAGCATATGGCAGAAGAGATGAGGAAAGTTTATCGGGGAGTTTGCGCGCGATAATTGTGGGACTTTGAAGGAATGCATTGGCGCCATGTCAATTCGATAAGCGCAAAAAGAGCATGTAAGTCGGTGTGTCGTCGCGGCCAAAGCCCTACGGCTCGATGCAGAAACCCTCCGACGTAAGAAGCTAATACTTCCGGCGCCGCCGAAAAGCCCCAAATGTGATAGCAGCTCTATTGTCGCGGCTAAAGAATGCTCAGAAAAGCCCCACCCTTGCAAAAAGCGCAAGGATGGGCCACCCAACTTCAAAGGCAAAGAGTGCCGCAAGCCGCACGTGAAGGCCGAATCGCTAGCGCGCTGGTTAACTTCCACGCTTAAATGCCGCGGCAATGGGCTCAGCCCAATGCGACAAATGATTTAACGATTCGGTGTGCGTGGGATCCAGGTGCAGCGGCGTAATCGACACGTTCCCTGAAAAAATAGCGGCGTAATCGGTCTCCGGTTCCACATCCTTATCGATTTTCTGCTCGAACAACCAATAATACGAACGGCCGCGCGGATCTTTGCCTTCGCTCAGCTGATTCCTGGTAATTTTCTTCGATTGCCGCGTGAAGCGCACGCCCCCGGTCCACGGCTCCGGCACATTTACATTCAACAGCACCTGGTCCGGCAAGCCTTCTTTCAAAACAAGCTCGGCCGCCGACCTGGCCACGCGCGCCGCATTCTCGAAACTAACTTTAGGAATTTTGGAGCATAGCGACATGGCAATGGCGGGAAGATGGTGCAACGCCGCTTCCCGCGCTGCTCCCACGGTGCCCGAGTAATACACATTCTCGCCCAGGTTCGCGCCGAAATTTATTCCGGAAATAACCAGGTCTGGCCGCTCCGGCAAAAGTTTATGCAGCGCCACGATGACGCAATCGGCGGGCGTGCCATCGATGGCCCATTCACGCTCAGCGATCGAATGGCACACGATGGGTTGGCGCAGCGTCAGCGACTGAGCCGCGCCGCTTTGTTCACGGCTGGGCGCCACGATGCTAACGGTGGCGAAGCCCTCAAACGCCACAGCCAGCGCGCGCAATCCCGGCGCCTCGTACCCGTCATCGTTAGTCAAGAGTATGTGTGTCATGGGAAACAATCATCATGAAAGTCTAGCGTGCCACCGGAAAAGAAATAATGCCGTTCCATAGTAAACAAAACGAAAAAGCTACATCGTTTAGTTTAACGGGATTTAAGCGTGTGAGCGGCCTGAGACATAGGTAACACATTGTACCGGACACATAGGTGACACTTTCTCCCCTTAGAGGGGAGGGAGTGATGCCTTGGAAGGAGTGTTCGGTAATGGATGAAAGACTGCAGTTTGTGGCTCGCCGGCTAGCCGGCGAGGCGATGGCAGAAC
>Ga0209625_1000187_pt1 | contig 15231 bp, 19 predicted proteins | sample JacPin_JW_Ref_M2_FD_187960 | JGI IMG/M metagenome (GOLD analysis project Ga0209625, IMG submission 187960) | Forest soil microbial communities from Algoma, Ontario, Canada - Jack Pine, Ontario site 1_JW_Ref_M2 (SPAdes) (version 2) | ecosystem: Environmental > Terrestrial > Soil > Boreal...
TATATTGTTGCTGCTGCCATGGTCCCTCAATGCCTGAAGTAAAGAAAAGGGATGACGTAGAAGACCAGGCTCACGAAGAAGGCCGCAAGGAGCGCGATGCCGCCAAGCCACGCAAACACGAACTTGCGGTCGCTGGTGCCGGGCGGAGGCTCGGAAACACCCACAATGTAGTGAAGTCCTCGGAATAATTGTGCGAGGAATTTGATCATGGCCGCCTCCGGGTAGCTTGAGCGAGTCGCTCATGGTAATTTTTGGCAGCGCGACGCCGTGTGACACTAAGGTCCTGAATCTCAACGGATTTGAAACTCGGCAGAAGCCGACTACCTTTCTTTGGCTGTTACGTCCCACGAAATCCAGGTGCGTCAACAACATACACCCGGGCGGGCGCCGACGTGACCCGGCACCAAGAAGCAGTCTTACCCCATCACAAGCCGTGTGGATCTCTGGCACGCGCGCCAAAATCGCTGTCTGGGTCTGTTGCGTTGCGAGATTCGCGGCGAACCTTGGGTAATAGAGTTATTGAAGCGAGCATACAGGAGGAATTCGACGCATCAGCAACGAGGGCCTAACCTGCGAGTTATCGTTTCTTGAATCTCTCACGGAAGAGTCTTGAAGCCTCGGACCGCGTCATCTTCTTGATGGGAGTGCTGCGGCCGTTTTCGGAGAGCGATTTGCGAACCGGCTTTGGATACCCCGTATTGAATACAAGATCCCAAACGCCGCTGGTGATCCCATAACCCAATTTCATCCCGCGGGGGCTGTGATGGTACAGGTGATATCGCTTGAGATGCCGAAAGTGGCGATTGCGTGACTTTCCGAAATGCAGGAAATAGTGGAGCCACTCTTCGCCGACGTAGCTTTGCACGACGCCCGCAAGCAGGGCGGGCAAAGTATACACGGGGAACAGGAAACTCAAGGGTGCGGCCACGGCAAAGAGAGGCAGAATATCCTTCAGCTCGCCACTGATGTGCCAGCCGTCAAAAGGTCTCTCATGGTGTTCCCAATGAAGAGGGTCGAGGCGCTGGTGAAGAAAACGGCGAATCAGGCCCTGACCCGGAGGAAAACGGCCGTGGAGAACGTAACGATGAAATAGGTATTCCACCAGGCTCCACACCGGGACGCCCGCTAGATAGAAAACCATCCCGATCCATGGATGCCCACTGCGCAAACCAAGCAGAGCCATGATCAGCGAGTACGTTGTGTAGAAGGCTGTCAGCGGATAGAGCCTCCGCCGTGCGATGCGGGATTGTTCGTGCTTGTAGGCCGCGAACGAGCCCTGGCCGTGACGATAGCCTGTTAAGGCTGGCGCCAATCCTATGGACACAAATCACCTCCCGGAGCGAATCCCGCTCCTTGCAGTACTTGGCACCTGGATTCCGGCCTATTCGAAACTGCCGGTCACACCCTGAAAGCCGTTGCGAGCCTGTTTCATGAGCCACTTCATGACGCGAGCAGCGCTGTAGCAATAGGCGACGTTGTAGCCGAGCGTTGAAAAACAGTGCGGCTCACAGCCTTGCTTCATCTCGGCGAGTTGCTTGAGGTCGAACTTTTGATTTTCAACCGTGCCCCAATCGTATTTCGCGTTGTACATGGGGAAGCACGGGGCGAGAGTTCCATCCGTGCGGACAATCAACCAGTTCTGTCCGGCGCGGCAGCCCCAGTGTTCGCCGACACCGCGCATGAAGCCTTTCATGTTCTGCAGGCGAGCAATGGAATCGACCATCTTCCAGCCCTGACGCTGTTTGTCGATGAGCCAGTCCAGGAGATCGTCGACGACCGGGAAGTCTTGCGGGCGAATGTAGGTGTCGTTCTCGTGCAAATGCTTAAAGTGATCTTGTTCCATCATCGGCGCTTCGTTGATGTGGAAGGTGATGGAGATGCCGTTGTCGTGTGCGATTTTGGCCAGCTCTTTCACGTCATCGATGTTGGTGCGGCAGATGTTGGTATTGAAAAACACGGTATACCCGTAGCGATATTGCAGTTTGACGAGATAGTCGAAATAAGAACGGACGTGCTCTAGCACTTTGGGCAATCCAGGTTTTTCCTTTACGGTATCGACGGCAAAGTTGATGGTCGCGATCCCCGCGTCGGCCAAGCGGTCACTTACTTCCGGCCGAAGAAGGCGCCCATTCGTGGCAAGGTAAACCCAGAAATCTTTCTTTGCCGCGTAGTACACGACCTTGTGGACAAAATCGGGACGCAACAGCGGCTCGCCGCCTGTAGGCGCAAGCACGCGACAAGGCGTCGAGTGCAACCAATCAATGGCTCGCCGCGCCGTATCCTCGGTCATCCCTTTCACGCGATTGTCATAAGACCAGCAGTAGTGGCAATCGAGATTGCATTTCCATTCGGTGAAGAGGTAGGCGATGATCGGCTGGAAATCACCCGGCAGGACGCGTGACTTTAAATACGGAAGCATCCAACCGCGCATAGTGCTCATAACCTTGGACGCGGGCCAATGCCGCTTGCCCGTGCGGACCACGGCTTCGTGCGCGGCAATATCCTGCTCATCGAGATCGTGAAACAACTGTGGATGTTGCGGAAACACCGCTGGAGGCAGTGTCTCGGTTGCGCGCAATTCCGGCCGGTGGGCCGACGGATCGTGCGAAGGCTGCTGCAGGAGTTCGTGAAGAGGGACATCGAGCCGGAATGGCTGATTGGGCAAAGTAGGGAACTGCTGCAATTCAGACATACAACTTTGGCTCCTTCTTGACCCTCTAGCCGCTGTGCCAGACGGCCGGCAAACGTGTATTTGCACTTCACCTATGCGCACTTTGATTCTCGACCCCGGTAAAGCGACACAAAAAACTTTAAGAAATATCACTGCGTCCATTATCGCCGGCTGTACTTCGAGAAGCGGCCGAAGAATTCGCATCAAAACTTGTATCTTTTTCTTATGCTCGGAAATCCAACCTGTTGGAAAGGCGGCTGAGTTTGGGGCGCCGTTTGAGGCTCCGAGCAGGCAGGTGTCGGCTAGCCTGGCACCTGCGAAATTGTTTTGGCGTTTTGCTCTTTCAGAAGCGCTGCGCACCGCCGTTCAGCATCCTCTCTAGAGTCGCCAGTGGACATATGCGATTCCGACAGCTTCGAGCGCCAGGAAAATTGGTGTAAGCGTGCCGAGTGTGCGGACATGACGAATCGCAACTTCGCCCTCGTCACCGGCGCTTCCCAAGGACTCGGGAGAGTGTTTGCACATGCGCTCGCAGCCCGCAAACAGAATGTGATTCTCGTTGCCAGATCGAGGGACAAGCTGGAGAGCCTGGCCGATGAGTTGCAGCGGTCCCAGTCAGTTTTGGCAGAAGTACTCGATTTTGACCTGGCTTGTCCTTCTGCGGGCCAGCGCCTCGCTCAGCAACTACGCGATCGGAAGCTTCAAGTAAACCTGCTTGTCAACAATGCGGGCTTCGGCGTCCGCGGAGAGTTCCTGAACCTAACCCTGCGGCGTCAAATGGAAATGCTGAGCCTGAACAACGCTGCCGTCGTCGAACTCACGTATTCACTCTTGCCCTCGTTGATGGAACATCCTCGAGCGGGAATCATCAACGTGTCATCCACGGCGGGCTTTCAGCCGGTTCCCTACGCGAGCCTCTATGCAGCGACGAAATCTTTTCTGACAAGTTTCTCCTTGGGGCTTCAGGAAGAACTCCGATCGAGCAGAGTGAGCGTGGTCACGCTCTGCCCCGGCCGAATCCTGGCCAATGGCCACGGCGGGGAAGCGAAAAACGGCCATCGAAAGTTTGGCTTCATTTATCAATCGCCCGAGGATGTCGTACGCGACGCCTTGGTATCGTTGGCGAACGGCGGCGGACTTGTGATCCCCGGTTTTGTGAATAAACTCAGTGTTTTCGCGCAGCGTTTGATTCCACGTCGCGCCGTGCCAACGATCGTCGCAAGAATGTCGCGGCAATGACCCTGCGTGCTTCTCGGAAAATGGCCGGGACTCGTTGCCGGGACCCGAGATACTTCCCACCGCTCGTGGTGTGCGCAAATGTTGTGCTTTCAATGAAATGATTTGACTCTAGGAATCGGCCCGTACATCGTCACGCCAACGATCCGATTGTGAGCCTCGTTGATTTTTGTGTGCCGTTCTGCTTTTCCCAAGCATCTCACGCTTTACGAACGAAGGAGCCTGGTGATTCAATATCCCGATCCCGGCGGAGCTGTAGTTCGTTCCGGAAGCCACGCAGAAGCACCTATCGGAAAGGGGCACTGGAAGGGTATTGGTTGTATGTGCCATTTAAAACTGCTTAGCACGTGGCAAGCCCCCAAGCGCATGCTCGGCGTTTTGCTGGCTCTTGCCCTGAGCGTAGCCGTAGGTGCGGCGCGCACACGGTCAACGCAGGGAGAACCACCGCAATCCCCGAGCGGGGCGATCCAAGGCATGGTGACGGTCCTCGACCAGCAGGCAGAACCAAGTGCCCTTGAAGGCATCCGCGTCGAGCTGAGGGAGAGCTCTCAGGATTCTCAGCTTCTTACGACCCTTACGGACTCCGCGGGACACTACGAATTTACGCAGTTGACCGCAGGCACCTATACCCTTCGTGTGAACCAACAAGGCTTCAAGCCGTTTGCCGAAACGATTTCGCTAAACGTGAGTCAGAGCTCAGTGGCCGACATCGCCCTCGCCCTCGACACGGTAGTAGAAAAAGTGGAAGTCAAGGAACAGGCCGCGAACGTTTCGACGGAAAATGTTTCTCCGGCGTCAACCATCAATAACGCCCAGCTGGAAACATTGCCGCTGGCGCAGCAGAAGTTCCGGGATGCGCTGCCACTTGTCCCGGGTGTCATTCGCACCTTGGACGGAAAGCTGAGTGTCAGAGGCACTTCCGAGAACCAAGGATTGCTCGTGGTGGATTCGGCAAAGACGGTCGATCCCGTGACGGGATCGTTCTCGATCCCGGTGCCCATCGACGCGATTCAAACGGTCAACGTCGACAAGACTCCCTTTAGCGCTGAGAACGGTGGTTTCTCCGGCGGGCTGACCGCTATTGAAACTACGCCGCCTCCGAGCGACTGGTTCTACAAAGTGAAAGATTTCAACGTCAGCCTGCGCGGCAAGAACGGTCACTTCGTGGGCGTATCGCAAGCGACACCGCGGGTCTCGTTTGGGGGTCCCATTGGCGAAGGCAAACTGACCTTTTCTGAAGTGTTCGAGTACGACGTCAGAAGAGACCCGGTGCGTGGCCTAGGCTGGCCTAGGAACGAGATCAAATCTCAAGGTTTCAATTCGTTCACTCGCGTTCAGGCCATCCTTTCTCCGCAACACGTATTCAATGCCGACGTTAATGTCTTCCCGATGCGCACTCAGTTCGCCAATATCACAGCGCTCGTACCGCAGACCGCGTCCTCGGATTACGACCAGAAAGGTGTCTCGGCAGGAATCTCAGACCTTCATAGCTTTCGCTCAGGAGCATTGCTCAGGATCGCATTGCGCTATACGCGGTTTGAAAGCAATGCCCACGGTCAGGGACCGGCGGACATGCTGGTGAATCCCGAAGGCTGGGACGGCAATTTCTTCAACTCCTGGACCAGGACTGCCAACCAGTTTGAAGCATACCCAACATTTCAGTTTGCGCCCAAAAAGTGGCTTGGCCGGCACGAGCTGAAAGTTGGCGCGGATGTGACGTATCGATCTTATAGCGGCAACAGCCTGTCGCACCCCGTTCAACTGTTGAGGCAAGACGGGACGCTTGCGGAGGAGATCAGTTTCACGAGCAACGGACCGCTAAACGCTTCGGCCACCGATGTGGAAGAGTTCGTCCAGGACCGGTGGATAGTGAACGACCATCTATCGATCGACGTGGGAGGGCGCCTCACTAGCGAGACCGTCGGGCGGGCTGGGGCTTTAGGACCGCGTGTTGGCTTCGCTTATTCGCCCGGAAAAAATCAGAAAACAGTCTTTCGCGCCGGAGCAGGACTGTTTTATGACCGCGTTTCCTTGCTGGAAGCGGATTTCGTTCACAATCCGCAGCGGACCCTGAGCTTTTTTGACGAAACGGGCCAACTCATCGGATCGCCTACTCCTTATCTCAACGCCTTCATCGGAAATGACGCCGGCCCACTTCCATCACGAGTGCGGTTGGAGCCCGGCTCCAGTCCGCGCAGTTTCGTCAGCAATATCGAAGTTGACCGCCAATTGTGGGCTAACGCGGTCCTTCGCGTTAGCTATATCTACAGCCAGACGCGCAACCTGTTCGTCGTGAATCCCATTCCGGGCGAGTTCGGAAGTGCTGGCCTGCTGGGCCTCTTCCCAACAGGCCAAGCGAACTACCATGAGTTCGAGGCCACGCTGCATTTTCAACCTGTTCATCACGCTGACCTGAATGTCTCGTACATTTGGAGCCGGGCGCGCGGTGACCTGAATACCGTATCCAACACTTTCCTTCCATTCGAGCAACCCGTGATTCGCCCCAATGTCTCGGGCATTCTGCCTTCGGATGTGCCCCATCGCGTGGTCAGTTGGGGGGTGTTTCACCTCCCATGGTCGCTGGCAGTAAGTCCTGTTGTTGACGTCCACACCGGCTATCCCTACTCTAACGTCGACGTGCTTCAGAATTACGCAGGGGTGCCGAATGGCTCGCGCTTCCCGACTTTCTTTTCCCTCGATGCGCAAGCTTATCGAGATTTTCATCTGCACCTGCCCTTCATGGAGCGTGGGACCCGCCACAAGGTTCGCGTCGGCCTGTACTCCATCAATCTCACGAACCACGGCAATTTTCATGACGTGTACAGCAACGAAGCTTCGCCATTCTTTGGTAGGTTCACTGGTTTCCAGCGCCGCGTGGATGGCTTCATTCTCAGTTTCGGAAACTGAATAGATGACACACAACGACTGAAGTAGACTTATGTTGAAGGGGCTCAAGGGTTATGACAGGGCACGCTAGACGATTCGAAGGAGTGATCACGATCGCTCTTATCCTAGGAGCGGGTCCGGTAGCATCGGTTGCGGTCAGCCAGGCCTTCGCGGGCCAAACAGCGCAGGAGATGGCTTTATCGAATTACAGTGCTCCGGCTCGTCTGACGGGCGACGACGTCATCGCAAGAATGCTTGAGCGCAACCGGTTGCGAAACGAGCAGTTGCAGCAGTACTCGGCAGTTCGGACGTACGAGATCAGAAACCCCGAGGGGAAATTGGCTGCGCAGGCCGTGGTCCGCGTGGAGTATCAGGCGCCCGACAAGAAAACATTCAACAAGACTTCCGAAAAAGGATCGGGGATCGTGCGTCACATGGTGTTTGATCACCTTATCCAAAGCGAGAGCGAGACATCTTCCGGTCGGGAGCATCATGACAGTGCGATCACCAGCGCGAACTACACATTTACGCTCGCCGGAGAAGAGGATCTGGGCCCGTATCATTGCTTTGTCGTCGAGGCCTCTCCGAAGCGCAAGGAGAAGTATCTGTTCGAGGGGAAAATATGGATCGATGCCGAAGACTTCGCGGTAGTGAAAATCGCCGGCCATCCTGCCAAAAAGCCGTCCTTCTGGATTAATCGAGCCGAGTTTGTCCGGCAGTACCAAAGGATTGCCGGCTTTTGGCTGCCTTTCCGCGACGAGACGTCCGTTGACGTAAAGATCTATGGGAAAAGGATCTTCACCATTGACCATCAACAGTACGTGATCAATGCGGACAGCGCTCTTCCGGGCTCGAGCGGGGACATACGGGGGAACATGCTAGTCGCACCATCCGCGGCGTTGCGTCCGTAACCCCTGACGACGATCCAAAACATTTTGCTCCCTGTGGACTAATGCCTGTGCCACTAGAGGCAGCGTCGCGTGGGGTATACTTTCGCGAGGATGGTTACTTCGGCAGGCGAAGGCGCGCGATTCCAATGGGCGAGCGATCAATCGCTGCTGGTTTACTTCGGTCAAAAAATTACGCTCCAGGCCCATCAGCAGGTCAGGAAGCTGCTGCGGCTGCTCGAGCTGGAGCCCGTTGCAGGTGTCCGCAATCTTCATCCTGCGTATTGCTCGTTGCTGGTCAAATTCGATGGACTGCGGTTGCGGCACGACGAAGTGGAAGCGATTCTACGGCGATATTTCGAGCGTCTTGAAGAGATAAAACTTCCTGAGCCACGGCTGGTCGAAATTCCGGTGTGCTATGGCGGAGAGTTCGGTCCGGATTTGGCAGAGGTGTGCGCCATCCATGGATTGATACCAGCGCAGGCCATCGAGCTGCATGCTTCGGCCGAATATCTTGTTTATTTTCTAGGTTTCGTGCCGGGTTTCGCTTATCTGGGAGAATTGCCCGAAGCGCTGGTGACGCCGCGGCTTGCGGTGCCGCGGCGAAGGGTGCCGGCGGGCAGCGTGGGGATCGCGGGGAACCAAACTGGCGTGTACCCGTTCTCCACTCCCGGCGGATGGAGATTGATCGGGCGGACGCCTGTCGCGATGTTCAGAGCCGAGCGGGAGGGTTTCAGCCTGCTGGCAATCGGAGATCGCGTGCGATTTGCGCCGATTTCGGCGGAGCGATTTGGGGAGCTGGAGAAAGAATGGGCGTGATTCAGGTGCAGGAGCCGGGGCTTTTCACGACCGTGCAGGATTTGGGGCGAGAAGGATTCGGGGCGATAGGCGTTTCGGCTTCCGGAGCAGCGGATGCGGTTTCGTTGCGGCTCGGAAATCGGTTGGTCGGCAACGATGAGGGAGCGGCTGGGTTGGAGATGACGCTGCTCGGTGGGACGTTTGTTTTTCCGGAACGCGCGTTGCTGGCGCTGACTGGATCCGATTTTGACGCGGCGCTGGATGGGAAACCGGTTGAGCTGCGGAGTTCGTTTGAGGCGAAGGCGGGGCAGACGCTGCGGCTGGGGCCGACGCGCACGGGCGCGCGGTGCTATTTGTGTGTTCAGGGCGGGATTAGAGTCGAATTGTTTTTGGGCAGCGCGTCAACGCATATCTTGAGCGGGCTTGGCGGACATGAAGGGCGCGCGTTGCGAAAAGGGGATGCGCTAAAGATTGGGGCGGAGAGCGGGGCAATTCACGAGCGCAGGCTGTCGGCGCGGGCACTGAACGAGCTGCAGCCTCGAAAAGTGTTGCGTGTTACGGAGGGTCCGCAGAGCGATTGGTTTTCGGAGTCGGCGCGGCGATTGTTTTATGAGAGCAGGTATCGTGTAGCAGAGGAGTCCAATCGCATGGGGATTCGATTGGAAGGCGCCATCGTCCCGGTGCCTTCGGGCGGGGAGATGATTTCCGAGGGCGTCTCGCTTGGCGCGATTCAAGTGCCGGAGGGAGGCAAGCCCATAATTCTCTCTGTCGAGCAGCAAACGACGGGGGGCTATCCGAAGATTGCCAATGTGATTTCCGTGGATTTTCATAGCTTGGGCCAGCTGCGGCCAAGGGACGAGATTCGGTTTGAACGGGTAGATTGGGAGACCGCGCGAAGCTTGTTGATCGAGCAGGAAAAGCTGTTGGCCTCGAAGGATGTGCTTGTGTAGCAGCGGCTTTACGCCGCTGCTCTTCTGCTCTGGGTTTTATAGGCCGCTGCCCCAGCGGGATTAACCCGCCGCCACAAATCCCCTCGCCTGGCTTTGCTCCGCAAGCTACAATCCCATGACGTGATGGAAAAACATCCGCGGCATCGCCTTGCGCGCGCCTACTATTTGGGCCCCCGCAGCTACTTTCTTACCATTTGCACAAGCCAACGCGGCAAACTTTTCACTGACCAGCGACTGGTCGAATTGCTGGTTAACGAGCTGGCTCAGTTTCTCAGTCAGGGATTTTCCATATACGCCAACTGCTTCATGCCTGATCACTGTCTAGCGGTCGCAATGACGGACACATCGGATCTTGCAAAGGCCGTACGAGCATTCAAGGGCGCGTCTGCTGCCCATGCCCGCTCCCTGGGGATACGCAATCTCTGGCAGCGCGACTATTACGACCACATTCTTCGTTCCAGCGAAAGTTTCGATGCCGCGGCAGCGTACATTTACGAAAATCCAGTTCGCTCCGGATTAGCTTCGGACGCCCACGACTGGCCGTTCAGCGGATCCTTCGTGTTTGACTGGAAGAAGTGTAGCAGCGGCTTTACGCCGCTGCTCTTCGGCTCTGCGGCTCCCGTGGTTGTACCTGCGGCCTTATGCCGCAGCTCTGGGGCTCCCGCGGTGTAGCAGCGGCTTTATGCCGCTGCTCTGCCGCTACACAAGGCTCCAACTATGGAAACCGTGAAACGCATCGACTTGAATTGCGACATGGGCGAGGTGCCGGAAGCCATTGCGGACGGCACGCAGGAAGAACTGATGCGCTCGATCACGTCGGTCAACATCGCTTGCGGCGGGCATGCTGGCGATGAGCAGACCATGCGCACGACGATCGAGCAGGCGCTGCGCTGGAAGCTGGCGATTGGGGCTCATCCCGGCTATGCCGACCGCAAGAACTTTGGCCGCCTCGAATTGAAAATGTCCCCTGATGCCGTCGCGGACTCCGTGTGCGAACAGGTTCGGGCCCTCGCCGAAATTGCCGCCACCTGCGGCGCAAAGCTCGTCCATGTAAAGCCCCACGGCGCGCTCTACAATCAAGCCATAAAGAATCGCGAACTCGCCGAAGCCATCGCCGAAGGCGTTAAGAAGGCTGTCGCTGCTGAGGTAGCAGCGGCTTTACGCCGCTGCTCTTCGGTTTTACCCCCCTGCAGATGCTTGAGCGAAGCCGTCGTCCTCGTCGGCTTGGCCGGGTCGCCCATGCTGGACGTCTTTCGGAAAGCAGGCTTCGCCATCGCCGCCGAAGCCTTCGCCGACCGCCGCTACGAGCCGGATGGAACTTTACGCTCGCGCAAGTTCGCAGATGCGCTAATCCGCAATCCCAAGGAAGCGGCACGGCAGGCGCTGAGCATCGTTGAACGAGGGGCTGTGACTGCGTGCGATGGGGGCGAAGTCTCCGTTAACGCGCAGACCCTGTGCATTCATGGAGACACACCGGGGGCGCCGGAGATTGCGATGACGGTGGCGCGGATCTTGCGCGAAGCGGGCGTTACGGCTCGTGCGCTTTCGCGTCTGGAGCCGCGTGTCGGTGCGTAAAGGTCGCGGCTTGGAGACTCACTCACCAGCAACCAAGGAGACCAGCAAAAGATAGGTTGTTTCAGATTATGTAGGATGGCGGCTTGATGCCTTTATCGCGGAGATAGATTTCCGCTTGGCCGCGATGATGCGCCACGTGCACGTACATAGCGAGCAGCACCTCTCGCCCGGGCAGGCGGCCGTCAGGAGAATTGTGCACTTTGCTCAGCTGCTCTTCCGTGAGGTTAGGGATCAGCGCGGAACAATATTCGAAGGAACTGCTTAGGAATTTGACGACGGCGCCTTTGTCCTTGTCACTGGGGGCGGGCATCTGAGGGGGGTTGGAATCCCCCAGCCCGGCACAGAAAGCGTAGTTGGTTGCGGCGATGTGCGAGATCAATTCACCGAAGGTCATGGATCCGGGGTCGGGGCGGAAGGCATAGTGCTCCGGCGGCATGGCCTCGGCGACGGCGACGGAAAGTTTGCGCAAAGCGCCGAAGTGCTGCGAATACTCCGTAGTGGTCGCCGCCCGGGTACCAGCGGCGTGCATTGTGGACAGTATGATCGCAACCAGAAAGGCAAATGCGAGAGCGGGGCGGGGTATCATGCTATCTCCTTGAGGCAAGGTTTGATCTTTATGAATTATTGGACGCGGCGCTCGGGGGTTCGTTTCGCGATCTATCCTGCCTGCGTGAGCTTCCGAACGGATGCTAGATCGGAGGGTTTGCACCTTAGAACAAAAAAGAACAAAAAAAGCGGGCAGCCGAAGCTGCCCGCAGGGGACGAAGTGCCGCGGAAGCGGCAAGGGCTATTCGAATTTTTCGGTGAGGACGGGGAATTGCAGCTTGGCCTTGGCGAGCGACTTTACAACGGTGGCCTCGGCGTTTTCGGCGGTGGTGTTGCGTGACGTGGCCATTTCACTGACGAGGAGGTACTTCGCGCGTTCGAGCATTTTCTTTTCGCGGAAGGAGAGCGGCTTGCTGCGGCTGAGGGAAACCAGACTCTTGAGGACGACGGCGACTTCGAGGAGGGCCCCGGTGCGCATGCGCTCGGAGTTCTCTTTGAAGCGGTGCTTCCAGTCGTGATGAGAGTTGAGTTTGCCTTTTTCGAGGAAGCCCAGGACTTTGGTGGATTCCGTAGAACGAATAACGGAACGAAGACCAACGGTCATCGCGTTTGACTGCGGGACCATGACACGCAAGCCGCTGGAAACAATGCGAATCATGAAGTAACGTTCGGTTCTGCCGTTCAAGACTCCGTAGCTGATCTGCTCAACAACGCCCACACCGTGATTCGGGTAAACGACCTTGTCGCCGATCTTGTAGTCCATAGATTTGGTTGTCCCCCCCAGGAGACGCATAAGGAATATATAACAATTGTGTTGGAAGAGTCAAGATATATCCAGTGGAATCAGGAGGTTAGGGAAAATTAGGTGCAAATTTGGCAGTCGAATTGCTCGGGGAGACGGGTTTTGCGTGCACCGATGGATGCGAGTAAGGAGCAGTTCAATGCGGTAAATGGCCGTTCGCTGATACAGGTTTTGGTCTTGTTGCACGGCAACGACCTGCGATATTTTGCGGCTTCGGCGTCGAATTGGAGAGTACGGTAGAATGCGGATGTGATTGTACTGGCAATAGATACGTGCGATGCGAGAGGGAGTGTTGCGGTGCTTCGGGATGAGGCTGTGTTGAAGGTTGTTGCCCACCATTCGCCGGAAGATTATTCTTCGTGGCTGCTCCCGGCGGTTCGTGAGTGCTTGGAGGGTGGCGGGCTCGGAATGGAGGACGTGGACGGGTACGCGGTAGCGGCTGGGCCGGGTTCGTTTACAGGGGTACGGGTGGGTTTGACTACCGTGAAGGCTTGGACGGAGGTTTATGGGAAACGGATCGCGGCGGTTTCGCGATTAGAAGCATTGGCGGTAGAAGCCTCAAGGGGTCCGGCTTGGGTGGGGGCTTTTGCGAATGCACAACGGGGGCAAGTATTCGGGGCTGTTTATCAACGGAATGGGACGGGCTTGGTGCGGTTGGGTGACGAGATGGTGATCGCGCCGGAGAAATTTTTGGAAACAGCGGCCGAATTAGCAAAGGGTGAAAGTATTTCGTGGATTTCGGCGGATGCGGAGTGCCTTGTTTCCGAAGAGGCGTGGAAAACGCGAGAGATGCGCGGGGAAATTGTCGAGTGCGTTTCGAGTGTGCGCGCACCGATGATTGGGCGCATCGGATTGGCGTCATTGGGAGAAGGGCGGTTTACGGACGTGCTGGCGCTGGATGCCAACTACGTGCGACGGCCGGACGCGGAGATCTTCTGGAAGGGGAGCCACGTGCATGGCCGCTGAAACAAAGCGCGAGCAGGTGAGAGGAACGATACGGGCGTTTCTGCCCGCGGACGCCGTGGCGGTGACGGAGATTTTGCGGAGCTCTCCCGAAGCCTCGCAATGGACAGAGTGGGGTTTGAAGGAATTACTGGGTTGGCGGGGCGTTGTGGCGCTGGTCAGCGAAAGCGAAATGAAAGTCACTGGTTTCCTCATCGGGCGGCAGGTGGCGGGAGAAGCCGAGATCCTGAATCTCGCCGTTATGGTGGCGAAGCGAGGAAGAGGCGAGGGCGGGGCGCTACTCATGGCAGCGATGGATGAATTCCGGGCACGGCAGGTAAGTCGCGTGTTTTTAGAGGTTCGCGAGTCGAATGGAACCGGAATGTCGTTTTATGAAAAGCATGGCTTCTCCAAAACGGGACGCCGTGCGGGCTATTACCACGATCCAGACGAGGCCGCGATTGTGATGGATGTCAAAGTCGGGGGGTAGGGCTGAAATACCGCAAATACCCTCTTGACGCAGCAAGCCAGAGTGCTATCTTGCGTTCATGTAGTGCTCACATCCCATTCACGGAAACGTCAGGAGGAACGCATGGCAAGCGCGCAGCGGACACCTCGGGACATACCCTTCGAGGCAGACGCCGAGTATCAGCGTCTGGCAGAGCAACACCGGCAATACGAAGCAGAACTGCAGAGAATCTCCAAATCGCCCTTCTTGAATGCCGAAGACCTCCTCGAAGAAATCAAATTGAAGAAGATGAAGCTCCACTGCAAAGATGAGATGGAGCGGATCGCTTCGCGTATCATACGCAGTCGTTCGAATTACAGCCAATAACGACTTTATCGCAGGCGATTCTGTCGTAGAATGACCATGCGCGCCCGCGGGGAGAATGCCGCGAGCGAAAACGCTGGGGTGTACTCCGGGAAGCATGGTCAAAGAAGGCTACTACTTTGGGGTTCCGCCGCTGGCGCTGGGTGGCGTCAGTCTCTTGCTGCATTGGTACGTGGCGGCTGCCGTCCTGGTGCTGTTCGCCGCGTTCATCTTCTCTTTCTTTCGCGATCCGGATCGCCTAATCCCCACGGAACCTGGGGCGGTGGTGTCACCCGGCGACGGCCGCGTGGTGGTGGTTACGGATGAAGAGAATGCGGGAAGGCCGGGAAAGCGAGTGAGCATTTTCCTGGCCGTCTGGAACGTACATGTAAACCGGTCGCCAGCTGCGGGTACGATTGCGAAGATGGAATACCGCCCAGGGAAATTTCTGGCGGCGATGCGGGAACGGGCGTCGGTAGAAAACGAACAAAATGTGTTCACGCTCTCGACGGAAGCCGGAGAAATGGTGTTCAAGCAGATTGCCGGTCTGATCGCGCGAAGGGTTGTCTCCTGGAAGAAGCAGGGCGAAAAGGTAGCTCGCGGAGAGAGGATTGGACTGGTGCGATTCGGGTCGCGGGTGGATGTGTGGGTACCGAAAGAGGCGGAGATACTGGTTAAGTTGGGGGAGAATGTGAAAGGCGGGTCGAGTGTGCTCGCGCGGTGGCCCGCGAAATCCGCGGCGGCTAAATTGAATGGAATGGATACAGCAGAGAGAGAAGCAAATCTGACAGCGACGGGGAAGCGATCTTAGCCATGCCCGAGCCCGAGCAGCACGAGATACCATTCCAAGGGCGCCGGATCAAGAATCCGCGACTGCGCAGGGGTATCTTTCTTCTGCCCAGTTTGTTTACGGTGGCGAATCTTCTGTGCGGGTACTATGCGGTAGTGGCGTCGCTGCTCGGCGGCAGCGACAATTTTGACCGCGCCGCGAAGGCGATCGGTTTCGCGATTCTTTTTGATTCACTGGATGGACGAATTGCCCGGATGACGGGTACAAACACGGAGTTTGGAGTGCAACTCGACTCGCTGGCTGACGTAGTGAGTTTCGGCATCGCACCGGCGGTGGT
>Ga0209625_1000191_pt1 | contig 15180 bp, 16 predicted proteins | sample JacPin_JW_Ref_M2_FD_187960 | JGI IMG/M metagenome (GOLD analysis project Ga0209625, IMG submission 187960) | Forest soil microbial communities from Algoma, Ontario, Canada - Jack Pine, Ontario site 1_JW_Ref_M2 (SPAdes) (version 2) | ecosystem: Environmental > Terrestrial > Soil > Boreal...
ATCTTTGCGGAGTTTTTGTGTCACGGCTACCCTCTCGGACCTCAGGATAACCCCTCGAAGCTCAGGGCGAAAAGCCGCGACCCACAAAGCCGTGGCGGTCGACTAGAATCCGCAAGAAGATGCGAAATTCAGGGTGTCGTCCTTCACCTTTACGCTGCGCCGCTGCACTCCGACGTTATGCTTACTTTTGTTGAGGATTCGCGTCAGACCCGGCAAGTTCGCAGAAGACACACCACTCGGGGTTTCGGGAGCAAGGAAGGTCCGACTCATTGCATGCGAGGTGATTCAATGCGTATACCTTCATTGGCTGCGGTGCTGTGCGTAATCCTATGCTTGATGGGTGCTATAGCGGCGCTGTTGCGGGCATCTGCGCAGTCGACCCAGCCTCCGGAGCTGAAGAAACTCGACCTGTGGAGCGGCCAATGGACGACAAAAGGCAAACTCTACGACACCCCGCACAGCCACGTCGGCGAAATCACTATCACCATGACCTGCGGGTGGTCCGCTTACGCCGGGTATATGATCTGCGACCACCTCATCAACGGTCCTGCCGGCCGGCGCAACGATCTTTCCATCTTTACCTACAACCAGGCGGACAAATCATACAAATTCTGCGGATTTGACCAGACTGGCGTGCCGCGCTCAACTCCTCTAACCATCGAGGGCAACATCTGGAGCTACGATACGGACGAGGAAGAGAACGGGAAAAAGGTCCATATGAAAACGATCAACGATTTCTCGCGCCCGGGAATCGTCACCTGGAACACTAAGTTCAGTGAAGACGGCGGAGCGCATTGGACTCTCATGAACGAAGGCGTGGATACCAAAGTTCGCTGACCATTTGAAGCTCACCGATTCGACCTTGATTCTGCCGCGCAGATTGGTCTCGCCGAGCCTTTCGCCGTTGCCGTCGCACTTGGTGGCGCTAGCTTGCCCTGAAGTTTGAAGGGGCTTATCCTGCGGCAGCGACGGGCGTCCGCCCGCCTTTTGAGTTACGCGGCGATGAGGCTTTCCCTGCCCTTGAAACAACGAATCCCAAACCAGAGATGGAAGCGTGTGGACAGGAATCTTTTGTAGCACTCGGCGGACCATGGTGTATAACGGTGTCCATCGGGGCGGCCAAAATGGAAACCCCATCTGAAGAACACATGGAGGAAACCAAATGAAAAAGTCACTGGTCGCGTCAGGGGTGGCGGCTTTCATCATTGCCGTGGCGTCGGTTGGTGTTGTACAGGCCCAGAAAGAGTCGAGCAAGGATAATAAGAAGGTGATCTATGTGGCTGCAGAGCACGCGACGTTCAAGCAATCGCCGACGGCAGGCGTCTCCATGGCCGTCCTTTGGGGCGACCCGGACAAGGGAGCTCACGCAACATTCACGAAGTTCGCGCCGGGGTACGACGCGGGGATGCACACACACACGAACGATGTGTGGGTGGTCGTTATCAAAGGCGCCTATCTCTACAAGGATGATGCGGGCGAAAAACGTGTGGGGCCGGGAGATTTCATTCGAGTCCCGGGTGGCCACAAACACTGGAGCGGCGGTGACAAGACGGAAGGCGCGCTCTTTTATGAGGAAGGTTCGGGGAAATTCGATCTCATACCGGCGAAGTAGAGGCGGTCTCGGCTGACAGAGCTGGACAGTTCCTTGTCCGCTACGACAAAACATCACGGCGCACCGAACTGCTGCTCTCCCGGCTTAATAAGGAAGAATCGCTGGCCGCACGCGGCAAGGATTTGTGATTTGCGATACGTTGATATGCCGGCGCAGGCCCTTCATTCCTCAGGGCAAACTGAAGCCTACGCTACTGGGGCCGTGGAGCGGCTTTCGCGGATTTGGCGCGGGGAGTAAGATTGCAAGCTGCGGAAAGAAAGACGGTGATGGAGGAAACGGAATGCAAACTTGCACGCATATGAATGAAATTCGAGACGTCACGCCACGCACACCCAACGGGTGCGAAGAATGCTTGAAGATGGGCGACACGTGGGTACATCTGCGGTTGTGCCTGGAGTGCGGGCACGTGGGTTGCTGCGATTCGTCGAAAAACAAGCATGCGACAAAACACTTTCATCGCACGAAGCACCCGATCATGAAGTCGTTCCAGCCCGGCGAGACGTGGGGGTGGTGCTACATCGATGAGGTCGAACTAGACTTCTCTAAGGCGGCAAGAGCATAACAGCTCCAAATCGAAGCGCGCCTGCGCCGTTAAATCGAAATAAATCCCCACTTGATTGCGATTAGCGACGCGATCGCGACCACTGCCCAGAGCAGCACGCCCAGCATCAGGGGTTTCGTGCCGACCTGCTTTAGGGTGGTTCTCGACAGGGCAGTGCCGATCAGGTAGAGCGTAACCGTCAGGCCGATTCTGCCGGCGCGGCTGACGACCGCGTATGCCGGAGCAAACTGCGGAAGGTACGTATTCGCAAAGGCCGCAAGACAGAAAAGCAGGATGAACCAGGGCCATTGGACGTTCGTCTTGCTTTTCAATTTGTACGCGGTGAACAGGGCGATCGGAAGGATCCAGAGGGCGCGCGCCAATTTTACGGTGGTGCCGATCGCCAGGGCTTCGTTGCCATATTTCGCGGCTGCGCCGACCACTGAGCTTGTGTCGTGAATTGCGAGCGCGGCCCAGAGGCCGAATTGCGGCTGGCTCATGTGCAAGGCGTAGCCGATCGGCGGAAACAGCAGAAGCGCTACTGAATTCAGGACGAAGACTGTGCCCAGCGATACGGCGATTTCTTCATCCGTGGCATGAGCGATCGGCGCGACGGCAGCAATGGCGCTGCCGCCGCAGATCGCCGTGCCCACGGTGATCAAGAACGAAACCTTCCTGCGAACCGCGATGGCGCGACCAAGATAAATTCCCAGAAGCATCGTGGCGGCGATACCTATCGCTGTATAAACAACGCCGGATCGTCCCGCGCGAACGATCTGGTGCAAGTTCATTCCGAACCCGAGCGCTACGACCGAGGCTTGCAGCAGGTATTTCGAGAGCCCGCGGCTTTCAGAGACGAACGGATGCGGAAGTGAAAATCCGTAGAGGAGGCCACCGAGAAGAGCTAAGGGAGGTGAAATAAAACCAGAAGCAGCGAGGAGCAAGCCGGCAAAGAAGATTAACTTCGAGACAGTCTTCCAGAACATCCAGCGTTTTCGCCCCGAAATGCGCGGAGCGACGATACACCATCAAGCAGTGGCGCTGGAAGAGCTTGGTCGCGCCGGGCGCTGGTGTGGTGAGGTTTGCGCTGCGAGTAACGGTGGCACAGGCTGAAGCCTGTGCTAGTGAAGCGCCTGAGGATGGTTGCGGTCTGAGTGATTCGGCATTGGAGAAAAAGCTATCCTAGCGACTTGGTGCGGTTTTTCAATGCGGTCTCTTCCCTCTCGGCTTTCAGATCATACTCGAGGCAGCCGCGGCATAGGCAGCCTTCTTCGGTCGTTGGCGCTTTCCTCGGCGGAAGATCTGCGCACCAACACTTACCGTCTGGATCGCAGGTCATCGGCGAGTTACAGCGGGCGCAGTGAGTTTCCACAAGTGGATTATTGCGCTCCATCGAACGGATTGGAAGCACTCTACGAGCTAACGCTCCGAACCCCCAGGAAGCATTTATGAGACGGTTAGCGCTGGGACGATTTGGCGGAGCCTGTCGATGCAGCGGAAGCGCTTGCAGTTGAAGATACCGAGCCAGCCGCTGGGTTTGAGGCGGAATTGGCGCCAGAGGTGTCCGCGGCCGGGGGAGCGGTCGCTGGTTTCGGCGCGGTCGAAGGAGCAGGGGCTGACGTAGCCGGCGCACCGCTGGCCGGCGAAGCTGAACAGCACGAACTTCCCTGCGCCGGCGCGTTGGAGCAGCAGGGGGGCTTCGGCGCGGAGACGCCCGCAATGCCCGATCCGAGGCCGAGCTTTTGCAGACTCGAAGCGTCTAGTTTTCCGCTCGGGTCGAGGCCGTTGGCGGACTGAAATTTTTGCATTGCTACAATTGTGTTGGCGTCCCATTTCCCGTTTGGCTCGCCCTGGTAGTATCCGCCGCGCGCAAGGGATGACTGGATTTCAGAGATGCGGTCGGGCGTGGGAGCCTTTTGGGTCGGCTCGCGGCGGGAGTGGCGCGACTTCTTGCTAGACTTCTTTTTCTTCGAGGATGCGGGAGAAGAGTGCCCCGAAGACTTCGAAGCGGATGACGCCGAACCTGAAGAATTCGCGGCAACTACAGAACTCGCCCGCTGAGGCTGCAAGTAACGAACCGCGAGGAGCGGAGTTCGCGTCGTTTCCATCGCATGGTGCTTCGGGCGATTATTGCGCATGGGATGAGAGGGATGAGATCTGTGCGATCGAGCGGGTTTGTGCGAGTGCGGTTTCGAACTGGACTGCGCCGCGGATACCGACGCAGATAGCACAAGCAGCGCGGACGTGACCATCAGCCATCGCACGGCAGGACTCATCTTCATTTCGACGCTCACAATTCAGGATGTGATGCCTAGCGGCGCAATCGCCCCATTCCCAATTATCGGCAATTCGAGATGGAACTCAAGGCGTCACGTTTGGGCGTGAGCTTAAATGACAACCAAAGGGAATGCAAGAGCTAGCAGCGACAGACGGCCGATCCGGGGTGCACGGCCGGAAGGCCAGCGCTACTGAGCCATTTGCGATGGAACTGCGCCGGCCAGAAACAACGTCAGGACGCGATCGTTATCGGCGTGGCGCGCGACTTTGAATAGCACGTCCTGCCCCGGCTTCAGCTGGGCCATTTCACGGCGATAGTCAGCGAGGCCATTGATCGGCACGTGATTTACTTCGACGATGACGTCGCCGCGCGAAAAATCGATATCTTCGGCGAAACTTGCGGGCTCGACTTGCGTGACAACGACTCCGGAAAGTTTGCCCATACCAAGCTTGTGGGCGAGATCGGGCGTGAGCTCTTCCACGTGGAGGCCGAACTGGCCGGGTTCTTCGCTCTGATCGGGTCCCTCCTCGGGGTTGACTGCTGTCTGCGGGAATATCTTCGAGCGGTCGGCAACGGTCATCGAGACTTCTTTGGCGATTTTGTCGCGCACGAAGCGGACTTGCACGGAATGACCAATCGTGGTTTGCGCAATCGGATTCACGAGATCCGAGCCGGTATGAACGGGCGCGCCGTTGATGTTGGTAATCACATCGCCCGGCTTCAGACCCGCCTTGTCCGCGGGACTGCCCGGCTCAATCGCTTCGACGACGATTCCGTACGGCGCGCCGAGTTCTTTCAGTAGCACAGGGTTATTGCTGCGGTCTTCCTGGAAGGTGATGCCGATCGAGCCTCGGGTGACTTTACCGACGGTGATCAGCTGGTTGTAAACGGAGATTGCCGTATTTGACGGCAGAGCGAAGCCGACGCCTTCAAATCCGCGGCTGCCCGTGTAGATTGCGGTATTGAGGCCGATCACTTCGCCGGCCATGTTGACTAGCGGCCCGCCAGAATTTCCAGGATTGATCGCGGCGTCGGTCTGGATGAAGCGCTGAAATTGTTTGCCGACCGTAGCGCGGTCCTTAGCGCTGATAATTCCGGCAGTAACAGTGGAACTGAGGCCGAACGGGCTGCCAAATGCGAGCACCCAGTCGCCAACTTGTGTGCCGTCGGAATTGCCGAGCTTCGCAACCGGCAGTTCGCGGCCGACGTCAATCTTAACGACGGCAAGGTCGGTATCTTTGTCGGCCCCGACGAGATGCGCGCTGTATTTGGTCGGGTCGCCATCAATCGCTACTTGAATTTTCGTGGCCTGGTCGATCACGTGGTCATTCGTGAGAATGAATCCTTTACGATCCACGATCACGCCGGAACCAAGGCTGCGTTCCGCATCGGGCCCGTTATCGGGAGAGTCGAAGAACCGGTCGAAAAAATCCTGGAAGGGATCATTCAGGTGATGAGGACGCTTCGCGCCGCCTTTCGGTTTTTCGATAACCTGCGTAGTGGAGATATTGACGACGGCAGGACCGATTTTCTTGGAGATGGTTGAAAAGGAATTCGAGAGCGTGATTGGATCGGGCACGGCTAGCAAAGAAGCTCCACTCGCGCCGTTTTGCCCGTGCGTTGCGAGGGCACGACCCGAAATAATCGTGCCGATCATGATGCCGATCCCAAGGGTTACTGCAACGAGGAGGGAGGCGAAGACCTTGCGGCGTCGCGCCCAACTCACCAATTCATAAAATTGAACGCCCATCCCCGTGCTCCCTTTCCGCCTATGATTGCGACAATTACCGAGGAACCGTGATTATAACACCCATTTGATTCGCGGCAGGGGGAGAGGGTTTCGCGGATGCTCATGTAAGTAAGGGACAGGCGTATCCGGCGGATCATTGGAAGATTTGGCCGGCAGAACGCTTCTATGGCGGCACAGGCTGAGACCTGTGCCGCTGAACAGCTCCAGACAAAATAAGCGATGGTTTGGCGCGCAGCGCGCGCGGCTCTAGGACTTGGACAATCGGGTTCCGGGTTCGAGGCCGAGTTCAACGTCTGTCGCATCACCCGGCAAGCTTAAGTGAAATGCTTCGTTGCTGGTTGCAATTTCGTCCCCCTCAGCGCGGGGTTCAAGCTTCTTCTGAGCGCGGCGCTCCGCCTTCATGCGGGCCTTCTCCATGCGCTTCATTTCCTTCTGGCGTTTCTTGAATGTAGTGGTCACTTAATGGCTCCTTTTCAAGGATTAGCTGCGGCCTCGCTGGAACAGCCCCTCCAGGCATCCCAACTTCGCCGGAACGAATCGCGCTCTAAAGCAGCTGATTCTATACACCATTACGGTGAAGCAAATCCGAACGAGTAAGGCAGGCCGCCAGTCCGCGCGCGTCGACTGCGAAAGACCCCAATACCCCGAGCGCGCATCTCTACTATAACATAGGAAAGTTCCAAAAATCGCCTGTGACTACAATGTTGGTCCGCTTCTAAGGTCTCGGGCGGGCATTCACAGCGCGCCGCTGGTTAGCCGAACGGCGAGCAGCGGCCTAGGTTGCGTGCTGAAGCGCTCTGCCGGAGCATCTGGGCCATCGTGGACGCACATATCCCGCAGAGATCGAAGAAGATACATCGCAGAAATTTCGCTCGTCGGAAAAGGGGAGCGATTTTATTCCTCTATTGACGTAGCCGTCATAGCGAGATGTAGAATTTGACTACACCCGCCCATGCAGAGCCCGGGCACTTGCACGGGCAGCTGAAATACGCAGCTGAAACTACAAAAGGAGACCAACTATGGCAAAAGCCACGAATCCGATTCCCAAGGGATATCACACAATCACTCCGTCGCTCACCTGCCGCGATGCGGCGAAGGCGATCGACTTCTACAAAAAAGCATTCGGAGCGCAGGAACTGATGCGGATGCCATCGCCGGACGGCAAGGTGAGCCACGCAGAAATCAAGATTGGCGACTCGGTTGTGTTCGTTAGCGACGAATTTCCTGGCATGAGCGCCGCGCCTTCGCCGACAGCCGCGCCAAGCTACAGCCTGTTCCTGTACCTCGAGGACGTTGACACTGTTTTCAACCGAGCCGTTTCTGCCGGCGCCCGTGTTGACATGCCGATGCAAGACATGTTCTGGGGCGATCGCTTCGGTAAGGTGACCGATCCGTTCGGGCATCAGTGGGGCCTTGCGATGCATATCGAAGACGTTGCGCCGGACGAGATCGGACGCCGCGCGGCGGCATTCTACGCAAAGGCCGCGGGACAGAAATAGGTTTTGCCACCGCGAGTGGAACGCAACGACAGGCCGTTCGCGAAGGCGAACGGCCTGTTTCATTTTCAGCGATGCGGCGCTGGCGCTACAGCCTAATGCGGTTGGGCTCGGCAGGCTAGAGCGCTACTTAATGAAATAGCCGGAGAGGCGCCACTTGCCGTCTTTGTCGAACATTGGAGTGATGGTCTCGACAGCGGAATTTTTGTTTTCGAAACCGGTGTCGTAGTGAATGACTACGTATTCGCCATCAGGTGCTCCGGGTAGCGTCTTGGTGTAAGTGGCGCTCTTGAGCTTTCTGGTTCGCACCGCACCCAACGGAGCGCGAGTAGATTTCATGGCGTTCACCCAACGCTCTTTGGTGACGGCATTTTTGAAATACGCCGCGGCCTCGTCCCAGGTTTCTGCGTACTTTCCGGCATCGGCAAGAGCGAGCCAGGCCTCCGCTGATTTCTGAGCAAGCTCTTCTGGTTTTTGTGCTGCCCGAGTTGTTGCAGTGCGCGGCCACATCGTGAACGTCAGAAATACAGTTAGTACCGAGACTACCAATTTCATGAGTTTGTCCTCCCGCGAGTGGGATGGCCGCTAGACGACGGCACCGAGGTAGGCGCGGCGAACGTGGTCGCTCGATCGAAGCTCCTCACTTGGTCCCTCGAGCACGATACGACCCGATTCCATGACGTAGGTGCGCTGCGAAATTTCCAGAGCGTACTCCGCGTTTTGCGCAGCGAGCAGAATCGTGACACCTTCCCTGGCAATCTCTTGAACCAAACGAAAAACTTGATCGACTAAGATCGGCGCCAGGCCCAGCGACGGTTCGTCCAATATTAGGAGCAATGGCTCGGCCATCAGCCCCCGCCCGATCGCGCACATCTGCTGCTCGCCCCCGGAAAGAGTTCCGCAAAGCTGTTTACGACGCTCTTTTAGCCTCGGAAAAAGTTTGTAAATTCGCTCCAAATTCGAGTGAGACTCGGACCGCAGGTGCGCGGGGAATGCACCCATCAGAAGATTTTCCTCCACCGTCATTCGCGGCCACAACTGCCGGCCTTCGGGAACAAGCGAGAGGTGGTGTCGCACGCGTTCATTCGCCGGCTCGGACGAGATGTCCTCTCCATCGAAAATGATTCTGCCTCTTCGGACAGGCAGCAATCCCGCGAGCGCTTTGAGAAGGGTCGTCTTGCCGGCGCCGTTCGGTCCGATGAGGCTGACGACTTGCCGGCGACCAACTTCAAGGCTGAGACCCCACACAACGCGAATCGCTCCATAAGCCACTTCGAGCTCTTCAACTTTGAGCAATCGATCCGGATTTTGATCTTCCACCATCTACGCGTCCGCTCTCTTGCCGATGTAGGCTTCGATGACCGAGGGGTTGTTCTGCACGGCTTCGGGCGGACCCTCGGCGAGTTTCTGCCCGGAATTCATCACGATCACTCGATCGCAGACCGACATTATGGCCCTGAGATTGTGTTCGACATAAAGGATTGAGGTGCCGGCACGGCGGATGTCGCACAAGAGTTCCAGGATCGACGCGGCTTCCGTCTCGGTAAGTCCGCTGCAAACCTCGTCACAAAGCAAAAGGCTCGGACGCGCCGCCAGAGTACGAGCCAATTCCAATCGCTTCATATCGCCGACCGATAGGGTCGAAGCGGGCATGAGAGAGAGAGGCGCGAGACCCACCCGTTCAAGAAATTCCATTCCGCTTTTCGTTTTATCCGCCGATCGCTTGCTGTGGCCAAAGCGGAGCCCGACTTCGACGTTTTCGAGAACCGAAAGTCCTCGGAAAGGTTTTGGGATTTGGTGCGTTCGAGCAATCCCGACGCGGACGGCGTGATAAGACTTCGCCCCGGAGATTTCGTGTCCCTGAAACACGATCGATCCGGACGTGGGTTGGATCGAGCCCGCGATGATACTGAGAAGAGTTGTCTTGCCGGCTCCGTTCGGCCCAATCAGGCCGAAAAGCCCTGCTTCTTCCACTTCGAAGCTCACATCTTTCAAGGCCGCGAGCCCCGCAAAGTTTTTCGAGAGGCGATCGAGTTTAAGTATGGACGCCAATGCCAGTCCTCGCGCGCAACAATCGGAACGATTTCTTAAGCAATCCCAGCACTCCACCAGGTTCGAACAAAATAATCAGAATCAGGAGGCCTCCGTAAAGCAGTAGGTGAAACTGAGGAAACGAAGCGATCAACTCCTCTTGAACCAAGCCATATACGACAGCGCCGATGACAGGTCCCCAGATAGTTCCTATCCCTCCAATGGTAGGCATCAGGAGGATCGCGACACTGATGTCAAATCCAAAAACACCGTTCGGGTGAACGAACGCTGCATATCCGGCATAAACACCCCCTGCCGCTGCCGTAAGAGCGGCAGCGACGGCATGGCCTAGCAACTTGGTTGCAAACGGATTCACTCCGAGATCTGAAGCGGCATCTTCATCCTCTCGAACCGCGATTAACGCCAAGCCGAATTTCGAGTATCTGATCCGCATGGAAATGGCCACGGCAGCTGATGCAAGGCCCAAGGCCATGTAGAAATGCAGGTGCTGGTTGAAGACCCCTTTTTCGGCGATGCGGTAACCGCTCGCGCCGCCGGTGACGGCAAGATTGGTCATTACGACGCGGACGGCTTCACTCACGCCAATCGTCGCGATCGCAAAGTAAGGGCCTCGCAGCCGGAACGTCGGCATGCCTATTAGGAGCGAAGTGATCGCGCCCACGATCGCGGCCAACACAAGCGAGGATAGACGGTCCAATCCCGCGTTGAGCGAGATCGCCGTGGTGTAAGCGCCGAGGCCGAAAAAAACAGCAAAGCCGAAGGAGACCTGGCCTGCAAAGCCTCCCAAAATGTTCCAGGCGACACTGGCCGTGACCCAAACGAGCGTAATAAAAAGCAGCCGAATCGTATTGGGCCCCGGCTCCGCCAGCGGAATCAATGCCAAAATAGCGAGAAGAACGAGAGGTGGGGCGCTCGTCGCGAGCTTGGAAATGGAATGTTTACTGCTCGGCGCGTTCTGGTTCATGTCCAGAGCTGCCGCTTCTTCCAGAGACCAGCGATTCCATCCGGAAGTATGACCAGCGCAAGTACAAGAAGTGAAAACGCAATCGCTGGCTGGTAACCGGACGGAATTGCCAGAATGCTGAAAGTTTCCACGAGCGCCAGGATCAGCGCACCAATGGCCACGCCTGCGAAGGACTCAAGTCCTCCCAAAACAATTATGACAAAAGCGCGGAGCAGAAATGCCCCCCCAAAGTCCGGCGTGAAAGAGTACATCATCGCAAGCAGCCCTCCGGCAGCGCCGGCGAAAGCGATGCCTATGCCAAAAGCCACTTGCGCCGTCCGTTCCACATTTACGCCAGCGATGCGGCCAGCGTCGCTATTCTGCATCAACGCGCGGACGGCTCGGCCAAACCACGTCTTGTGCAAGACGAACTCGAGGCCTGTCAGTGATGCAAGCGCCACGCCGAAAACCACCAGACGGATCGTCGGAAAAATGATGGGGCCAATTTCAAACGTAGAAAAAGTTCTCGGCGTCAGGATGGCGCGATCGGCGTTGCCCCAAATCAGATATCCCAGGTTTTGAAGGACCAGCCAAAGCCCGAAGAGAAGAAGGAGAGAGGACAGAGTCGGCTGGTCCGACCGCGGGATCCGTCGTATCAGGAGCCAATAGAGAGCAACTCCGATGAAGAAAAACAAGGGGAACGCAAGAAGCACGCCGAGCAACGGATCGATGTGAAGCCGGGTGTACAGCTCATAGACAAAATAGGCGCCAAGCATCAGGAATCCCGCGTGCGCGAGATTCACGATTTTCAGGACGCCGTAGATGATGGTCATCCCGACGGACATGGCGGCGTATACGCCGGCCAGCAGAACGGCAGCCACCAGCAGGTTCAGAAAATCGACGATATTCATCGCAGGGTTAGTCTAGTGCCGGGGCTTCGGCGCGATGGCGTCTCCCGTGGCGGCGTCCTTCGGGTAAACGATGTCCGTCTTATCGTCCGGCTTGTTTTGCACGATCACGAACGGCAAATTGACTTGCCCTGTCTTCCCGAAGCGAAGCACTTGCCCCGGCATCAAAGAGTCTTTCAACTCGACGTTTTTCAGCGCATCGCGGATGGCCGTCTTATTGAGGCTGCCTGCTTGCTCGATAGCCATGGCGAGGGCTCGCATCGCGTCGTAGGCCGGAGCGGGGTAGTATGAATCCGGCTCGTGTCCCGCGAACGCTTGATAATCGGCGTCGAACTTCTTCACCTGCGGATAGGGCAATTTCTTTGACCACCACAGGCCGGCAAAGATGTAATTCGTGGCATCGCCCAGAGCCTTTCGAGCGTCCTGATCAGGCCCGCGCGCGCCGTAGCTGATCATCTGGTGGTACATGCCGCTCTGGATGTACTGCCGCTCCATGGTGATGTAGTCCTGCAAGTGAGCATCGGCCAGGAAGATGTCTGCCTTGGAGCCTTTCACTTTCTGCAGAAGACCTGAAAAATCGGTTCCGCCCAGGTCAAATTTCTCGCTGAAGACAACACGGAAATATCCCGGGTGCTCCTGGATCCAACGCTCGACGCCCTGCCCGTACTCGACGCCATGGTCGGTGTTCTCAAGCGCGAGAGCCACCGCAAGATCTTTCTTGAGCTTGCCCCCATCTGCGAGGCTGCCGAGAAACTCTCCGGTCGTGTAGCCAAGGAGTTCTGTAGAGCTGAGCGTGCCGAAGGTATAGGTGTAGCCGCGGCTAAAAATGTGAGCCGCAGCCGCTCCCGGCGTAATCCAGGGCGTCTGATAACGATCCGGCATCACCGATTCGGCTTCGCCAAGAGCAGTCGAGTATCCGCCAATCACCGCCGTGACTTCATCAGTGGTCATTGCGCGCTCGACGAGCCCGGCAGACTTGGCCTGATCCGAACCGTCATCATAGAAAACTTCCTTAACCGGAAGCTTTTTCCCTTTTTCCTTCACCATGATCCCGCCGCTGTCGTTGATCTGTTTGATGGCCAGTTCGATGCCCTCGCGTTGGTATTGTCCGGGCTTCGCTTCCCGGCCCGTGATAGGCATGATGACGCCGATGCGGATCTCATTGCTGGACTTTCCACCTTTCCCACATCCAGCAATAGTGAGGGCGCAGACAGCAACCAGCAGGAAATAACGCGTGTAAGGCTGAATGGATCGGCTGATGGAGAAGTGTGTCACGGTAGGTGACCTCCGAGATTGCATGAGCTGAATTGTGGTCGAAAGCGTGTCACGGGTAACGATCGCGCACCGGTAGGCGAATCCTCTAGCAATTGGCTGCAAAGGTCAACAGGTCTTCTACTTCGTGAGCCTCTTAGCCTGCGGCAAGAGGAGTCGCGGAAAGAACGCAAACCAGCCAAAGATCTTGCTGTCGGTCTCTTTCTTTATCCGTTGCTCAGGGGAACGTGAAAGTAAAGAAGTAGAAATCGTGAGACCCACGGCTGTGCGCCAGCCAGAAGGCAATTCGATAAATGTAATTACAGCAATTTGGACTACTGCGAAGCGGAGGTGATGTAAACCAGTAGCGCGAACAGGATCACGAAACCGAAGATCGACCCGAAAACTATGATCACCAGGTCGCTGTTCGACTTGCGGTTGATTCGCTGAAGGCGGTACCGTTCTATCTCGTAGGCCCGCCGATGATCCTGGAGTTGCATCAAGGCTTCCTGCCTACAAGAGTAGCAATGTTCATTAGATTGTCCAGTACCGAAATCGGTAAACTAAAGTACTACGCGTTCTTTCGAGTTTTGTTTGCCGGACGACGATACCCGGATAGAAGTTATAAAATATTCTCTCACTAGGCAATATGGAGTCGGGAAATAGGTCGCGATAACCCTGCCGTCAAGACCCACGTGAACTGTTGGCTAAGCGCCTCGATTTATTTGCGTAACAGATGCTCAACGAAAGGCCTAGAATAATAGCAGCCAACGTGGAGCGCCCCGGCCCTGGGGAGCGAATAGTCAATCTGTACTTTGGGGGAATACGATGATGACGCGTACTGCCGTGAAAGCGACGGTTCTCAGCTTGGCCATCTGGTTCGGCGTCGCCAGCGCCATTTACGCCCAGAATACGAATCAGGTGCTGGGCCAGGTTAATTTTGAAGCTAAAACCAACATCGACAAAAGCTCGGGCGTCTGGGTCGACGGTCAATACTTGGGTTATGTCAATGAGTTGAAGGGCAACAAGAAGGTTCTACTCGTCCCCGGTCAACACGAAATTGCTGTCCGGCAGGTGGGATATAAGGACGTGAGGGAGTCCATCCTAGTCAGCCCTGGGGGTACGACGATCGTGACCGTCCGGATGGAGAAAGATCCAAGCGCCAGCGATTCGAATGTGATGGGTGAAGTGAAACTCCAAGTGACACCGGATAGAGCTGCGGTCTTCGTTGACGGTAATTATGCCGGATACGTGCACCAGTTCGGCGGGGTAAAGCGCGCTATGCTCATCGCCCCTGGAAAGCACCGTATCAAAATTGCGCTACCCGGCTATCGCGACTTTGAAACTGAGATTACCGTACAAGCCAATCACAAGGTAACGGTGAAAACCGTGCTGACTCCGGCCAGCATCGCCGCAGAAGCGCCCGAATTAAAGTAGCTTGTCGCGTGGGCCTCGATATCACCACAGATTCCGAATGACCCGCGTCAACAAGGACTCCCCTGGATGCATTTTTGCAGCGGGCCGCGCTGGGATTAAGCTGCGTTAGGCAGACAACTGCTGATAGCCCTCTTCTCACTCGCAATCCGGGATTGGAAATAGGAATCATTTCACGTCTTTTACTAGGTAGAGATCGGAGAGAGTGCGGGCGTATTCGTAGACGTAGCCGCGGCCGTCGGGCGTAATCAGGATTGCAGAAATTTCGGTCACGCCCGAAATATCCGGGGGCACAAGCTGCTTCCAGAATTGCTTGCGTCCAGTGGCCAAGTCCATGCGGTAGACCTTCGCGGGGATTTCCCCCAAGTGGTAGACAAAGATCGAACGTCCATCGGCAGTCCAATTGATGGGCACGTCGCCCGCCTCAAGGCCCGAAATGGGTCGCGGCTCGCCGCCCTCCACTGGAAACAGGTAACTCTTTCCGTCAGGCCCCACGTCAGCGACGACTTTCCCGTCCGGGGAAATCGCGAACAAGTTCGAACTCACGCCTTCCGGTGTGATCGCTCGTGCCTCTCCGCCCGCGATTTCTTGTACATACAACCGAACGCCGTGTCCCTGTTCGTCGCCCGAAAACACGATGCGCTTGCCGTCGGGAAACCAGCGCGCCTCATCGTGGTTGATCTTATCATTCGTTAGCGGCTTCTGCTCGCCCGGACCTGTGGGCAGAAGGTAAAACTGCACCGGTGGTCTGGGAAGACCGCCCACGGCCCACTTCATGTCCGGAGAAATGGCGAACGCGCCGCCATCGCCCAGGCGTACCGCGGGCGACCCGTCCGTCTTGCGCATGTAGGCAGCATAGTTATCACCACCGGCTTCGCCCGATTCAACGAAGAGCAGCGTCGATCCGTCTGCGGA
>Ga0209625_1000192_pt1 | contig 15142 bp, 14 predicted proteins | sample JacPin_JW_Ref_M2_FD_187960 | JGI IMG/M metagenome (GOLD analysis project Ga0209625, IMG submission 187960) | Forest soil microbial communities from Algoma, Ontario, Canada - Jack Pine, Ontario site 1_JW_Ref_M2 (SPAdes) (version 2) | ecosystem: Environmental > Terrestrial > Soil > Boreal...
CGGGGCTTTTGGGGAGATAGCGCATCAGGCGGAGGCTTCCTTATTTTTGTCGGAGATGAACGCTTCGTAGGCCTTCGCATCCATCAGCTTGGTGAGTTCTGTTTGATCGGCAAGCTTTACGCGAATCAGCCAGGCTGAGTTGTGCGGGTCGGAGTTCAGCTTCTCCGGAGTGGCTTCGAGGGCGGCGTTGGCTTCTAGTACTTCGCCGGAGACGGGCGCGTAGATTTCGCTGACGGCTTTTACGGATTCCACGTTGCCAAACGATTTTCCGGCCTGAATTTTGGCGCCTGGTTTGGGAAGTTCGACAAAAACGACGTCGCCAAGCTCGTGCTGCGCGTAATCGGTGATTCCAATGGTGCCGACGCCATCTTTGACATCGATCCATTCGTGTTGCTTGGTATAGCGATACGACGGGGGATAAGTCATCGGTTCCTTTCCGTCACTTAAACGGTGCTTGCGAATTGCTGGCTTGTTGATTTCTTTGCGCGCTTGTAAAAAGGCGTCGGAACAACTTGGGCCTTGGTCTTCTGATTACGAATTTCTACATAAACGGTGGTTCCAATCGATGACATGGAAGGCGGCAAATACGCCAAAGCAATATTTTTGCATAGTGTCGGAGATGGGGAACCGCTGGTAATAAACCCGACGGGCTCGCCCTGGTCATTTACGCAACGATATTCATCCCGCGCGATGCCTCGTTCGATCATTTCCAGGCCGACGAGAGTGCGCTTCAATCCCGCGTCTTTAGCGCGCTGGAGTTCGGAACGGCCAATGAAGTCTCCTTTTTCCATTTTGCAGTAGCGGTCAAGCCCTGCTTCCCAAACGTTGATGTTCTCGCTGATCTCGTGGCCATAAAGCGCCATTTTCGCTTCCAGGCGCAAGGTATTGCGGGATCCAAGACCGCACGGGATGATTCCAAATTCGCGGCCGGCCTCCATGACTTTTGCCCAGACCTCTTCGCTGGTGGCTACGTCCGAAGGCACATAAATCTCGAAGCCGTCTTCGCCGGTGTACCCCGTGCGAGCGACCAAAATGTTTTGCAATCCGCAAACGGCGCCGTGCGTGAACCAGTAATTTTTGATGGGACGCAGATCTACGTCGGTAAGCTTTTGCAACAGGTCGATAGCGTGTGGCCCCTGAATGGCAAGTTGCGTGTAGGCGTCGCTTAATTCTTCGATTTTGCAGTCGTGGGACGCGGTATTTTCACGCACCCAGTTAATGTCCTTTTCGCGAGTTCCGGCATTAATCACCAGAAGAAAATCGTCGTCTCCAAGCCGGTGCACGATAACGTCATCGACGAAAGTGCCCGAAGGATAAAGCATGGCGGAATACTGCGCCTGGCCGATGGCCAACTTGGCGGCATCGTTCATGGTGATGTGCTGCACAGCAGCCAAGGCGCCGCCGTGAGTGCGCCCGGTGCTGATGCGAATGTCGCCCATGTGGCTAACATCAAAAACGCCAACGCCTGCGCGAACGGCTTTATGCTCGGCGACCAAGCCGCCGGTGGACGGATACTCGACAGGCATATCCCAGCCGCCGAAATTCACCATTTTTGCGCCCAAACGGCGGTGCATGGCATTTAGAGGCGTTTTACGAAGCTCGGTAATGATGGACGGATCGACGGTAGACTCCACAAAATTCAGCGGAAATTGATACTAGCATGCACCCTCTGGTGGGTCAAAAAGCGCATCGAAAGTCTGGTGGTACGGCTATATAATTCGCGCATCAGAGTCTGCAGTTTCCTTGCCCGGCAGTTAGTCCTCAGGTAGAGTTTTCCCGGAGGGTCCCATGCCCGCACAGGTCGTGTGTGTTCAATGTGATAAAACCGAAGAGGATTGCGTGTGCGAAAAGTACTGCACCATTTGCCAAGGTCAGCTTGGCGTGCGACTCTGCATGGATGGGCTGTACTATTGTCCGGATTGCCGGGAGGCCTGTGACGTGTCTTTAGCTGACAACCGTGCCCGCTGAAACCCAAAAGATTGCCATGCAACTGGACGCTGATACGCGATTTAGCGCTGCTGCGGGTGGCGTCGGGCGCTACTTCGCGGATGCGGCGGGACTGGCGAATAGCGCTGTTTCAAGCTTGCAGTCCGCGATTGTTGCCGTGTGTAACCGGGAACTTGAGCGCATTAAGGATTCAACACAACGTTTGGCGGTGATACTAACTAGAACTCCCGACCGCATTGAAGTTGTGATGAAAAGGCGCGCGATAGGCGACTCGGGAAAAGAAGAGCAGGGAACGATTCCTGGCGTGGACCGAGTGCAACACGAAACTCAAGCAGAAATGGAAATTACGCGCTTGACTAAATATGTAGGCGAACAGGTGTCCGCCGGTTAGTGATTTGGCAAGATCCACGCCGCTTAAAAGCGGCTACATTTTGAATGCAAAGGTGTTTTTGCGGATTAGCGAAGTCACTTGATCGTCGCTTAGCGTCATATGTAAAACCACGCGGTCGCCGGCGGGATTAACGCGCACCTGATCGAGAAGTTGGGCCATATCGGGATTGTCCTGCTGAGCCTGGTAGTGCTTGTATAAAAACCCAGCCTGGAGTAATTGCGCGAGGGTGTTGGCATCTTCCGTGGAACCACAAATAGCTTGGAACTTTCCATCCAGCGCGCCGCTGGCATCCACGCTGATGATCATATTGCGCATGCGTGTGACCAGCTTGGCGGCTTCGGGAAATTGCTGAATTTCTGGCGCGAGCTGTTGGATGGCCAGGCGCGTATAAGCGGGGTTTAGGACCGCCCACACCGTGCCGGTACCGTTGGCATCGCTGATGAGCGGATAGAACTGGTCGTTACGAAGCAGGCCTTCTTCGCCGCCGAAGCGTACTTCGATCATTTTTTCCAGGAGCTTGCGGTGGCCGAATGCCGCGGTGCTTGAATCAATAAATAAAAAGAACAAATCGCTGGGGCCGGCACCGGAGCCGAAAGCATATAACGTGTACCCGCGAGCTTTGAAGGTCGGCAATTTTTGCTGCTTAAAATACGATTCGGCGCTGCCGGGATTGAAATTGCCGAGAGCCACGCCGACAATTTGCTCTCCTGTGGGCACAGCGTCGGAGCCGGTGGCAGCCGTTTTCGCGGTTACACCTTCGGGAACCAAGCCCCACGCCACCTCTTCGACTTGGGAATTTGGATCGATGCCGGCGGAGGCCAGGAAACGCTCAAACTGCTTAAAGCGGTCTGGCAAGAGTTGTTCCTGTAATTGTGGGAACCAACTGAGAGAACGCGCCTTTTTCAGGTCTGCATACGCAAATTCGCCGATTTCTTTGGGGAATAAAGCAATGGTGTCCGCCGCCAGCCGGCCCGCACGAGCGGGCTTGGGCATGGCAAGACACACTGCGACTAAGATGACGATGGCTAAGACACGGCCGATGGCGGTTAGCGCGCCAGGATTTGCGGTTCTACCTGACTTCATCCGCGGGTTCATTTGATGTTCCTTTCAAACTCGATGCTTGCTGCGTATTTATTTAGACGGTGGGATTCTTTCCCAGGCGCTCACGCAGTGAGGCGACTTTATTCCTAACTTTGGACACATAAGCGGCGTCGTGCATGCTGTCCAGATTTATTTCCACATTCGCCAAAGAGCCGCGTGCGCCGGCACCCGCCACGAAACAGGCTACTTGTAAGTCTGAACGCATGGATGCGGCGGCGATAGCTTCCAGTTGCACAAGTTGTTCGAAAAGGGCAACTGTCACATCGGCCACATTTAGCGGGGCTTCGGTGGCGCCGCGAGTGGCGGCCTGAATGGCTTTGTCCCGTGCGGCGTTTTCGTTTGCGTCGCCCTGGGGCAGTTTGAAAGCTTCCATCACGGCATCGAAAGTTTCTGCGTCGCGATCGATTGCTTTCGTCAGGTCTTCCGTGGTGCGGCGCAAGCGGTCGAGCATTTCTGACAACTTCACGACGTACGCCGCCTGCGATTTTTTCTTGCGCGATAATCCCGCGACCATTTGACCTAGCGCGCCCGCGAGAGCGCCAGCGAATGCGGAAACGCTGCCTCCGCCAGGTGTAGCTGTGGGAGCTGCGACGGCATCCAGAAAAGGTTTCGCTAAGTGCGCGAATTTGCTGTCGCCCGTTGGGGCTTCGGGTGGCGCGCCCGATAGGACCGATTGCAAGCGATTTTCCAGCACCTGAGATGGTGAGAAGTCTTCCAGTTGCAGAAAAAAATCAGCAGCCATCTCCAAAGCTTTCTTGGGAACCAGGCCGACAATTTCGCTGCCCACAGGATATGCGCCGTAGCGCTTGGCCTCGCGCTTGACCATTTCATAGACGCGATGCATGGGCGTGGATTCGAAGTCGGTGAGGTTGATGGAAACTTGCGCGAGATTGCGTGCTTTCAACGCGACGCCCATGGATTTAACGTAGCGCAACCCTCCGGAAGAGAACCGGATGGCCTTGGCGATTTTATTGGCTACGCCGATATCGGATGTGTTGAGGTTCACGTTGTAAGCAATCAGGAATTTGCGCGCGCCAACGACCGTGGTTCCGGCAGTGGGGTGCAGCTTTGGTTCGCCAACGTCGGGTTGACGATCGTGGTTGCGCTTCAAGTCTTCACGCAGGCCTTCGAATTGGCCGCGCCGCACATTTTCAAGGTTGACGCGGTCGGGTCGCGTGGCCGCAGCTTCGTAGAAAAATACCGGGATGCGGTGGCGTTTCCATATTTCGTTGCCGACTCGACGGGCGAGCGCCACGCAATCCTCAAGTGTGACGCCTTCGATGGGAATGAAAGGCACGACATCGGTCGCGCCAACGCGAGGATGAGCGCCCTGATGGACGGTCAGGTCGATGAGTTCAGCGGCCTTGCCTACACCGAGTAACGCGGCTTCCGCAACGGCATCGGGATCGCCGGCGAGGGTCACCACGCAGCGGTTGTGGTCGGCGTCCATTTCGCGATCGAGCACGTACACGCCCGGCACGCTGCTCATGGCGGCGACAATGGCTTCGACCTTGGCGGGATCGCGTCCTTCGGAAAAATTGGGAACGCACTCAATCAATCGGGTCATATCTTAAATTGTACGACGGCAGCGACCTCACGTTGTACTCAGCGAATCAGCGACGACTTGGAATAAATGATGTGGCCCCGCTTGATGGTGGTGTGACAGGTGTTCATTCCAAAATAATAGGGAATTTCACGGTAGTCATCCACATCGAAGATGGAAATGTCAGCAAGCTTGCCGACTTCGAGGGAGCCGATTTGTTTGTCGCGGCCAAGAGAATAAGCGGAGTTGATGGTCGCGGCGGTGATAGCTGCGGCTGGGGTCATGCGCAATTGGGTGCACGCCAGCGACAAAATCATAGGCATGCTTACAGTCGGGCTCGTGCCGGGATTGTAATCCGTGGCGAGAGCTACGATGGCTCCCGCGTCGATCAGGTCTCGTGCGGGAGCATATTGTTTCAGCCCCAGATGAAAATCGCAGCCCGGGAGCAGCGTGGCTACTGTCTTGGATTTGGCAAGCACGCGAAGGTCGGCGCGATTTATTTTTTCCAGATGATCGCAACTCGCCGCGCCAAGCTTCACGGCAAGCTGCGTAGCGCCGGTGTGCGAAAGTTGTTCGGCGTGGATTCGTGGCTGCAGGCCGTAGAGCTTACCGGCTTCGAGGATCTGTTTTGATTGCGCGAGATTGAATGCGCCACGCTCGCAGAAAACATCGCAGAATTCGGCCAACTTCTGTGCGGCGATTTCCGGCAGGAGTTTATCGATCAGCAGTGCGACGTAATCTTTGACGCCCGAGGGACGCGTTCGAAATTCGGCTGGGATTGCGTGAGCACCCAGGAACGTGGAAACGATATCCAAGGGCTGCTCGGTGGACAGTTCCTTATGCAATTTTAGAATCTTTAGCTCGCTGGCGAGATCGAGGCCGTATCCGCTTTTAGCTTCAATGGTGGTAGTCCCGTAAGCTGCAAACTGCTTCAGGGCGGCATGGGCGCGCTTCTTTAATGCGTCGGACGTGGCGACGCGAAGTTTACTGACAGAATTCAGTATGCCGCCGCCGTGCTTGGCGATTTCTTCGTAACTGGCCCCGGTAATTCTGAGTTCGTACTCCTCCGCGCGACTTGCGGCGTGGATTAAATGGGTGTGTGAGTCGACGAAGCCTGGCATCACGACGCGGCCGGCGGCGTCGAGTCGCTGCGCACTGCGCGCCAAGGGATGAGCCTCCACGTCTGCGCGTGGGCCGACAGCGGCGATGAGGGGGTCGGCGATGAGCACCGCTCCATTTTTGATGACTGCGATATTGGCGAGCGCACCGCCGCGACGGGGTCCGCGGCCACGCAAAGTTAAAAGTTGAGAAGCTCCGCTGATGAGTGTGGCGATGCTCAAGGCTTCGATAGTATGCCGGACGCCCCAAATCTGCGACAGACATTCGATTTACAGCATGGGGATTTTCAGATCGGTATTTTTTGCGAAGGCCTTGGCTTCAGGATAGCCCGCATCGATGTGGCGAGCCACGCCGATGCCAGGATCATTGGTGAGCACGCGTTCGATACGCTGAGCCATTTCTTTCGTGCCGTCGGCTACGGTGACCTGTCCGGAGTGTTGCGAGTAACCGATGCCTACGCCGCCGCCATTGTGAATGGACACCCAGGAGGCGCCACTGGCGGTGTTAAGCAACGCATTCAGCAGCGGCCAATCCGCGACGGCGTCTGAGCCGTCGAGCATGGACTCCGTTTCGCGGTAGGGAGAGGCCACGGATCCGCAGTCGAGGTGGTCACGGCCAATCACAATGGGGGCTTTTAGTTCGCCGTGAGCGACGAGATCGTTTAGAGCCAGGCCAAACTTGTCGCGCTCTCCGTATCCCAGCCAGCAAATGCGTGCGGGCAGTCCCTGAAATCTCACCCGTTTCTGCGCGAGCTTTATCCAACGGTTGAGATGTTCGTCGTGCGGAAACATCTCAAGCACCAGTTGATCGGTGCGCGCGATGTCGGAAGCTTCACCAGACAGTGCTGCCCAGCGGAACGGTCCTTTGCCTTCGCAAAACAGAGGGCGAATATAGGCGGGCACAAAGCCCGGGAAATCGTAGGCGTTTTTGAGCCCCTGCTCATAGGCAAACGTGCGGATATTATTTCCGTAGTCAAAAGTTATGGCGCCGAGGTTCTGCAGATCGAGCATGCCTTTGACATGCTCCGCCATGCCGGCCATGGATCGCTTTTTGTATTCATCGGGATTTTTCTTACGTAGTTCGATGGCGGCATCGAGGCTTATGCCGTTGGGCACATAGCCATTGAGAGGGTCATGCGCGCTGGTCTGATCGGTGAGCACATCCGGCACAACGCCACGGCGAGCCAGCTCGGGAATCACATCGGCGCAATTGCCAACCAGGCCAACAGAAACAGCCTCACGCTTGCGCACGGCATTTTTTAAAATGCGCAGCGATTCATCCAGGTTGGTGACCATGACATCGCAATAACCAGTCTTAACGCGACGTTTAATGCGCTCGGGATCGACGTCGATGCCCAAAAAGCCCGCGCCGTTCATGGTGGCCGCGAGCGGTTGAGCGCCACCCATGCCGCCCATGCCACCCGTTACGACAAGCTTGCCAGCCAAATCTCCGGAGAAATGTTTTTTGGCCACGGAGGCGAATGTTTCGTAAGTGCCTTGCAAAATTCCCTGGGTACCGATGTAAATCCAACTGCCGGCGGTCATCTGGCCGTACATCATCAGGCCGGCACGATCTAATTCGTTGAAGCTCTCCCAATTGTTCCAATGACCCACGAGATTGGAATTGCAGAGCAAAACGCGGGGGGCGTATTCGTGGGTGCGAAAGACCCCTACGGGTTTTCCGGACTGCACGAGCAGCGTTTCATCCGCGGCCAGGTCCTTAAGCGAGCGCACGATGGCATGAAAACATTCCCAATTGCGGGCCGCTTTTCCTGTGCCGCCATATACGACCAGATCGTTGGGTTTTTCAGCGACCTCTGGATCGAGATTATTCATCAACATGCGCAACGCGGCTTCCTGCTGCCAGCCCTTGCAGGTAATTTCGGTCCCGCGGGGCGCTTTGAATGAACCCTTGTTAGTCGCCGACAGAACGGAGGATTCGGAGGAAATCGGAGTCATAAGCGCTCAACGCCAATACTATCGCAGGGAGAAAGCATTTGCACGGAGCCGAGTTGTGGCGTGAAATGCACTCTCTTGCTTATCGAAGCATGACCAGAGGCGGCAATTGCGCCGCGTAAATAGCTGGAGTACAGTCGAAATCGCGATGAATTACGGCACGCTTCCCTCCAGATTTTTAAGCGCCATCGACCGGCTGCCAAATCCACGGGCTCAAATGTTCCGTCATGGGGACCGTTGGGAAGCGATATCGTCGGCGGAATTTCTTCGGCGCGTCGCGGGACTTTCCAGTGCACTTGTGGAACTTGGCGTGAAAACGGGAGACCGCGTAGGGATTTTTTCGGCGAACCGTCCGGAGTGGCACACGGCGGACCTTGCGATTACCGGCGCCGGCGGGGTCAGCGTGCCGATTTATTTTAATGAATCGCCGCAACGGATGGCGTACATCCTGAATCATTCCGAGGCCAAGATTGTTTTTGTTTCTGGAGCGAAGCAACTGGAAAAACTGCTGGTGTGTCGTTCAGAACTGCTCACCGTAGAACAGATTGTGGCTGCGGACGCGGGGCCGGAAGCGGCGCCTGAATATCTTCGCTATGAAACGCTGATTGCGGGCGCCGGCGCGACGGAGATTGCTTCGTACCGGCTGCGAGCGTCGCAGGTGCAGCCCGGGCAACTTTCGTCGTTGATTTACACGTCAGGCACCACCGGTGAACCTAAAGGGGTGATGTTGACGCACACGAATTTCTGTTCGAATGTCACGGATAGCCACCTGCAGGTTCGCTATGACGCCACGAATGATCTGGCGCTTTCGTTTTTGCCATTGGCCCATGTTTACGGTCGAATGATCGACTACTCCTTTTTATTTCATGGCATTACCGTGGCTTACGTGGAAGCCGTGGAGCAGGTGGCTCAAGCAATGTTGGAACTTCGTCCCACCACCATGGCCGCTGTGCCACGAGTATTCGAAAAGATTTATACGCGGATAGTGGAGCAGGGAAGTAAAGCCACAGGAATTAAACGCAAACTGTTTGATTGGTCCATGAAAGTCGCGAGCCAGTCCGGCAAGTGGCGATGCGGCGAAGAGCGAGCGCCATTTGCGGTCAGGCTCCAATGGTTGCTGGCGAATGCGCTCGTGTATTCAAAAATTCGAGCAGGAACGGGAGGGCGCTTGACGCTGGTGATGTCCGGCGGCGCGCCGCTCTCAAAAAATCTGACGGAGTTTTTTTGGACCATCGGCATACCGATATATCAGGGTTACGGATTGACGGAAACTTCGCCGGTGCTGAGCTCGAATTATCCAAACAATCGTGCGGGTAGCTCCGGGAAGGCCATAGCGAACGTAGAAATTAGACTTGCCGATGATGGGGAGATTCTGGCGCGCGGGCCGTGCGTGATGCAGGGGTACTACAAGAATCCGGAAGCGACCCGCGAAGTTTTGAGCGCGGATGGCTGGTTTAGTACCGGGGATATAGGCTATCTGGACGCGGATGGCTATTTGTTTATCACCGACCGCAAAAAAGATTTAATTAAGACCGCGGCGGGTAAATTCGTGGCTCCGCAGCCCATTGAAAACGCGCTGAAGAATAGTCCTTATCTGCTGAACGCCATGGTCGTGGGCGATGAGCGCAAATTTGTAGTGGCTCTGCTGGTGCCGAATCCAGTAACGATCTCGGCGAAAGCGGCTGACGAGGGAATTACATTTGCGAGTAATGCAGAGGTAGCGTCGAATGCGTGGGTTAGGGCGCTTATTGAGTCGGAAGTACGACGGCTTACAACGAACCTGGCGCAGTACGAATCGATAAAACGTTTTGCGCTGCTTTCCGAGGATTTCACGTTTGACAATGGGAGCCTCACTTTTACCCTAAAACTTAAACGACGCATTGTGGAGCAACACTACCGGAAAATTATTGATGAGCTTTACGCCGATGCGGCCGAGCCGCGACCCATACTTCAGGATTAACAGTGACTAAATAACTTGGGCTAGATTGGCTGATCTTTTTTGGTATCTGCGATTTGGTGCTAGTGTCCAGCCAGACTAAAATTTGAAGTTGGAGAACACATGGCCGATCAACTGGTAATCGCGGGGCGCGCGTTTAAGTCGCGGCTAATTGTGGGCACCGGGAAATACCGCGGCTTTCAGGAAATGGCGCGCGCGCACGCCGCGTCAGGCGCTGACATGGTTACGGTGGCGGTGCGTCGCGTGAACCTCACGGATAAATCGAAAGAGTCACTGCTCGATTATATCGACCGCGAAAAAATGTTTATTTTGCCAAATACCGCGGCATGTTACTCCGCTGAGGAAGCGATTCGCACCGCGCGTTTGGGGCGCGAAGTGGGATTGTCTCACTGGGTCAAGCTAGAAGTGATCGGGGACCAGCAGACATTGTTTCCGGATACCGAGCAATTGATCGAGGCGACGCGCGTGTTGGTAAAAGAAGGATTTGTAGTGTTGCCCTACACCAACGACGATCTTATTGTTGCTCGTAAGCTTGTCGATGCGGGAGCCGCTGCGGTGATGCCGCTAGCTGCGCCCATTGGCTCCGGGCTGGGTATTCAGAACCCCACGAATTTGCGAATTTTGCGAGAGCGCATCACGGAAGTGCCATTGATTGTGGATGCCGGTGTGGGCACCGCGTCGGATGCGGCATCGGCGATGGAACTGGGCGCGGACGGTCTGCTTATGAATACCGCTATCGCGGAAGCAGAAGACTCAGTGTTGATGGCCGAAGCGATGCGCGATGCTACCATCGCGGGTCGCAAGGCATTTCTTGCCGGCCGCATGCCGAAGAGACTTTACGCTTCCGCTTCCAGTCCTCTGAGCGGAGTTGTGCGCTAGAGTATTCGCGATTCCAGTGGGTACGACAACTCAGCTGCCAGTGCCATTCAAAAGATTAGCGTATATCGACTGGATGCGCGGGCTAGCGTGCGTGGTGATGATTCAGGCGCACTGCTACGACTCCTGGCTGAATCCGGAAGCGCGAAAAACGCTGTTGTATCGTTGGTCGCAGGAGTTGTCGACGCTGCCGGCGCCGATATTTTTGTTTCTCGCTGGCGTTTCCTTTGCGCTGGTTACTGAAGGTCTGCGGCAAAAACACAAGCCTCAATCACAGATTTTTAAAACTGGACTTTTGCGCGGCGCGGAAATCCTCGGGCTGGGATTTCTGCTGCGAGTGCAAGAATTCGTGCTTGGTTATCCCAAATCGCCGTGGACAGATTTGTTGAAAGTGGATGTGCTGAACATTCTGGGAGTATCGATTATTTTCATGGCGCTGTTTTGGCGGTTGATGAGCGTTGACGATTCGCCCGAGGCGAGTACAGGGCACGAGTGTGTATCGCTGCAAACCCCGCAGTCTCATCGAAGCTGGAGAAACCGCCTGATCGGATTGTCACTGCTGATTGCCGCCATTGTCGCGATCGCTACGCCACCACTGTGGACGACCCACCGTCCACACTTTCTTCCGTGGATGCTGGAGTCCTACATCAACGGAGTCCACAATTTTGGCTCGCCGACGCCATGGATTTTTTCAATTTTCCCATGGTGCGGATTTGCTTTCGTAGGGCTGGCGTTTGGTTCGTTTCTGTTTTCGGATTTCGCGCAACGCAAAGAAGTTGCGGCGCTGAGCATCGTTGGTGCGATCGGCGCGCTGGCCTCCGCTTTATCGCTGTGGTGGGATTATTCCAACGTCAGGATTTACGCGGTCTACGATTACTGGCACAGCAGCCCAAATTTTTTCCTGATGCGCTGCGGTATTTTATTACTGCTTACCTTTGCAATTTTTTGGTGGTGCCGGTGGGGTTGGGCAACGGAAGGGTTCAGTCCCTTCATACAATTTGGCAAGACATCGTTGCTGGTCTATTGGGTGCACATCGAATTCGTGTACGGCAGATTATCCATTTTGCCGAAATTTCGGAGCACTATTCCACTGGCAACGGCGGGCATGGTGGTGATCTTCGCGGCCATGCTGGGAATCTCGATATGGCGCACGCGCGCCAAAAAGCGAGGCGCAGTCAATCTGCAGGCGGCGAGAGCGCAGAGCTTAAGCGAAGCGATGTAATTGTATTTGAGCTTAGTGAGACGTTACGGGCGAGTATTGAACGCTTGGGGCAACAATTGCGATTGCGGAATTTTTATGATGATTTCGCCCGGCCTCGCGAGAATAAGCTCTTCACGGGCGATTTTTTCGATGGCGCGCGGATCGGTCTTTAAATCTTTCACAGCCTGTTCGAGCGCGGCATTCTCTTTATTCAATTGCTCAATTTCGGCTTTCACTTTCTTGATGCCATCCTGAGTGCGGCGCATGGACAGGTAGCCGTGGGCGCCAAAAATATCGTGCACAAAAAGAACCGCCACAAACAAAACCAGCAGCGCGGGCCCGTGTTGCAATAAGCCACCCGCCTTTTCGTCAACCTTCATTTTCATCTTTCCCGTTTCCTTGTTCATGATTCATGCATGAGCCAATTTTTGGCTGCGCTGGTCAGCTTCGTTGAAGCGTTCAAACTCGGGGCCTCCACATATAAGCGCAGAAGCGGTTCGGTGCCGGAAAGCCGGACGAGCATCCAGGAACCGTCTTCGAAGACAAACTTTGCGCCATCGGTGCGATCCACGGAAAGAATTTTCCGTCCAAGTAGTGTCGAAGCGTCAATGGCTACCTGCCTTACTGCATTCGCCTTTTGTTCGTCTGTGAGATGAAAATTTTCGCGCACCGGCCAGAATTCGCGTCCGAGTTTTTTGAATAGCGTTTTAACCTGCTGTTCTATAGAAGTACCGCGGGCAGCGAGCATTTCGGCAACCAGCAGGCAGGCGAGGATGCCGTCTTTTTCCGGCACGTGTCCACGAATGGTGAGTCCGGCGCTTTCTTCGCCGCCCATGGCAATTTTGTCTTCGCGGATTAATTGGCCAATGTATTTAAATCCGACGGGAGTCTGATAAATTTTTTGGCCGTGGGATTTTGCCACGGCGTCCATCATTTCCGTGGTGGCTACGCTGCGAGCCGCGGGCATGTGCCATTGACGCGTCTCGACCAGATAGTCGTATAGCAGCGCCAAAATGTGATTGGGCTGGATCCACGTGCCGTCGCGGTCGATGATACCGAAGCGGTCAGCATCGCCGTCGGTGGCCAGACCGGCGATGGCGCCGGACTCCAGCACAGCTTTACGCAGCGGCGCCAAATTTGTTCCGGACACGTCGGGGCCGGTTCCGTCAAACAGGGTGTCACGATTCAGGCGCATGGCCTGAACGGCGATTCCGTTGCGAGTCAAAACGTTGTCGAGATAACCGGCGCCACATCCATGCAACGCATCGTAGACAAAATGAGCTTTGGCCTGGCGCAGTGCGTCGAAGCGAACGAGTTGTTCGAGCCGCTGTAGATACGTTTCGCAAATATTAACCATTTCGTTCGGGGCGCGCTTATCGTCTGAAGTTGTTGCCGGCTTTGCTGGAAACGGTCCATCTTTCTCAACCATTTTGGCGACACGTGCTTCGATGTCCTTGGTGACTTCCGGAAGCGCCGGTCCGGCGTCAGCGGAAGAAAACTTGAGGCCGTGATATTGCGCGGGGTTATGACTGGCGGTGAAATTAATGGCACCGTCCAACTTCCGGCGGTTGATCTCATACGCAATGGCGGGCGTGGGAGTAAAGGTGTCGCATAGCAGCGTGCGGATGCCGTTCCGATTGAGGATGTCGACCGCGAGTTGCGAAAATTCTTCGGAGTAAAATCGCGGATCGTATCCGACCAGGATGGTCGGATTTTGGGTTTTGGCGTTGATGTGATCCGCGATGGCAGTCACGGCTAACCGCACGTTCGCGAAAGTAAAATCGTCGGCGATCAGGCCGCGCCAACCGGAAGTTCCGAACTTAATGGGAGAAGGAGTAGTCATGGCGGATGTATTCTAGCCCGGTAATTGTTAAGCGCAATAGAGCGGTCGAGTGAAGAGTGGGTTGAAAGGGAACAACATGCCAGACAGGCGCATCCGAGTAGTCCTGGTTACTTGCGGAACGCTCGCCGAAGCGAGGCGGATCGCGCGCGCCGCCGTTGAAGCTAGATTTGCGGCTTGCGTTAACGTTTTGGTGACCGCAGTGGAGTCCATCTACCGTTGGCAGGGCAAGATAGAAGTTTCGCGGGAGTATTTACTGGTCATGAAATCAACTGCGAGGCGCTTGCCTGAGTTAGAGCGAATGGTGCGAAGAGTCCACACCTATGATGTGCCTGAATTTTTAGTGCTGCCGGTAGTTTCGGGTTCGCGCGAGTATTTGGGATGGCTGTTTGAAAGCGTGAAGCCATCGCGTGGCAGAAAATAGTCCACTACCTTACGCTTACGAACGTGAATCTGTATCCGACGCTAGACGTGGTGTAGCGCCTGATCCAAATCGGCGATGATGTCGTCGGCATCCTCGATGCCCACTGACAAACGAACCAGTCCTTCGGTGATCCCGACCCGGGCACGTACTTCTGGAGGCATGGATGCATGGGTCATCAGCGCCGGAAGCGAGATAAGCGATTCCACTCCACCAAGGCTTTCCGCGAGCGCACAGAGCTTCACGTGATTGAGAAAACGGCGAGCCGCTTCCAGGGAGCCCAGGTCAAAGGAAAGCATGCCACCCGGGCCTTTTTGTTGGCGGCGCGCAATTTCGTGTTGTGGATGACTGGCCAGTCCAGGGTAAAGAACCTTTTGAACTTTCGGATGGGTGTCGAGGTGACGCGCGACTACCAGTCCATTAGCATTGTGCTGCAGCATGCGCACCGCGAGAGTCTTGATGCCGCGCGAAATCAGAAAACAATCCATGGGCGCTAATCCGGAACCCGCGGAGCGCTGAATAAAATAAATTCTCTCGGCGTCTTCCTGGCGAGTTAAAACCACCGCGCCGCCGGTCGAGTCGCTGTGGCCGTTGAGATACTTGGTCATGGAATGAACTACGATATGCGCGCCAAGCTCGATGGGCAGCTGCAGATATGGGCTCAGAAAAGTGTTATCCACCACAAGAGTTATGTTTCGTTGAGTGGCCAGTTTAGCCAGCGCCGCAATGTCGGCGATTCTCATGGTGGGATTGGTCGGGGTCTCGATGTACAACATTTTGGTGTTGGGCCG
>Ga0209625_1000193_pt1 | contig 15125 bp, 9 predicted proteins | sample JacPin_JW_Ref_M2_FD_187960 | JGI IMG/M metagenome (GOLD analysis project Ga0209625, IMG submission 187960) | Forest soil microbial communities from Algoma, Ontario, Canada - Jack Pine, Ontario site 1_JW_Ref_M2 (SPAdes) (version 2) | ecosystem: Environmental > Terrestrial > Soil > Boreal...
TGCGGCGTATCCGGGAGGGCATGCGGAAGGATATCCGGATACGTTTGTGCAATTGTTTCGCGAGTTTTATGAATATGTGGAGGCGGGAGATTTTGAGGCGCCACAGAAGTTTCCAAATTTTCTGACGGGACATCAGGAATTGACGCTTTGCGAAGCGATCGCGAAGAGCGCACAGAAGCGCGAGTGGGTGGACGTTTCTCTGGAGTGATTCGGCTTTAAAATTCTTTTGGTTGGAGGTGGCAGCGTTTTGCTGATTCGCTTAACGCGATTGTGTGGGCGCATTCAACTAAGAACGCGACTTTATTGAGTTTTTCTGATGTGCGCCAGTCAGTTTTTGCGTCAACTTCAAATTTTTACGTCAATTTCAAAAACGAAGGTCAACAGAAAGACCCACCCGCCACGGCGGGTAAACCTAAAAATCGAGGGCGGGGCACCCTCCGAGTTGGATCACTTGAAAAATTTATTTGTACGCAGACTCCATCAGGGGATTGGCGCGTACTGATAGCGCAAGGATGAGGGCAAACGATCGGAGAGCTGGCGAGTGTTGAATTCCAACTGGTAGTCGAGATGCGCGGGGTCGGCGGGATAATCCTGGCCAGCGGGATAGGGATAGGGCAAAAGAGTGTGGCGCGGAAGCGGCTCGACGGTGAACGCGTGAGCGGCGTAAAAATCTAAGTCCTTTTCAAAACCGTCGGCATAAAAGAAATAGTCGCGGACCCAACCCTTCGGTAGCGGCGGCAGCTTATGCGGATCGAAGTCCAGCTTGACGCCTTCACCGGAACCAAAGACGACGAAGCGGTCGTCGGAGGCGCGCAAGAGATTTTGCACGTCGCCGTAACGGGTATAGTTACCGGCGGCTCGCGCATAGGGGCCAGTTTTGCTGCGTCGTGTGTAGGAGTAGGTCGTGTCGCTCGCGGGCGTAAAGCGCTTCTCCTGCGGGAAGCCGAGAAAAGCGAGCGAAGCATTTGCAAGTGGGACTTCGGAGACGTGCACCTCGCGGGTGTCTGGCGTTTGATCGATGCGAACAGCGTCCCAATAGATTTTTAAATTATTGACGATGCGAATGCGGCGCGTGCCGGGCGGAATTTTACCTGACAGATCGGCGACCATGGTGCGCGCGAGGCCAGCGGGAAAACCCATGTCGTCGATGACCTTCTTCCAATTTCCTTGCGCATCCATAGCTTCGACGTACGGCGCAATCACTTTTATGCCGGCCTGATCGGCGGCGTACATAGAAGTGGCGGTGAAATAATCGGTGTAGCCATCCATGATGAGTCGCAGTGGCTTTGCCGAATCCCAATTTCCCAGGTCGAGCTCGAGCCAATGAAGTTTGGCGAAGCCGGTGAAAGGCAGAGAGTCGAAATCAGTAACGTACTTGCGGTCGCGCGTGGCGATTAGCGGGAGCACATCATTACCGTGATCGTCCCAAGCGCCGGCAGGTGGATGAGCGCCGCGCGTGGCAATGACACGGAATTCAGGAAATGGCGGAGCGCTGACGAAACGCTCGTTGGGATTTACTTCGTAAGATACGGGATGATCGATGGCCAGGAGACGAACCTGGTCGAGATACACGGTTTCTTCCATAGGCTCCATGAATCGGAAACTGAGCAAGCCATTCAGCGGACGAACGCTGCGCGCGTTGACCTTGAGATATTCATCGGGATCAGGGACATCGCGCTCACCGGGTGCGACCCAATGGCCGACGACGCCGGGGCCGATCATGTCGGCGATGAATTCGTATTCGCGGCCATTCCAGGCGAAGAGCACGGGGCAAGAGCTGCCGCGGCGATCAAGTTCAGCCAGAGAATGAAATTTTTTCGCGGGCAGATTTATTTCGTCCTGCGGAACGCCGGTGGGCCAGAGCAGGCGCACGACTTCCACATTTTTTTCGGCGCCGAGGCCAGCGAGGACGGATGTGGAATTCTGGCCCAGGTAACCGGAGGATCCAGCGATTTCCCATTTTTGATAGAGCGGGCCTGCGTAGATTTCCACTTTTGTGCCGATCGCGCTTTTGTTATCGCTGAGAGATTTCAGATCGATGTGCATCCAGTCGTGTTCGGCGGCGCCTTCACTGTGAAGGATGACCGGAGGGCCGCCAAGCTGCGTCACGACGATGTCGGCGGCGCCCTGGCCGCGCGCATCTGCAAGTGCTAAAGCGCGCGGCTGAGAAAGTTTGATGGCATCGAGATGCGCGTCTTTGGTGACGTCGGCCCAACCGTGACTTCCCAGATTGCGCAGCAGGCGAAGTTCGCCGCCGTTGCTGGACTCGCCTGCGGCGATGATGTCGAGCCAGCCATCATTATCGTAATCGATGGAAGAAATTCCCCACCCGCGTTGCCAGCCGAGATCGGGAAGCGGGACACGCGTGAGTTTTTTTCCGTTCACGTTGCGCCACAAGCTGATGCCGGGGGCGCCGGCATGGGTGAAGGCGAGGTCCATCCAGCCGTCTTTATCAAAGTCAAAAGCGATGACGCCAACGGCGGGGGAAAGATTTTCTTTTTTAAAATCGATGATGGGAAGCGGAGTGAATTTGCCTTCGCGGGGATTCAGATAAATTGAGGCGCCGTCGGAACCGCCGGCGAAAACAAAATCGATGGCGCGATCGTTGTTGAAGTCGGTGGTGATGAGGCCTGCGCCAGTGGAGGGGATGCCGAGTGCGGTCTCGGCGGAAATGTCGGTGAAAGTATTGTTGCCGTTGTTGCGCCAGAGAGTGTTGTGAGGTGAGTCGGAAGTCGGAGCGCCGCCATCCGAGGCGGAGGTGATATAGAGATCGAGATCGCCGTCGTGGTCGTAGTCCACGAAGGTGACAGCGACACAGCCTTTTTCGCGGCGAATGCCGACTTTTTCGGTTACGTCTTCAAACTTGCCGTCACCCTGGTTATGTAACAGGCGGACGCCATCGGCCAAGCAGACCGCGAGATCGGTGTGACCATCGTTGTCAAAATCTCCAGCGGCACAGCCGAGTCCGGCGCCTGAAAGTTTCAGGCCGGCCTGCTCGGTGACATCTTCAAAGCGGCCGCCGCCGACGTTGCGCAAGAGATGACTGGCGCCGCCGACAGTGGCGCTGACGAGGAACAGATCGGGTTTGCCGTCACCATCGAAATCAAAAAAACACCCGCCGGTGGAGGGGCCCAGAGTGGAAGAAGACCTTGAAGAGGATTTGGCGGAATTTTGCAGAAGGGTTTCTATATTTTGCACGGTGAAGTGCACCGGAATTGCGGGTGGAACGGCTAGCGAGGAACTTGCTGGCAATTCCGCGAGAGAGAGGCGGCCCTGATCGCCATAAGCTGCGCCGAAAGGAGCGCCGAGATGATTGGTAGTGATGTTCTGAAACTTGGCGAGATGCTCGCGGGCGGAAGCGGAGTCGCCTTTGCGCTGGTAGGCGCGGGCCAGGCCGAATTCCGAAGAAGCATGGTACGGAAATAACGCGAGACCTTTTTGAAACGCGGCGATGGCTTGGTCGTATTGCTGGAGTTGCGAATACAAGTAGCCAACAAAATAGTAGGCGTCGGCTTCGTCGGGGAGAATTTCGGTGACGTGTTCGAAGGCAGCGACTCCGTGGCTGAAGTCGGCGAGATCTTTGTAAGCGAGGCCGAGGTTGTACCAGGCGTAAGGGTCGCGCGGAAGTTGCTGCGCGGCGGTGAGCAACTCGTCGCGGGCGGCTTCGGCTTTTTGCTGATTGAGGAGCGCGATACCGAGATTGAGGCGTGCCACTGCAAACTTTGGGTCAGCCGCTAGAGCTTGCTCAAAAAATTTCTGGGCGTCGGCGGCGCGCTGCTGATTGAGATACGCGACGCCGAGAGTGTTCAGGCGCAACGGTTTGGTGGAATCGTTGGGCAGGACGGGCTGCGGCGATTGCGCGGCTGAGGGGGCATTGGAACTCTTTTGTGCTGAACGCGAAGGCAAAAGTATGGCGCAAAGCAAAAGCAGGCAAGCGAGGACGGGAAGAATTAAACGAAAAACAATGCGCATGTAGATGAGTGGTGCCGCCTCCGTGAACGACAAATTACGTAGGGCTTTTTTGTTGAAACTAAGATTCTGTGGGCTAGGTTAAGCCACCGTCAACCGTTTTGTGTGATGGCTCTTGTGTTTGACCGGCGGGGGCGCTGCGCTTACTCTCGCCTGAGACAAAATGGATTCCATTCATTTCTCCAGTATCGCTGAAGTTACAGAGAAAATTCGAAGCAGAGAAATTTCTCCCTGCGAAGTTGTCGATGCTCATCTTGAGCGCATTGAGAAATTGCAGCCGAAGCTAAACGCTTTTGTGCATGTTGATGCAGAGAGGGCGCGACGGCAGGCGCGGGCAGCGGAAGCCAGCGTTTTGCGCGGAGCTGCGGTTGGTGCGCTGCATGGCATAGCGATTTCCGTCAAGAGCTGCGTCGATGTGGCGGGGTGGCCGTGTCCGGCGGGTTCGCGACTGCGCGCGGATTATGTGGCGTGCGACGACGCGGTGCTGGTGGCGCGGCTGAAAGCGGCGGGCGCGATTTTAATTGGAAATACGAACGTGCCGGAATTTTTAATGGCCTATGAGACCGACAACGCGTTGTCTGGAAAAACGAGTAATCCGTGGGAGCTTGCGCGATCGGCGGGCGGGTCGAGCGGAGGAGAAGCGGCGGCGATTGCGTCGGGTTGTTCGATGGGAGGAGTGGGAAGCGATGGGGGCGGATCGGTGCGCGTGCCAGCGCATTTTTGCGGGATTAGTGGATTGAAGCCGACGCTGGGACGGATTCCTGGGACGGGACATTTTCCGCGCGGGGCTGGGGCGTTCGCGTGGTTGGGCGTGGTGGGACCGATGGCGCGAACAGTTGCCGATGTGCGCGCGTTATTTGACGTGATGAAAGGGCCGGATGCGGACGATGCGCTTTCGTCGGCGATTGAAGCGCGATCTTTTGGCGAAGGTGAGCTGCGCGGAATGCGCGTGGGGATATTGGAGTCGGACGCGTTGGGGGACGTCACGTCTGGGACTACCGAGGCTGTTAGAAGGGCCGTGGGTTTGCTTTCAGAACAGTTCCACGTTGAGCCGTTTCAATTGAACGGGCTGGAGCAGGCGATTGAGTTGTGGTGGTTTTTCTTTGGGCCAATGATCGCGCGCTTATTTGAGCCGATGGTAGAGGGCCGCGAGGCGGAGTTGAGTCCGATATTCCGGGAATACCTGTCGGTGGCGGGCTTGAAAATTGCGCCGACAGTGGACGAGTTCATGGCAGCTTGCGTGAAGCGCGATATCGTGCGCGCAAAAATTATTAAGCAAATGCGAGACGTGCCGATTTTGCTTTCGCCGGTTTGTGCGGGGCCGGCTTTTCGACATGGCGAAGGAAACTGGCGGCCGGTCTGCGGTTATCGCGAGACGATGCGGCATGCGCAGTGGTTGAACCTCGCGGGTTTCCCTGGAGTTTCGGTGCCGATGGGATTTTCAGCGGAGGGATTGCCGATTGGTGTGCAAGTCATTGGCAGGCCGAACGAGGATGAATTGGTTTTGGCAGTTGCGGAGATATTGGAGACCGCGCGAGGGAGATGGGAAGCGCCGCGGGTCTAGCGCGACACTCGAATTTCGCGAGCAGGACAGCGAAAACCCCAAAGTTCGCAACCGCTATACATCTCGCACCTTCCATACATGATGGGACACAAAATCAAATTGACAATTGCCTTTGTTGAGCAAAATTTCGACATGCGAAGATGGCGATGAAGCAACCACCCGGCGCAGCAAATACGATTATGGTTGCTGGGTTAATTCGGGATTGGGGACGCGGTTTTCGCGCCTGGCAGTACGGTCTTGGTCCAGGCGGGAGTCCAGCAACTTCTGAGCAGCGGCAAGTTCCTGAAGTCCTTCTTGACGTCGGCCTTCGCGGACCAGTGCTTGCCCGCGCATAAAATGAGCGTTCTGGCTGTCGGGCGCCAGCTTCAGAGCAGCATCAGCGGCGATAACCGCTTGCTTATATTTTTGTTCCTGAAGATAAAGCTTGGTCAGGCCGAGTAGCGCGGCAGTTCTTTTGGGATCATAACGTAAGGCGTCGCGAAAAGATTTTTCCGCTTCGTCATTGCGCTGCAGATGCGAATACAGAAAACCCAGCTGTTCATAATTGTCGGGAAGGTCGGGCTGGATGGCGATGTCCTGACGAAATTCGGATTCGGCGTGATCATTGTCGCCAGCGCGCACGTAAGCGAGGCCAAAATTGAAATGCAAAAAAGGCACGTTAGGATTGGCGGCAGAAGCCTGGGTTAGCTCGGCGAGGGCTTTATCGGTTTCCTCGCGATTGAGATAAGCCTTGGCGAGGATGAGGTGATACTCGGCGGTATTGCCGCCGATTTGCAACATGCGCTTCAGAGCTTTTTCGTCGAGGTCGTGCTCACCGGCGCTTTGCGCGGCGATATCGAGAACGTATAGATACATTACGTCAGCAGACATTTCAGACCAGAGCGGTTCGAGAGTCGCGACGGCGTCGGCATATTGCTCGGTAAAAACCTGGCAGAGGCCGAGAAGGTAACGCGCCTGCTGGGAGTCCGGCTGATCACGCAGGACGGAGGAAAGAGGTTCGATGGCGGCGGCGTAATTGGCGCGGCGAAATTGCACGAGGCCGATGTTCAATTCAATACCGGAGATTTGGGGCTCAAGCTTGTGAGCCTTTTGCAGAAGCGCGAGGGCGTGGTCCCATTGTTTGCGACGCATGGCGATGACGCCGAGATTGGCATAGGCGGAACCAGAGCCCGGATCAACGGCAATGACGGCGCGGAACTTTTTCTCCGCGAGTTGGAGGTCGCCGCTACGCAAAGCGGCCTCGCCTTCGGCGAATATTGCCAGCAGGTTGCTGTGTGAGCTTTCGGGTAAGGGGTTTGCAGTACCTTTCGATACTTGCGATTGAACAGGCGCGGACCGTTGTACATCAGACAGGCCTGCTGGTTGGCTGCGCCGCACGATTAAAACGAAGAGCCACACCGCCAGCCAAAAATGACGTGTTGGGAAAAGCATGCGCTGGTAGTTTCCAGCAGCAAAAGGTGGAATACAAGACGAGGCGCGAGAAACTCCAAGAGCGATGTTGTTTATAAAGTGTGTCGCAGGCGCAAGGGTACACATTTGGCGCTTGACACGCGCGCATTAATGCACTATTAACTCGTTTTAATAGGGCCAATCGGTGCGTTCCAGCAATGGTCGAGTGGTGGGGCTGTTTCGAATGAAGTGTCCGTTCCGACCGATGAACGAACGTAGCAATGGCGGCCCCGGCGACGCTGCGGCCTTCCTGTATTCCTATCAATTTAAAATTTCTGGAGGTCCTAACGTGAAGGAACAGAGCAGTCCTTCTATCTTGCCTATTTTGCGAAAACTTTTTAGGAGCACGGCCTCGTTGGCGGTGGCCGTGGCGCTGGCCATACTTTGCTTGCCGCAGAATTCTCGCGCGCAGGATACCGGATACATCAGCGGTACGGTGACGGACAAGTCCGGCGCGGCAGTGGCAAATGCCGAAGTGGTGATCACCAGCACGGGTCAAAACCTAACGCGCAACACGACGACAAATTCCGATGGCGCTTACGTGGGCTCGGCGCTGCCGGCCGGTACGTATGACATTGCGGTGAGTGCTCAGGGATTTCAAAAGTTCGAAGCCAGAGGAGTGGTGTTGGACGTAGCACAGAAATTGCGTCTGGACGTTACCATGACAGTTGGCGCAATGACTCAGGAGATTGTAGTCACGGGCGAAAACGTCGCTCAGGTCGAGACCACCTCATCAGAACTGGGCGGTACTATCACCGGGAAGCAAATCGACCAATTGATGCTTAATGGGCGCAACTTCACCCAGCTTGCTGCCCTGACGCCCGGCGTCGTAAATCAGGGTCCGGACGAGGCGGAAGTGGGCGTGACAAACATTTATTTCAGCGTGAATGGAGGTCGCGAAGAATACAACAACTGGGAACTCGACGGTGGCGACAACATGGACAACGGCAGCAATGCCACGCTGAACGTCTATCCGAGTCTTGAATCTATCGCGGAATTCAAGGTGCTGACTTCGAACTATGGCGCTCAGTACGGCCGCAACGCTTCCGGCACCATCGAAGTGGAAACCAAATCGGGCACGAATTCATTCCATGGCAGCGCATATTATTACGGGCGCAACGAGGCCTTCAACGCGCGCTCCTGGGACCAGGGCATTGATACCACGCAACCAAAGGCGCTCTACAGGAAGCACGACTACGGCTACACCATCGGCGGGCCAGTTTATATCCCTGGTCACTATAATTCGGAGAAGAAGAAAACTTTCTTTTTCTGGTCTCAGGAATGGCGCCGGGAAGCCAATCCGTCGACGATCACACAAAACGTTCCTTCCGATGCCGAGCGCGGCCTGGTAGGCGGCACGCAAACGGGATTTGGAGACTTCAGCGACCTTTGCCCGGGTGTGGATTGTCCCAACGTTGCGAACCCTGCGCAAATTCCCATCAGCTCCGCTGGCCAAGCACTCCTGGCGCTGATCCCAAGGGCCAACACGACGAATGGCGGCTTCCCCGCGGTTACGCAGACTGTTTCACCGGCGACCACCTGGCGGGAACAACTTATCCGCCTGGACCACAATCTCACGGACAATTACCGGCTGACGTTTCGGTACATCCACGATTCCTGGCATACGGTAGTGCCCAACCCACTGTGGGGAAATGGGAATTCGAACTTTCAAAACATTAATACGGATTTTGTCGGGCCCGGAACGAGCTTCATCGCGCGGCTCACAGCTAATATCACACCTACACTACTAAATGAATTCGTCGCCAGTTACACGGGAGACCACATATTTCTGACCGCGTTGAACAATCCACCGCTTCCTTCCGATTTCGCAATGGGGTCGCTGTTCCCCAATGGCTTCGGTGGAAAACTACCGTCAATCCAATTGCAGACCAACGTGGCCTACGGCGGAAGTTTTGGCCAAGATACCGGATATTTCCCGTGGGTCAACGCGAACCCGACCTATACGTACCGAGACAATGTGACCAAGGTTGTGGGTAAACATACTTTCCAGTTCGGCGCCTATGCGGTGTTTGCGCAAAAGAACGAAGCGAATTCGCCCGACGTTCAGGGTATTCTCACATTCGATACAACTTCGCTCTTTACCACTGGAAATGCTTTCGCCGATCTGCTTCTGGGCAGCATTGGGAATTACAAACAGTGGAGCGCACAGACCAAGTATTACAACCGCTACAAAATCGTCGAGCCTTATTTCCAAGACGACTGGCGGGTAACGAACCGCTTAACGTTGAATCTCGGCTTGCGGGTGAGCTTATTTGGCACTTATCGAGAAAAGTATCGGCAGGCGTTTAACTTTGACCCATCGGCGTTCGTCTCGGGCAATTCGCCCGCAATCGACCCAGCTTCTGGAGCATTGATCGCCGGTACAGGAAATCCGTTCAATGGCGTCGTTCAGTGTGGCGGAGCAGGGGGAACCTCTGCGGTGCCGGGCCCAATTCTTGCGGCATTTCCCACCGCTAGTGTCGGTGCGTCTTCGAATGCAGGCTGCCTTAAGGGACATTTGTTTAACCCCGCGCCGCGCATTGGATTCGCCTTTGATCCGAAGGGTGACGGCAAGTTGGCCATCCGGGGCGGCTACGGAATCTTTTTTGAACACACCAACGGAAACGAGGGCAACACCGAATTGCTCGAGGGTTCCGCGCCGCTGGTGATCACCTCATCGCAAAACAATATTCCCGATTATGCGAGCGTGGGAGCCGGCGGCGGTTCGCTGTTTCCGCAGACTTTAACTTCCATTCCCAACAAGGCCGTTTGGCCGTACATGCAGCAATGGAACCTCAGCATTCAGAAAGAACTGCCGAGTCACATTGTATTTTCCGCTGCATATGTTGGCAGCAAAGGTACGCATTTGACGCTGCTCAGCAACGCGAACCAGATCTTGCCGATAACTTCCGGGAATCCGTACAAGATTGGCGAACCGATCACCGGCGCTATTGCGGACCCCGCGGGGAACGTCATTTATCCAGGAGATTGCAGCACGCTGACAACGTTTAGCGGTGTACCAGTAACCGGACAAGCGCTGACCAATCTGAACGTAGCTTGCCAGAACGTCAATGTAGATGCGCAGCGCACTAATTTTCCGGGGTTCAGCAATATCAACTTGATCAGGGATGTGGCGAATTCCAGCTACCATGCCTTTCAGACGTCAGCAAATCGCACTGTCGGGGCGCTGACAGTCAGCGTGGCCTACACTTACAGCCATTCCATTGACGACTCTTCGGATAAAGCAGATGCGTCGTTCGTGAATTCCTACAACATTGCCGCCAATCGCGGCAGCTCGAGTTTCGATCTCCGGCACAACATGTCGCTGAGCTACGTGTATGCCATACCCTTCTTTAAGGGACCTGGTTTGACTCATGCGTTACTTGGCGGGTGGCAAGTGTCCGGCATTACTGTTGCGCAGAGCGGACTACCGTTCAGCGTAACGAACGGGACTACTTATGGAGATAACGCTGGGGTAGGCAACGGTGTCGGCACAGGCTCGCGTCCCGACCAAGTCGGAGATCCCCACACGGTAACGGCGGCGCAACAGGCGGCCGCCAGCTCCGTTTTTGGTCCGCTCCGTTACAATCCGGCAGCTTATGCGCTACCAACGGGCCTGACTTTCGGTAACGTGGGACGTAACACGTTGTATCTGCCGGGCCGGATCAACTTCGACGCCGGTCTATTCAAACAGTTTCCCATCAGGGAGAACATGGGCTTCCAGTTCCGCTGGGAAATCTTTAACGTCTTCAACCATACGCAATACAACGCCGTCAGCGGGAACAGCATAATCGGAGCACCTCAAGGCACCAAGGCGGACATGGACACTGGGGACCCAGGATCCGCGGCTAGTCTCGGCAGCTCCAGCTTTTTACATCTAACGGGTGCGCACGCGCCGCGGATTATGCAGTTTGGTCTGCGCTTCCAGTTTTGACTTTTAGCGAAGGAAAGGGAAACTGCAGGACGGTTTTCAGTGTAGGGATTGCCGATTGGTGTGCAAGTGATTTCCAGCCAGTCGCATCCACGCCCTGGACGTACGCAGTCATTTTGTCGCCGATGGCCCGCCGGTCTCCAACCGGAATCGACACCACCTATTCCTTTTTGAGGCTGAAAGAGTACAATGCCGCGCATGAACCGACGCACATTTATTGGCAGTTCTGCTGCGGCTACCCTCTTGGCTTCGCGCCCATCGTTTATTACTGGGGCTTCTGGGAATACAGGCCCTGGTGGGGCTGCTGAAGCTTCACGCAAACTGGATCGTATCGGTGTGCAGCTTTATACCGTGCGGGACATGATCAAAACGGACTTCGAGGGCACGCTCGCAAAAGTCGCGGCCATCGGCTACAGCGAAGTGGAATTCGCCGGGTATTTCGACCACCAGCCGAAAGACATTCGAGCCATTCTGGAGCGGCTACATCTAACGGCTCCCAGCGAACATGTTTCCTATGAAGTGGTACAGAACAAATGGCCGGAGACGTTGGACGCCGCGCACGTGGTTGGTCACAGCTTCGTTGTGTGTCCCTCGATTGATGAGTCAGAGCGGAAGATAACGACCGGGTATAAGAAGGCTGCAGAGATTTTTAACCGCGCAGGCGAGGCCAGCAAGAAAGCTGGAATTCAATTCGCGTACCACAATCACTCGTGGGAATTTAAGCCGCTTGCGGATGGCGGCGGAAAATTTGGGTATGACATCTTGCTGAGCGAAACGGATCCGACGCTGGTGAAGATGGAGATGGATCTTTGCTGGATCACCGTTGCGGGACAAGATCCGCTGACATATTTCAACCGCTATCCGGGGCGCTTCCCGTTGGTGCACGTGAAGGATTGGACCAAGGGAGCGGACGGGAAGATGAGCGAAAAAGACGGGCATATGGCGGACGTGGGCAGCGGCGCAATTGATTGGAAGCGCTTGTTTGCGGAATCGAAGAAAGCCGGCATAGAGCATTACTTCGTGGAGAACGACGAGCCGACATCCCCGAGCGAAGATCTTCGCACGAGTTATACGTACCTGCACGATCTGCGCTTTTAGTTCACGCGGCGCGGAGAAAGCGAAGTTCATGAATAAATTTCTTTGGTGCGCTGCTTTGGCGGCGATGATACCCCTCGCGGCTGGACATCCTCGACATCCTCAAGAAAAAAGTTTGCCGCAAGAAAAAGCTTCGGCGCAAGAAAAGAGTCCGGCCCAGGGGCAGGCATTCAAACCGCTGTTCAATGGGAAAGATCTGAACGGCTGGAAGCATGTGGGACCCGGCGGCATGACCGTCGAAGATGGATTGATTCGCACGCATGGCGGAATGGGATTGTTGTACTGGATGGGCGGCAAGATGGGGAATTGCCGCATTCGCGTGGTGTATAAAATGCGCGACCACAATGACAATTCCGGCGTGTTTATACGCATCCCAATCGAACCACGTGAACCGTGGATGCCGGTGCATTACGGGTACGAAGTGCAGATTGATAATGAACCGGAGACCTCGAAGGAAGACGAGTATCACGTTACTGGCACACTTTATTCCTTGACCAAGCCTGTGGCGCGTCCGGGAAAGCCGGGGCCAGAGTGGAACACGATGCTGATCACACTAGATGGCCCGCATACGGTAGTGACACTGAACGATGTGAAGGTTACGGATTACACCGAAGGGCAACCTGTACCGCAGAAGAAGTTTGATTTCGAGCCGGAGCGCGGACGCCGGCCGAATGAAGGCTACATGGGGCTACAAAACCATAGCGACAACGACATCGTGTTTTTCAAAGAAGTTAGCGTGCAGCCATTGCATTGATGATTGGTTTGAAGCTGTGAAAATTTTGGAGGGTGGGATGATTAAAGATCTGTCGCGCCGTCAATTTCTGCAAAAGAGCGCGGGGGTGACGGGCGCGTTCGTTGCGACGCGGACCTTTTTTCTTGATCCGGAGACGATTCCCTTCCCTTCCAAAGCTGTGGCGGCGAGCGACCGGGTGCGATTTGGGATTATCGGCGTTGGAATGCAAGGCTCGGGGCTGCTAACAAATGCAGTTCAGTTGCCGGGAGTGGAATGTGTGGCCGCGTGCGATTTGTACGATGGGCGGCACACGCTGGCAAAGGAGATCGCTGGCCCGAATGTAACCACCACGCGGCGGTACCAGGAATTGCTGGCGAATAAAGATATCGATTGTATCGTGGCAGCGGTTCCGGACCACTGGCACAAGCAAGTGGTGGTGGATACGGTGACCGCGGGGAAAGATATCTACTGCGAGAAGCCCATGTCGCACACGGCGGCCGAAGGTGTGGCGATGGTGGCCGCAGCGCAGAAAACCGGAAGAATTGTGCAGATCGGATCGCAGCGGGTCAGCTCGGTGATTTGCGCGAAAGCAAAGGAAATGCTGGCACAGGGCATGATTGGAAAACTGAACCTGGTGGAAGGTTCGCTGGGGCGCAACGATCCGACGGGAGCGTGGGAATATCCGCCGCCGCCGGATTTGTCACCGCAGACGCTGGATTGGGACACCTGGCAAGGAACGGTGGCGAAGCGGCCTTTTGACGCCAAAGTGTTTGCCCGGTGGCGATGTTGGAAGGAGTACGGGACGGGCGTGGCGGGCGATCTGTTGGTTCACCTGATCAGCGGAATGCAATACATGTTGGGATGGAATGAGCCGCCGAAGCGAGTGATGTCCATGGGGGGAATATTGCGATTCCCGGACGGGCGGAATATGCCGGATGTGCATGCCACGTTGTTTGAATATGGAGAAGTGCCGGTATATATGCGGCTGAACCTAGGGTGCGAGACACCGGAGATGTACCGGTTCATGGGTTCGAAGGGGATTCTGGAAGTGGCGGAGACGGTTATCAACTACATGCCGCAAACGGGCGAAGACAGCGCGCCAAGTTATTACACGAGCGGCTACCCGCGGGAGATGCGGGAAGCTTATGTGAAGAAATGGCATGAAGAGCACGACCCGGCCCCGGGTAAGGAGCCGACGATGGAAGGCTTCAGTTACAAGGGCGTATCATGGGATGAGGAAAAGCCACATTTGTGGCGCTTTTTCCAGGCGGTAAAGAGCCGACAATCGGTGACCGAGGACGCCGTTTTTGGACATAATGCGGCGCTGGCGTGCCATTTGGCTAATGAGTCTTATTTTCGGCGAAGCGCGACGACTTGGGATGCCGCTTCGCAACAGATAAAGGCTTAAGAGTCTTTTAGTTTACGGTTTTGACATCAGAATTGTTTGACAGAACATCTAACAGAGGGGTTCTTTACCTCGGGCTATGTTGCGAAAAGACTTGAACTTAGCGGCCGATGAGGAGTATTTAAGGGCAACGCGACCGCAACTTTTTGGCCGCAGTGGAGTTTAACAAGTGTCGGTGATTCGACAGACAGCGTTCCCGGGGCAGAGCAAGTTGCCGAGAATGAGTGGTTTGCCGGCATCGGGAGGGCCTTATGAAATACCTTAGATATTCTGCATTATTGGTGGTTTGTATGTTTGCGGCGAGTTACTCGCACGCACAAGTTGAGGTAGGAGTTGGAGTAGGTGGCGGCTATTACGGTGACTATGGTTATTATGGACCACCGGTCTGCACCTATGGCTACTACGCGTATCCGCCGTACGCTTGCGCCCCTTACGGTTATTGGGGACCTGATTACTTCGTGAATGGCATCTTCATCGGTGCGGGTCCTTGGTTCGGTCGCGGCTTCTTTTTTGATCGTGGATTCCGTGGACGTGGATTCTTTAACCGGGGATTTAATGGCCGCGGCTTCAATGGGCGGGGCTTCAACGGCAGGGGCTTCAATGGCCGAGGGTTCGCGAATCGCGGGAACTTCGGAGCGCAAGGCGGCCGAGGGTTCAGCGGCGGGCGAGGCGGCAGTTTCCAATCGCGAGGCAGCAGTAGCTTCCACGGCGGCGGTGGTGGTGGGTTCCACGGTGGTGGCGGATTCCACGGCGGCGGTGGTGGCTTCCATAGCAGCGCTAGTTTCCACGGCGCTGGTTTAGGTGGAGGAGGCTTCCGCGGTGGCGGCTTTCATGGAGGTTTCGCGAGCAGTGCTTCCAGGGCGGAGGATTTCACCGAGGCGGATTTCACCGACGTGCGTTTGTAGGATTCGGCTTCGGATCCTACGGCTACTATGACGGATACTATCCCTACGCATACAACGACGACTACTACGATGAC
>Ga0209625_1000195_pt1 | contig 15082 bp, 15 predicted proteins | sample JacPin_JW_Ref_M2_FD_187960 | JGI IMG/M metagenome (GOLD analysis project Ga0209625, IMG submission 187960) | Forest soil microbial communities from Algoma, Ontario, Canada - Jack Pine, Ontario site 1_JW_Ref_M2 (SPAdes) (version 2) | ecosystem: Environmental > Terrestrial > Soil > Boreal...
TCAGATGCGAAGCGATGGTCGTAGCCAATAATGACGCCCTTCCGTGCGTCCTCGCAGCGAACGACGTAACGGGCGATGGCTTGGGCCACAATGCGCGCGTTCGCGAACGTAAAATCTTCAGCGATTACGCCGCGCCAGCCATCGGTTCCAAATCGAATCGAGGTCATTGCAGGTGAGTATACGCGATGCCACATGCCTGCCAAACAGCCGGATTGGCCTGTTGTGGAGGACGGACCGCCTCGGAAGGCGGCCCTACAGGAGCTTTCTTAGTTTTTGTTCTTCAAGCCATTTCACGATTTTGCCGACGTCCTGGGCGCGGTCGCGCGGGCAGATGAGCAGAGCGTCGGGCGTATCGACGACGATCAGGTCGTGCACACCGATCAGGGCGGCGATTTTTCCAGGGCAAGAGATGAGATTACCGCGGGCGTCGAGGGCGTAGCCCGGAGTGACGAAGACGTTGCCGTCCGAAGAGTTCCTGTCCAGGAGCAGGCCGTGTACAGCTCCCCAGGAACCGATATCGCTCCAGCCCACTTCGGCGGGAATCACAAACACGCGCGGCGGACCTTCTGCCCTTGTTGCTGGTTCCAGGATTGCGTAGTCCACGGAGATATTTTCGAGTTTGCGGTAAATCCCGCGCACCTTGCGTTCGTAATTCCGGGTTCCGATAAAATCAGCGAGCTTTTCCAGCGCGGCGTGCGTCTTAGGCAGAAAACTTTTCAGATTCTCGATGAATGTGGAAACCCGCCAGAAAAACATCCCCGCGTTCCAGTGATAGTTTCCGGAAGCGACGTATTCTTGCGCGAGCTTCAGCTCCGGCTTCTCCGTGAAACGCCTCACGGCAAAAACGGGGAAGCTTTTGGTTCCGATCGGTTCGCCTGTTCTTTCAATGTAGCCGAACCCCGTCTCCGGCCCGGTTGGAGGGATGCCAAGCACCACCATTCGCCCCGGTTCGCGAGCCACGTCGAGGGCGGCGTTCATGATCTCCCGGAACTTTTGCGGCTGTTCGATGTAGTGATCGGCGGGGAGCACCGCCATCAACGCGTCGCCGTGCGCGGCATGCCGGACGTGAATCGCCGCCAGGCCAATCGCCACCGCGGTGTTCTGCCCCATCGGCTCAATCAGCACACGCTTGCGCGCGGCTGCCGGAACTTGCTTGCGGACGCCGGCGGCTTGCTCCGCATTCGTGACCGTCCAGATGCGCTCGGCGGGAATCACCGGCTTCAGGCGCGCGACGGTCTGCTGCAACATCGTGTCCTTGCCGACGATGTTCAGAAGCTGTTTCGGAGTGCGCGTGCGGCTGCGCGGCCAGAAGCGAGTGCCTCGCCCCCCGGCAAGAATCACGGCGTGCACGCTGAGTTTTTCAGTCGCCATCACTGTTTTTCTCTACATCGAGCTTTGGATTGCGCGGAGAAGCTATCAGCACGCTCGTCTTGTTTTTCGGATAGTAACCATGGCTTCCAAGGACAGCAGGAATTAACCAGCACTCCCCCGGTTTGTAGTGAAAATCGCCAGAATTGTATCTACACATATCGTGTGGATTGCAAGACCACCCAACCACTCCCTCGCCTTCCAGAAATACCCACAAACTAAATCGAACAGGCGGGCTAGCTTCCGTCTTGAAGTGAACTAGCTGGTCAAACTCAAGCTTCCGTGTCGAGAAATAGGGACAGTCAACCAGGTATTCCCCGAGTTTTCTGTTGACGATTAGTTGCGGGCGAGGCACTACTCTTCCACCAGTGGCAGAGTTGAAGTTTATAACTTCCATCGCTTTTGCTACGTGGAGCTCGCGCGGCTTCCCGTTGGGATCGCGGCGGTCGTAATCGTAGAGACGATAGGTGAGGTCAGAATATTCTTGCACTTCACATATCACCATGTTCGGACCAATCGTGTGTGGCATTCCCGCTGGAATATAGAACGTATCTCCTGCGTGAACCTCGTGGGATTGAAAAAGATCTTCGAGAGTGTGATCGGCAAGAGCGCAGAGAAATTTTTCCTTTGTCACGCCTTCCTTTAATCCAGCGAGCAATCGCGCATCGGGTTCCGCTGAAACGACATACCACATTTCAGTTTTGCCGCGGCCTCCCGCAGCTCGTTCATGCGCGGCGGCGTATGCGTCATCAGGATGAACCTGAATGGAAAGCTTGTCGGTGGGGAAGATGAATTTCAGAAGGAGAGGAAAGTCGACGTCGCCCTCAAATCTCGAACCACGCCACGGAATGCTCATCTCTTTCCAAGCTTGGCCCAGCGTCCGTCCGGCGAACTGGCCGTTGACGACGTGGCAATCAAGACCAGTCAGCCACGCTTCCCCAATTGGTGACTTAAGATCGTGCATCTCCGGGAAAAGAGGCGCGAGTGAGCGTGCACCCCACAGACGCTCGGAGAATACGGGTTCGATGCGAAATGGCTCGGGAGATATCGGCCAGGCACTCACGTTTTACGCGGCGGCTTCGGCGCGCGAGAAAAAACGTTTGAGGCGGCGAAGCCCTTCGTCGATTCGCTCGATGGAGGTGGCGTAGGAGAGCCGCAAGTAGCCTGGCGCGCCAAAGGCTTCGCCCGGCACGACCGCTACTTGCACTTTCTCCAGGAGCATTTTGGAAATTTCCGTGCACGTTTTCCCCAGCGCCGGTTTACCTGGGGCGCTCGAAAGGTGCGCGGAAATATTCGGGAAGGCGTAGAACGCACCGCCCGGCCATTCGCAGGTTACACCGGGAATCGCGCGCAGGCCCTCTACGATGCGTTTCCTGCGCTTGGCGTACTCCGCGAGCATGACCGGAACGGTCTCCATCGTTCCGCGCATCGCTTCGAGCGCAGCGTATTGCGCAATCGATGTAGCGTTGGAGGTGGACTGGCTTTGCAGCTTGATCAGCGCCTGGATCAGAGCTTCCGGTCCCAGCGTGTAGCCGATGCGCCAGCCGGTCATCGCGAACGTTTTCGAAACCGAGCCGATGATGATGACGTTTTCTTTCGAGCCCGCCGCGCTGGCGATCGAATACGGTTTGTGCGGCTCGTAGGTAAAGTGCGAATAGCACTCATCGCCCATCAGCCAGACGCTGTGCTTTTTGCAGACCGCCAGGATGCGTTCGAACTCATCCGGCGGTACGACGCCGCCCGTGGGATTGCTTGGCGAATTCAGAATCAGTAGCCGGGTCTTTGGCGTAATCGCTTTTTCGATAGCCGCCGCCTTCACGCTGAAGCCTTCTTCCGGCTTCGTCTCCACGAATACCGGCGTCCCCCCCGCATACTTCACGATGTCCGGGAAGCTCACCCAGTACGGCGCGGGTATAATGACCTCGTGGCCCTGCTGGATCAGCACGCTCATCACGTTGAAGATGGAATGCTTGCCGCCGACGCTCACGACGCATTCTTTCGGTTCGTACGACGAGCCGAGCTCGCGCTTGTGCCACGCGCAGATGGCTTCGCGCAGCGGCATGATCCCGCCGGTCGGCGTGTATTTCGATTTGTTTTCCTCGATGGCTTTGATCGCCGCTTTTTTGATGTGGTCGGGCGTGGGGAAGTCCGGCTCGCCCGGGCCGAAGTCCGCGACGTCCACGCCGCGCGATTTTAGTTTGTCCGCCTCAGCAATCACCGCGGCGGTTGGCGAAATTTGGATGCGATTGATACGGTCTGTTAGTTGCACCTTCGCTCCTTGAAAAATGTTTTCAGTTTACAGTAGACAGTTCACAGTCAAGGAACAACAAAGACTCGGCGTGGTTCGCCGGATCGCGAGCTCACTTCCACTGATAACTGACCACTGAAAACTGAAGACCAGGAAATAAGATAAAGATCTCCCGTCCAAATTCATTACGAAACCTTGGCGCGCAAGCGTTGCTCAACCACTTCCGGCACGAGGCCTTTGAGCGACGCCCCAAGCCGCGCAATTTCGCGGACCAGCTTCGAGCTCAAGTAGCTGTACGACAAGCCCGGCAGCATGAAGACTGTCTCAAGCCGCGGCTCAAGTTTCCGGTTCATTAGAGCCATCTGCAATTCATACTCGTAGTCGGAAACGGCGCGGATTCCGCGCAAGATAACGCCAGCGCCGCGCTTCCGTGCGTAGTCCACCAAGAGTCCATCGAAAACGTCGATCTCCACGCCCGTCCACTGTTTGGTCACTTCGCGCAGCATTTCGACACGTTCAGTCACGGAAAACAGCGGCTCCTTCTCGGCGTTCCGTAGCACCGCGACGATTAGCAAATCGAACATCTTCTCCCCGCGCTCGATGAGGTCGAGGTGTCCGTTGGTGACCGGGTCAAACGAACCGGGGTAGATGGCAATCGAAGTTTTCATCGTGGAATCACCGGCGCCGCACGTCTCAGCTTATTCTAACTCAGGCGGGGAAAGCCGCAGCTTGTAAACTTAAGGGGAGGCCAATGTGGATTCTTTCGACGGAGAAGGAATCCTCTTCGCTGGACGGTGAAGATATGACAGTATGCGGAAGCTGGTGCTACATAGCAGTCAACACAGATTCGGTACCCTGCGCGGGAGGATTTTCCGGACAATGGCTCAGAATGCGTGGTTGCGAAGCGCTGCCATACTTGTTTCTTGCGTTTTGATCTACCCGGCGATGACTAGAGCTCAACAGCCTGCATTGAATCTGATGCCGCTTCCCGCGGGTGCGCAGTCCGGGACGGGAAGCCTGGGAGTGGACCCGTCGTTTTCGGTGGCGTTCACCGGCCACACCGAACCGCGGCTGGAGCGTGCCGGCGAGCGGTTCTTGCGGCAACTGGCTCGTCAAACGGGCCTCCCGCTCGCCTTCAAGCCGGCCAAGACGGCAAAAGCAACACTCGTGGTTCAGACCGATCACGCGAGCAAGGAAATTCAGGAAGTCGGCGAGGACGAGAGCTATGTTCTGGAAGTGACGGCCACGGGCGCAAAGCTTACCGCGCCAACGCCGCTCGGCGCGATGCACGGGCTCCAGACCTTTCTTCAACTGGTGGATGTTTCTCCTGGCGGATTTGCCGCGCCCGCGGTCACAATTCATGACCAGCCGCGCTTCCCCTGGCGCGGTTTGATGATCGATTCCGCCCGCCACTTTATCCCGCTCGACGTCATCCGCCGGAATATCGACGGCATGGAAGCCGTGAAGATGAACGTTTTTCATTGGCACCTCTCGGAGAATCAGGGCTTCCGCGTCGAGAGCAAGAAATTTCCGAAACTTCACGAGTTGGGCTCCGACAACCTTTACTACACGCAGGATGAGATTCGCGATCTGATCGCCTACGCGAGGGATCGCGGAATTCGCGTGGTGCCGGAATTCGATATGCCGGGGCATAGCACCGCCTGGTTCGTTGGTCATCCCGAGCTGGCCAGTGGAAAAGGACCGTACGAAATCGAGCGGAGGTGGGGAGTCTTCGATCCGGCGATGGACCCCACAAACGAGAAAGTCTACAAGTTTCTCGATGACTTGATCGGCGAGATGGCCAGGATTTTTCCGGACCATTATTTTCATATTGGCGGCGATGAGGTGAACGGCAAAGAGTGGGACGCGAATCCGAAAATTCAGGCGTTCATGAAGGCGCGTGGAATCAAAAACAACGAAGCGCTGCAGGCGTATTTCAGCGGGCGCGTGCAGAAGCTGGTCACCAAGCACGGGAAAACGGTGGTTGGCTGGGACGAAGTGCTGGTGCCAGGAGTGCCGAAAGATATTGTGATTCAGTCGTGGCGCGGGCAGGCATCGCTGGCGCAAGCGGCAAAGCAAGGCTATCGCGGAATTTTGTCGAACGGGTATTACCTGGATTTGGGATGGTCTGCGGCTCGGCATTATGCGGTGGATCCGATGAGCGGAGATGCAGCTAATCTCTCCGCAGAGGAGAAGCAGAGAATTCTAGGTGGGGAATCCTGCATGTGGGCTGAGTACGTCAGCCCGGAAAATGTGGATTCGCGCATCTGGCCGAGGAATGCCGCGATTGCCGAGCGTCTGTGGTCTCCGCAGGAAGTCCGCGATCCCGCCTCCATGTATGCGCGGTTGGATTTTGTTAGCGCCCGCTTGGAGTGGCTGGGACTTACCCACCGGACCGCTTGGCGCCACATGCTACAGCGCCTCGCGGGCTCAGCATCGGCTGAGGAATTTGCCGCGCTGCGCACTCTCACCGATGTCATCGAACCGGTGAAGGACTATACGCGCGAACGAACGGCTCCGGCGGCGCCGACCAGCGGCACACCGATGAATCGCGTAGTGGATGCGGTTCCTCTTGAGAGCGATGCGGGGCGGCGTTTTAATGATCGGGTCGATCAGTTTCTTGCGGCTGGGTGCCACGATTCGGCGGCGGAGGCAGGGCTCCGCGCACAACTCACGACTTGGCGCGACAATGACGCAATACTTCAGCCGCTCGCGCAGCGCTCTTTCCTGGTGAAGGAAGTTGCGGCAAATTCGCAGGATCTCTCCGCGCTGGGGGCCGCGGGGCTAGCCGCCCTCGACGCCATCGCAAAAGGGCAGGTTGCTCCCGACACGTGGAAAGCGCAACAGCTTGCCATCCTCGAACAGGTGAAAAAGCCGAAAGCGCAGTTGCTGCTGATTCCGGCGCCCGCTGTAGAGAAACTGATCGAGGCTGCGACCGCGGGTGGCGCCTGCTCCACCGCCAAGCCGTAGCCCATATTGCGCTGATATAGAAGCTATTTACTTCGCTTCTGCGGGCTGGTTGTGGCAGACCCCGCTGCCGGAATCACGAAATGACTTCCCCTCTTCAGGAATGAATTCCCAAGTGTATTTCCCGGTGGAAAGTGTGAGCTTCAGCACGCCGTACGTACCCCAATCACGAATTTCGCTGTTCGGAGTGGCGAAGCCGAGCAGATCGTGGCTGCGTCCTCCGGTCCCGGCAACGATTTCCCGGATCCCGTGCACGGGATCGGCATTGCCCTCAGGGTCCTGTGGCGCGAAGCGTTCGTAGGAATGTTCGTGTCCCGCAAGAACCAAGTCGGCGTGGGCGGCGTACAGGTCTTCCCAGAGTTGCTTCAACTCTGGATGTACGGCGTGTTTCTTGAAGAAACCGCTGCTGAAAAGCGCGTGGTGGCCATACGCAAGCACGCACGCGTTTGGGTGCTTCGCAAGATCTTCTTTCAGCCACGTCTCCTGCGGTGAGCCCTGGCCACAACCTCCGAGACCCTGCGCGCTGCAGTTGGTGTTCAAAACGACGATGTGCCACTCGCCGAGATCGTAGCTATAGTAGCCTTTGTCAGTGGGCCCTGCTTGCGCCCCCCAATATTGGAAATAGCCTGACGCCGTGGGCCCTTCATATTCATGATTCCCCAAAGCAGGCTTTGTCCGGTCTTTAAAGCGGCCCCACGCCGGGTCATAGCAATTCTTGAAGTCTTCCGCGCTCCCATTTTCGTAGGCCAGGTCTCCTGCTGCAAAAACCGTCCCAGGAATTTGCTCGATCAATTTGGCTGTCGCCCGGGCGCCTTCCGGATTCTTGCAACTGGCGATGTCGCCTGCGCCGACGAGAACAAAAGCTCGCTCGGGCGACTGCTTTTTGGGCGCTTTGCTGCGAGGCCGCTTGGGTCTATCGGTTGACTGAGGCGATTGTGTTTGCGCTCGGACATGTATTGGAACGAGAAGAACCAGCGATACCAGCCCCCGCACCAATTGACAAGCCAACATTTTGCGTCTCCCGATGTATCCGAGCATCCATTTCCTCCATCGAAACTCTAGGCTAACATGGTGCGGCGGCAAACTTAGCGAATCGCGTTTCGTCATTGAATTTCTGCCATCCGCTGGAACAAGAGACCATTGGCCGAAATTCATTAGAAAACAAGACCAATCTGGTCTTACTATAAGTTGCTGGAAAGACAGGGGTTGTATGGGCTATTTTGGAAGCTGGAGGTTGACTTAAGGGAACTCTAGGGATATACTTCATGTGCGACCGATTCAGTCGCATATCCCAGAGAGTCCAGAAGGTCTCTCGAACGATGTTCAAGCTTTCCAAAAAGGCCGACTACGGACTGATAGCCGTCAAGCACCTTGCTATGCATCGCCAGCAGCATGCTTGCAGCGCCAACGAGATCGCCGAGGAGTACGGCATCTCCGCGACCCTCATGGCTAAGGTGCTGCAGAAACTTGCGCATCGCTTTTTGGTCGTCGCGAAACACGGCTCCAGCGGCGGTTACCAATTGGCGAAGGACCCATCGCAGATCAGCGCGCTGGACGTAATCTCGGCCATTGACGGTCCCGTGCTGATTACTTCGTGCGTGACGAGCCACGGAAATTGCGATGCCACGGAGCGTTGTTCTGTCAAGGAGCCGCTGCGCCGCGTCAACGAAAGTATTTTGAACGTGCTGAGCGCGGTCAGCATTTCGCAATTGAGCGAAGACCCGCACGAGCCAGCGCTCGTTGCGTTGTCGGCCGCCTCGCGGCCGCTCGTGAGCACGACTTAGGAGAATAGGGAATATGACTGTAAAGCTGCCGATCTACATGGACAATCACGCAACCACGCCGGTCGATCCGCGCGTCGTCGAAGCGATGCTGCCGTATTTCACCGAGAAATTTGGCAACGCCGCGAGCCGCAATCACTCCTTCGGCTGGGCGGGCGAAGAAGCCGTGGAAACCTCGCGGCAGCAGATCGCCTCGCTGATCAACGCTACGCCAAAAGAGATCATCTTCACGAGTGGCGCCACCGAATCCGACAACCTAATGATCAAGGGCATCGCGGAGATGTTTCGCGAAAAGGGCAATCACATCATCACTCAGGCCATCGAGCACAAGGCTGTTCTGGATACCTGCAAGAATCTGGAGAAGCATGGCTTTGAAGTTACCTATCTGCCGGTCCAGCGGGACGGGCGCGTAAACGTAGAGGACCTGAAGGCGGCGATTAAGCCCTCAACCATTCTGATCACCATCATGTACGCCAACAACGAAATTGGCGTGATCAACCCGATTGCGGAAATCGGCAAAATAGCCAAGGAACACGGCATCTTCTTCGCAGTGGACGGCGTGCAGGCGGTGGGCAAGGTGCCGGTGGACGTCCAGAAGGACAACATCGACATGCTGGCCATCAGCGGGCACAAGATTTACGGACCCAAGGGCGTTGGCGCTTTGTACGTTCGCCGCCGCAATCCTCGCGTGCAGCTTTCCGCCATTATCGACGGCGGCGGCCACGAGCGCGGCATGCGCTCCGGCACCTTGAACGTCCCCGGGATCGTGGGCCTCGGCAAAGCCTGCGAAATCGCGCAAAAAGAGATGCCGGAAGAAGCGGTACGTATGCTCGGCTTGCGCGAGCGTCTCCGAAAGGGCCTGGAAGCCAAGCTGGACGAGGTTTTCATTAACGGCTCGATGGAGCACCGCCTGCCGAACAACCTGAACATGAGCTTTGCCTATGTGGAAGGCGAATCGCTGCTCATGGGTATTAACGATATCGCGGTGTCCAGCGGTTCCGCCTGTACTTCGGCAACCCTTGAGCCCAGCTACGTACTCAAAGCATTAGGCGTCGGCGAAGACCTCGCTCACACCTCGATTCGATTCGGCCTGGGCCGTTTCAACACGCAGGAGGAAGTCGACTACGTCATCGACAAGATGGTGCAGGTCGTCACCAAGTTGCGTGAACTGTCCCCGCTCTACGAAATGGCCAAAGAGGGAATCGACATCTCGAAAATGAAATGGCAAACAGCCTAAAAGGACTGGACGAGACAACATGGCAAACGAAGGAACAATTCGCATTCATCGCTCCATCGGCGGCACTGGCGCGGCCTTCCGCGTGACGTTTGTGCCTTATGGTGGGGAGGGAGAAGAGGCCGCCGTCGCCGGCGAGCGCTCTTTTCACGAGCTTCAGCAAGTGCGCGCTTTTCTGAAAATGCTCGGGCTCGGCGCGGAATTCATCAAGGACGCTCTTCGTCAGTTGACCGCGGGCCGCTCGGCTTCCGTGCCGAACGTTTCGCTCACGGACAAGGCAGTGAAGAGCGCCGGTTTCGGGAATCTCGTGAATCTGGCAAGGAGCAACGGCTAATGGCATACAGCGATAAAGTGGTCGATCACTACAACAATCCCCGCAACGTCGGCAGCATGCCGAAAGAAGACCCTAACGTCGGCACAGGTCTCGTGGGCGCGCCGGAGTGTGGCGACGTTATGAAGCTGCAGATGAAGATCAATCCGGACACCCAGGTCATTGAAGAAGCCAAGTTCAAGACCTTCGGCTGCGGATCGGCCATCGCCAGCTCCTCACTCGCCACCGAATGGGTGAAGGGCAAGACGGTCGAAGAGGCCCTTTCGATTAAGAACACGGACATCGTGCGCGAGCTTTCGCTCCCGCCGGTCAAGATTCACTGTTCCGTGCTCGCGGAGGACGCCATCAAGGCCGCCATCGGCGACTGGAAGAAGAAGCACGGCGTTGAAGTGCCGGTCGCGGAGAAGGCCGCTCACTAATTCTTCGCAGGGTGGCGCTTGCTGACGCCTAGAAGTAGGGGCGCAGCATGCTGCGCCCCTACTCGGCGCTTTCAATCCTTATAGGTTTTGGAGTCGTTGAAGATGGCAACAGAAGTCGCAAGTCCGAATGTTGCGAAGATCCACCTGACCGAGCGCGCCGCGCGGAAAATCCGCGAGCTGCTCGAAAAGGATGGCGTTTCGCCTGAACAGGGCGGCCTGCGCGTAGGTGTGCAGGGCGGCGGCTGCTCCGGCCTCTCTTATGCCATGAGGCTGGACACGCAAGCGCGCGATCGCGACAAAATCTTCGAGGAATTCGGCGCGCGCCTCTTCGTGGACCCGAAAAGTTTTCTGTTCCTGAACGGCACGACGCTCGAGTACGAAGAGACGCTGATGCGCCAGGGATTCGTTTTCCAGAATCCCAACGCGGCTCGGAACTGCGGCTGCGGCAGCTCCTTTACGGCCTAGCAGTGTCGAACAATTCCGGCCATTTCGAACTGTTTGGTCTGCCCCGCAAGCTCTGGATCGAAATGGGCGCTCTTGAGCAAAAATTCCTGCAGCTGAGCTGGAAGTTCCATCCAGACAATTTTGTTAACGCCAGCGAACACGAGCGCGAGCTCTCTTTGCAGCGCAGCTCGGAATTGAATGATGCGTACCGCGTTCTTCGCGATCCTGTGGCGCGCGTCGAATATCTCCTTGCCATAGAAGGCGCGCGCAAGGAAGGGGAACACAAGCAGCAGGCGCCGCCAGAGCTGCTGGAAGAAGTCTTCGAGTTGAACGAGTCGCTCGATGAGCTTCGCGAAGCAAAAACCTCGGGAGGCGATCTCGCCGCGTTGAAATCACGCCTCGAATCCGCCGAGAAAAATTTTCAGCAGAAGCTAGGCGAAGTCGATGCGCAGCTTCAAGCCGCCGCCCGCGAATGGGACGCTGCCCTGCAAGCCGACGCCGCCACGCGAAAAAAGGTTATGGCGCAACTGAACGAGCTGTTGAATCGCCGCTCTTATATTAGAAATTTGGTGACCAACGTTCAGAAGGAATTGTTGTAGCTCAAGCCGTTAAATCCCAGTTTTTGCTTTTTGACTGATAACTGAAAACTGAGTACTGAACACTTAGATGGGACGCATCGTAGGAATCGATCTCGGCACCACTAACAGCCTCGTCGCATATCTCGACCCGCGGACGAACCAGCCGAAGTGTATTCCCGGCCCTTATGGCAGCACGCTATGTCCTTCGGTGGTTAGCTTGGATGCGGATGGAACCATCGTCGTGGGCGAGGCGGCTCGCAGAAGGCTCCTCACGCAGCCGGAGCGAACCATTTATTCCGTCAAGCGCCTCATGGGCCGCGGCCCTGCCGACGTTCAAAGCGAACTCAAGCTCTTTCCGTTTCGCATCGACTCCGCGAGCAAAAACGTCATCCGTGTCATGCTCGGCGATCGAGTTTTCACCCCGCCTGAAATTTCCGCTTTTATCCTGCGCGAGCTGAAAGACTGGGCCGAAGCGCATTTCGGCGAAACCGTCGACCGCGCCGTCATCACCGTACCTGCCTATTTCAATGATGCGCAGCGCCAGGCCACCAAGGACTCCGGGAGAATTGCCGGCCTCGAAGTTCTCCGTCTCGTCAACGAACCCACTGCGGCCGCGCTGGCCTATGGCCTCCACGAAAAACAGCGCGGCAAAGTTGCCGTTTACGATCTTGGCGGAGGCACATTCGACATTTCCGTCCTCAAGCTGATCTCCACGGCCGATGGCGATATCTTCCAGGTTCTTTCCACCAATGGCGACACGCACCTGGGCGGCGACGACATCGATAATCTGCTGCAGTCTTTCGTCCACGAACTGATTCTCCAGCACGATGAAATCGACTTTTCTCCGCACGGCGAACTGGCGCAGGAACTTCGCAAAGCGCTGATCGACGTAAAGCATCAGCTTTCCGAATCGGAGTCGGCCACGCTTCGTTTCCCGCTGCCGGACGGCAAAGTGTTCGTTCATGAATTCACCCGCGGTGCGCTCGACGCCCTCATTCGCCCCGTGGTTGACCGCACTATGGGGCCCGTCAAGCAGGCGCTCGCGGACGCCCAGCTCAAGCCCGCGGACATGGACGAAGTCGTGCTCGTCGGCGGCGCCACGCGCACGCCGCTGATTCGCCGCACCGTGCAGGAGTTTTTCGATCGCAAGCCGCACATCGAGCTGAATCCCGACGAAGTCGTGGCGCTCGGGGCCGCCGTTCAGGCCAATATTCTCGACCAGGGCGTCAAAACCATGCTGCTGCTCGATGTCACGCCCCTCTCTCTCGGCATCGAAACTTACGGCGGAGCGGTTGCAAAAATTATTCCGCGCAATTCCACGATACCTGCTAGCGCGCAAGAACTTTACACTACCGGCGTCGACAGTCAGACCGGCATCGACATCCACGTTCTCCAGGGTGAACGCGAACTGGCAAAAGACTGCCGCTCGCTTGCGCGCTTCACTCTGCGCGTGCCGCCCGCGCCCGCCGGATTACCGCGCATCGAGGTGAAATTCCTGATCGACGCTAACGGTATCCTGCAAGTCGGCGCCAAGGATCTCCGCACCGGCGAGCAGCATTCTATTGAAGTCCAGCCCAGCTACGGCATCAACGATTCAGAAATCGAGCGCATGCTCGAGGAATCCATCGAATACGCCGAGCAGGATTTCGCCGAGCGCCAGGTTATCGAAGCCCGCACCGAGTCCGAGGCGATCCTGTCGGCCACCGCCAAAGCGCTAGCCAATCCGCAGTCGGCCTCTTTGCCGGTCGAAGAACGCGCTAAAATCGATTCCAGCGTAGCCGCGTTGCAGGAATCCGTAGCCGGCAGCGATTACAAATTAATTCGCAAGCGCATCGACGAACTGAATCACGCCACCGAGCACCTCGCGGAAGTGCTAATGAATTCGGCGGTTTCAACGGCCTTGGAAGGCCGGAAGCTCGCCGAGGTTTGAAAGTTTTGTCTTTTCCGTCATTCCGAGCGAAGCGAGGAATCTCTCTTCGACTTCGGCGAGACGATGACGAAATCGGGGGAGGAAGCTAAATGGGCGGCAGCAACCCATATATCGAAGAAGTCAAATACAAACCCGCCACGAAGAAATTCAAAGTGACATTTCTTCCCAGCGGCAAGACCATCGAAGTCGATCCGGAGAAAATTCCCTACGGTCACAACGGCCTCCCCGGCAGCATCCTTGACATTTCCGAAGGCATCAAGGCCGGTCTCGACCATGCCTGCGGCGGCGTTTGCGCCTGCTCCACGTGCCACGTCATCGTGAGGGAAGGCCTCGAATCCTGCAACGAAGCCACCGACGCCGAGTTCGACGAATTGGACGAAGCTCCCGGCATCACGCCGAAGTCCCGCCTCGGCTGCCAGACCGTGCCCGACGGCACCACCGACATCGTCGTCGAAATCCCCGAGTGGAACAAGAACTACGCCAAGGAACTGGATCACTGAAAGTTCTCAGTCGTCAGGTTTCAGTTCTGAGTACTCGGTCTGAAATCTAAAAACTCTTTTCTATTTTCAGTGTTCAGTGCTCAGTCGGAAGTGTAAGAATCCTTTCTGTTTGCTCTTGTAACTGACTACTGATCACTGAAAACTGAAAACATTCTTTCAGGAGTCGCACATGCCGCCGACATTCGGTTGGGACAATTTCGAAGACATCGCCATCGGCCTCACGGACAAGTTTCCGGACACCGATCCGCTCACCGTCCGCTTCACGGACATGCACAAATGGATCACCGAGCTCCCCGGCTTCTCCGGCGACCCCGCCGCCTCGAATGAGTCCAAGCTCGAAGCCATCCAAATGGCCTGGCACGAAGAATTTCAAGACCGGCAGACCTAGCCACTTCCTCCACCAGCACGTTGCCGCGGGCCCGAAAAATTTGGCATAATCCCCTTGTACTGGGGAGGCTGCCTGATGAAAAGCATCCCTTTTCTTTTGCTCGCAGGATTTCTGATCCTGCCAAATTCTCACTCTCTCGCTCAAGCGCTGCAGGAACCTCAACGCCTCCCGGACGGAGGCACACGTGAGGTCCTGATCAGCATTCTCATCCCGTCCTTGCCGAATGCCCCATTCACCGCCACTGTGAACACGGAATGGATTCGGCAATTGCCGGACGGCGGCATCATCACCCTGAAGAATCACCGCGCCATCGCGCGCGATGCCGCTGGACGTATCTTCCAGGAACGCCGCGCGCTCGTTCCGGACGACGGCAAGGCCCAGTCGGGCGTGACGCAAATCGAGATCAGCGACCCCGTCGCTCACGAACTTTACATTTGCATGCCCCATGGGAGCACCTGCCAGTTGGAAGTGTTTTCCCCGCCGGAGTCTTCGCCATACACGCCGCCTGCCAAGGCTCACATGGCGCAGGGTTCATCGTCGGAATCAGTGGACCTTGGCAAGCAGTCCGTCGGTGGGCTCGAAACGGTCGGCACGCGAGAGACGACGATCATTCCCGCCGCCACGAGGCCTGTCTTCGCTTCGCCCGGATTGCCGCCGTGGATGTATCCGAAGGCAAACGACAGAAGCGCCGCCGCCGGCCAGAAATTCATCCCTCGCGAGAGCACCCACTGCGAGTAGCCGCGCATGAGGAAATCTTCAAAGAATGCCGTCACCAGAAAAAGCACGGCATAATACAACGCAAATTTCCAGATGCGCGCACCGTGCAGTTCCAGCGCGCCGAACTCAAACGCGCCCGTCGCGCGCAACGCCAGCATGAGGACGCTCAGAGACACG
>Ga0209625_1000196_pt1 | contig 15050 bp, 10 predicted proteins | sample JacPin_JW_Ref_M2_FD_187960 | JGI IMG/M metagenome (GOLD analysis project Ga0209625, IMG submission 187960) | Forest soil microbial communities from Algoma, Ontario, Canada - Jack Pine, Ontario site 1_JW_Ref_M2 (SPAdes) (version 2) | ecosystem: Environmental > Terrestrial > Soil > Boreal...
GTGCGTTTGCAATCTGGCTTGGGTTTACTTTGACCGCCGAGGTAGCCACGGGCTGAGAGCTCGTAAATGTGTTGCTGGGTACGGCGGTTACCGCGCCCGGCGCCGTCCTATTCACGTAAGTCACGTTGTTCACGACGGTGGTGTTGTTGTTGACGACCGTTGTGTTGTAGACATTCGTTACGGTCGTGCGGCTTACGTTCGTATTCGAAACGTTCACCTGATTTACGTATGCTGGACTGACCCGGTACGCAGGAACGTATACCTCTCGCGGGCCCAACGGGAACCAGCCGACTGCCGCGCCACCGCCAACAGCGATGCCTACACCGAAGGACGGGCCGCCCACGAACGCGACCAGCGCGGGCGCATACACCGCCCTTTCATTTACCGGCCCCGGCACCCAAAACCACGCTCCGCGGCCATAGGCCCATCGTCCATAATGGAAAGGCGCATAGCCCCACGGCGCGTCATCCACCCAGGTCCAGCCCCAAGGCGCAATCCAGGCCCAGTGGCCATAGTGGTAAGGAGCCCAACCGACGGCTACTGCGGTCGGCACCCAAACCTCGCCATATTCAGGATCGTGGCGCCACTCTCCATTGTCGTCGAGATCTTCGTAGCCCACCATTTGCGGCGAGACATATCGCGCCGAGCGCGACTGCTCGTCGCGATGGGCCCGTTCCTCGCACCAGTCGTCAAAATCGTCGCGATCGCGCCGCTCGAGCTTGTCGATATTGGCATCAAGAGTATCGCTGCCGGTCAATGAAGCCCGTTCATGTGACTCGATCGTGTAGCTGCGTCCGGCGCCGGTTGCCTCTCCTTTGCCGTCAATCACCTTCACAATCGTGCTGGTTCCGTCTTCGCTGGCCTCCAGACGATATTCTCCCGGCCGCAGAATCGAGAAGGCCTGGTTAGGCGTGTCGACTTCGAAAATTTCGTCTCTTTCAAGGCGCCGCACGCGGAGATTAAGCGTGCCGGCGGAGAGCTGAATCTGCACCGTACGGTCGTCCAGGTTCAGAAACGAGAAGCCGGTGTTGCCGTCCAAGCGGATCGCCGCCGAACCGATATGCAGTTCGGCGCGTGAATCCATATCGGCCCACAGCTTGTCGCCTGTGGTCATGGGCCGATTGATGGAGGCCGGCACCCAATCGGATTCGCCTGCCGGCTGGAACGAAACTGCTCCGCGCAGGAAGCTCAGCCGGGCGACACGCCCCGGCGGATCGTCGCCGTCGGCTGCAGCTCGCTGCGGCAGAGCGATGATCATCATTAAAGCCGCACACCAAGTTGCGCAAGCGCAGCTTAACGCCTTCGTTTTAGTCAGCATGAAAGTATCCTTTTTCGAATTAAGCTCTCAAACGGGAGACCGACCTGGTCCCGAACACAATAACATCAGAAATTGACGCTGGCCTACTCTGGACTGGGCATAGTTTGTAGATTCAGCCAATAGCGTAAGGGATGCCACAGGGCCCGAACGAGCTGTCTGCGGGTTTATGCATTAATCACAAAAAATGACCACACGAGATCCGCATCTCGCGGATTCTCAATGATCGCTAAGGCGATCGCCAAGAAGAGATAACGAATGGCGTGCGGAATCACTCACTCGAGCCGCTAGGCGCCCGGGAACGTGCGACGTGGTCGGTCGGTGGCGTTAAGGATGACGCGAAACACTCGCCTTTCTCGCCTGCTGCGTCATTTCGACCAGAACCGTTCTGGCGTCGGCTGGGCTTCTCACTTCCCTGGAAAATGCGATGCGTGCGCCACGAATTCCGTCTGAGGTCATCAGCCGCACGTGAAAGCCGAGGCGGTCAACAGCAGTCATCGTTGCCGCCTGGGCTTCGACGCCGGCGATTACACCGGCGATCAAGAGGAGCGCATCCCGATGGTCTGCATTCATGTGCTGGATGATGCCTGCCGCAGCGTTGGCAAGCGGATCAGGTTTCGCGCCCTCATATTCCGAAGCAGCGACCCACCCCATCACGCCGAAGCCACCGACGTAATACACGTCCACTATTTCCATGCGATAGAAAGCGAAGTCTTCGAAATCGACCCAATGTTTGCTGTTCGCGTAGCGTTCCAGATAGAGCTTACGTGCTGACGCCACTTCGGGCTTGGCTATCGGCACGACGGTTCCAAGCAACGTGACCCTCGATGCGCCTAGAGGATCGCCGCTGGCATCAGGTTGAGTCACCAGGAGACTAGCACTGGGATCAGCTAGCAAGTTTTGGGTGTGCATGGCCATCGTGCTGATCAGGAAAATGGGGCGCCCACTGTCATCTAACCCGTACGGCATCACTGACCCGAACGGGAACCCAGGCCGTTTGCGCGAAAGTGTCGAGAGGCTGCCAATCAGGCCCAAGTGGAGCAAGGTGCGCGCTCGCTCGGCAAACGAAGGCTCAGGGATCGGGGGTTGCTCACTCGCAGGGACAGGACCCGCGTGCTTTCTTGTGGATGTAGACATTTTGATTTCCCCGGAAGTCGGATTAAGGGCTTCGGCGGAGGTTATGGCACAAGAATGGCACAGATTCACTTGTGGCGTCTGTGCCATTCTCGGAAATTACTGAAATGAGTGGCGGGGACGACGGGACTCGAACCCGCGACCTCTGCCGTGACAGGGCAGCGTTCTAACCAACTGAACTACGTCCCCCGCTTTACAAATCCGACAGCCGGATGGTGGGCGGTCACGGATTTGAACCGCGGACCTTCCCGGTGTAAGCGGGACGCTCTAACCGCTGAGCTAACCGCCCTTGACCGAATCCATCCTACCAGAAGCTGAGCTGGCGACGCTAGCCCTTCCCTCATTCTCGCCGGCGATCTTCTCATGATTTTTGGCCCAAGGCGTCGGAGATGCGCGTCTCTAATCAGTGACCAATGAAGTCGGCCCGCAGAAATTCCAATTAATCCATCGAGTGTAAGGCTCGGCCAGCGCTGAGTACAGTAGGTCACCTGTACCTTCGTACAGGAGCGACAATTTACCTGTTCGCGAGTACAGGTTTTCGAGCGGCGTATTGGATGTTAGCTGATTCACCACGATGGCACCAGCCGGCACCCTGTTCCGTCGCGTCCGCGTGTTACGCTGCATTTCCAGCGGGTTCTAGTACCGCGGATGCATACCTATGTCTTCACGCCTTGGCGAAATTTTGGTCAAAGACAGTCTGATCTCCGCAGATCAGCTCAAGCAGGCGCTCGATTACCAGAAGAAAAACGGAGGTCGGCTCGGCACGTGCCTCGTGAAGATGGGAATCGTAAGCGATGAAGACATTACCGCGGTCCTTTCACGGCAGTATGGCGTTCCGTCCATCAATCTGAAATTCTACGAAGTCGATCCGTCCGTCATCAAACTCGTGCCGCAGGAAACCGCGATCCGTTACCAGATCGTGCCGCTTTCGCGCGTCGGTTCCACACTCACGATTGCGATGACCGATCCGACGAACGTCTTCGCGATGGACGACATCAAGTTCATGACCGGCTTCAACGTGGAGCCGGTGGTGGCATCCGAAACAGCTATCAGCGAGGCAATTCACAAATTTTACGGCGCCGTCGAAAGTGTCGAAGAACTCGATAAGGTGATGAAGGACCTTGCTGGCGACGATGCCGCGCTCGAGCTGGCATCGGACGAGCAAGAGATAGACCTCGCGACCTTGGAGAAGGCCGCCGAGGAAGCGCCCATCATCAAGCTCGTCAATTTGATTCTTACTGACGCCGTGAAACGAGGCGCGAGCGATATCCACGTGGAGCCGTACGAAAAAGAATATCGCGTGCGCTTCCGAATAGATGGCATTTTACAGAACGTGATGGCCCCGCCGATGAAATTGAAGGATGCCATTACCAGCCGCATCAAGATCATGTCGAAACTGGACATCAGCGAAAAGCGGCTACCGCAAGACGGCCGCATCATGATCAAGTACCTCAAGGACGGAAAGAAAAAAGAACTCGACTTCCGCGTCTCGACCGTCCCGACTCTGTTTGGCGAAAAAATCGTTCTCCGGTTGCTCGACAAAGAAAATCTGCGCTTGGATATGACCAAGCTCGGCTTTGAAGCGGAATCGCTTGCGAAATTCGAGCGGCAAATTTTGAAGCCGTACGGAATGGTGCTGGTGACCGGTCCGACCGGATCCGGCAAGACCAACACGCTCTATTCTTCCGTCGCGCGGCTAAATACGAGCGAGACGAACATTATGACCGCCGAAGACCCGGTTGAGTTCCAGCTCCCGGGTATCAATCAGGTTCAAATGAAGGAACAGATCGGACTGAACTTCGCCTCCGCCCTGCGTGCCTTCCTGCGGCAGGACCCCAACATCATCCTCGTCGGCGAAATTCGAGACTTCGAGACTGCCGAAATCGCCGTGAAAGCCGCGCTTACCGGCCACTTAGTGCTTTCTACGCTGCACACGAATGATGCGCCATCCACAATCAGCCGATTGATGAATATGGGTATTGAACCGTTCCTGGTAGCAACGTCGGTGAACTTGATTTGCGCCCAGCGGCTCGTGCGCCGTATTTGCGTACAGTGCAAGGAACCGCTACAAATTCAGCCCCAGGCTCTGATTGACGCAGGTTATTCGCCCGACGAAGCCTCCAAAACGGAAGTGCAGCACGGCCGCGGCTGCGGCACCTGCAACAACACGGGTTACAAGGGCCGCGTGGGTCTTTACGAAGTTATGGAGATCAATGACGAGTTGCGAGAGTTGATCCTGGTTGGAGCGTCAGCGGTTGAGCTGAAACGCAAGGCTCTCGAGACCGGAATGATTACGCTTCGGCGAAGCGGCCTAATTAAAGCTGCGCTGGGGCTTACGACGATGGAAGAAGTCCTGCGGGAAACCGTTCTCTAGGCGGAGGAGATTATGGCTGGAATTACCCTGAGCGAATTGCTGAAGAAGATGATTGAGATGGGCGGCAGCGATCTGCATCTCTCGACGAACAGTCCACCGCGAATTCGGGTGCACGGCAAGCTGCGTCCGCTCGACATGCCTCCTCTGACAGCGGCGGATACAAAGGCGCTTGCCTATAGCGTTCTCACCGACGTGCAAAAGCACAGGCTGGAGGAAAATCTCGAGCTCGATTTCTCGTTCGGCTTAAAGAGTCTGGCGCGGTTCCGCGGCAACATCTTCCACCAGCGCGGTGCCGTCGCGGCCGTGTTTAGGACGATTCCGTGGGAAATCAAATCCTTCGACGCCCTCGGTCTTCCTGCGATTGTTCGAACGCTGTGCGACAAGCCGCGCGGCCTGGTGCTCGTCACCGGTCCGACCGGCTCAGGCAAGTCCACTACGCTCGCGGCAATGCTCGACAAAATCAACAACGAGCGTGACGAGCACATGATTACGATCGAAGATCCGATCGAGTTCCTTCATAACCATAAGAAATGTCTGGTCAACCAGCGCGAAGTTCACTCCGATACACACTCTTTCGCCAACTCGCTGCGGGCTGCGCTTCGCGAAGATCCCGACGTCGTGCTGATCGGGGAAATGCGCGACCTCGAGACAATCGAATCCGCACTGCGAATTGCCGAAACGGGCCACTTGACGTTTGCTACCCTGCACACAAATTCAGCGGTTTCGACGATTAACCGCATCATCGACGTCTTTCCCGCCCACCAGCAGCCACAGGTTCGCGCACAGCTCTCGATGGTGCTCGAAGGCATTCTGTGCCAGGCATTGCTCCAGAAAATCGACGGGCGAGGCCGGGCAATGGTGATGGAGATCCTGATTCCAACTCCGGCCATTCGCAACCTGATTCGCGAAGACAAAATTCACCAGATCTATTCGGCCATGCAGACTGGCACAGGCCTGTCCGGTATGCAGACTTTCAATCAGAGTCTCTCGAACGCGTATTTCCAGAAGTTAATCACTTTGGAAACGGCAATCGCGCGTTCCTCGAATCCAGACGAATTACACGATTTAATTAACCGAGGGGTGACCTCTCCGCCTGCTGGCGGGAAGGTCCCCGTCCGGCGATAACCAGAAGAGGAGGTAACAGAGATGCCTGTTTATACCTATCGCGGTGTTAACCGGGCGGGTGCGACGGTCGTGGGCGAGCGTTCGGCCACCAACAAGACCGAAGCCGCGACGATGCTCAAGCGCGAGCAAATCAATGTCAGCAAGCTGTCCGAGAAAGGGAAGGAATTCAATATCCCCACATTCGGAACGGGCGTGGACTCCAGGGAACTGGCGATCTTCACGCGCCAGTTCTCGGTCATGATCGACGCCGGGTTGCCGCTCGTGCAGTGTCTCGAGATTCTTGCGGGACAGCAGGAGAACAAAATCTTCCAAAAGATCTTGAACGGAGTGCGGGCTTCGGTCGAAGGCGGCGCCACGCTTTCCGCTTCGATGAAGCAGTACGAGAAGGTTTTCGATGCTCTCTACTACAACATGGTGGAGGCGGGCGAGACCGGCGGTATTCTCGACACGATTCTACAGCGCCTGTCGAGTTACATTGAAAAGAACGTCAAACTGAAGCGCGCCGTGAAGTCGGCGATGATTTACCCGACCGCCGTCATCGGCATCGCCGTGATGGTCATCACGCTCCTGCTCTGGAAGGTGGTCCCGATCTTCACTACGTTGTTCAACGGTCTTGGCGTCGATCTGCCGCTTCCCACCCGAATCGTCATCGGGATGAGCAAGTTCATCGGCAGCATCTACGGTTTCTTCATTCTCGTGTTCGTTGTCGGCGTCGCCGTTGCGCTGAAGCTCTGGTATGGAACTCCGCAAGGCCGATACGCTCTCGATCACGTTCTGCTGCGGCTCCCGCTGATTGGCATCCTGCTGCGGAAAATCGCGGTGGCGCGTTTCACCCGCACACTCGGCACTCTGATCTCTAGCGGTGTGCCGATTCTCGAAGGCCTCGACATAACCGCGCGCACTTCCGGAAATGCGGTGATTGAAAGGGCGATCACGCAGACACGGAAAGCCGTTGAAGCCGGCCGTTCCCTTGTCGATCCGCTGAAGGAAACCGACGTGTTTCCAGGTATGGTCACTCAGATGATTGGCGTCGGCGAACAGACGGGCGCTATGGACGCAATGCTTCAAAAAATCGCCGACTTTTACGAGGATGAAGTGGACGCGGCCGTTAAGGATCTGCTTACCGCTCTCGAACCCATGATGATCTTGTTCTTAGGCATCGTGGTTGGCGGCATCGTCGTATCGATGTACCTGCCGCTATTCTCACTGATCGGTAAATTGGCAGGCAAGTAGACCGGCTACCTGCGGCCTGAGCGCGAGCGTCTGACCTATCCAACAGGCGCTCGCTGGCTGCTGGAAAATGGTCAGGATTTTCCTTGCGACACCGGTGTAGAGGTAGCGAGTAGGGGGCGGCGACGGATCCGAAATGGAGTTTAAACCTAGTGTCAGTGAATGGTTGCCGTGGCTCGGGCGCGTACGCTTCCTCGTCATTACGTTTCTTGTCGGAGTTGTCGTTGCCGTCCATCAGCTCACGCCGGTAGTCATTCCGGTCCGGGCGTTCGTATCACTAATCGTTTTCTGGTACACCCTCGCTGTCGTCTATGTGATTTTGCGCCGCTGGATACCGCAGGCGCGCTGGCACGCTCCTTTGCAGTTCGTTTGCGACCTCATAATCGTTACGGGCGTGGTGTACGCGACCGGCGGTCAGGACAGTTACTTCCTGTCGCTCTATCTGCTCGTTATTTTGATGAGCAGCGTCCTGTTCTCGCGGCGCGGCGCGTTCCTCGTCGCCGGGATGAGTTTTGTTCTTCTCGGTTGCGTCATCGAATTGATGTACTACGGCATAATCGCTCGGACCTCAAACTCGGTGCCAGCCGCTCGCTCCCTGGAGTTCTGGTTACTCAGCAACCTATTTGCATTCTTCGCTGTCGCCTATTTAGGAAGTCTGTTGTCGCAAACGCTTCGGACAAAAGGAGTTGAGCTCGCCGAAAAAAGCGAAGAACTCAAAGACCTACAAGCCTTCAATCAAGACATTATCGAATCGATGCGCGGCGGACTGCTTACGACCGATCTGGAGGGCAAGATATTGCTGATGAACAGGGCGGGCGCGGAAATCGCCGGATTGGGATTCGGATTGCTCCGAGGCGAGCAGGTTCAAAACGTGCTGCCGGGCTTCTGGCCGGTTGAGCTCGACGAGCAGGGAAGTCCGCTTGCCTTGCGAAAAGAGATCGAATTCCGTACCCCTCAGGGCGCCACTCGTTACGTGGGGCTTTCGGTTTCTCCGCTGCGGTTGACCCAAAACCAGACGAGCGGCTACGTTTTCAACTTTCAGGATCTCACGGAGCTGAAGCGCTTGGAGCGCGAGGTCGTTACGAAAGAGCGGATGGCTGCGCTGGGGCGTCTCTCCGCTGCCATCGCGCACGAGATTCGCCAGCCCCTAACTGCGATGACCGGCGCTCTGAAGGAATTGGCCCGCCTGGCGCCGCTTGAAGACGATGATAAAAAGCTCGTCCATATCGTCAGCCGCGAATCTCAGCGCCTCAACCAGATCATCACGGATTTTTTGAACTACTCCCGGGAAAAGACGTATTCCTTTACAGACGTCGATGTCGCTGCGGTGATCGAAGAGACTCTGACTTTAATCGAGAGAGATGCGGGCGCTCGTGGGAAATTCCGCATTGAACGCCAATTTGCCGCGCGCAACATTCGTGCGCGCGCGGACCGGGACGCCCTGAAACAAGTCTTCTGGAATCTCTGCAACAATGCGTTGCGTGCCATGCCCGACGGAGGAGTTCTCACGGTCTCGCTTGACGCTGATACGGTCTGGACGCGCATTTCCATCCGTGACACGGGAATTGGATTCGATAGCAGTCAAGCGACAACCTTTTTTGAGCCTTTCCAGTCGGGCTTTACAGGTGGCACAGGATTGGGACTAGCAATCGTTTATCAAATTTTGCAAGGGCATCAGGGCCGGATTCGTGTGGAAGCCGAGAAGGGAAGCGGAGCCAATTTTATCGTGGAATTGCCGCGCGCGGTGCGTCCCCGTGCGTCCACCCGTAGCGAGCGCTTGCAACCGCGTGCGGAATTGATGTCCCCGGCAGGGAAGGAATAAGCCGCCTTGGCCCACCTACTCATTGTCGACGACGAACGCTCGATTTGCGAATTGCTCGAGATCAGCTTCCGCAAAGACGGGCACAAAGTCGAAATTGCGTCCAACGGGGAAGATGCCAAGCGGCGCCTTGCCGCCCACGTGTTCGATATCGTGGTTTCAGACATCTGCATGCCGGACATGGACGGATTGGAACTCCTGCGCTACTGCAAGGAGGTCTCTCCATCGGCGGCATTCATCTTGATCACCGGCGTGCCAACCATCAACACTGCAATCGACGCCGTAAACTTCGGCGCCGACCGCTACGTCATCAAGGGTGACCGGCTGCTCGATGAGCTCCGTCCCGCGGTGAAAGAGTACGCAGAAACGCAGGCACTGAAAAAAGAGGCCGGCGATCTCCGTCGCAGGCTCCGCAAGCTCACCGGATTCGACCACATCATCGGTACCAGCCCGAAGATGCGCGAACTTTTCGATCTGATTGAAACAATCGCACCGCAATCCAGTCGCGTCCTCATCACCGGCGAAAGCGGCACGGGTAAGGAACTCGTCGCCCGGGCCATTCACGAAAACAGCGCGCGCGCGAAAGCGCCTTTCATCACCATCAATTGCGGAGCATTTCCCGAAACGCTGCTCGAATCGGAGCTCTTCGGGTACATGCGCGGCGCCTTTACGGGGGCGAATGAAAATCGGCGTGGATTATTCCAGGCTGCCGACGGCGGCACGCTCTTTATGGACGAAATCGGTAACATGAGCCTCACGATGCAAGTGAAGCTCTATCGCGTCCTGCAAGAAGGAAAAGTCCGGCCTCTCGGAAGCACGGAAGAATCGGATGTGGACGTGCGTGTGATCACGGCGACCAACAAAAACCTCGAAATGGAGATCGCCGAAGGCCGCTTCCGCGAAGACCTCTTCTATCGCTTGAGCGTGATTCCCATTCACCTGCCGCCTCTTCGAGAACGCCGCGAAGATATACCGCTGCTCGCGCGCACGTTTCTCGACCGCTACTCGAAATCCATGAATAAACCGATCGAAGGAATCGATTCCGAGGCGGTTCGCAGGCTCGAAGTGTACGATTGGCCGGGCAATGTGCGTGAACTCGAGAACACCTTGGAACGCGCCGTCGCACTCGAAACGAAAAAGCAGATCTCACTCGAAAGCATCCCCGAACGAATTACTAACTTTTATCAGGAATTCCGCTCCAACGGACAATCGGAACCAAAGGCGTCTCTGATTCCGGAGGGCGGCGTCGACCTTGAAAATCATATTAGCGCGACAGAAAGAGCATACTTGCTTGCTGCGCTCGAACGCGCGGGCGGCGTTCGTGTCCGAGCCGCTGAGTTACTGAAGATGACTTACCGTTCGTTCCGCCACTACGCAAAAAAGCACGGCGTGTGAGTCACTAAGGGAGTTTGTGACTGGCGGGCATCCATAAGGTCATGCGTGCAAGCATGGGCAAAGCACGGTTTATTCGAGATTTGAAAAGGGGTCTTCGTGTCTGACACGCTAGTTCTGGAACAGCAGGACTCCATATCCACCGCCGTTGCTGTCCCATTGTCACCCTCCAGAACCCGCTTTCGCTATGGTTTAACGATCTGTTGCGGAGCATTCCTACTTTTCCAGGTACAGCTAATACTCGGCAAGTACATCCTGCCCTGGTTTGGCGGGACGCCGGCAGTCTGGACGACGTGCATGCTCTTCTTTCAGCTGTTGTTGTTGGGTGGTTATTTGTACGCCCACCTTTTATCCACCAAGCTCAGCGGGCGGACTCAGGCGATCGTACACATCACGGTGCTGGGTCTGTCCGCATCACTTATTTTTCTAGGGGCTCTGTTCTGGAAGACACCCCTTTTGCCCGGACCTTCCTGGCGGCCAACATCCTCTGATCTCCCCGTATCGCATATATTGCGGTTGCTCTTAGTGGCCGTGGGCCTGCCCTTCTTATGCTTGAGCGCGAGCGCACCCTTGCTGCAGAGTTGGTTTGCCCGGGCGTATCCCGGCAAATCGCCTTACCGCCTCTACGCGCTCTCGAATATTGGTTCGCTGCTGGGTCTGGTGACGTATCCATTTGCCGTCGAGCCGGGTTTTCACCTGCATACCCAAGCATCGCTATGGAGCGCGGCCTACATGGTTTTCTTCGCCGGCTTAGTCGCGTGCGCAACAGATCTGAAGCGTTCGGCCATTCTTCCTTCGGTTGCCAAGAAACCAGAGGCAGCGTTTCCGCCGCCAAGCTCCGTTCAGCTACTTTGGTTTTTGCTTCCCGCGATGGCTTCTTTGATGCTGCTAGCCACAACCAATCTTATGTGCCAGGAAGTCGCAGTTGTTCCATTCCTATGGGTGTTGCCACTGAGTTTGTATTTGATCAGTTTCATCATCTGCTTCGACAATCCGAAATGGTATCGAAGAGAGATTTTTCACGTCTTGCTGGCCGCATCTCTTCCGTTGGCGCTCCTCGTGTTGTTGTCGTCTATTAATGCTCCGATTGTTAGACAGGTATCGATACTCAGCATAGTTCTCTTCGCTTGCTGCATGGTCTGCCACGGAGAGCTCGTGCGGTTGAAACCGCACACCAACTACCTAACACGCTTTTACCTTTTGATCTCTGCTGGAGGAGCCGCAGGCGGCATGTTCGTCGCGCTTGCTGCACCCCGTATTTTCAGCGGTTTTTGGGAATTTCATTTCGGGCTAGTTGGTTGTGTGCTTCTCGGAATCTTTGCCATTTCGCGCGACCGCCAATCCTGGTGGTACTGCAACAAGCCTTATCTTGGCAGTGCGATTCTTCTCGGCTTGTTTATGGCGCCGGAATTCCTGTGGCGCTACGCTCGCTTGGCGGATATCCAAGAGTCTATGTATCACTGGCATTACTATCCGCTGCTGATGGCGCTCGCGGTGTGGGCGGGCTTTGCCGCCCTTAGGAACCGGAACAAACAACCCTCTTACCGGCAAATCAATAGCGCCCAGCTGGCATCCGTCGCAATTGTCTTTGCCCTTGCAGCTTCGCTTTACGGACAGGTGCAATTTGACAGACTTCGCGAGGTCCATCGCGACCGCAATTTCTATGCCGCCCTGTTGATTCGCAGAAGTACCCTGCACTCGATCGAACTGCGGCACGGACAAACTTCGCACGGTTTCCAGTCGTTCGATCAGCCTACGGAACCGACTTCATATTATGCGCGGCATCGCGGCATAGGGCTTTTTATGGAAGGGAAAGCTGGGTGCCTTCCTCCATGCCCGCTCCGCTATGGAGTTATTGGCATGGGAGTCGGCACTTTGGCAGCGTATGGCCGTCCCGGCGATACGTTTCGATTTTACGAACTGAATCCTCAAATCATCGGCTATTCGACAGGACAGAACCCGTATTTCACATATATCCGGAATTCACCCGCAAAGGTTGAGATTGTACCCGGCGATGCACGTCTATCTTTGGAACGTGAATTCAGCGACACCGGTTCGCAGAACTTTGATGTGCTGTTCGTCGATGCTTTTAGCAGTGATTCCATCCCGCTCCACTTGCTGACTCAAGAAGCAGTTAGGATCTATTTAGAGCATTTGCGAGGTCCAGATGCGGTACTTGTATTTCATATTTCCAACCGGATGCTCGATCTAAGTCGGGTAGTGGCAACGCTTGCCGCCTACAATCATTTGGCCGCGGTTCGTCTTCATAAGCCACGCGGCGCCGATCTCGCCGACAAGAGCGACTGGATCCTGTTGGCCCGAAATCCCAGCGCCTTGGCGTTCGATTCGTTTCAGGGCCATCTGGATTCGATGCCGCTTCCCGACTCAAGCATGCTTTGGACAGATGACTACAGCAATCTCTTCAAAGTTTTGCGGCCTCGCTGATCCCACGAGCCCTGGACTTCGAAATGCGCATTCCAGCTGCAGGAAGCGTCCGCGTCCGACCCGCTGAACTGCTGAAGATGTGGCCTACCGGTCGTTCCGCAACTACGCAAAAACACACGCTGTTCAGTCTGTACCACTTCGGTGCAGGCGCCCATTGGCCCCCTCAGCACCAATAAGTGTTAACTATGTAGTATACCATAAAGGAACAGTGAATTTCCCCTTCTGAACCATCCTATTCGAGCCGCAACTTCCTGAAACTTAACGATTAAGCGGCCGGATCTTCCTTTCGTCTTATTCCGCTCAATTGGCTTATCCATTGCTCTCTGACGTACGTGCCTCACCAGCACAAACTCTATAACACCGAGAGTTGTTTCAAGGAGAAACAATGAACAAGAAACAGAAGGGCTTTTCTTTAATCGAGTTGCTGATCGTCGTGGCCATCATTCTAATTATTGCGGCCATTGCGATTCCCAACCTGCTTCGCGCGAAGATTGCCGCGAACCAGTCTGCCGCAGTCGGTACGCTCCGCACGATGTCTTCGGCCGAGGAAACCTTCTCGTCCACGTACAGCCTCGGCTTCACTCTGACGCTTGTGCAGTTGGGCGGCCCGGCTGGCACGGCTGCAAGCTGCACCCACGGAATGCTGATCGACGAAGTGCTGTCGCTCGATCCGGCGACAAAGGGCGGTTACCAGTACAATTACACACCCAATGCCGTGGTGGCCCTGACCGCGGGTATTCCGGCTGGCTGCGCTACCGGTGACACAGGGTTTTCGATCAGCTCGGCGCCGACTTCGTTGTCGACTGGATCCGCAGCGTACTGCATTGATGAGTCGGGCGTCATTCGTGTTAACGCGTCAGCAGCGGCGCTGGGCGTGATAGCCGCCCCGTGCTCGGGTTCGGGTTATCCTCCTTTGCAGTAATCTTTTCAACGGCAATAGGGAGGGAGGAAGTCATCGGCTTCCTCCCTTCTTTTTTTTAAGGGCTTGCGGTGCCTACGAAAAATGTTCGAAAAAAGCCACAATACAATTCGGATCGAGTGAGAGAGCGAAGGCGCGGGTTTTCTTTGATTGAGCTTCTGATCGTAGTAGCCATCATCCTGATCATCGCCGCGATCGCCATCCCCAACCTGCTCCGCGCCAGAATGGCCGCGAATCAGGCGGCCGCCGTCTCGAATATCAGGACCATCACCAGCGCCGCCATCGTTTATTCTTCGACATACAGCAACGGCTTGCCCCCGAGTCTTGCGGCAATGGGTGGGGTCGGAGTAGCCAATTGCAATGGCGCTATCCTGCTGGACGAAACTCTGACCACTCCGCCGTATCATAAGAGTGGCTATGCACTCGACTACCAGCCGCAAGGCGCTCCCATTACGAACCCGCCACCGTCCTGCGGAGCGCCGGGCTTCAATGAATACCTCGCCACGGCTGTGCCGGTGGTCGTCGGGAGGGCGGGGCAATCGAGCTATTGCAGCGACGAGCCGGGGGTCATTCACTACGATGTCAGTGGAGCAAAAGCGCCTACTCCAGCGGCTTGCATCGCTATTCCTACCCTTCAGTAACCGACAGTAACCGAGATTCATGGTCTTCTTCGGGCACATCCGGCTCTGTACAATAAAACGTGTCTCGGAGGTCCGGTTCGTGCCCCCTAAGACGTGACCGTTTCAGTCGAATAAAACCGCCAAAAAGCGTCAGTTTTTAGCTCCCCTGCATCTGGCGTTCGCCAGAACCAACCTCAGCGCCAAAACAACGTCTGTATCTCTATGAAACGGGCAGGTATAATGCATTGTGCCATAATGGTAACTCGCTGCTCCCGCTTGGCGCACCCCGTGCACTATATCGGCGCGTGCCCGCCAGGGAGTACGAGAAAAACATTCGAGATTCGATTCAAGGAGAAACAATGAATAAGAGACAGAAGGGTTTTTCGTTGATTGAGTTGCTGATCGTCGTGGCCATTATTTTGATTATCGCGGCCATTGCGATTCCCAACCTGCTTCGCGCGAAGATTGCCGCGAATCAGTCTGCGGCAGTCGGTACGCTCCGTACGATTTCTTCGGCCGAGGAAACCTACGCGTCCACGTATAGCGATGGTTTCACTACAACTCTCGCGATGTTGGGTGGCGCGGCAGGTGTAGCGCCAAAGTGCGCTGTTAACGGGGAACTGATCGACGAAGTGCTGTCGAACGATCCGGCGCAAAAGGGCGGTTACCAGTACGCT
>Ga0209625_1000197_pt1 | contig 15048 bp, 15 predicted proteins | sample JacPin_JW_Ref_M2_FD_187960 | JGI IMG/M metagenome (GOLD analysis project Ga0209625, IMG submission 187960) | Forest soil microbial communities from Algoma, Ontario, Canada - Jack Pine, Ontario site 1_JW_Ref_M2 (SPAdes) (version 2) | ecosystem: Environmental > Terrestrial > Soil > Boreal...
GCGCAGCTATACTGGTATGGCCGTGAACATCGTTCTCATTTCGACTTACGAGTTGGGGAGGCAGCCTTTCGGGCTGGCCTCGCCTGCGGCATGGCTACGCAAACGCGGCCACCGAGTCGTGGCGCTCGACCTTGCGCGGCAGTCCCTGGATGAGGCTGCGATTGGTAACGCCGGGCTAATCGCGATCTATTTGCCCATGCATACGGCCACGCGGCTGGCCGCGCAACTCATTCCTCAGCTTCGGAAACAGAATCCACGCGCGCATCTCTGTTGTTACGGCCTGTACGCTCCCATGAACGTTGACTATCTTCGCGCGCTCGGCATATCCACGATTCTCGGCGGCGAATTTGAAGAGAGTCTCGCACACCTGGCGGAACGCCTGGCGATGGATGGAGCGCGGGCAAAAGCGCTGCCCGCGGGGCCCCTGATCTCCATGGCCCGGTTGCAGTTCGAAGTGCCCGATCGATCGGGAATGCCTGCCATGGAGAAGTATGCGCATCTCATCGTTCCCGGTGACGGCTATCGCATCGTTGGTTCGACGGAAGCGAGCCGCGGCTGCAAGCATCTTTGCCGGCATTGCCCCATCGTTCCGGTTTACAAGGGAGTGTTTCGAATCGTCAGCCGGGCGGTGGTGCTCGAGGACGTTCGCCGTCAGGTGGCCGCCGGGGCGCAACACATCACCTTCGGTGATCCCGATTTCTTTAACGGCATTCGTCACGCGATGGAACTCGCGGAGGCATTTCACCGGGAATTTCCGGCCGTGACGTACGACGTGACCATCAAGATCGAACACTTGCTTAAATATGAGAAGCACCTGCCAGCGCTACGCGATACCGGCTGTCTCTTTGTGATCAGCGCGGTCGAATCCGTGGATGATGCAGTGCTAGAGTTCCTCGACAAGGGACACTCGCGCGAAGATTTTCTGCGCGTCGCAAAGATATTCCGCGAACTTGGCATGACCCTTCACCCGACCTTCGTTCCGTTCACGCCCTGGACCACCGTGGATGGCTACCTGGATTTGCTGCGCGTGATCGAGCAACAGGGCGTAATCGAAAATGTCGCGCCCATTCAGCTCGGTATTCGTTTGCTCATCCCGGAAGGATCGCGAATGCTGGAATTAGAAGAAATGCGTCGCCTGGTTGGGCCCTTCGATCCACAATCGCTGGCGTACCCCTGGAAAAATGCCGACTCGCGCCTGGACGCTCTCAGCGAAACCGTGCAGCAGATCGCCGCCGCAGCGGAGCGGCAAAAGGAATCGCGGCCGGCTACATTCGAACGCATCTGGAGGGCAGCGCACGCCGCAGCCGGACTGCCTGCTCCAAAGATCAGCCCACCCGTGCGATCCCGGGCTGGCGTTCCGTTTCTCAGCGAACCCTGGTACTGCTGCGCCGAGCCTACCCGGGACCAGTTGGTTTCCATCGGTGCCCAAAAGCCACTGGTGAAAAATGCCGTCGCAAGCGCCGATGGCTTTGTTTGATCCCGGCAATAAAATGCGCATCTCGCGTCTTTGTAGAGTCCGCCTTCCGAGGCGGGCCGCTCTTCGTGAATAATTTAGACTGCCAATGACCGGTCCGTCCAAACGCTTGCTGCTCTTTACCGCGAAACTCGGTTACCAAACCCGCAGTTTTGAAGATGCCGCGCACAAGCTGGGCGTGCAGCTTGTTTACGTCACCGATCGATGCCACCAGCTCGAAGATCCGTGGGGCGATCAAGCCATTGCCGTGCATTTCGGAACGCCGGACGTCGCCGCCTACACCGTGATGGAAGCCCTTCGCGGCCAGGATGTCAGCGGAATTCTTGCTCTCGGTGACCGGCCCGCCGCTGCTGCCGCTTATGCTGCGCGCGGTCTGGGAGTCCGTTACAACCACCCTGCAGCTGTCGAGGCCTGCCGCAGCAAGCTGCGCATGAAAGAAGTCTTTCGAGATGCCGGGTTGTCTGTCCCGTGGTTTCGCAATCTTCCGATCGATCCCGCGCCCGAACCTGTGCTGCTGGGTATCTCCTATCCCTGCGTGCTGAAGCCCCTTTCGCTTTCGGCGAGCCAGGGCGTGGTGCGGGCGAATAATCGTGAGGAGTTTCTCGCAGCGGCCGCACGAGTCCGGCGGTTGCTCCAATCCCCAGAGATTCTTGCCACGCGCGAAGCGAATCTTGATCGCATGCTTGTGGAAGGTTACATACCGGGGAGGGAAGTAGCCGTCGAGGGGCTTCTCGCGGATGGTGCCCTCCGCATATTGGCGATCTTCGACAAGCCCGATCCCCTCGAAGGCCCGTACTTCGAAGAGACAATCTACGTCACGCCGTCACGGCTTCCCGAATCCGTGCAACACGCCATCGAGAAATGCGCGAGAGATTCGGCGCGAGCTTTGGGACTTTCGAATGGACCAATCCACGCGGAGTTTCGAATTAACGACGATGGAGTGTGGCCATTGGAAGTCGCGCCCCGGCCGATCGGCGGTCTCTGTGCTCGGGCCCTGCGATTTTCGTTTGATGGGGCAAATGAACCGATCGGGCTCGAAGAGCTGCTGGTTCGTCACGCGCTGGAACTTCCCGGCTGGAATTCGCCCCGCGAACGAATTGCCTCCGGCGTGATGATGATTCCCGTTCCAAAGAGCGGGATTCTGGAAGGCGTCTCTGGAGAAGATGCCGCGCGTTCGATTCCGGGGATCACCGGATTGTCGATCACCGCCCGGTTGCACGATGCCATCGCTGCCTGGCCGGATGGCTCGAGCTACCTGGGATTTCTTTTTGCGCGGGGGGACACGCCTGAGAGAGTCGAGCACGCGCTGCGCGCGGCCCATGAAAAACTATCGTTCTCGATTACGCCGGGCCTGCCGGTCGAACATCCCGCGACGCGCCGAATGACGAACCAGGGGAATTAGCCTTTTGCCTTAGGCGCAACGTATCCCTCGGGCAATTTAGCCCCTTCGCCGAAGAAAAATTGCTCCATCTGCTCTTCCATGATTTTCTGCGAGTTAGGATCGAGGGGATTCAGCCGGTACTCGTTCATTACCATTTTCGAGTGCTCCAGCCAGAGCTTCCAGGCGTCTTTCGAAACGCTCTCGAAGACGCGTTTGCCAATCTCTCCCCGCCACGGGATGCGATCCAGCCCGGGCAGATCTTTGTCAAATTTCACGCAGTGCACCATGCGCGTGCCGGGCTTCACTTCTTCGCTGGATGCCGGTGTTGGACCGCAAGATTCGTTCGCCATGCTCGTCTCCTCACGCGCGTTCTTTATACTCACCTTACTGCAACTTCGTGGAAATTCCTAGTTGCGTGGAGCTTTTCCATGCCGGTCCGCGCAAGTCTCATCGTCTCGGAGAGGGGGACATGCATAGTTCGCAACGAAGATATTGAAATAGTCAACATGCCAATAGTAGGATCATGATTCAAAGAATTCCCAGGAGACACCTTGCCGCTACCCACGCAAGCGATATTTCCAGGTCTTCTTGAAAGTGCCTATCGGCGGGAGTTGCAGAACCTCTTTTCCAAGAATGTGCTCGCCCGGCTCTGGGCGAAGGACACTTCCCTGTGGCCGGCGGAAGATTACCAAGCGGAATCCATGGAGAGCAATCTGGGTTGGCTCGATCTGCCCGGGCAGTTAGGGCCATTGCTCGCCCGCGTCGTCGCCCGCGCCGCGAAGATTACACCCACAGGCTTTGAACGCGTCGTCTTTGTCACCATGGGAGCCTCCAGCCTCGCGGCCGAAAGCATTTTGCCCTTGGCTGCTGCGAGCCTCGGAAAAAGCACCCTCCTGCTCGACACCATCGATCCCGATTCTCTCCGCGCCTTCGATGAATTGCTGCACTTGGACAGAACCCTCTTCGTCTTTGCCAACAAGTCAGGCAAACTCATCGAGACACACTCCTTGCTTTTGTATTTTCTCGAAAGATTGAAAATGATGGGAATCCATTTTCCGGCCCATCATTTTATTACCCTAGCCGAAGAAAATTCCTATCTGGGCCAGCTCGCCGGAGAATATGACTTCCTTGATAGTTTTCTTCATCCCCCGGGCATCCATGGCCGGTTTCATCGCTCATTCACTTCAATTTTTTTCTCGCAGCGCTCTGTCGCTTGGATCCAGGTGACCTGCTCGTACACACGCAATCGATGCGCGATGCCTGCCGTCCCTCCGCCCCAGGGGAAGCAAACCCTGCGGTATCGCTCGATGCGTTCCTGGCAGCGGCGGAAATCGAGGGCCTGGATCGGCTGGTGTTGTTCACCACCGACAGCTTAGACCCTGTCGCGCGCCGAGTCGGGTATCTGGTGGGGGCAAGCACCGGCAAGAAGGGTCGCGGAATCGTCCCAATTTTCGGACGCCCGTCGTACGGGGTCGAGATGCTTCAGCAAGGCTGCTTCGCCGCCATTCTCAAAATGGCTGGGGAAGAAGACCAGGAACTCGCCAGGAAACACGACGAGTTACGCGAAGCCGGCGTGCCGATGGTCACCGTCGAATTGAACGGGCCCGAGCAATTGGCCGTCGAGCTATTCAAATGGGAGATTGCGACCGCGCTGGCTTGTTCGCAGATCGCGGTCGATCCCTTTCACGATCCAGACATCCGGGAAAGCAGGTCAAGGACTGTGCAGATATTGGACCAGATCGCGACCAAGCCTCAATCTCCTGCACCCGCCACGCGCGTTCGAGAAGGAGAAATCGAGCTGTATGCCGAGGGCGAAACGCGCCAGCTGATCTCGGCCCTGAATATGACCGAGGCACTGCGTACCTTTTTTGGCCTACGGAATCCGCAAGGCTATATCGCGTTGCTGCCCTTTGTGGGTTTTGGGGAAGTCCAAAAAATCGTATTCCGCAGGATTCGCGACCGGCTCGAATCCACACTTGGGCTGCCGGTGCTGGTAACTCCTGGTCCTTCTTATCTTCATACCATCGGGCAAGTCTACCAGGGCGGCCCCGCCAAAGGACTGTTCCTGCTGTTGACCGCGTCCCCGGCGGCGGATCTTGCCATTCCAGGCGCGGACTACTCCTTCGGGCAGTTGCAACTCGCGCTCGCACAGGGTGACTTCGAATCTCTTGGCCGCCGGCGCAGACCCGTAATACGATTGCATCTGTCGTGCGGGGCCGAACAAGGCCTGCTACAGTTGGAAACCGTCCTCAACAACGCGCTCAGCAAGAGGCATTTCGCTGCGCCGTAGATTTTGGCCCCTTCACGTGCTCGCTAATCGCATAGTATGGCCGGAAGATAAATGTATTGACCGGAGGTGTTGCGCCCTTGGCTGAGATTACCACCTTGTTCTGGGACATCGGAGGCGTCATCCTCACAAATGGCTGGGACCGCGTATCGCGGAAAGAAGCCGCCAGCGCTTTTCACCTGGACTGGGAAGAATTTCAGGACCGCCACGATTTTTCTTTCCCGGCCTTCGACTCCGGACAGATCACCCTGAATGAATATCTCGACCGGACCGTCTTTTATCGCCAGCGCGGCTTCACGCGCGAGGAATTCTCCGCCTTCATGTTCGCGCAGTCAAAGGAATACCCGGAGACGCGCGCAGTTGTTGATAAGGTAGCGAGTTCTGGGAAATACCTCGTCGGCGCCATCAATAACGAGCCCCTGGAGCTCAACCAGTACCGCATTGAAGCCTTCCACCTGCGCAAAGATTTTCTCGTTTTCTTCAGCTCTTGTTACCTTCGAACCCGGAAGCCCGAGGAAATGATTTTTCGCGTGGCGCTCGAAGTCACACAGCGCCAGCCGGAGCAGTGTCTTTTTATCGATGACCGGCCGCTCAACCTCGAAAGCCCGCGGCGCTTAGGGATGAACACGATTCACCATCAGAATGCGGAGCAATTGCGTTCGGAGCTTGGAAAGCATGGGGTTGAGGTATAGTTTTGGGCGGACGCTGCATCAGATACCTGAACACGGCGCAACTTGGCGGAGGGAGAGTCGATGGCTGGCGACACGGGCGGTTCTGGTTCAGCGTACGGTGGCGCGGTTGAGCCTTGCACGGTAGTTCTCTTTGGCGCCTCGGGAGACCTCGCGAAGCGCAAAGTCATTCCCGCCATGTACGACCTGGCGATTCACAATGCGCTGGGAACACGTTACGCCATCGTGGGCTTTGCGCGCACGGCTACGTCCGAAGACGCGTTTCGCGCTGCCCTGGGTGAAGCGGCCAAGAGTATCTCGGAAGTCGGCCCTATCGATCCCAAACGGTGGAACGAGTTCGCATCCAACCTCTATTACAGTCCAGGAGATTACGCCAACCCAGAAGCATACACGCAGCTTGCCAAGCGCCTCGCGGAACTGGATTCCTCAAAGAACATTGGCGGCAACCGTCTTTTCTACCTTTCCACGCCTCCGGAAGTTTATCCGGACATTGTCGAGCAGCTTGGCCGCGCCGGACTCGCTCGCCCCTCCTCGCCGAACTCCTGGGTGCGCATCATCATTGAGAAACCCTTCGGACGGGATCTGGCGTCCGCCAAGGCCTTGAATCAGATTGTCCTAAATGTTTTCGACGAGAAGCAGGTCTACCGCATCGATCATTACCTGGGCAAGGACACCGTGCAGAACCTGCTCGTGCTCCGCTTTGGCAACGGTATTTTCGAGCCTCTCTGGAACCGCAATTACGTCGATCAGGTTCAAATCACCGCCGCGGAGACGCTTGGCGTCGAGCGGCGCGGCGGTTTCTATGAAACGACGGGTGCGCTCCGCGACATGATTCAGAGCCACGTTCTCCAATTAACGTCGCTCGTGGCGGTTGAACCCCCCGCTTCGTTTGATGCCACCGCGGTGCGCAACGAAAAACTGAAGGTGCTGCAGTCCATCCGCCCCTTCGATTTGGAAATGGTCGCGCAATCAGTCGTTCGCGGACAATATGCTCCCGGGAAAAATGCGGATACGCCTGTGCCCGGCTACCGCCAGGAGCCCAACGTAAATCCTGCTTCCAAGACCGAAACCTTTGTTGCCGCCAAATTATTGATCGACAATTGGCGCTGGGCCGGCGTTCCGTTTTATCTTCGAACCGGCAAACGCCTCAACAAGCGCACCACCGAGATCGTGATCCAATTCCGCAGCGCTCCCCATATCGTCTTCCGCGAAAAAGAAATTGAGCCCAACCGTCTGATCTTGAATATCCAGCCGGACGAAGGCATTTCCGTTTCCTTCGGCGCAAAGCGCCCGGGAACCGAAATGAGCATCGGCAACGTCACCATGAATTTCTGCTATCGCGAAGCTTTTGGAGAGGCCACGCGCAGTGCCTACTCCACGCTCTTGAACGACTGTGTTCGCGGCGATGCCACGCTCTTCGATCGCGGCGACAGCGTCGAGGCCGCCTGGTCGCTGGTGGACCCCATCATCGACGTCTGGAGTGCCGCCAAGAGCGCCACCGTGCCACAATATCCAGCCGGAAGCTGGGGACCGAAAGAATCCGATCTTCTGCTCGAACGTGACGGCAGACAGTGGTACAACCCGTAGATGCTACAATTGGTTCATTAAATCGTTTCAGGAGATTCGGAGGGAGGGGACGATTGATCCTCGCGGGAGACGTGGGTGGGACGAAGTGTAATCTGGCGCTCTTCTCGGAAAAACGCGGTACGCTCGCGCCCGTCTTCAAGCAGCGCTTCGCAAGCAAGGAGTTCGCGCAATTCGAGCGCATCGTCAAGGAATTCTCGCGCCAGGCGGCCGAACATCTGGGCAAGGAGCGCATCGTTGCCGCCGGTTTCGGCATTGCCGGACCGGTGATCAATGGCAGCGTGAGGGCCACGAATCTTCCGTGGATCGTCGATACTGCCTCTCTCATCAAAGAGCTGAATGTCCCGCACGTCGTTCTCTTGAATGACCTTGGCGCCACAGGCCACAGTATCGAGCATCTTCCCCCGGAAGATTTCTGCGTTCTGAATCCAGGTAAACCCGAGCCGGGCGGAACCCGCGCATTGCTCGCGGCGGGCACCGGTCTTGGCCAGTCGATTCTAGTCTGGGATGGCGGCCGCTACCGCGTTGTGCCTTCCGAAGGCGGGCATTCCGACTTCGCTCCGCACACTGAGCAGCAGATCGAACTCCTGCGCTTCATGCGCCGCCGCTATCCTCAAGTTAGCTGGGAACTCATCCTCTCCGGCCGCGGCTTCCGCACCCTTCACGAATTCCTTGCGCCGAAAGTAATCCACGCCTCCTTCGAAGATCCCGACGCCGATCCCGCCCCGGAAATCACGCGGCGCGGTCTGGACAAATCCTGCCGCGTTTGCTCCGACACATTGGATCTCTGGACCGCCATCTATGGCGCCGAAGCAGGCAATCTCGCACTGAAAGTTTTGGCGCTAGGCGGCGTCTACGTCGCCGGCGGCATCGCCGTCAAAATCCTCGAAAAAATGAAAGACGGCACTTTCTTCCACGCCTTCAAGGACAAATGGAAATTCGAAGGCCTCTTGAGCGACGTCCCCGTCTCCATCGTCCTCAACGAATCCGCCCCGCTCCTCGGAGCCGCCTACGAAGCCCTCGCCGCCATCGATAAGTAGCCCCTCTTGGAGTGCGGGAGCTTGCTCCCGCTTTTCTGTCAGCCCTCCTCGCCCCGCCATCGCGGTCGTCCCCATAACGGCCCACCGCTCCACGCTCCTCCGAACTTCGTATTTGGGTTTTCCGAATTTCGTTCTTTCGCCTTTGCAGCTTTGAATGACCCGCACAGTCCTACCGGCCGCGTATAATGCAGGAATGCAACACCCTGAGCTTGTTATCGTTAAAACGTTTGGGAGCCGGCCCGAGGCGGATATCGCGAAAGGCGCGCTTGCGTCAGCAGGTATCGATGCGATGATTCAAGCGGATACAGCCGGCGGCATGCGCGAACACCTGGCATGGTCCGGGACCGGTTTTCGTTTGCTCGTGCGCGAGCACGACGCGCGGGCGGCACTCGAGATACTTACGCCCGCGAACGAGGCAATCGTAAATGACGGCGAGGGGAATTCTCCTATCCTGTAGGGCCCGCCTTCCGAGGCGGGCCGCTCCCCCATCGTCATGTACGCGCAACACCACGTTCCAGAATACTTCCGTGGGTGAGTCGACCTTGCTACGCTTACCCCAGTGGCCCTCCTCGAAGAAAAACTCGGCCCCTGGAAACCCGTCTCCCGCTTCGCGGGAATCGCCTGGCTCTCCTTCTACGCCCTCTTCCTTCTCTACGCCTTCACCAACCGCTCCGGATTTCTCTTCCTGGATTTCGTCAATCTGATCATTCACGAAGGCGGCCATTTCTTCTTCAGTTGGTTCGGCAACACCATCATGATTCTCGGTGGAACCCTGGGCGAACTGCTCGTGCCCCTCTTGTGCGCTATCTATTTCTTCTGCCAACGCGAAGCCACCGCCTTCGCCTTTTGCAGCTTCTGGTTCTTCGAAAATTTCCCCTACATCGGCACCTACATGGCCGACGCCCGCACCGCAGCCTTGCCCCTCGTCGGCTCCGGCGACTCCGACTGGGAAATTCTCTTCACCCAATGGGGCCTCCTCGCCCAGGACCAGAAAATCGGCGGAATCGTCCGCACCCTCGGCTGGCTCGGCATGCTTGCCACCCTGGCCTGGCTAGGCTACCGCCTCCGCCACGACGCAGCACAAAGTAACGCTCCAAAAATTCCCTTGTAGGGGCGCAGCATGCTGCGCCCGTTTGCCCGAGCGCCGCATGTGAAGATCTATCGCGATCCGCCCGCCTTCCGAGGCGGGTCGCCCCTCCACCGAAGAATCCGCGGCACAAGCCATCCTCAGCCTCGCCGCCTGGCTCCGCGCCAACGCCAAGCGTCTGTGACGGCCCCGCCAAGCACTTCCAAATCACCTTCAACTTTGCCTTGACAGGTACGGTACTTGCATGCTAACATTCCGTGTGGTTGCTAGCCGCCACTCTGACGGTTTCGCCCCGTGTTCCCCACTTCCCGCAACTTCACATGTAACAAAATCTCCCGTCGCCCATCGCCTTTCCGCTCAGACACTTACAAAATGCTTTTTCCGCAACTCCCTTGTTTTGAAAGCGATCCATCTTTCATGGGGGGTGTACACCACCCTCTGCTGGCTCTGCCCCACGACCGTCATCCCTTCGATTGCCTATCTCCTATCCCTATCCCCTTTGTATTCACATTCTTCCGCACTCTGCGCCAAAAAACGGCCCGGGGTCCCGAGATTCTTTTCGAGGATTGAAGTGAACTGGATACGGCCTAACCACATTTCCATCGGGGGCACCCATTGTCGCCTTCATCGTCAACCAACCCGCACCGAGCGCTCGCCTTGCCCGCGATTCGCCTCTCAGCCTCACTGTTTCTTGGTAAACTACAGCGACCCGATTCTTTACAGTGCTGGCCCTGCGGGACACTTATCTCATTCCGCGCCGAGGCCAAGGAGCTAGGTATGAGCAGCGCCGTAACCACCCAAGTCTCCGATCTTCAGAACTACGTGAATGGCGCCTGGCGCCGAGCCGCCGCAACCGAATTCGTGGACGTCACCAACCCAGCTACCGCTGAACTGCTGGCCCGCACGCCGCTTTCGACATCCGCCGAAGTCGACGCGGCCGTTCAAGCTGCCGCCGATGCCTTCCCGGCTTGGCGCCGCACTCCTCCCGGCGAGCGCGTTCAATATCTCTTCAAGCTGAAAAATCTCCTCGAAGAACATCTCGACGAACTCGCCCGGCTCATCACCATCGAGAACGGAAAAACTTATGGCGAAGCCAAAGCCGAACTGCGCCGCGGCATCGAAAACGTGGAAGTCGCCTGCGGCATCCCCATGATGATGCAGGGCCACGTCCTTGAGGACGTGACTCCCGGCGTGGATGAAATGCAGATTCGCCAGCCGCTCGGAGTCGTCACTGCGATCACTCCCTTCAATTTTCCGGCGATGATCGTCTACTGGTTTCTGCCATACGCCATCGCCTGCGGAAATACTTTCATCCTGAAACCATCCGAGCGCGTTCCTCTATCAATGCGGCGCCTCTTTGAACTCCTCGAGAAAACCGGCCTGCCCAAAGGAGTCGTAAACCTCGTCAACGGCGGGAAAGAAGTAGTCAACGCGCTCTGCGACCATCCGCAGGTTCGCGCCATCAGTTTTGTCGGGTCCACGCCCGTAGCCAAACATGTTTACACACGCTCGGCAGCCAGCGGCAAGCGCATGCAGTGCCAGGGCGGCGCAAAGAATCACGTCATTGTTTTGCCCGATGCGGACATGGAGCTTGCGACGCAGATCATCAGCGATAGCGCATTTGGCTGCGCGGGCCAGCGCTGCCTCGCCGTTTCCGTTGCCGTCACCATTGGCGAGGCGCAAAAAACGTTCCGAGATTCCATCGCGCACGCCGCCTCCGCAATTCGTGTCGGCAATGGCCTCGACGCCGGCATCCAGATGGGTCCGGTAATCACCAAGGAAAGCAAGCAACGCATCGAATCGCTGATCTCCGCGGGCGTTGGCGAAGGCGCAAAACCCATCGTCGATGGGCGCAACACGAAAATTCCCAAATACGAATCAGGAAATTTTCTCACGCCGACGGTCCTCGACGGATTGCCGTCCACCAGCCAGCTTGCCAATACGGAAATCTTCGGCCCCGTGCTCAGCCTGGTTCATGCCAATTCCATTGATGAAGCCATGGAATTTCTTCGCCGCAGTCCCTACGGCAACCAGGCGTCGCTCTTTACAACGAGCGGCTCCGCTGCGCGCAAATTCCGCTACGAAGCCCCCGCAGGCAACATCGGCATCAACATCGGCGTTGCCGCGCCGATGGCCTATTTTCCCTTCAGCGGCTGGAAAGAAAGTTTCTTCGGCATCCTTCATGGCCAGGGACGCGACGCCGTCGAATTTTTCACCGAGTCCAAGATCGTCATCGAGCGGTGGTCGCGCCAGGAAACCCGCAAGTTCTAGTCATGCTCACGAAGCCGCTTCACCTGGACGTGCACGAGCAGATCGAGTGCGCACAAACGCTCGCGTCGCGTTTCTACACCGATCCCGCCATCCTCGAAATCGAGAAGTCGCGCATTTTCCAGCGCACTTGGCAACTCGTCGGAACACTCAGCCAATCTTGTGGCGAAGTGAACGGGGTGAAGCGCACCATCGCCGACTCCGAAAGTTTTTTCACCGTCGATGTCGCCGGCGAACCAATCATCGTCGTTCGCGACAGCCAGGGAACGCTGCGCGCCTTCAGCAACGTTTGCCGCCATCGCGCCGGCCCGATCGCGCTTGGCAGCGGCTGCAAGAATGTTCTGCGCTGCCAATATCACGGCTGGACGTACACCCTGGATGGCCGTCTGATCGGCACGCCTGACGTCGAGGGCGTCGAATTTTTCGACCGCAGCACCATGGGCATGGTGCCGCTTCGCTGTGACACCTGGGAGCAATTCATCTTTGTGAATTTCGATCTGAAGTCTGAGCCGCTCTCCGCGTATCTAGGCCAAATTCCTCAGCAGGCAAAGGGATTCCAATTTGAAGGATTGCAATTTGCCGAGCGCCGCGATTACGTCATCGATTGCAACTGGAAAGTTTACGTCGACAACTATCTCGAGGGCTACCACATCCCTATCGCGCATCCCGGTTTGATGAAGGAGATCGACTACGCGCAATACCGCACGGACACCTTTCGCTACTACTCCCAGCAATTCGCGCCGATTCGCGCCATGAAAGCGGGAGACGCGGGCGAGCGCCTTTACGCGCCTGGCGCTGGCTTGCAGCAGGCTCTCTACTTTTGGGTTTTCCCGAACCTGATGCTCAACATTTATCCCGACAACATTTCGACGAACGTGATCGTTCCTCTCTCGCACGAAAAGACGCTCACGATCTTCGAATGGTTTTTCCACGAAGTCGCCTCGGAAACAAATCAGGAGCGCATCAAGCGCTCTGTCGCCTTCAGCGATGAGGTACAGCAGGAGGATATTGGCCTCTGCAAAAATGTCCAGCGTGGATTGCGCTCTTCGACCTATGACCGCGGACGCTACTCCGTCAAGCGCGAAAACGGCGTTCACCATTTCCACATGCTGCTCGGCGAATTCCTCGGTCAGGTCTGACGGTAAGTTCCGCGGACGGGAATTGTGATCGTCATCATCATGGGCACAACAGGTGCCGGTAAGACAACCATCGGCACCATACTTGCAACGCAGCTCGACTGGCAATTTGCCGACGCTGACACCTTCCATCCGCCCGCCAACATCGAAAAAATGTCCCACGGTATTCCGCTCACTGACGCCGACCGCGCTCCTTGGCTCGAAGCGATGCGCAAAGCCATTCTCGAATGGATCGCTGCCGGCAAAAACGTCGTCCTCGCATGCTCCGCCCTCAAGCGCGCCTATCGCGACGAGCTCCAGCCCAGCCCCGAAGTAAAAATTGTTTATCTAAAAGGGGATTACGCACTCTTCGCCGAAAGAATCCGTCACCGCCACGGCCATTTCGCCGGCGAGCAAATCCTCGCCGGCCAATTCGCCGATCTCGAGGAACCTGACGATGCCATCACGGTCGATGCAGCGAAGTCCTCAGACGAAATCGTCGCGGAAATCCGCAGGCGACTCGCGTTGTCTTAAGATACGCCGCCGCTTGCTGGAGCAGAACTCTAGGGCTTTGCAGGCGCTGGCTTGGGTGTCGTGGCCGGTGCCGCTGCCGGCGCGTTCGGCGTTCCGAAGCTTACCTTGGGAACCTGCCGCGCGCCTTCTTCCGTTTTGAAATACGCGTCGTTGCGCGCGAAGCCGCTCATGCTCGCAACCAAACTGTTCGGGAAGAGCGAAATAAAAGTGTTGTAATCCTGCACCGCCTCATTGTAACGGCGGCGTTCGACGGCGATGCGATTTTCCGTGCCTGCCAGCTCGTCCTGCAGACGCAAAAAGTTTTCGTTGGATCTCAACTGCGGATAATTTTCAACGACTACGAGCAAGCGCCCCAGCGCAGAATCCAATTGTCCATTCGCCGCGATCTTTTCAGCCGGAGAATGCGCGCCAAGCAGAGCGGAACGCGCCTTGGCGATATCGCCGAACACGGTTTGCTCTTGCGCTGCAAATCCCTTCACCGTCTCCACCAGATTGGGGATCAGGTCCGCTCGCCTTTGCAGAACCACGTCCACCTGGGCCCAGGAGGCATTCACCGCCTCGCGCTTTATCGCCATCTGGTTCCTGATCCCGATAAACCAACTCCCGACCATTAGCGCGATGATCAGCAAGACTGCCAAAACGATCAGTGCTATTTTCATATCCGCCTCGAATCAGTTGGATTTACGAATGTGCATTCTTCACGCGCCGCCATTCCCGCTTCGGAAAATGATGCTCCAGTGCATTCAAAGTTTTCTCCAATGCCTTTAGATACTCACCGTATGCCGGAACAATTTCGCCATGAAATTCGCCGGTCTCGCGCAGTTTCAAAATGGCGTCGAATGCCGTCATGCTCGAGCCGGTCAGCGCCGCCGCTCGGGCAACGATATCATGCGCGGCCACCGGCGGCTCTTCTCCAAATGCAATCACCACATGGCGCAGCAGTGTCAGCACTCCGGAAAACGATTTTCTGAGAATCGGCACCAGTTCTTTTGCACTCCCCGGCGCGCGCAGATAATGCTGCCTCAATTTCAGCAGGATGGTGCGCAAGTCATGCTCAATCTGCACGCGATGCAGATTCATCGGCACTTCAATATCTGCAACGACGTCCGCTCCGTAAAGGATTCGCCGCCCGCGCTTCATATCCAGAATCTCGATGGCGAAGACGTTCGCGGCATCCCGCAGCTCATCTTTCGTAAAGAAAAGAGGCGCAGGCTCTTTCTGCTCGACGCACCACCATTTCACCACGAGCGCAAGACGTCCCAACTCCTCGACGCTCAACGAACGAAGGATGCAAACTACATTGAGGTCCGAGTGTCCTTGATGAAAGTCACCGCGCGCAGCCGACCCAAACAAAATCACGCATTCGAGGTTTGCCCCTGCGAATTCTTTCAACCTGTTTATCAGCTCTGTCAGTTTTGCTTCTGTGGAGAGCATTTCGAATCCGTTCCTTTCATCCCGCGCTACCAGTCTCCTGAAGCGCCTCCGCCTCCGCTGCTGCCGCCGCCAAATCCCCCAAATCCGCCACCATCACTGCCTCCGCCTCCGCCGAACCCGCCGGCCCCCCAGCTGCTACCACCTCCCCTGCCACC
>Ga0209625_1000198_pt1 | contig 15038 bp, 12 predicted proteins | sample JacPin_JW_Ref_M2_FD_187960 | JGI IMG/M metagenome (GOLD analysis project Ga0209625, IMG submission 187960) | Forest soil microbial communities from Algoma, Ontario, Canada - Jack Pine, Ontario site 1_JW_Ref_M2 (SPAdes) (version 2) | ecosystem: Environmental > Terrestrial > Soil > Boreal...
CGGAAAAAACACCAGACTTGCGCCTGTTTGTGGGGCGCTCCCAATGGGCACCGGCGCAACTCCAAAACGAGATGGTCGTGGGAGCGTGGTACAGCGTGCGGGCCGAAACCAACCTGATATTCAGTGCTGGCCCGCAGTATCTCTGGCGTAAATTGTTTGAGCGGGCGGAGCCTGCCCCTGTCGCGAAGGCCTCAGACGTGCCCACATCAGCTCGCGATCGTGGACCTCGTTAAACGAGCAAATGCCGATGCGAGCTTAGTTGTCGATGATGCGTCCTTAATCGTGGTAATCGCCGCATCCCAGTAGATTTCCTTACAAACCCGACACTCCCGTCGGATTCTCCGCCCGATCACACGAGCGCCTGCAAATGCATTGCGTTCTCATGGCACTCCCAGCATTCGGACAGAAAGGAACGTCGTCCCCATACTGAAAGTAGTAATCGGACGGTGGACGAGTATGCATCCGCAAGTCCAGCTGTTGTTTGATGCTGTCAGCTCCGAGGCAAATTCGAGGTTGTGGCTCTCTATCGCAAAGACGTCTTTCTGCAAATCAAGGATTGGCTTTACAACCTCGCGGTCGGTGGTGTTTTTGATTATTTTCCCTGATCTTTTTGAGCGTGCTGAGTGGATCCATCTTCGCACACTCTACCAACAACTTGAGGTCGAAGTAGCTTAGGGAGAGCCGCATGAAAACACTACTGCTCGAAGGAACGATCGAAGGAACAGGCGGACGAAGCCCGCTACGTGTCATCGAAGTGAGTACTAGAACCTTCCGTACCATTGACCGTCATCCTCGCGGGCTGCTAATGGAGCTGGCCGCACTTTCATCAATTGAACATATCCCGCTGCGGATGAAGGGTTATTCAACAGCGAGCGGGCGAAGGTCTGGCAAGGATGATAGTGCCAACGATGAATCCAGAACGCCGCCAAACCCCACGGACCATAGTGAATAGGCTCGCCTATATCAACCTCGAGTCGAACAACGGCGCCATCGTGTTGAACGTTTCTAACGGTGGGCTTTGCTTTCACTCGGTTGATCCTGTTCAACGGAGTGAGACGATTCATTTCTGGTTTTTGGACCACAATCACCGAATCGAAGCGGACGGCAAAGTGGCATGGATGGATGAGACGCAAAAGACAGGGGGCTTGCGATTCACTGCTCTTTCCACGGAAGGTCGCTTACAAATTCGTGATTGGATAAGCCGACCTGCAACCCCGCCCCCCGTTAGCGGGAGGCCGGCACCGTCACGTTCATCACCGTCCGAATTGCCCGCCTTCAATGCAAGTCGCCCGGATAGAAATGCTGTGGGCGATAGTTCTGCCCCGCTCGAGGCGCCTTCACCAAATATAAAAGCACCCGCGCTGTTGAGCGGGTTCTCTGGTGGTTTGGTCTTCGGAATTCTTGTTTCGGCCCTTGTGGCGGCTGCATTCTTGCTTCACGCTCATCGTCGCGAATTCGGTAACTCGCTTATTCAGCTGGGCGAACGATTAGGGGCAAAATACCAGCCGCAAACGGTTTCGCCGGCACCGAACGCGGTGTCACCAGCGCCGAAGGCGACTCCTCTTCCGGAGAGGGTCCCAACCCATCCCCTGACAAAATCGGTTAGACCTCAGCAGGCGAAGATTGAGGTCCCGCCGCCGGTTAGTGTTCCCCGCGCCCCTACCATAACCGCTAGCGCTACCGCTACGGCTCCTGCGATTTCATCACGGCCTCCGCCGACATCTTTGCCAACAGCTTCCATCGAGCCCGACGCTAGCCACATCTCGGATAAAGTCGGCACGGTTCCGGAGCTCGGATCGGCAAGCCATCCTAGTGGCCACGCTGAGGGTTCTACGGAAGAGGACGCCAGATCGTCGTCGGCAAGGTTTCTCGAAGTCGGCAAATTTCAATGACGTAAAATGGGCTGACAAGGCAACCGACAGACTCACGCAGCTGGGGTTTCATGCAATCGTCATTCATCGGGGTCACCTTTGGATGAATTCCTACCAAGTACTTGTAGGCCCTTACGGCAGTGAAGCCGAGGCTGAAGTGGCACACCAGAGTCTAGTGTCCCGCGGCTTTAAGGCCCGATCCTACGAAAGGGGCTCCCGGACCTTCACGTTTCTGTCTCGGCTGACGGTCAATGGTACACACATGCCTGTCGGGAATTTCGTTATCAGTTGGGAATCCTACATACCTGATGCAATTGTGAAATTTGAGAAGGACGGGAGCGTCCTTGGCACAACAGAGGGAAAGTGGGTGAGGCGCGGTGTTAAGTACGCGGACGATGCGGTTGTGTACAGAAAGAATTCTGATGGATCGCGCACCCTTCTTGAAATTCGATTCGCCGGTATGAGTCAAGCCCTCGTATTTGGTAAATCATCATAATCGACCACTTCCTGGTTTGAGATTTGGGCGATGCTTGCGACCGAACAATTTGAGAAGTCAGAACCAATGACCTGCCTCCCGTTTTTGGTCCAGTCATAAGTTAGCACTCCGGGGTTCCTGCGCATCCGAACCTTCTCACGTCGGGGTGATGGAAACGACCGACGTGGGGGGAGACGCCGGTCGCGCGGCGAGAACCGCGGCAACTCTTCCGGCGTCAGATACCTCAGCGAGCTGTGCGGGCGCACGGTGTTGTAATCCACCCGCCAGGCTTCGATCATCTCGCGTGCGTGTCGGAGATCCACGAACCAGTTCTGGTTCAAACATTCATCGCGGAAGTTGAAGCTCTCGATGAACGCGTTCTGCGTGGGCTTGCCGCGATCGATGAAGTGCAGCGCCACTTGGTTCTGATACGCCCACTAATCCACGACGCGGCTGGTGAATTCCGTTCCGTCGTCTACCTGGATCGCGGTTGGCATCGCGTCATGCCTGGCTTTTTTCATGCACCAGATGGAATGACCGTGGGAGAAGCTTCGGGCATGGCATCAGAATTTACTTTCAGAAAACCATCCTGCAGAATTGCGAAGTCACCGTCGACGCCTTCTAGGCCTCACCTGATAAACAGGAGCACGACCTTGGATGCATTGAAAACCTACACATCCACACCTGACATTTACTCGACTTACGGCGAAGCGCACTCGACCGGGGCTTTGCCTCGCCTCGCTGTCCGCGTCCTCATCGCGCTCTGCGCCGTCAAGCTCCTGCTGCACCTCTTCACTAGCGTTCGCCATTACGGCTACTTTCGCGACGAACTGTATTACCTCGACATGGCCCGCCACCTCGACTGGGGCTACGTCGACGCCGCTCCGCTGATCGCCGTTTACTCGAAAGGCGCAATGTTGCTGGGCGGTTCGCTCGCGGCGCTGCGCATCGTTCCCGCGCTCGCCGGGACGGCACTCTCGCACTCACTATCCTCATCGCACGTGAACTCGGCGGCGGACGGTATGCCCAGCTTCTCGCCGGAGTCGCCGTTTTGCTCTGTCCCGCCGTTCTGACAACGGATAGTCTGCTCACCATGAATGCCTTCGAGCCTCTCTTCTGGATGGGCTGCATCTGGGTCGTCGCTCGCATCTTGCGAACCGGGGACTCGCGGCTTTGGCTATGGTTCGGCGTCCTCGCTGGTCTCGGCCTTGAGAACAAACACTCCACGCTGTCGTTCGGATTCGCGGTCACCGTCGCCGTGCTTTTGACCCATCATCGCCGCGAGTTCGCCCGAAAGTGGATCTGGATCGCCGGTGCCATCGCTTTCGCATTCTTCCTCCCCAACATCATCTGGCAAATCCGTCATCACTTCCCGACGATCGAAGACCTCGCCAACGTCCGCCGCGAAGGCAAGAACGTCATCCTCGGCCCGCTCGCGTTTGTTAAGGAGCAGATTATCGACATCCACCCGATCCTGTTGCCGGTCTGGCTCTCAGGCCTGGTCTGGTTTCTGCGCGACCGCCGGTGGCGCGTGCTCGGCCTGACCTTTGCAGTCTTCTTCGTATTGATGGAAGTCGGTCACGCCAAGAACTACTACGTGTTCCCGATCTATCCGATGCTGTTCGCGGGCGGCGCTGTGGTGATCGAGCGATGGCTGGCAAGCCACGCCGTGTGGACACGCGTAGCGGCCGTCGCCCTCATCGGGCTTGCTGCGCTCCCCGCCCTCCCACTTGTGACATGGACGCTGCCGCCCGAGCGTCTCCTCGCCTATCAAAACGCTCTAGGCTTCAAACCCTCCAGGGCCGAGGTGCACCACGAGTCTCTGCTGCCTCAACCTATTGCCGACCAGTTCGGATGGCCCGAGATGGTGAGTGAGGTCAGCGCCATCTACAACTCGCTGCCACCCGACGAGCGCGCCAGGACCGGAATCTGGGCAGGCAACTACGGCGAGGCCGGTGCTATCAATTTGTTTGGTCCGAAGTTCGGGCTGCCTCGCGCGTGGTCTCGCCACCAGAACCACTGGTACTGGGGTCCGCCTCCCCAGGTGTTCAAAAACCTCATCGTGATCCAGTGGAGTCTCGAAGACGTGCGCGACAACTGCACTTCATTTCAGGCCTTCGACCACTATCAGCGCTTCGGCATGGAAGAGGAAAACACACCGATGTATCTCTGCCGCGATGTCAACTTCGACATCCAGAAAATCTGGTGGCACTCCCACCACTGGAACTAGGGGCATCACGAGGGCACCCTGTGGTGGAGCACAACAATCTATATCAAGTATTCGGGGCTGCTGACCTCGTTCACCAGACTCCCTAGTTTCTTGTCCTGCTTCTCGACGGTCCCGAATAAGTGTTGATAAATCCGCTTCGCACTAGCAATCTCAGAATGCGATTGGTAGTGATAAGCCCCTTGGCTCGTGGACTTAAAATCAGACCGTCTCTTTTACATCCTTGGGAGAGCCGAGTGCAATGGAAAGGATTTTTGTCACGGAGGAGCGATGCGGAACAAGAGTCGGATGGTTGAAGTGAATACAAAGCTTGCGCGAAAGATCTGGGATGAATTATCTACACACGCTGGAGGCTTTTTTTCGGCCTGCCGCTCGATAATGAATCGACGCCCGCTCCGCCAAAATGGGTCATCCCAAAATTCGAAGAAATTCGCAGCGCTCATTCGGAGAAGTAGACGTTGCGCGTGAAGCCTCGCTAGAACGTCACCGTGCCGCGGATTACGGTGACAGAAGCTTTGGGCAGCTCGAAAACTGTAGCCGGAGTGGCGTTAATCGATCTGCGAGCAGGTGGACCATCGGGATCGGCTTTGCCGCCATCAAAGCCGGGATGCCATTGATATTGTTCGCTGCCAAAGGTAATGAAGTCTACCGGGCCGGAAAACGAACGATCGCGATTCGAATCCGCATCGTGAAAAACGATGTGAACTTCGTGCGGATTTTCCTGGTCCTTGTTTATGATCAGCAGCGACCAGCGGCTATCGGGACGCAGTGCGGCATACGCTGTCACGAGCTTATGATCGGCATCGTCGTGAATGTCGCTCGACGCCGAGAAGAGGCGATGCTCTCCTCCTGCGGGCTCAACCCACTCAAGGTTGATCAGTTGGCTTGCGAAGTATTGAGAGAGTGGCTGCTGGATTTTCAGATTTGTGTCCGTCGAAAAAAGTCCAAACGTCCCAAGCGAGTTGTTGCAGCCACGGTGAACTCCGAGCGGAATGTAATGGAAAAAATAAACGGCATTGCCGCCGGCACTCAAGAATGAGCCCACGTAATCGGCCAGCCATAGAGCGCCCCAGACGTTGATGAACGCTTCCTCCGATTGCCAGGCGATATTCGACTCGGTGATAAACATCGGAATGTTCGCGGGGACGCCGTCCTGGTGCCAAATATCCAGCATATGGGTCACCAGGCCCGCTTCGTCGTAGAGATTGCTCCATTGAATTTTGCAAGGATCCATCGGGTAGTGCTCAAAGGAAAAGAAACTGAGGTCGGCGAGCCGTCCATGCGTCTTCAAATAGTCGATAAACCGCGCGGTCCACGAAGTACGGCCGTGCGCGTCCGGCCATGTTTCGATGTCCTTGTTGACGCCGGTGAAGATTGGTCCTCCCAACCGAAGATTCGGATCGAGCTTGTGGAGAGCCGTGGCCCATTGAATGTACAGCGCCGCGTAATCTTCCGGCGGTGTGTAGTGGCCGTCAGGTTCTTCACCCATTTCGATGTACGAGATCGGATAGCCGCGTTTCTCGATGTACGCAATTTCCGCGGCGGAATCTTCCGGAGTCGCGTAGAGCATGGCGATGGGGATCATCGCGGGCAAACCGCGCGTATAGCCGCTCGTGTAGAAAAGATCGAACCCTACCTGGTCACCGGCTCTCTCTTCGAGGTCCGCGGGTTCGTGCCAAGGATCGACCGATGAGCAGTACGTAGCGGTTTGTCCTTGATCGGGCGTGTGGAGGACGAGATCGTGAAATTTTCCCTCGGAGGTAGTCGTGCCGATGAATATCTCGCGAATCGCATAGCCCAGACAATTGCGGCGATCGGCAGAGCCGTGCGAGTCGCAGGTATTCGACGACTGAGTCATCAGAATACGGATGTGTTGCACGGCCATCGGTGCAACAGAAAGGTGGATCGTGGGATTCCCGCCATGACCGTCGTTGATGACGCCATTTGGAAATGCGATCCATGCGCCGGCCGTGGGCTTCTTGATAGGGTCTTCGCCGGTCCAATATTGAACCAAGTATTGGCGCGCGTACGGATCGGCCCAAGCAAGTCGAATCGCGTTCAGTGGGCGTGGAGCGGCAAGGTCGACGATGATCCACTGCGGATGAAGCGAATCGTCTTCACCTGTGTACGGCTGCGTTAGATACGGATTGCTTTTCCAATATGAATTCAAGTCGCCATCGGTAAGTCGCGAATACCCGACCATATCTGTGCCGTCATCGTGAGTGACGCCGCGGTGCGGCAGGGGATAAGCATAGGAATGGCGGATGGGCTCGCCTGGTGTTGCACTGCCCGTAAAATAGCCTTTGCCGGCGGGCTCACTCCAGGTACCTTGGGAATTCCAGTGCCATGCCTCGATGTGCAGCTCCGTATTCTGACGGTAGCTGATCGTCTGCCAACCGGAAGACAACACCTCCTTGATCGTAGCTTCCACAAAGGTTTTGTCGGTTGCGCCTGGCGGAAGTCGGTCAATTCCTGCACCCAAGGCACGCGCCGGCACAATCGAGTTCGTTGCGTGGCTTGGCGTGGCGTCGACGCGAATGGTCTGCGCCCCCAATGAAGGGACAAGGAGGAACAAAACTGCGATCAATGCCAGGACCGAATGGACAAACGGATTGGTGCGCCCTAGCATACTAGAACAAGAATTTCAGGCCGACTTGCAGGATGCGGGGATCGTATGCTGCTGAAATAACTCCGAAGCCGGATGAGCCGAATACGCCGAACCCGGGAGACAACTGGCCGGAGAACTGAGTGTGATTCCAGATGTTGAACGCCTCAAATCGAAATTGAATCGTCTTTGATTCGGTGAGCTTTGTATCCTTCAATAAGGCCATGTCCCAGTTATTAAGTCCGGGACCGTAGAAGAATCGCCGCTTTGCGTTTCCGATTTGACCGAGGGGCTCGTCGCTAAAAAGACTGGTGTTGAAGTACGTGCCTCCTTTCCGCGGGTTTGTTGTCTGCAGGATCTTGCCAGCGGTAAAGTCGGGCAGATCGATGGGTGCCGAGGTGTTCTGCGTCCCGGTGAGAGAATTGTCATTCGGAAACGACAAGCTGACGGGGAGACCGCTGACGAACGACGTAATTCCTGAGATGGCCCAGCCGGATGCGAGTGCATTTTTCCAGCCCGAGCTCGTATGGAACATACGGTCAAAGGGCACTTTGGCTTCATAGCTGGCCACGAAGTTATGCTTCACGTCGAATGCACAGAGTGACGTGCTTGCCCTGGGATTAAACGGATTTATTCCCTCGATGAGTTCCGAGGCGTCGTCCATACACTTGCTATATGTGTAGCCGAACAGGAAAGTGGAATAGTTGCCGGTGTGGCGCACGCTGGCTTGCAGCGAATTGTATGACGATTGTGCAATCGTGGCCTCGAACGGATTGTTGCCGAAGACCTGCACATTGTTTTGCGGCCCAAAAACCGTGTAGGTGCCGTTCACCACACACTGGGCGGGACCATGCGTTCCGCAGGTAGAGGCAGGCACGAGTTGTACAGCTGGAGTCGCTGCCGACGGGTAGTCCACGCCAGCCGGCAGTGTGTACTGGTTTCCTTCGCCGAACGGTCCGCAATTCACCGTTCCGGGAGTTGGATTGAAAGGCGCCTGATTGAGCTGGAGGCAAAGAGCCTGGTTCCCGGGATTCGATTCGATGGACGTAAGGAGCTTGTGGCCCTGCGTTCCGACATAGCTGAGCGAGAAGACAGTGTTCGATCCAAACTGACGCTGTATAGACAACTCATAATGTTCGCTATAAGGAAGTTTGTTGTTATGCGCGAATGCCAGCGAGCCCGAGATCGGTTCTACCTGTGCCCAATTGAAAGTGGTGTTGGGCACCCTCACCGGCACCTGCGGAAAGGAGAATGGAAAGCGCTGCACAGCAGTCCCGTCACCGCGGTCCATAAACGGAGCGTCGAAGAAGCTTCCGCTTTGCACCCAAAACAGGCCGAACGGCGCATCGCCGATTTCCTGAAATTGTGTAAGGTCCTCAAACGCGGTGTAGAATAGGCCGAAGCCCGCGCGAATGCTCGTCTTCCCTGGACCGCCAGTCAGCTTGGCAAGAAACCCAGAATCCCAACCCGGCGAATAGGCAAGACCCAGCCGAGGGGAGAAGTTGTGGTATTGAGTCGGTGCCAAGGTTTTTGGGACACCGGGGTCGCCAGGCACGACCCAGCCAGTCGGCGCTCCGGGAAACAGCACGGACTGACGTCCTGGGATCAGCGTTTCGATTTTTCCTTGCGTGTCATACCAGGGCTGGCTGAACTCCCATCGCAGGCCGTAATTAAATGTGAGATTGGGGGTCACTCTCCAGCTGTCTTGGCCGTACAGACCCATGTATTTCGAACGCGAATCTAGGATTTGCTGGGTCGCCTGAATGAACAAGCCGGGCGCGCCGATTAAAAAGTCGACGAAATCAGAATTGGTCTCGCTTCCGTCAAAGGTGTAAGCCCCGTTCTCACCGAAGAGGTTTCGATCGTTAATCTGGTCGTAGTGGAATTGTCCTCCGAACTTGAGGCTGTGCTTGCCAATCACTTTCGAGAAATTGTCCTGCCATTGAAAAGTGTTATTGAACTGCTTGGGCGTATCGGCGGGCACGCCGATCGTTGTGCCAGAAAGCTCTTGTGAGAATGCAATGTTTGGCACGCCCTCGAATTGAGGAACAATAGGCGCGACGCCGCCATTGAAGGTCCCGCCCGGACTTGCAGGAACCGTAAAGCCGAGAGAGCTTAACGTAATTGGCTGGCCATTCAGGGTTAGCCCGCCCTGCGGCGTGAAGAGGTGAGCGCCGTTCCGGACGTAGCTGAACCGGAACTCGTTCACGGCGGTGGACCCAAGTGATTTCGTGGCGCTGAGCACCAAAACCTGCGCGCGGGTCAGGTCCGTTGCCGTGAAAGCGCCAATATTAGGAGAGGGTACGGTAGCTCCGGAATTCGGAAAAGGATTGATGAACGTATCGTCGTCCACGTGATAGTAGGCCGAAAGCATTCCGTACTTCGTGTTGGCGTCGATGCGAAAAGCACCCTTGTCATCCCGAAGCCTCTGGTCGAACGCGGCCGAAAAAAAATTGACTCCGCCGCCCGGCACGCTCGGTCCTGGAATAAACGGCAGCACGCCAACGGATGCGGGCGAAAACCCTCGCTTGGGAACAACGGCATTCGGGAATACGCAAACTGAATTGCTGGCGCAGTTCGCGGAGTAATACGGTTCTCCGACGGTCACTCCATATCCGAGATTTGAGGATAGATTCGCCGCAAGTTGCGCTCCTTGTACGGTGCCTGCGGGTGATATTCCTGCAGCCGCGTTTACGGCCCCTGCCGCGAGATCACCTGACTCCGTTGCGGATAACATGTAGTCGCCGTTGGACAGGAATGTCCCATCCGGAACCGAGGCTGCCGCGGTGGGAGCAAAAATTCTCCTGGTTCCCTGGTAGTCGGCAAAGAAAAACAGCTTATCGCGCTTGATCGGTCCACCTACCGTACCGCCAAACTGATTCTGAATGAGTTTTGGAGCGGCACCCGCGGGACTGAAAAAGTTGCGGGCATTGAAGGCAGTATTGCGATTAAATTCGAAAACGCTTCCGTGAAGGGAGTTCGTTCCGGATTTCGTGACCACGTTCACTTGTCCGCCGCTGTAGTTTCCATACTCCGCGTCGAAGTTATTAGTGATGATCCGGAACTCTTCGATTGAATCGAGGTTTGGTATAACAGATGTACCGTTGTTTTTTCCCTCTTCGACATTGGCGCCGTTGACCATGAATCCGTTGGAAGTCTCCCGCTGGCCATTGATGGATTGATTGCCGCTATTCAGGCCTGTGCTGCCGGAAACGGTCCTGTCGCTCAAATTCGCGTCCTGCAGCGCGTTGGCATATTGGAAGGGCACGACCCCGGGCTGGAGCGAGAGTAAATTGGTGAAATCACGGCCATTCAGAGGGACGGCCGTCATTTTTTGAGAGTTGATCACTTCACCCATCTGCGTGCTCTGGGTTTCCACGTGAACGGCCTGGCTCTCTACTGTCACCTTTTCGGTCACTTCGCCCAGCTCCAGCTTTACGTCAATGCGAATGGCGGAATTTGCATCGATGACGATCCTACTCTGCTGGAAGGTCTTGAAACCCTTCTGCTCAACTTGAAGATCGTAAATACCGACAGACAAATCCTGAAAACTGTAGAAGCCACTCTTATCGGTGTGTATGACGGCGCGAACACCAGTTTGAGTGTTGACTGCCGTGACGGCGGCGCCGACGACCAGCGCGCCGCTCGGATCGGTCACAATCCCAGAGATGCTCCCGGTAATGCCCGCCCACAGGAGCGCCGAGCTAACTAAGAATCCGAGCACAACCAGAGTTGCCAGAAGGATCATTCGACGGTTCCGCATCGTCGTACCCCCGAAGACAAGTTGGTCTTTCCCAAAACTGCCTAGAAATGGCCTCCGTTTGCCCGCCGTTCTGTTAGACTTCAGTTTTATTAAATTTATTGAAATTGGATTTACGTTCAGTATAGCGTTCTTGTCAAGTAGAATTATCGGGACCAAACCTTAAGTCGCCCGGAAAGTCAGAACCATGGCTGGCCAGCCACAAGATTCGGCGGAAAGTTCGCGATCGAGCTCGTCGCAAAATTCTCCCGCGATGCTGCGGGAAATTTATGAACAGCCTCAGGCCCTGCGCGAAACGATTCGGCGCAACGTCGACGGCAATAATATCTTTCCCACTGCGGTTCAGTCGATCGACAGCGCTTTCTCGGGCATCAGAAAAATCATCATCGCAGCGAGCGGCTCGAGCCGAAATGCCGGGCTTGCCGGCGAGATCATGGTGGAGGATTTGGCGGGCGTCGCTGTCGACGTAGAATATTCGAGCGAATATTGTCTTCGTTCTACGCACGCCGGCGATTCCATCGTAGTCGTCATCACCCAGTCGGGCGAGACGGCGGATACGATTGCCGCACAGCGTGAGGCAGTCCGCCGCGGCGCAAAAACCGTAGCCATCTCGAATGTGACCGATTCCACGATTGCGCACGAGGCCGGCATCACGTTGGTTACTTACGCCGCGCCCGAATGCGCCGTGCCCGCCACAAAAAGTTTCACAGCGCAGCTCTCGATTCTTTATCTGTTCGCGCTCTCTCTCGCTCATGAAAGCGGCCGTATTAGTGGCGAGGTGGTCGACAGTTATTTGAATCGGCTCTCTCGAGTGCCTAGCGAAATCGAAAAAGAGCTTTCGTCTTGGGACTCGCAGGCCGCGAAAGTCGCTCGCTTCGTTCAGGATGCCAAGGCGTTTCTGTATCTCGGTCGCGGCGTACACTATGCGATTGCCCGCGAAGGTGCGCTGAAGCTCAAGGAAGTCTCGTACGTGCAAGCGGAAGGCATGCCCGCCGGCGAACTACGACACGGCCCGAACGCGCTCGTCGATGAAAAGCTTGTCGTTGTGGCCCTTGCAACGCGGGACGCCTCCGACTCTGATTCCACGCTCCGCTATCAGAAGACCCTGGGCGTCCTCGAGTACGTGAAAGGTTGTGGCGGCCGGGTAATCGCCATCGCTGCCGAGGGTGATAGAGAAGTTTCGCAGATTGCAGACCGAGTGATTTTCGTGTCCGCTGCACCCGAGTTGCTTTTGCCGATGCTCGAAGTTGTGCCGCTCCAGCTTTTCGCCTATCACTTTGCAACGATGAACGGTTGCGACGTCGATCATCCGCGTCACCTCGTCAAGGCTGTTGTCCGCGAATGAACGAGCCGAGTGGCGCCGTTTCCGCAACTGCGCCGGTCCAACTGAAACGGGCACTCAAGCTCTGGGATTTGATTATCATCGGAATTGTTATCATCCAACCGATTGCACCGATGGGAATCTACGGTGTGATAAACAACAATGCGGGCGGCCACGTAGTTACGACTATTCTCATCGCCATGGTGGCCATGCTTTTTACTGCGATTAGTTACGGAAAAATGGCTCGCGCCTATCCCAGCGCGGGTTCTGCCTATACTTACGTTGGAGAGGAAATTCATCCAGCGCTCGGATACATCACCGGTTGGGCCATGGTGATGGATTACATCTTAAATCCGCTGATCTGTACCGTGCTTTGCAGCAAACTCACTCAGAACATCCTCCCCGGCATGCCTTATTGGGCGCTGGCGATTGCTTATGCAACGCTTTTTACACTCTTGAATCTCCGAGGCATTAAGACTTCGGCGCGCATCAACGATGTGCTGGCCGCTGGAATGTCCATTGTGGTGGTTGTGTTTTTTGCGTTCGTTATTCGCTTCATCTGGGGGCTGCACACCTACGGCGCAGGTTTTTTCACGCAGCCCTTCTACAATCCAGAAACTTTCAGTTTCCACGGCGTTTTCCGCGGCACCTCGATTGCGGTACTCACCTACATCGGCTTCGATGCTATTTCCACTTTGTCGGAAGAAGTCGAAAATCCGCGGCGCAACGTCATGCTTGCTACCGTGCTTGTGTGCGTGATTACGGGCGTGCTGTCGTCCCTTGAAGTTTATGCCGCACAGCTCGTTTGGGGGTCGAAGCCGTTTCCGCCTGATATGGTTGAGTCCGCGTTTCCGTTGGTTGCTCGGCAGGTTGGCGGATTTTTTCTTTTCCATCTTCTTAATTTCACGGTGCTCATCGCCAATGTCGGGTCGGGAATGGGCGCCCAGCTCGGGGCCGCTCGCTTGCTTTACGGAATGGGCCGCAGCGATGGCATTCCCAAGAAATTCTTTGGGGCTCTCGACCCGAAGAATCGCATTCCCCGCAACAACGTTATCTTCGTCGGTGCGATTGCACTCGTCGGCGCCTTTCTGGTTTCTTACGAGAAGGGAGCTGAGCTGCTGAATTTTGGCGCGCTACTCGCGTTTATGGGCGTGAACGCAGCGGCCTTCGTCCATTACTATTTACGCGCGAACGAGAAGCGCTGGACCGATTGCGTCTTTCCGGTGCTCGGCTTTGTCATCTGCCTTTTAATTTGGCGTAGTCTCGGCCCTTGGGCCATCGTTCTCGGCACAGTGTGGATGGCAGTCGGCGTTGCGTATGGCGCCGTCAAAACGAAAGGCTTCAAGACTGACCTGGTGCGTTTTGACATCCCGGCAGACGATGCCTAGCGGCGACAGTAAGTGGCCGTGCTCCGTTGGTTGTGATAAAGATGGCGCTAATTTTAGAGTCTAGATTCTCGCTGTTGATACGAGGCTGGGAATGCGCGGGCGTAGGACCAGAGGATCGGCCGTCACGTTGCGGGATGTGGCCCAGGCCAGCGGCGTCTCCATCGCGACAGTTTCGATTGTCCTGAACAATGCGCCGCTAGCGCGCTACATTCCGCCTTCCACTAAGGACCGCATCGAGAAGGCCGCTAAAAAGCTCCGCTATCGTCCCAAATCTATTTCTCGTTTTCTGAACACTAAAAGCAATCACACAATCGGAGTAATGGTGTTCGACATAACCGATCCGTTCTGCACCCTCATCCTGCGCGGTATCGAGAACGCGCTATACGAAGCTTCCTACCTTCCTATTTTTACGGACATGCACAACCAGCGCGGCCGCTTCGAGCGCTATCTCGAAATGCTGCTTGCGCGCCCCGTCGAAGGACTCATCATCATCGCAAACTGGCTTTTGGTCGATATCGATTTACTCGCGGATCTCGAAAAGCGAAATATTCCTGCCGTTATGATCGCGCGAGAATTGAACTCTGACAGCGTGAGTTCCGTGATGGTTGATAATGAAGCGGGCGCGCACCTTGCCATTGAACACCTTTACTCGCTGGGACATCGCAAGATCGCTTTTATTCGAGGCCCGAAGGTGTTAGGTGACGCGACGCCACGTTGGCGAGGTGTTCGTTCCTTCGCGCGGTCTGTCAGATTGCCAATTGATCCGGTGCTGGTAGCCGAACTGCCGGACTCGCTGGACCCCAATTCCGCATTCGAAGGCGGACTCAAGCTTACCGATGAGCTGCTGAAGCACAAGAAGCGCTTTACCGCGATTATGGCCTTTGATGACATGACCGCCTTTGGCGCGATCCGGTCACTCGCTCGAGCTGGCATTAGAACCCCGGACGACTGTTCCGTAATCGGCTTCGACGACGTGCTTCCCGCGGGACTGTCGGTTCCGTCCCTAACCACCGTCCGACAGCCGATGGAAGCGCTAGGCAGCACGGCCGTGGGAATCATCATGGAGGGTATTAACGCTGCCTCCGAGGATAGAGAATTCGAGCCGGTGCGCCGCAAGCTGACGCCTGAACTTGTCGTTCGGGAGTCTACGCGTGCTTTGACATAGGGAGTGTCGGCAAATCCGACTTCCTTGCATACTGCACGTTCCAGTTAAATTAACCAGTACCGACTATACTGTCGAAGGCGATCCGCAACCCTTCGCAACAGCGCTACTCCAATCTTCACTCCAGAGGGTCCGTCGCTTCTCCATGAGAGTTGGAGGTAACTACTCCTCCGCCCTGAATTGCAAAAACGGTGTGGTTGATGATTTCGTCGTACGATTCGCACCCAGG
>Ga0209625_1000199_pt1 | contig 15037 bp, 13 predicted proteins | sample JacPin_JW_Ref_M2_FD_187960 | JGI IMG/M metagenome (GOLD analysis project Ga0209625, IMG submission 187960) | Forest soil microbial communities from Algoma, Ontario, Canada - Jack Pine, Ontario site 1_JW_Ref_M2 (SPAdes) (version 2) | ecosystem: Environmental > Terrestrial > Soil > Boreal...
ACATTGGAATGCTCATTTTTGAGGGGTCGCGGTACGGACGCCGGTTACCCCACGCCCCCCGCGCGGATCCGCACGTGCAGAATTGCTGCATGCGGCTCTTACCTCGGATGTTTGGCGTCGAAGCGCAGATTGGGATAAGGATGAAGGATGCTAGGTTGGGGAAGCCAGTGCTGCGCGATAGCTACGAGCCGTGGCCAAGTCATCCGACTCTTCTGACTGCGACGCCGTAGCGCGCGCATCCAGCGCCGGATTTACCTGTAACCGAAAACTTCGAAGGTTGGCCAGATTCCCGGGAACTGCGTAATGAGGGAAAGTTGGAAGATGCTCAGATGCCGCCGCTCGAGGGTGTGGCTCAGAAATTGGACAAATTTTATCGGGGCTACTTGTCCGACATGGACTTGCAACCATCCATTTCCGGCACTCTCCTATCTTGAATCGGGTTATAGCTGTCGTCTGTTTCTTGGCGCATGACGTTAGCGCTTTATCGGAGGCGCGCTTTCAGGAAGAAAGTGTGCACGAGTACGGTACTCCGGAGCGCTTTCGATAAAGCCGTTAGAAGGAAGCCGCCCGTGCTTGTGGCGGACGCGGGCCTTATGCAAATTCAATTGTGGGAAGGTGCGATGTCGAGATGAGCTGAGGTTGTGTGGCATGGCACGACAGGCGAGAGCGGGAGTTGAAAAGGTAACGAAAGCGTAAAATTCGTACAAAAACCAGGCTTGAGAAAGTAGAGGGGGCGGTTTGCGGAATGGCCAGGCGCGGATAGACTGAGCGTGCTGACACACGCAAAGAAAGAAATCCTTTTCATGTCGGGCACTGCGAATTGGCGAACTACAGGCGTAAAGGGTCTTTTGGAAGTTTCTAATGAAAGAATTGAAATCCGTAGGATGTACCATGCGTAATAGCGCGGCCCGTAGTAGCGGCACCAGTTATCCATAGGAGTAATCCAAAAAATTCAAACATTAGGATAGACAAAGGAAAACGATCTCAGTACCATGTGCCTGCGAAATTTCTATTTCGCATTTTTTTCATAACTCAGATGTGCTGGGATGTCACCGACTGCGCAGCAGGTCCCCCACGCAGTTTTCAAGACATTCGCGTAAAAGCAAATAGATTTCGACGGATTATTACCCTCCGGGAGGCGAAGCTGTGGCCAACATACGGCGGCTAGCGTTCGTATTTAGTGGGTTGTTGATCTTCCAATCGGCCGTCCTTCTGGGGCAGAGCAACCGGCGATCGTCGGATCCCACCGATCCTGGTCGCCCCGTAGCTGCCCAGAGAAATCCGCGATACCGGATCAATAGAGAGGATATTCTGACGCTGGTTTTTCCTCTTTCTCCGGAGTTCAATCAATCTAAGGTTATGGTACAGCCGGATGGTTACATAACTTTGCAGGGGGTGGGATCACTTTACGTGCAAGGCCTGACGGTTCCCGAGGCCGTTCAAGCGGTAAAACTAGCGTATTCCAAAACGCTCCATGATCCCATCGTGGATATTGACCTAGCGGATTTTCAAAAGGCCTATTTCGTTGTGTTGGGACAGGTAGCTAAGCCTGGTCATTACGATCTGCGATACGACATGACTGTGACGGAAGCCGTGGCGGTTGCCGGAGGATTTTCATCAACGGCGAAGACGCAGGTTTTTCTCTATCACCGAAGTCAAGCCGGTTGGATCGAAGCGAAGGAATTGAAGTTGAAGGACATTCTTCACGGAAAGAATGTAAGTGAAGACGTCTCCATCCGGCCAGGCGACATGATTTTTGTGCCGGAAAAGACTATTACGAAGGTTCGCAAATACATTCCCTATAGCGTTGGGAGTGGTCTAGGTCTAAATCCGGCTTCTTTGTGATCGAGATTACGAACCGGCAAACATTTTTGAGGATAAAAGATGAGTAAATTGGCTCTTCGAAGAAACAATTTTGATGACGACATGCCCCAATTGACGCTACGAGACATGTTGATACCCCTATTCCGCCATCGTCGTGTCGTGATCATTAGTTTCAGCAGTATTTTCGTTTTGTCCACTCTCGCGGCCTGGCTTTGGGCGGCCCATTATTATAAAGCGGCAATGCAGGTTGTAGTAGAGCAAGACCGGTCCGATCCCGCCATAACGGCGGCCCAAAGCGGGGTCGTCTATAACAACAAGTTGGTAACGACCGATCAAGTGACTTCGGAAGTGGCCCTCATTCAGGGCGTGGACATGCTTAGAGCAGTTGTGGTCGCGTGCGGTCTCGCCGACAAATGGTCCTTCGGAGATATCTTTCTTCCGCAAGATACCGTTCAAAGGAGAGCGATGAAACAGGAAGCTGCGGCGCGTACCTTGGCAAAGCAAATAAAAGTGCTGCCCCCAATATCTTCTGACGTAATCGATGTAACTTACGGAAGGGTAGGCGAGCCGGAAGTACCTGCGTGTGTTCTCCAAAATTTAAGCAAGCTTTATCTAGAAAAACACCTTCAATTGCGACGACCTGCGGGCTCTGCTGATTTCTTTACTGACGAAACGGAAAAGTACCATAGGGCTCTGGCCGACTCGGAGTCGCGCTTGGCGAATTTTAGTCGTAAAGAGGGCGTTGCAGCACCCGACATGTTGCGGTCTGACATGGTGCAACAGGTAGCGAACTCCGAGGCCGCGCTGCACAAAGCTCAGGAGGCTATTGCCGCAGACCAGAGACGCATCGAAAGCTTGAACATTCAGATGTCAGTAACGCCGCCCAGGTCTTCTACAACCGAGATATCCAATTCGTCCAGTGTGCTCTTGCAGAACCTACAGGCCAGTTTACTGGAAGCCCAAATCAAGCGTACTCAACTTTTAGTCAAGTATGATCCATCCTATCCGTTGGTCAAAGAAGTCGACGAAGAGATTGCACAAACGCAGGACGCCATCGCAAAGGCAGAGGAAGCGAAGTACGTAACGACGGCAACTGATCGCGATGCTACCTACGAGTTCCTCCGCGAAGACTACGCCAAGACACAAGCGGATCTAGCTTCCCAGAAAGCAACAGCCGCGGCCCTCGCGGGCAGCATACGCAGTATGCGCGCGGAAACGGTTAAGTTGGATACACAGGCAGTCAAACAAAGCGCACTGATCCGCGAAGCTAAGGCGGATGAAGGAAATTATCTGCTGTATTTAAACAAGCGTGAACAGGAACGTACCTCAGATGCACTTGATCGGAAAAGGATTGCCAACGTCGCGATTGCGGTGCCTGCGGTCGTCCCGTTGCTGCCGGCCCACAGCCCTTGGTTGATTATGCTGCTCGGATTTCTGGCCGCGAGCATCATCGGTGTATCGACCGCTATCGTTGCGGAGTACTTGGACCCATCGTTCCGGACGCCGGCTGAAGTCACTGAGACTCTCAACATCCCAATACTAGCTTCGATTCCTAGACAGGTGGCATTGGTAGAATGGTCTTAACCTACTACAAACTCGCGGAGCAACCCTTTGGGGTGACCCCGGACCCTCGCTTTTTGTATTTTAGCGAGACTCATCGCGAGGCCATCGCATCGGCGTTCTACAGTATCGATGCTGGCCGGGGTTTCACAGCGTTAATTGCCCCGCCCGGAATGGGTAAGACGACGCTTTTGTTTGAACTTTTGCACCGGGTTCAAAGCTCTGCGAAGACAGTCTTTATCTTTCAATCGCAGTCCACGCCGCGCGATTTGTTAGGCATTCTACTCACCGATATGGGCATCGAGTATGGCGCAGATGATCTCGCCCGGATGCATTCCAAATTAAATGAAGCGCTGCTCCGCGAATCCCGCCGGGGAAAGCGCTTGATCGTTGTGATTGATGAGGCGCAGAACCTGGAAGACTCCGTCCTCGAGTCCGTGCGGATGCTTTCAAATTTTGAGACTCCGCGCGAAAAGTTGATGCACATCATGCTTGCCGGGCAACCGCAGCTCGCGGAGAGGCTGGCGACGGCGCGGTTTGTCCAATTGCGTCAGCGCATCTCAATCGTTGCCCGTCTTAAGCCCTTCAACGGCGAAGAGTCACAAATGTACATCGATCACCGCCTTCGTGTGGCCGGATACGATTTCGCAAGCCCTTTGTTTACGAAGCAGGCGTTGGAAATGATTGCAAAACATTCGCAAGGCATCCCCCGTAACATAAACAACGTTTGCTTCAACGCGTTGTCCCTAGGATTCGTCGCCAAACAAAAGACAATCGATTGCGACGTCATTCTAGAAGTTTTAGGCGACCTCGACTTATCGGCTCTTTTTGACGATCCCGGCAGGGTTTGTGACTTGGAAAAGTTAAGCGTGCCGTTTGTGAATTCAGGAATTCACGAGCCCGTTAGCGCGAATCCGAACCTAAACGCAGAAAGCCACCGCACCTCGATCTTGGCCTCTGGATCGAACGATGATGGGCTTTCAGACGTTCGAAACTCGGAAAAACCTAGCGCGCCGGCTCCAGTTTTTGCTCCGAACGAGCGGATTCGCACATTCAGCGTTAGAAACCGAGAAAAGCCGAGTGCCCCACCTGTTAACCCAATTGCGAATAAGCTTTCTCGTTCATTCCTACCGGGTTGGCCTCTGACGTGGGCATTTGATCCTGATCATGTTACGCCGCGACACATTCCTTCTACAGAAATAGCCTTGCAAAGGCGGGAGAAATCATGAGCAAAAATTTTGAGTTGATGCAACAGGCGGAAGTAAGAGCGAATGTGCCCGCGACAGAGGAATTAAAACGCACTTCTCAGGGGTCCAGCGAATACAACAACGGACGTATTGTTCGTTTGAATCTCGATAAGGTTGCTCGCGAAGAATCTGCAAGTCTCGTGCAGAACATCTTTTTGCTCGGGAACAAAGAAGCTCCACGTGTAGTGATTTTTGCCGGAATTAATTCTGGGAATGGGTGCAGTTCGATATGTGCGTATGCTGCAAAACTCCTCGCCAGCCATAATGTCGGAACTGTGTGCCTGGTCGACGCCAATTTGCGTTCCCCTACACTACCCGAGTTTTTTGGAGTCAGCAATCATTACGGTCTCACCGATGCGTTACGCAATGACGACTCCGTCCGTAGCTTCACAAAGCAGGTTGGACCGGAAAATCTTTGGCTTCTTTCCTGCGGGTCGCTTGCCAGCGAGGGGCCGAGGCTTCTGAATTCAGAAATGATGAGGGCGCGCGTGGTCGAATTACGCAAACAATTCGATTACGTACTCATTGATATACCGGCTCTAAACACGTACGCCGATGGAGTCGCCGTTGGGCAACTGGCGGATGGTTTGGTTCTCGTCTTGGAAGCTAATTCAACGCGACGCGAAGCAGCTGTTCGCATCGCCGAGAACCTGCGGGCAGCGCAAATCAAGATTTTGGGTGCTGTGTTGAATAAACGCACATTCCCCATACCGGCGTTACTGTACAACTTGCTGTAGCTGGGCACAAATCTGCAGTCCGCCGATCTGTGGAAATATAACCTGATGTGACTGGCTTTGGCGGAGCCTTGCGCACATGAACGCACTATACACCGAACAATTGTTACCGATAGGCGGGCGAGTAACAGCTGAATGCTGGTTTGCCATTCAGACGCTGCCACGGTTTGAAAAGAACGTCGCCCGGGCTCTACAAGAGAAAGGTATCTCCACCTTTCTTCCGCTGTTCTCTTCCAGACACACCTGGAGTGATCGACACCAGGTAGTCCACTCACCTCTTTTTCCTGGATATGTTTTCGTGAAAACAGCGCCTGTGACGGACCTTCGTATTTGTGTGCTGCGCACTAAGGGGGTAGTCAAATTTGTGGGCATGCGAGGATCAGGCAGTCCGATTCCGGATGAGGAGATTGACGCTATAAAGATGGTGCTCGGGCAAGGTGTAGCCTTCAATTCCTACCCATACCTAAGGATCGGGCAAAGAGTGCGAATTCGAGGGGGAGGTCTTGACGGAATCGAAGGCATCCTCGTTTCGGAGAATGGTGACCAAAGCCTGGTTGTCTCCGTCGTTCTACTTCAGAGGTCCATCGCGTTGCGAATCACGGGATATCACATTGAAACCGCGTAGTAGACAACAATAATTTTCTTGAGATCGTATTTCCCAAAGACATTATTCACCTATCTTGAACCGATCAAGAAGCTAACGCTTCTCCGTGATTTTAATATCTTTGAAGAGCCACGAAATGAAAGGAAGCACGGCGCCGCAATGACTGAAGCGAAACGTCGTTTGCTGCTGAATCTGCTGAAGCTGTTCGACCTGGGATTACTCGTGGTTTCGTTCGGCCTGAGCGCTATCGTCGTTCACGTGCACCACGGATTATCGCTAACGCATTTTCTCTCCATGCGCATCAAATTGGGAAATTTCGTGCTGTTTGGTTTTATCGTGCTGACCTGGCACGCCGCCTTCTTTTTGTGCGGCATGTATGGGTCGAAAAGGCTATCCACACGGCGTAGTGAAATTGTAGAGGAGCTATTGGCCACCACAATGTGTGTGGCCTCCCTGGTGCTACTGTCGAATTCGTTTTCCGTGTCTGTGGTGACAATTCGGTTCGTCATGGTCTTTTGGATTCTTGGGAGTTGTTTCATCATTTCCGGCCGACTTGCACTTCGATATTTTCTGAATAACATCCGGCGACGCGGTCATAACCTGCGATACATGCTTATTCTGGGAACGAACGAGCGGGCCCTTGCCTTTGCGCACCGGATTGAGGCGCGACCCGAGTTGGGGTATCGCATCCTTGGTTTCGTCGATGAGGAGTGGGAAGAAGGGGCCGGGTTCAAGAAATCAGGCCGCACCCTTGTTTGTGACTTCCGATCTCTGCCGGAGTTTCTGCGCAACAACGTCGTCGACGAGGTCGCGAACTACTTGCCATTGCGCTCATTCTATGAACACTGTGCTGAGGTCGCGGCATTGTGTCAATTGCACGGGATTATCCTGCGTTTTAGCTCGGATATCTTTGGGCTAGAGGGCGCGAAACCACTAAAGGGAGAATTGGACGCAAGCTACTACCCTACCGCGTATCCCGGCGTTCGCGACGGATTGCCCATGATGCTGAAGCGACTTTTAGACGCCGTGGGCTCGTTTGCCCTCATCATTGTACTAGCTCCCGTGCTCGCGATGGTGGCAATGGCAATAAAGTTGACCTCGGGCGGATCAGTTTTCTTTCTTCAGGAACGTATGGGATTCAACAAGCGCAAATTCCTGATCTACAAGTTCCGCACGATGATTCCGAACGCCGAGAAAATGATGGCGGAGCTAGAGGACCTGAATGAGGTATCAGGCCCTGCCTTCAAAATGAGCAGAGATCCCCGGATTACTAGAATCGGACGATTTCTCCGACGCACATGCATAGACGAGCTTCCGCAACTCATCAATGTTCTCAATGGGGACATGAGTCTGGTGGGACCACGACCCCTTCCAGTGCGTGACTATCACGGATTCAGCGAGGACTGGCAGCGCCGGCGCTTTAGTGTGAAACCGGGGATGACCTGCTTGTGGCAAATCGCCGGGCGCGAGACGATAAGTTTTGAAGAGTGGATGAAATTAGATCTTAAATATTTGGATGAATGGTCGCTGTGGCTGGACCTTAAGATCTTAGTGCGAACAATTCCCGCCGTGGTGAGAGGATCGGGCGCCGTCTAGGCCAACGACATGGGACCGCCGACTCTTGGTCTTATTTTGAACACTACCGCTGTGCCTTCAGGATTCGACAACGCTGTTTCCTTTGCGCTGGGCAACAGTTCCGCCCTTTACTGATCCTGTGAAAATTTTACTTATCCACAATTATTATCAGCTTGCCGGCGGAGAAGATGAAGTGTTTCGTCGGGAGAAAGAGTTACTGGCAGCTGCGGGGCACGAAATTATCGAATACACGCGGCACAACAATGAAATCAATGGATACAACATCGTTAGGAAAGTCAGTTTGGCCGGTCGCTCGATTTGGGCGTCGGACAGCCGCAGGGACCTCGATCACCTGCTGAGAAGAGCAAGGCCGGACGTAGTTCATTTCCACAATACCTTTCCGCTGATCTCTCCGTCTGCGTACTATGCCTGCGCAGCAGTGGGCGTGCCGGTAGTGCAGACCTTGCACAATTCGCGATTGTTTTGCCCGGCAGGAACGCTCTACAGAGACGGTCGGCCCTGTGACGATTGTTTGGGGCGCAGTTTCCCTTGGCCTGCTGTACAACACGCTTGCTATCAAGATTCTCATGCGAGGTCAGCGGTTATTGCTTCTATGCTGATTACGCACCGCTGGTTAAAAACTTGGGATTCAAAGGTAAATAAATACGTTGTGTTTACCGAGTACTATCGAAAGCTTTTCACGCAGGCAGGCATTCCGGCCGATAAAATCGTGCTTAAGCCGCATTTTGTGGAAAGCGATCCGGGCATGCGAGACAAAATAGGCAATTACGCGCTGTTTGTGGGACGTCTCGCGGAGGAAAAGGGTATCCACGCGCTGCTGACCGCTTGGGAACAGTTGCCATATATCCCATTAAAAATTCGTGGTGAAGGACCGCTCGCTGCAGTAGTGCAACTTGCCGTGGAACGACAAGGCAGCTCGGTAATTATGGTGCCCCGCCCTACTCGTGAAGGACTGCTAGACCTAATGAAGGGAGCGCGGGTACTGGTCTGGCCTTCGGCTGGATATAACGAGACGTTCGGTTTGGTGGCAGCAGAAGCGTTTGCCTGTGGGGTGCCGGTGATCGCTTCCCGTATCGGAGCCATGTCGGAGATGGTTAGGGAAGGAGACACGGGACTAAATTTCCGACCCGGCGACCCTAACGACCTTATGGAGAAAGTGAACTGGGCCTGGGCTCATCCGGACGAGATGCAAGATATGGGAAAAAGGGCGCGTGCGGAATTTGAGGCAAAGTATACCAAGCAGCACAACTATACCGCGTTAATGGAAATCTACCAGAGTGTGTCGGCACTACGACCACCCGCGAAAACCATTCCTGTCCCCGCGTTCATTGGTAGCGCCACACGACCCTGATTGCAACGAAATGCGCAGGTTTCGCGACCAAGGCATTCCGGGCTTTAGTTAGACGTGTTTCTGTCAGTACATTTCAAAGGAGGATACAAAGTATGGGAGCTTCTCGAATTCTTGTTACCGGGGCAGGGGGATTCATTGGCCATCATCTTGTCAAAAGGTTGAAGGCAGAGGGAAACTGGGTTCGGGGTGCGGACATTAAAGCGCCAGAGTACGAGTCGTCTGCTGCAGACGAGTTTGAGATTTTGGATTTGCGGCAATACGAAGATTGTGTGTTGGCTACTCGCGGAGGGGTGGACCATGTCTACAACTTGGCAGCAGACATGGGAGGCATTGGCTACATCACCGCATATCTTGCAAACATCTCTCGTAATAATATTTTAATCAATGTGAACATGCTGGAAGCGAGCCGGCAAAACGGCGTCAAGCGCTTCTTATTTTCTTCCTCGGCCTGCGTATATGCGCAGAGTAAGCAACTAAGTCCCGAAGTGACACCACTCGTCGAAGAAGATGCGTATCCGGCTGACCCGGAGCCAGGTTACGGCTGGGAAAAACTGTTTGCCGAAGAGCTGTGCAAGTATTACCGACACGACTACCGATTGGCAACCTATGCAGTTCGTTTTCATAATGTCTACGGTCCACTGGGAACCTTCGAGGGTGGTAAAGAGAAAGCACCAGCGGCGATCTCACGAAAAGTGGCTTTGGCGCGCGATGGGGGTGAGATCGAGATTTGGGGCGATGGCGAACAGACGAGATCATTTATGTACGTGGATGATTGCGTCGAAGGGCTGCTTCGATTGATGGCTTCGCAACATCATGACGCTTTGAACTTGGGAACGGACCGGCTGGTCACGATTAATCAACTCGTCGATTTGGTTTCCACAGTCGCAGACAAGAAACTAGTCATGAGGCACGATCTGAGCAAGCCTCAGGGAGTCCGCGGCCGTAACAGCGATAACACGCGCTTGAAACAGGTGCTGGGGTGGGAACCTAAGGTATCACTCGAAGGCGGTTTGGAAATCACCTACAAGTGGATTGAATCGCAACTGAAGAAAGCGGGGCGGGTTACACCACAACACGAACGAGCGGTCGCGTAAATGGACCGCGCCAACGTTATTGGCGTCGGTGTTCACGCTGTTAACCTCCCTGTGGCAACACAGATGATCGACCACGCGGCGGGTGGAAACAAAAAAGGCTATGTGTGCGTCACCGGCGTGCACGGCGTAATGGAAGCGCAGCGCAGTTCCATATTTAAGAAGATTCTAGACGAAGCCATGCTTGTGGTTCCCGACGGCGTCCCGACCGTATGGATAGGACGTTGCGAAGGCTACGAACAGATGGGAAGAGTGTTTGGACCAGAATTGATGCTCGAAGTCTGCCGGCAATCTGTGATTTCTGGGAGGACTCACTTTTTGTACGGCGGCAAGCCCGGCATCGTGGATGAACTTAAGCGAAACTTAGAGACGAGATACCCGGGGATTCGCATCGTTGGTACTTTTACTCCGCCATTCCGTCCGCTTTCCCCAAGGGAGAAGGCGGAACTACAGCGAGAGTTTAATAACGTATCACCAGATATCGTCTGGATCGGATTGAGCACTCCTAAACAAGAGAAATTCATGGCCGAGAATATCGAAACGCTGAACTGCAGGATCATGGTTGGAGTTGGTGCGGCTTTTGATATTCATACTGGGCATGTGAAAGACGCGCCTGAGTGGATCAAACGGGCTGGACTGCAGTGGTGCCACCGTTTGTGCCAGGAACCTTCTCGGCTATGGCGGCGATATCTGTTTAACAATTCGGAATTCATCTTCCGCTCGTTTCTGCAGTTCACCGGGCTGAAGCGTTATCCGCTTGCGTCCCAGGAAAGCACCGGGCATTGAGAAGCCGTAAGAGTTTCACGCGTTCGCGCGGGTGCGCACTTGCAAGGACTCTTTAAATCCCTACTTCGAAACTGCGAGAAGCTAGTCAACCGGAGCCGGAACAGCGCATTGGCTCGGAATTCGGGCTGGATGTTCCTTGGTTACGGACTTCGCATCGGGGTTCAAGCAGTATATTTTGTGCTCATTGCGCGCGACTTGGGGCCGGGGGAGTATGGAGCGTTTGTCGGCGTGGTATCTCTCGCGGCGATCGTTTCCCCGTTCGCAAGTCTGGGGTCGGGGAATCTGCTGATCAAGAATGTAGTGCGCGACCCCCGAACATTTCCCGAATGTTGGGGCAACGCGATCCTGATGTGCTGCGCTTCGGGGTTGTTCTTATTAACGACAGTGATCGCAATCGCGCGTTTTTGGCTACCACCCAACATTGGATGGTCACTCATCTTGATGGTGTGCATCGCGGATTTGCTTCTGGCCCGGATCGCCGATGTAGCAGGACAAGCCTTCCAGGCGATGAATCAGATGCGCTACACGGCGGCTCTCAACCTTTTGCCCAGTATGTTGCGGCTTGTGAGCGCTGCATACATTCTCTTGGCATGGCATCACGCCACGGCCGCAAATTGGGCCGCATTCTACTTAGGGGGGACGCTCCTTTCGAGCACGTTTGCAGTAATTTTGACAAGCTGGAAATTAGGCATGCCGAAAATTGCGCTCTGCCAGATACGTGAAGAACTGGCAGAGGGCTTCTATTTTGGAGCTAGTCAGAGTGCTCAAACGGTGTACAACGATATCGATAAGACGATGCTCGTTCGACTGTCGAGTCTCGATGCCACGGGTATCTACGCGGCCGCGTATCGAATTATTGAAGTTGCGTTCACGCCCGTACGCGCGGTTCTAAATGGAGCCTACCCCGAATTTTTTCGTCATGGACAGCACGGAGTTGCCGCCAGCTATGCTTATGCGAAGAGGTTATTGCCAAAACTCATTGGATACTCGGTTACGATTTTTGCTTTGATTTGCATTATGGCACCGGTGCTCCCTCTAGTTTTGGGCGATGAGTATGTCAAGGCAGTTGAAGCGCTGCGTTGGCTGGCTGTACTCCCTTTGTTGAAAACAGTGCACTATTTCATTGCTGACGCGTTGACGGGGGCGGGCCACCAGCGGGTGCGCACGGCCTCCCAAATTATGATCGCACTGCTTAACGTCGGGCTCAATCTATGGCTGATCCCAGCGTATTCGTGGCGGGGTGCCGCCTGGGCGAGCATTCTTAGCGACGGAGCTTTAGCTGTAACTTTGTACGTGGCCCTAACACTAATCAAGGTGAGAAGTGAGACGCTTGCGGCGGCTGTAGAAGCGAAGCAGGCATAGCTAAGCAGCCCAATTGAAACGGCAATCTCCCAGAAAATGACCACGCACATAAAAGAACACAATTGGTTTTTATTTCTCGAGAGAGTATTCGTGATTTCGGCGCTGTTTTTCTTTCTCGGAGCGGTGCTCCCAGTGCTGGAGAATCCGAATGATTCGGCGGGAATAGCGGTGCAAACAGATCCAATGGTTCTGTTTATACAGCTCGCCATCTACTTATTTGGACTGATGTTCTTGTTTACGGTGAGACGGGGTGTGGCCAGGGCACTTTTGACGAATCCGCTGTTGAGTTTGATTCTAGTTTTGGCGGTTGCGTCAACGGCGTGGTCCCCCGTGCCGGACTTAACGCTGCGACGTGCTCTATCGCTGATAATTGTCACGATGTTTGCGCTCTACCTTGGAATCCGGTACACCCCTCCGGAAATCCTCAGGTTATTCGCCTACGTGCTCTTCCTAGCTGTACTGCTGAATGTAATATTCGTGTTTCTTATCCCAAGCTACGGTGTCGAGAGCCAAGCGAACAACGGCGCTTGGCGTGGCGCGTTTCTTCAAAAAAATATCTTCGCACGGTATATGGTTATCGCGGCTGTGACCTTCATATATCTCAAGCCGCAATCATCTAAAGAGTTAGGTATCAAGGTATCGGGCCTTGTATTGGCGCCTATCCTGGTCATCGGGTCAATCTCGGTAGGTTCTTACGTGATGGCGGCGTTTGCGATGCTACTTATGCCGTCATTGAAAGCTTTTCGACTTCCAATAAAAAGGCTTCTGCCGGTGGGCATTGCACTTACTATTTTGACTACCGGAGTGTTGATTTTGGTACGACTGAACGCCCATATGCTGCTGAGTCTCTTGGGCCGAAGTGCGAATCTTACTGGAAGGGTGCCACTATGGCACATATTGCTGAAAAGATTATCGTATGCGCCTGTTCTCGGTTATGGCGTGAATGGTTTTTGGAGCACTCAGGGCACAGATGTATGGACCTCCTTGAATTTGCCTCACATGATGGCCGCGCACGCACACAATGGGTACTTAGACCTGTCTCTAGAGCTAGGGGCGTTGGGCTTGGTAGTGTTTCTAGTGAACACTGTGCTCGTGCTTTGGCGCTGCATGGTACTCATCGCAACGGAGCGGACGCGAGAGGCAGAATGGCCGTTCCTGCTTATAGTTCTTATCCTAGGATTTAACTGTTTCGAGTCAGACTTGCTCCACCAAAACGGTATTTTATGGATTACCTACGTAGCGCTGGCGGTATCGACTCAGCGCGCTCTACGCCATCGCCTCGACCAACCGAGTACCTTAAAGCTTCACATGTCAACACCCGTCGAATCCGTCGCATGCGTTCAGTGATTATATATCGCGATCGATTGCTGCCGTCATCAGAGACATTCATTCGCTCGCAAGTAAGGAGTATGACCAAATTCAGAGGTGTTTACGCCGGCTGCAGGCGAATGCCTGGCCTGGATTTGTCGGCGAATTCCGCTGTAATCCTCCGCGGCAAAAGATTTGGCTGGGTTCGGGAAACGATTTTCAAAGAGCTCGGCCGAGCTAACAACTTTGTAAAAGAGCTGAAGCAGTACGAGCCGTCTTTACTGCACGCGCACTTTGGACCTGATGGTGCGGCGGCACTGCCTCTCGCTCAGAGTCTAAACATTCCGGTGGTGGTGACCTTTCATGGATTCGATGCCAATTTTACAAACGAGGCATTCCGGGAAACACGTTGGGGTAAGAGATATCTCCGGCGCCGCGACGCTCTCAAGAAAGATGGCGCCCAATTCATCGCGGTTTCTGATTTCATCGCTAGCCGGCTGATAGGCCAAGGGTTCCCTGCTGACAAAGTGCACGTACATTATATCGGCGTCGACACAGACCACTTTCAGTGTTGTACAGATCGGAAGCGCGAAGACATGGTCCTATTCGTCGGGCGGCTCGTAGAAAAGAAAGGTTGCGAATATCTTATTCGTGCGATGGCGAACGTCCAGCGATCAGTACCGGGCTGCGAGCTAATCATAATTGGAGACGGGCCCCTCAGGAGTGAATTGGAAAGTCTGGCGATCTCTCAGTTGCGAAAGTTTCGATTTCTAGGAGCGCAAGCGGAGGACGTCGTAAAGGATTGGATGGCGAAGGCGGCCGTTTTCTGCGGACCCAGCGTCGTAGCAAAATCAGGAGATGCGGAGGGATTTGGGATTGTATTCATCGAGGCTCAGGCATCGGGCTTGCCGGTGGTGAGTTTTGCCTCTGGCGGGATACCCGAGGCCGTAGCTCACGGGGTGACTGGCTATCTGGCGCCTGAAAAAGATGTGGGCGCACTTTCAAACTATCTCGTGGAACTTTTGCAAGATGATGCTATGCGGATGAAATTCAGCCGTGCTGGACGCGAGAGAGTCAAGAACGGCTTCGATCTTAAACTGCAGACGGCGAAGCTAGAACAAATTTATGAAGAGACGCTCGCAGGCGGAGTCGCATGAACGAACTTCCTCTGATCACCGTCGTAATTCCAACGCGAAACCGCCCGGAATTGCTGCTCCGAGCGATCCGGAGTGTATTTGCCCAAACGTATACAGAGTTTGAAATAATCGTGGTGATCGACGGGCATGATGCGGATTCGATCGAAGCACTCAGTTCCATCCGGGATCCCAGGCTCCGATACATTGAAATCGCGAACGGCGGAGGTGGCAATCAAGCTCGTAATCTTGGCGCGTCTATGGCTAACGCAGATTGGATAGCGCTTCTAGATGACGACGACGAATGGCTTCCTGAAAAGTTGCGGCGCCAAGTAAGCATTTTGGCTGAATCGGGATTCAACTCGCATGTAGTGGTCGCGTGCCGGTTTGTGGCTCGTGAACCCAAAGGGGACGCCGTTTGGCCCCGCCGGTTACCCGCAG
>Ga0209625_1000200_pt1 | contig 15010 bp, 18 predicted proteins | sample JacPin_JW_Ref_M2_FD_187960 | JGI IMG/M metagenome (GOLD analysis project Ga0209625, IMG submission 187960) | Forest soil microbial communities from Algoma, Ontario, Canada - Jack Pine, Ontario site 1_JW_Ref_M2 (SPAdes) (version 2) | ecosystem: Environmental > Terrestrial > Soil > Boreal...
CGTCGCCCCATCCACTCGAAATTGCCGCGGAGAGGTGCTGGAGTGGCCGAACAGGGCTGCCTGCTAAGCAGTTTCACCCCAAAAGGGTGACGGGGGTTCGAATCCCCCCCTCTCCGCCATTGATCCTAAGCGTATGGAAACAATGTGACTCCGTTTCCGGCTAAGAATCCCGGCTAAGAATTGGCAGAATTGGCGACCTCGGTATTTGGCCTTCACGGGAGAGGCCAATGCCACTTGTCAAGATTCCAGCCATCAAAGCACCCACAGTTTCAATCTATATCCGCATCACGGATGAAAAGGGACGCCGCCGTTACGAGCGCGTCCGTCCGCGCAGCCCGCAGCCGTGCGGCCCGCGTGACAACTACGCCCGCCTTTACTACGTTCCCAAAATGACTTGGGAGCAGGTGGGGCAGGATTACAACGAAGCCGTTCGACGGCGTGCAGCGAAGGAGCACGAATTCCTGCGGGAAAAGCAAGAGCAATCTACCCAGCCCGATACCACACCCGAGGCTCCCTCGTCCTTGGAGGAGCTTCGGAGCGCGTTTCTCGCTATGAAGAGAAAGGAACGGAAGCGCGACCGCACGCCTTTAGACGAGTACACCATTCGCGCCTATGAAGCGCTGACCCAGGATTTCATCTACATCACTAAGTGCCAGTTCCCGGGCGACATCACGGGTGAGCGCGTCTACGATTGGATGCTGGTGTTGGAGGCAGGCTACAAGGGACCGGACGGGAAGGAGCACAAGGCCGCCAGTCCGCGTACAGTCTACAACCTCTTCACCAATCTCGGTTGCTTCCTGCGCTTCTGTGGTATTGAACCCAACCCGAGCAGCAGGCACAGCTACGGTCTGCGCAAACTGGCGGGCACGAACGTTCCCGGCAAAAACGATCCTGATCCTGAGGCATACACCCAGGAAGAGTGGACCAAGTTCATGTTCGTAATTACCGACGAACGCGATGCGCTGGCCTTTGAACTCTTTTTAAAGACCGGCCCGCATGAGCAGGAACTCGCCAACCTTGAATGGCCGGACCTTGAACTGGATTTTCCTCGTGTCTGGTATCGCTGCAAGCAGGGCTTCCGAACGAAGACCGGAAAAAACCGCTGGGTGCCGTTGGAGCAAGGGTTGGCAGAGAAGCTGTGCGCTTGGCGTCGAAAGAATCCGAACACCCGGTACGGGAAGCGCACGTATCCTTGGCAGTTTCTCTCATATGGGAGGAGACACCATTTTCGGGAGAGGACGCATTGAAGGCCGGAATAGAGCTTTTCATCCTTACCGCCACGGATGTAGTCGTCCCACGGCACAAATAGTCTTGGGAGTTTCAGGTGCATCAGTTTTGGAGCGCCAGTGAACTCCACGCCTTCAATTTTCGCAAGACGATTGAAGATCGCCTCTATCCGGGGGCCATGCGACTGCAAGTCGATATTCTGGATGCTGCAGTCGTTCGGGAAAGCAAAATCCTCACGGAGCTCCGCTAGAGCCTTCCTGAGACCATCGATATCGAAGTTCAAAACGAAGTACTTGAATCGGGCAATGTGTTCCACGTCGCGAGCAATAATATGCAGCCCTCCAGTTCCCAGCCTGCGGCCAGAAGCGCTCGGGACATATCATAAAAACCGCCCCGTTTTTCGACGGTCTGAAATTCCGTCGCCGCACCGGACAGGTCGTCCATCGTGAGCGGCACTAATTTTGCAATGGCAATCTGATGGAGCCGCTGCACCAGTAGCCGCTCGCGTTCTCTTTCAATTAGCTCGGTCGTGTCTGTCATGCGGCACGCTCGTTTTTGTGCTTTTCTGGAAAGTAGTTTGTACCTGACGCGGCTATGGGCTGCACCGTGGATGCTGCGGCTGGTGCGGCCTGGAATCGCTCGATCCCAGACGCCCTGAAAATGCGGACGAATTTCTCCGTGTCCCTTTTGCTATCCAGCAATGCAATTATTTCTCCCCACCGACTATTCAGATATTGCACCGCTTTACGTGCGTAGCCATCAAACAGTTTCCGCGCCTCCGTGAATTCGGAATCGTTCAACTCTTCCACGGCGCTCCATAAGAACTCTCGTTCCTGCACTTTTTCTAACGCGGCCTCGGTGGGAAGGTACTCCGACCCGTGCCGTTCTGCCCGGCCGAGCACAGGGTTGTGGAGCATTGCGTTTCGGTAAGCACTAATGCTTTGAAACACTTCGGAAAAATCTCGCGGGTACTGCCGGGGTAAGCCAAGTCGGATATCGAGGTCCCTCAAAATATCCTGCATTGCCTCGAAGAAGTGCAATGCATTTTCCCCGGAAGACTCAAGCAGGTAAGCAATATCTTCTGGATACAGCTTGGCCGGTTCTCGGAGCTTGGCGAATGCCCGCCCGGCAAAATAGAAAACTGAATAATTGGAGACGGCAAGGCGTTCCCATTGGCGCGGGATTCCAAACCTTACCCGGTACCATGTATGCGATTCTGGCTGGATGGAATCGCTGCACCCGCCTGGCCCAGGCTCGAAGAAGCTCTCGATGGCTCCCTGCATTTCATCTGTATTTAGAATAGCGCTTCGTAGACGAGCTGATCGGGAAACTTAACGATCGGGTAGTGACAATTCGTGTTTCTACAGTTATAGATTCTGCGACGGACGGTTAGTCACTTTGAGGGTTGAGTCGATCGACACAACTCCAATGGAAATAACTTCGACTCATCAAGCAGGGCGAGGCCGTGTGAGTCAAAGTCATTGTGGTCCTGCAATTGACTTCATCTTTCAATTCTGCGCGTTAATTGGGCGAGTGATATCGAGTCGCCGCATCTTGTAAAGCAAGGTCGTACGCTTTACCCCCAGTCGTAGAGCCGCCCCGTCGGCACCTCCGATTACCCAATCAGTGTCGCGCAAAGTTTGCAAAATGTGTTTGCGTTCGGCGTCAGCCAGAGTTTGAACCATCGGCCCCGAATGTTCGCCAGTTCGCTTCACGTCGGCGAGTACGGGAGGATAGAGAACTGCGTTCGATGACAGAATCACGCAGCGTTCCATGACGTTTTGTAATTCCCGCACGTTGCCGGGCCACTCATAGCGAACGAGCGCTTTCATATCTTCCACACGAATGCTCTCGATCGACTTTTGCATGCGTTTCGCATATTTCTTCGCGAAATGCCATGCCAAAGAGGGAATATCATCCTTCCGCTCACGGAGCGCGGGCACTTCGATTGGGAAGACGTTTACTCGGTAGTAGAGGTCTCTGCGGAATCGGCCTTTCTCGACCATCCTACCGAGGTCCCGATTTGTCGCAGCCACAAGACGAAAGTTTGTGCGAATCGTCTGATGGCTGCCGAGCCTCTCGAATTCGTGCTCTTGCAAAACCCGCAGTAGCTTGGACTGACATTCCAGCGGAATATCGCCGACCTCGTCAAGGAAAATCGTCCCTCCATTCGCAAGCTCAAACCGTCCGACTTCGCGCGCAATAGCACCGGTAAATGCACCCTTCTCGTGACCGAACAGTTCGCTCTCAAGGAGCCCGGCCGGTATGGAAGCGCAACTGGTGGTAACCAAAGTCCTATCTCTTCGTGGGCTGAGACTGTGTATAAGCCTTGCCAGAAGCTCTTTTCCAGTGCCAGTTTCCCCGAGAAAAAGCACAGTCGAATCCGTGTCGGCGACAGTCTCGACTTGCCTTAGTGCTCTTTTCCAACCAAAACTCTCCCCGACGCTTTCCGAAAGGGAACTGTCCTGGTTTTCGATCGAATGCGTCGTTGCTCCGGACTTCCCTGTTGAAAACTTCGCGAGTCGCAGACCATCGCTGATTTTGTAGGAGTTATGTTCTTCCATCGCGGTCCTCCAACTAACGATACCGCCGTTTAGATTGTGCTGGGCAGCGTGACGAGGGGTGATTCGCTTGCGAAGTTACTTCCAACGAAATGTGGCCGCTGTTCGAAATCGATGTTTACTGCCAGGCGAAAGGTTCGGCAATCGGGTAATCACCCTACTGCGGATCGACACGTGCAATAGGGGACTCACTCGCATAAATGCCGGAAATCCTGTTTTCACCGGTAACGCGTTTATCGGCAGCATTGCCCCGTGGCGTCTTGGATCTGCCGGGCACGGATCAAGGAAAAGGTAAACCCATTGTCGAGCACCAGTCGGTCGCCCAGCCAATCACGCCAGACAAGCGTATCAGGTCTGCCGTCTCGTTGGGAATCGGCAATATGTAAGCGCACGATAGGCATCTCGCATTCCAACATGGGATCCACTTGCTCGTCGCTGCGTATCTTTATTGCGCGATTAGCGCATGATTTGTGTCATCTATGTGGGACGTAGCGGACGAGTTGCCACAGACGGACTGCGGGGCAGTGGGATGAGAACCAGGACTTGGCAGATGTATTTCACTCAGCAATTGGAGTTGCGAGCGGCAGGAAGGTTTGTAGCTTGACAGCTATGAGCGAAGTTTGCCCGGCTTCCGGTATCAACATGATGTCAGCAAACTGAACGGCAGGGTGTCACTTTCAGTGACTATGATAGAGCGTGGCGTTTCAAATACCACAGCAACAAAGCCGTCACGGTGACCGTCAAAAACAAAACAAAGTAAAATGCCAGTAGGAACCCACCCATTCAGGGTAGCGGACAATCATTCCAAAGAAGCTCGTGACCACAAGAGTCGGCACTGCTGCCGTTCCTAGAATTGTGAGTGTCCGCATTGCATCCGTATTCCGGTTCGCAACGCTTGAAAGATACAAGTCCACTACGCCGCCGAGCCGGTCCCGCTCTCCTGCAATCGCATCGAGATCCTCGGAAAGATGGTCGTGAATATCACGCATGAACGGCGGCAGCTCGCTGCCGACAAGATGACTGGGCATATGCTGAAGCCGAAAAGGTACGTGGCGCATGTTCAGCAACACACTCCGCAGTTCGAGTAAAGTAGCTCGGATTTCGTTGATGTGTTCCAGCAAACTGGATTCTGGCCGGTGGATGGCGCGACCCTGAAGGGAATCGATGCGGGCCTCAACTTCATCGAGCAGCGGTAGATATAAATCCACTATTCCATCCATGAGTCGATAGAGGATCTCGTCAGGCCGCAGATCGTGTTTTGCGCGACGTAGCGACTCAATTGTTGGCAAAGGAGTTCGGTGCACAGTGATCAGGAATTCGGAACCAACAAACAAATTGAGATTTCCGATCGTCAGTTTGTTGTTTTCCTCCAGAACCAAGACTTTCAAGACGATAAAAAAATAGTGGTCCTCGACCTCCGCCTTGGCGCGTTGTCCCACACTACGAGCGTCCTCGACATGCAGCGAATGCAGCTTATACCGCTGGGACAATTCATCCAGTTCGGGGCCGTCAGGTCTGCGATATCGTGCCATTCCATCGCACCAATTCTAACCCTGGAAGTTCCGATTTGGACCTCTTGCTTGGGCGCGATTGTGGAGAGCCTGTTCGGAGATGTCTGCTCTCTCGAAAGCCGCACCAAATCAATCACTTACGATCTTAGAGAATTTTTTGGATAGCTGGCGAAGGGGATTGGGCCAGTAGAGGTAACAAGTTGCTCACCTAAACACAGCTAGGTTGAGTTGGACTTCCGTGAATTCTAGCACCGGGGGCGACGGGCGCAGCACGCGCTAAGCGGCGTGGGCACGCGCAAGGAGCTCGCGGACTTTGGCGACGATATCGCCGATTCTGACCGGTCGGCAGAACACAGCGGCGGCAGCCGGAAGCGGCACTATCTCGGTGCGGGAGGCAATCAGAATCGTGGGGACTCGCTTGATTAGACTCTGAATCGCGGGATTCCCGACCAATTCTTCCGTCGCTTCAATCACTATGGCGGCAGGCATCTGATTTCTGGCAAGAGCGCGCCCAGCGTCGTCGACCGAGTCCATGCCAAGCGCCTCGATTCCGAGCTCGCGCAACTCAGCCCGAACCGCAGTGCGCAGCTTCCAGTCCGTCGCGATGACAAAAACCACTGGAATCTGGTTTTCCCTAGGCGCCAGCGCGTTTCTTCGCAGGCCGATTTTCCGCGATCTCCTTCAACGTGCGTCCTGTCAAAAGGGAGCGGTCAAGTCCAGGGTCCTCAATCCGCCAAGACGGATCGGCATATTCATCCCGATGTTGATCAAGAGCCAATTCTTTCCTCCCCGCTCAAAGAAGCGCCCACCCAGTTGCACTAGCACAAATCCGCCCCGCAGTTTCTTGCCGTGGAGCAGCACTTTGATCTCGCCCCGGGCAAGTTGCTCCTGGGGAGATAGGTCTCACCCAGTGCACACCACGGCTTGGTGCGTCACCGGCGGCAAAAGGACTGGTCTTGGTTTCCAGTTGTGCGAGCTCCCTGCCTAGACGGGACAAAATTCCTTCGTTGAAGCCTGTGCCAACCTTTCCCGCGAACACCATTTTCTCACCGTTGTAATAGCCCAACAGCAATGCCCCGAACCCGACGGACTCTAGCCAACAACCTTGGCAGCACGACGTGTTGAGATTACGCAACGTCGGCATTCCTACCGCCTTAAATGTCCGGCTTGGAGATTTCTCTTGGCCTGAACTAGAGTGGCATCACCTGAAGCGTCCGCGTTCGAGGACTCGATCGAGGATAGCTGCCGCCACATCTTCGTCGTGTAATACCTTCCCCCATCCCGTCAGTGGCTTGTTCGTGGTGAAGATCATCGGTCGCTTTCTGAGATGCCGAGTTGCCATTCTAGTGTTAACCGCCTTTAATTAAAATGCCTTAGAGTCCCAGAACCAGGCTTAGGAACTGGGAGTTGCTGTTCGTTCTCGGCTTCCGTAATCTGGACTTTGAGCTTCGAGTTTGTTCCTCCGCCAACGATGCAATTCTATCTGTGTCTCGCAGGAGCCGCTGCCCGCCCAATCGGAGAACCGTGTTCCGGGAACTCTCGGTCCAACATCGGACCGGCCGGTCTTCCGATACGCAGGTTTCCGAGCTGATAGGGTTCGAGCGGCCGCCCCGGGTGTTCGAGCATCGGTCGTTCCTGCATCGCGAACGGCACGCTCATTGGCGGGGGGGAACTCCTGGTGATCAATCCGGGAGGAGATGTCGAAGCCCAATGCCCCGGCGTGGGTTCGGGCGCGAAGGCCCTCGTTGTCCTGGATACCGGCATGGGACTCTCACCCGCGCGCGGAGCTGTTCGTGCTGCGGAGAGCGGCATGGATCGCGCGGGTGGCGCTGCAACGGGTTTGCCCGGCAATGCCGCGTGCAATGTAGGGTTAACGGCGGGATGCGGAACGATGGAGGCCTTTGCGAGCGCCTCAGAAGGAACTCGAACCATATGATCGGCCACTCGCATACCACTCCTGAACGCGTCCTCGCGGACCACGGTCGCGGCGACCGTTTTATAGGAGTAGTGAACTTCGTTTATATTTCTGACGTTGATGATATTCGTTATGTTGGTCACGTTCCGGATGTTGGTCACATTTACAATCCGCAGATAATCGCCGCCGTAGTGATACCAGGGGAAGAACGGTTCGCCCGGCCCGAGCGGGAACCATGCTGCCACGCCTATTCCTGCTCCAAGCCCGATGCTGACTGAGAAACTCGGACCTCCGATGAATCCGACGAATGCGGGAGCGTAGACGGGCAACGGAATGATGGGTCCCGGAACCCATCCCCATGCGACTCCGATGTGAACCCAGCGACCGTAGTGAAATTGACAAAAGCCCCAGGGCTCATCTTCCACCCAGGTCCAACCCCACGGCGTCACCCAAACCCAGCGTCCGAACCGATAGGGAACCCATTCCACTGCGACACCGGCTGGATACCAGACAGGGCCGTATTCCGGAACCTCTTGCCAAGTTCCGTAAGCGTCCAGTTCCTCGTACCCAGGAGTATTCCGGCTCACGTATTTTGCGGATTTAGAGGACGAAAGGCGCAGGTCGCGTTCCTCGCACCACCGATCAAAGCCGTCGAACGGGGGAAGAGGAATCGATTCAATTATGATCGGGTTTTGTCCCGTGAGTTTCACGGCCTGGCCGGATTGCAGTGTTTGCGAAACGCCGCCGCCCGTTATTTCCAGTCTCCCGGTGTTTGCGCTCACCGTTGAATACATTCCGCTAGGCTCAACGCTGACGCGGTAGCTACCCTCGTTAAGAAGTGTCAAAGCGCCGTTCGGAGTGTCCACCTCCACGGTATCGCCGGGAAGTACTTCATGAACGGTGACGCGCAGAGAGCCTTGATTAAGGCCAAGCTGCACGATTTGATCGTTCAGGTTTGTGACTGTCAGGTCGCTCGCATCCGCCATGCGAATTGTGTATGCTCCGAGTTCAAGTTCTGCCCAGGCGCCTTTTTCGGTGTAGATGCGATCGCCCGTCGTCACCGGAAAATTGAGTGTTGCCTGGCTCCACTGAGTGAGCCCCGCCCTCAAGAACGAGACATTGCCCTTCAAAAAACTAAGCCGGGCAACGCGTGAAGGAGGATTCTCACCCTGCGCGTTTGCCTGGGCGGACGGATTTCCGACGGGGGGCGGGGGTTCTTGAGCGAACGACGCTGTAGCCAGCATGATCGCGATTACTGGAATAAAAATGCACAAATAATTTGCGAAAGGTTTTACAGGTTTCATTCTCTGCCTCCCTAATCAGCGAGACTCTGAATAATTCAGCGCGTCCCATACCCGACGCGTTAGCTTTCGCGGCGGACTTGTAGCACGATCCTGCCGAGCACGTGGCCGCGCTCGAGCCGCCCATGCGCAGCTGCCGCTCGCGAGAGCGAATACACCGCGGCGATCGGCACCCGGAGCTTCGCATCCACGATGGCCCGCTCTAGCTGCGTAAATTGTTTCGGTCCCGCTTCCGCGTCATATGCGCGCACGCGAATGTTGCGCCGGTGCCGCGGCGCAGGTTCGACTCCGTTAGGATGTGCCACTCTGCCGTGCGCGCGCACGAACTTAAGACATGCCTCGGCAGGGGCGCCGCCGGCGAGCACAAGTGCAGCGTCGATTCCATTTGGAGCGAGTGTGCGGAGTCGAGCGATGTCCTCGCTCCGGCGAGCGTCGATCACGGCGTCTGCGCCGAGGCTCCGGACGAGCGACGCGGCGGCGCGGCCGGATGCCGTCGCCAGCACACGCGCTTTGCGGCGTTTCGCGAACTGTACTGCAATCGTTCCAACCGCACCCGAGGCCCCGAAGATAAGCACGGTGTCGTGCTGGCGTACGCGCAGCACGTCATCGATCCCTTGCAGTGCCGTCAAGCCCGTCGTTGCAGCGGCACCCGCCTCCAGTATGTTGAGTCGCTTCGGTGCGCGTGCGGCAAGTTCTGCGGATACCGCGACGTACTCGGCATAGAATCCGTTCTGACGATTTGCGTAGTCGTAAGCATAGACTCGTTCACCGAGGCGGAAACGTCGCGCCCGCGGGCCTCTTGACACGACGATACCTGCGCCGTCAATTCCCGGCACGAGCGGAAACTTAGGGCGCCCCGTAGGCCGCCAAGAGCCGTCCCGTATCGATGCGTCCCACACACCAACACCGGCTGCATGTACTTCGATAAGAATGTCGCGCGGCCCCACCTTCGGAACAGGGAGCGTGTGAGGAGTGAGGACCGCCGGTGGTCCGAATCGGTCAATGGCGGCGGCCCTCATTGTTCCAGGAATTGCGGGAGTGACCATGCAGGGACCCTCGGTTGCAGTGAAACATCCTAGTTACTGCTGGAGGCTCCTGGTTTTGTCTGAATCGCCTGGTTGGCTTCGACCTCGTTCTTGTCAGGCGTCATCGCCGTCACTCGTGTTTGCTTGAGTGCAGCGACTCCCGACGACGTCTTTGAATTTGTAGACTTCGAGACATGGGCGGACATCGAATCGGCCATCGCCGGAACATTCTTACGGTTAGCGGCGGCCAACTCAGTGGCGCGCGTCTTGGGATAGACGAACTCGAATCCGTAGTTGTCACCCGGATAGAACCACGCGCGAATCGCCGGTGGTGAACCCTGGGCGCGTTCGTCGAAAGTGATGATTGGATTGTCGGCCGGGGTCAAGCGGTAATCCGGAATCGCGAGAACTGTCGCAATTAATTGAGTCTCGTCCTTATTCCAAATCTGCACGATGTTCCGGTCCGAATCAGAATCGAACAGCTTGAACACATACGTGCCTGCCGGCAGCACTTTGCCGGGAATTTCCACCGGTCCGTTGAAAGTGACGACGGTTTTCTTGTTGTACTCGTCGGCCCGTGCGACCAGCACTGCGAGCATTACGAGGCAAAGCCACATCGCGACTCTTTTGGTGGTCCGCATAAACACTCACCTCCGAGGCTTCGTAAGGAAGCCTTTCAATTGTTGAGTGCATGGCACCTCCCGCTCCAAATGGAAGGTAATTTGCAGCGCGACCGTAAGTCTTCCCAGACGAACTGGTTAGCGAGGTTCTAGCGCTTTGGTACGAAGACCCTCGTGCCGGACATGGCCGTCCGCTGTCATCCTACTGACAGTGATTCGTCAATTTTGCGGGCGTGAAATGCCGAGGCGGCGCATTTTGTAAAGAAGTGTTGTGCGTCTGACTTCGAGATGGCTTGTCAAGGATCCCGACCGCGCCAGCCTCGAGCGTTTGTTCTCGCAGCCGTTTCTCCGGGTGACCGGAGATGAAGATGATTGGGACCTCGTTAGTGCTGCCGGAAAGGCGGCGCTGAAGCTCCAGCCCATTCATTCTGGGCAGTTGGAAATCCGGGAGAAGGCAACACCTCTTGTTCGAACTTGGAGACTCCATAAATTGCTCAGCCGATCCAAATGTCTCGACATTGAATCCAACGGACTCAAGTAAAGTGATTAAAGCGTTTTGAACTGCTTCGTCGTCTATGACCGATACCAGGATTCGGTCGAGGAGCTTTTGCGTCGCGGCGCCATCTGTGTCCGCGCTGTTCATGATGCCCCTCAAATTTACTTTTCTGATAGGGCACGGGCTATTAGCTCCTAGGAAGAAGCAGTAACACCTTTGGGAAGGGCATCCCCAACCTTTCGGTTAGTCGTCGCACGCAAGACCGCATTTTATTTGCGATTAGAAATTTTTAAACAGCTCATTCTAATGCAGATAGCTCGATTTCTAATTCCGGATTTGCGATTAGAAATTTGAGGCTAATCGCAAAGATTGGCCTGCCGTACCGGTCCATTGGCTCTGCCTTCCGGGAACGCGCCCGCACCAGAAAAGTGTCAGGGCGCTGTCAAGGCTCCGACACACTTTCACTGTTTCAACCCGTTGATGTGCCAGGGGTGAGGGAGGCGTGTGAGCTAATTGATTCACTTTGAGCAAATTGCAAAAAAGACCGGATACGATCGGCATTGGAAGCCGGTATGCGTGCAGTCTCGCTTGGTTCATCCCCCAAACGAGGAGGATAGAAATATGAAGACTGACAGGATATTGGCGCTCTGTTGCCTAGCAATTCTCGCATTGGCGTTTGCATTTTCCGCCACCGCCAACGAATTGAACAAGATGACGATCTTCACATTCAGCCAACCCGTAGAGATTCCGGGCGGTAAAGTGCTCCCGGCTGGCACCTATGTCTTCAAAGTGCTCGATATTATGGGAGATCGCAACGTCGTCCAGATCTTCGACAAGGATCAAAGAACGCTTTACGCGACTGTGCTTGCAATTCCAGACTATCGGCCGAACCCAACCGATAAGCCAGTAATCACGTTTGCAGAAACGGCGAGCGGCGGACCTGTAGCCATCAAGGAGTGGTTCTATCCGGGAGACCAATACGGCAGCGAGTTCGTGTATCCGAAATCTCGCGCTTCGGAGATTGCGAAGAATTCAAAACAGCCGGTTCCGTCAATGCCTACGGAGATGTCCTCCAATATCTCGCAAGCCACGAACAGTTCATCTGATTCCAACGTACAGGTGATGCAAACCGCGCCGCTGAAGGCCGAAGAAGAAAATGGAGACGAGGTTGCGGTCGCCGAAGTGTTCATCGTCCAGGTGCCAGTTGCAGTGCCAGTCGCAGTTCCGGTAGCGGCCAAGGAATTGCCACAGACGGCGAGCATCCTGCCTCTGATTGGACTTACCGGCCTCGTCCTATTGGCGGCCGGCACACTGCTCTGGATCGTGTCGAAACGCACGGCTTAGATTTGCCGGGCCGGCTCGGCGAGCAAGGTCCGAGAGATGTTAGCGAGAAAGAGCGCGGCAGCAGGCGGGTCTTCGAAATGGTGCGCACTCACCGGTTGTCTGCTCATCGCTGGCCTCATTGGCGCCTCGACGCCCTTTTCATCGAGCTTGCCGGCTCAACAGAATCCCAGCGGCCCCCTCATAACTGCGCAGGTCAGCCTCGTCCTGTTGCCCGTCACGGTGACGGATCGCGAAGGCCATTTTGTTACCGGGCTTGATGCTTCGGATTTTCATGTTTTCGAAGACGGACACCCGCAGCAGATTAAGCTGTTTCGTCATGAAGACACGCCCGTGACCGTCGGAATACTGGTAGATCGCAGCGGGAGCATGGCCGCGCGGAGGGGGGACGTGCTCGCCGGAGCGCAAGCGTTTGTGCAGGCAAGCAATCCGCAGGACCGCGAGTTTGTCATTAACTTCAGCGACAAAGTGGAATTCGGTCTTCCTGCAAACGTTGCATTTACCAGTAATGTTAACGAACTCAAGAATGCCTTACTCTTCGTGCCGCCGAGCGGGAGAACAGCTCTGTTCGACGCTATCGCAGCCGGGCTCACGCATTTCCGAAGAGACGATCCTGACAAGAAAGTCTTGCTCCTCATCAGCGACGGGGGCGACAATGCTAGCCGATATAATTTTGTCCAAGTGCTTCGGATGGCGCAGAGTTCGAACGTAATTATCTATACGATTGGGTTGCTGGATGAACATAGCGCCGACCAAAATCCATCTGTACTGAAAAAGCTGGCCCGGGAGACCGGAGGCCACGCCTATTTCCCAAATTCCACTGCTCAAATCGTGAACGTGTGCCGCGAAATCGCGCAAGAAGTCCGGGATCAGTACACGCTCGGGTACGATCCTCCAGAAAATGGGCGGCAGGGATATCGCAAGATCCGTGTGACCGTAACGGCGCACGGCCGCGGCAAGCTGTTCGTTCGCACCCGTGGAGGCTATTTCTTTCCCGCCGCCGCTGCGCCGCAATCGGAACTGCATGGAGAGGCACGATAGTGTGGATAGGCGATCAAAGTTTGCGCGGCAGCCGATTTCTCTACTGGTGCTCGCTGCTATGCATCTTCAGCGGCGCAATCGCCGTGGCTTCTTGCATGTACATCTGCGCAGATGCTCACGTTTACCAGGCACTCCAGAATTGCCGTCTCAATTCGGCCATCGCTGCTGGAGTTCAGCCCGCGGGCGAAAAGTACCAGAGTTCTGTTCCGACTAACACTACGGCTGGCTCAGCGATTGGCAGGCTTGAAGTTCCGCGGCTGGCGCTTTCGGTTGTCGTTCTCGAAGGTGACGATCCGAAAACTCTGCGACGGGGCGCCGGACGGATTCCGGGAACCGCGCGGCCGGGCCAACCGGGCAATCTCGCCATTGCCGGTCATCGCGATACTTTTTTCCGCCTGCTGCGAGGCATCAGGACAGATGATGTCATACGGTTGACGACGCCAAGTGGGCACTTCATCTATCAGGTGCGATCTGTTCGTGTCGTTGCACCAGGGCAAACGGAGGTTCTAGCCGACACTCCCCAACAAACTTTGACGCTGATTACTTGCTACCCATTCCTCTACGTCGGGCACGCGCCGGAACGGTTCGTTGTAACCGCCCAACAAGTCTCATCCAGCTCGGACTAACTAACTCCTCCGATTCGCTTTACACGGAATGTCAGAACACTGTCGAATGACCGACATAGCGCCCTCCAGAAATCGCAAATTGACAGGATGCCCGGCGCAAACGTTGCGCTAATTGCTTTGGACAGAGCATTTACAGAACATGCCATATGAAATGCATATTGGAATGCAGGGTGCTTGTCGTGTTGTGCGTTGGCCGAGATTGGAAACAAATCGAGGTAAAAAAACGGATGGGCATGGCTCAAACATTCCGGTTGATTCCGCAGACCCCAAGAGCAGAAGCCATGCCTCCGCAAACGCGGCACTGGCGTAAGGAGCTTCTTTCACACGCGCAGCCATCCAGGAACGCGGTTGCCAAACCTGATTTCCTGCCCGCGAGCGAAGAGTCGGTAATCGTCAAGCGCGCCATCGCTGGAGATACGGAAGCGCTTGCGGCCGTCTTCGCTCGCGAACAGGGCCGCCTTTTCCGCACTGCGTTTTCAGTACTCCGCAACAAAGAAGATGCCGAGGACGCAGTGCAATGCGGCTTGTTGTCTGCATACACGAAACTTCGTTCGTTTGAAGGGCGTTCAAAATTTTCTACGTGGCTCACGCGGATTGTTGTAAATGCAGCACTCGTGAGCCGTCGAAGGCTTCGCACTCGCCCTGTGTTGTTGTCCCTCGATGAACACATTGCTGGAGATCTCACGCAACGATCTAATCGCCTGGTCGACTCCCGTTTCAACCCGGAAGAAGTTTGCTCTCTGGCGGAGACCACGGGCCGGCTCGAGAGCGAGCTGAGCCAAATTTCCCCTCTACTTCGATCAACTTTTAAGCTTCGGTACATCGCCGGTCTCACCACCCCGGAAGCAGCACGCGGACTGAAAATCAATATCAGCGCCGCAAAATCGCGTATGTCACGCGCGCGTCGCCAGCTCGCAGCTCGTATGGCAGCTCCGAGCGCGGGGCTGTCGCACCCCAGATTCGGCACAATCGGGAGCCGCCCCGGATAGCGCTGAGGGCGGCCCGACGTACCCAACATAGGAGAAATCAAATGAGTGACATGGAATTGAAAAAGAATGTGGAAGCAGAACTCAGCTACGAGCCCAGCGTCAATGCGTCGGGAATTGGCGTCGCCGTGAGGGATGGGATCGTTACGCTGACGGGCCACGTAAGCAGTTACTGGGAGAAATGGAACGCAGAGCGCGCCGCTTTGCGCGTGTCTGGTGTAAAGGCACTCGTGAACGAACTGGAAGTCCGCTTGCCCACGTCCAGCGAACGCACGGATGAAGATCTTGCCCGGTCGGCGGTCAGTGCTCTGGCCTGGTCCATCGCGGTTCCAGAGGATCGAGTCAAGGTCAAAGTATCCA
>Ga0209625_1000201_pt1 | contig 14950 bp, 11 predicted proteins | sample JacPin_JW_Ref_M2_FD_187960 | JGI IMG/M metagenome (GOLD analysis project Ga0209625, IMG submission 187960) | Forest soil microbial communities from Algoma, Ontario, Canada - Jack Pine, Ontario site 1_JW_Ref_M2 (SPAdes) (version 2) | ecosystem: Environmental > Terrestrial > Soil > Boreal...
GGCGAGCTGACCAATCTTTTCCAAAATCATGAAGTGGTGATCGCCATGGGTTGGCCGCTGATGACCAACGATCTTCGTAAACTGAATTTTCCTATTGGCGAAACGATCCCGCGGGAAAACACCACCGGATGGATCGATCACCTGATGATTACCGCGGCCAGCACCAACAAAGAACTAGCGCAGGCTTTTCTTGCGTATATGGTGGAAGCCCAGACGCAGAAAAAAGTGAGCGATGTTACGCACTACACGCCCGCTAATCCCGGCGCGGCGCAGTTTTTGAGCACCGACGAAAAGAAAATCCTGCATCTCGATGATCCGGACGCCTACATGCAGCGCATTTATTTCTGGCACGACGTGCCGCGGCGTCCCAAATACAACGAAATCTGGAACGAGGTGAAGGCCGCACAGTGAGTCCGGCGCCCGCCATTCCGCCGTTGGAAGAAGAGCGGGCGGCTGGGCCTTTGCTGGAAGTTCGCGCGTTGGCCAAACGCTTCGGCGCGCACGAAGTGTTGAAAGGAATTTCCATCACTGTGGCGGCCGGCGAGTTCATCACTTTGCTGGGGGAAAGCGGCTCCGGGAAGACCACCATGCTGCGATTGATTGCGGGATTTGAGCAGCCTAGCTCCGGCGAGATTTGGATGAATGGCGAGCGCCTCGATACGTTGCCACCTTACAAACGCCGCGTGAACACGGTGTTTCAGCAATACGCGCTGTTTCCGCATTTGAATGTACGCGACAACGTGGCCTACGGCTTGCGTGTGACTAACGCGCCTTCCAATGAAATTGACGCGCGCGTTGCCGATGCGTTGCGCATGGTGAAGATGGAGAGTTTCGCTGGGGCGCGACCCGCTACGCTGAGCGGCGGCCAGCAGCAACGAGTTGCACTGGCGCGCGCGCTGGTGAATCGGCCGTTACTGCTGCTGCTGGACGAACCCTTGTCTGCTCTGGATGCCAATTTACGGAAAGAAATGCAAAGCGAACTGAAATCTTTGCAGCGCGAAGTGGGCATTACTTTTCTGTTTGTCACGCACGATCAGGATGAGGCCATGGCGCTTTCCGATCGCATCGCGTTGCTGCGCAGCGGCGCGCTCGAACAAGTCGCTTCACCGCGCGAAATTTATTCGCACCCTGCCACGGCGTATACCGCTCAATTTATCGGGCAAACAAATTTGTTGCGCGCTGACATTCGCGGCGGCGCCGCGATTTGCGGCGCATTGCGCTGGCCCACATCCGCGCCCGATGGGGCCGCTCTTTTCTCATTGCGTCCGGAAGCGATTCGACTCGCGGACACGGCTGCAGATTCCGGCGCCAGTTCCACTGCAAATAAACCGGCGGCGAAGGCGCGATTCTCGGCGACGGTCAAACAACAGCTTTATGGCGGCGCCAGCGAATTGTTGGAAGTAGATTGCGGCGGCCAGATCTTGCGCGTGAAGATTCCCGCACGCGGGCCGTTATCGGGCAAACAGGATTTCAGTTTTTCCGCCGAGGACGCGGTGCGAGTTTCAGAATAAAGTCGCGGAATAAAGTTTCAGGTATTAACGCAATGGGATTCACTTTGTAAAAATGTATTCGCGCGCATACAAATCGCTGGTTTCCCTGCCGCCGCTGTTGTGGGTCGGACTATTTCTATTGCTACCCTATGCGCTGATGCTGGCGCACAGCTTCTGGATGGTTAGCGATGGATTTATCGTGCATCAATGGAATCTGCAAAATTACCGCACGCTGGCCACTAATCCCGTTTACGCGGAAGTGCTTTTGCGCAGCATGCGCATCGCTGCGTCGGTTACGTTTTGTTCGCTGATACTCGGATATCCGCTGGCTTACTATCTTTCTTTCCATGCCGGCGCCCGCCGGGAAATTCTCTATCAACTGGTGATCGTTCCGCTGTGGGTGAGCTATCTGGTTCGTGGCTACGCATGGAAAACGATTCTCGGCAGCGATGGAGTTTTGAACGGCCTCCTGCAATATCTGCATCTCACAAATGCTCCGGTGGGTTTCCTTCTTTACAGCCCCTTCGCCGTGATTCTGATGCTCACACACATTTACACGCCATTTGTTTTTCTGCCGATTTACGCTGCGCTGGAACATATTCCTCGTCCGGTGGTTGAAGCTTCACAAGACCTCGGCGCCAGTCCGCGCAAAACATTCCTTCGCGTCATCCTCCCGCTTTCGCTCCCCGGATTGCTGGCGGGAGCGACGTTCGCGTTCGTTCTTTCGCTGGGCGATTTTCTCGCGCCACTGCTGGTTGGCGGCGCTTCGGGCACGATGATCGCCAACATCGTGCAAAGCCTTTTCGGCGCGGCCTATGACTGGCCGCTAGGCGCAGCCATTTCCGTGTGCATCCTGTTGATCACCGTGACCCTGCTATTTTTAACTGAACGCCTCGAGAAGCGCTGGTCTTTCTGATGAGTAGCGCGCCCACAACTGTTATGCGTTCCACCTCCTCGGCAACGCGTCGCGCGCCACTGCTTGCAGCCTATTCGGCGCTGGTGTTCGCGTTCATCTATTTACCGATCGCCGTGCTCATCGTGTATTCCTTTAATCGGGACGGCGTGGGCGGCTTTCCGCCACGCCATCTCACGCTGGATTGGTACCGCCAACTTTTTGGCGACGGCGCCATCTGGACCTCGGTGCTGAATAGCCTGATCGTCGCCGCTGGCAGCGTCGCGCTTTCACTCACGCTGGGCTTGCTTGCCGCGCTAGCCCTCGATCGCGCCAGCTTCCCGGGCAAATCGCTTTTCCGCCGCTTGGTTTTGCTGCCGCTGATTTTGCCGGGGATCATCACTGGTCTTTCGCTGCTGATGTTTGCGGTGTACGCGGGCGCGCACTTGAGCCTGATCACCGTGTTTCTCGGTCATGGCACCGCATTGATCTCCGTGGCCACCACGGAACTCTTCGCCGGATTGCAAAAAATGGATCGCGCGCAGGAAGAAGCTTCGCTCGATCTGGGCGCGACGCCGTTGCAAACTTTCTGGCGCGTGACGCTGCCAAATTTAAAACTTTCTCTGATTGCGGCCGGCTTGCTGATTTTCACTCTTTCCATGGACGAAATCGCGGTCACGTTTTTTTTGATCGGCCGCGACAATACTTTGCCGCTGGAAATCTGGGGCCGCTTGCGGCGCGGAATCACGCCGGAAATCAACGCCATCTCCACGCTGATTTTTACCGCTTCGGTGATTTTGATCGTGATCTGGTTTCAGTTGCGCACTCGCGCGCAACGCAAAAGCTTTTGAACAAGGGAGACTCATGTCGCACTCACGCCGCAACTTCATCAAATACGTAGTGGCAGGATCGGTGGCTGCTGGCTGTCCGATTGACGCGAGCCTGCTGGCCGTGCCGGACGAGAAATCTTCCGCGACACCGCGGGTGGAAGGCGAACACTTCGAAATTTGCCATCAGGTGCGCGATGGCCACCAATTCCAGCGTCCCGAGGCAACCCGCAAGGCTGACGTGGTGATTGTCGGCGGCGGCGTCGCGGGACTCTCCGCCGGGTATTTCCTGCGCGGCAAGGACTGGCTGCTGCTCGAAAAAGAAGATCACTTCGGCGGCAACGCTTACCAGGAGGAATACGACGGCGCGGCGTTCGCCACCGGCTCGGCTTACGCCTTCAAAGGCGATCACGGGGATCAGTTGGCTGCTGAAATGGGTTTAAAACTCCTGCCGGTAAATAATCCCGATCCGACCATTGTGAATAAAACTTTTGTCGCGGATACCTGGAACGCCGGGCTGGATCATTTGCCATATCCGCAGGACGTGCGCGCCAGCTTCAAAAAATTTCGCGACGACATGATGAAGATTGACGTGTTGAAGCGCATGGACGAACTGGATGCGCAACCGCTCACCGATTTTACGGGAGGCTATGCGCCGGAAATTCAGCAATGGTGGGACGGGTACGGGCCATCGAACTGGGGCGCCACGAGCGAAGACACGTCGGCGTTTGTGGCGCTCGCCTCGCTGCAAGGGTTGGTCACCGGAGAAGACAGCAAGCGCGTGATTTTGCCAGGCGGGCTGGGATGCATCACGCACAAGCTGGTAGAAGTGTTGCAACCAAAATATAAGGAGCGCATGGTTGGCGAAGCGACCGTGGTGGCCGCCGTTCCCGGTGACGACAACGTGCGCGTAACTTATTTTCATGGCGGGCAGCTGACTACCGTATCTGCGAAAGCGGTGATCATGTGCATACAGAAACACATCACCTCGCGGCTGGTCATGGGCATTCCTTACGATCAGAAAACAGCGATGCGTCGAACGCGTTATGCACCTTACCCGGTGGTGAACGCGATTTTCGACAAGCCGGTTTACAATCGCGGTTACGACACGTGGTGCCCGGGAAATTCCTTCACGGATTTTATTGTGGCGGACTGGACCATCCGCAACAATCCCGGCTATCACCAGAAGCACAACATTCTTTCGTTCTACACGCCGCTGCGCGAAACTCAGCGATCCACGCTACTCGAAGAAGATAGTTGCAAATCACTGGCCGCACGGGTGTTGGCAGATTTCCAGAAACTGCTGCCAGAATTCAACGTCGATCCGGTCGAATTGCGAATTTACCGCCGCGGGCATCCGATGTTCATGGCAACGCCGGGGCAATACACGAAAAATCGGATCGCCGCCGCGCATGCCATGGAGCGCATTTACTTCAGCAACAACGACTCCGGCGGACCGGAATCGTTGACCAGCGAGGCCATTCGGTTCTCGCAAGGCGGGTCCGAATGGGCGGAAATGATTCTCGCCGGGAAACCGGGAGCGAAGGACTTCGCCGAAAAAGTTCTTAACACGCGCGAATTTTAAATTCGCGCTTTTTACAATTGCTGATGCCGGACCTGCGGCGGAATATCTACCGCCTCTTCGCAAATTGGTGTATACATTTCTGCAACCGGGCGTCCCAATTCAAAAATAAAGCCCAAGAAATATATGGAGGAAAATTATGAAAAAATCATTGAGCATTGCGGCCGTGATGGTTTTGCTTATCGTAGCGTCGCTGGCTGTTGCGCGGGCCCAAAAAGAACTCAGCAAGGATCACGTCACCCACGTGTCTGCGAGTAAGGCGACATTTAAACCCATGGAGAGGAGTGGGGGTGGTGTATCCAGCGCCGTGCTGTATGGCGACCCGGACAAAGGCGCTCATGCAACGTTCACGAAGTTCAAGCCGGGCTACGACGCCGGAACGCACTACCACACCAACGACGTGCGGATTGTAGTCATCAAAGGAGCTTACCTGTACAAGGATGAGGACGGCGAAAAGCGCGTAGGCCCGGGAGAATTCCTATCAGTTCCCGGAGGTCACAAGCACTGGAGCGGTGGTGACAAAACAGAAGGCGCGCTGTTTTATCAGGACGGCCCGGATAAATTCGACCTCGTTCCCGTGAAATAATTAAAATTAAAATCGGCTGACTCATTACCGGACCGCATCCTTGGCAGCATTCGCGAAGGATGCGGTTTTTATTTTTGCCCCGTGGATAACAGACTCACCGTTTTTGTATTGCGGATTTTCCAAACAAATTAGCTGTGCATCAGCGAGCTACTGCAACTGAATCCTGTACAGGTTGCGTCGCGTATTTCGGCGGGTGTACGCGTAGAACGAGGGACTGATGGCCGAATCGACAAAATTCGGAATGGCTATGGCTGATTTCGCGGCAGGGAAATCTTCCAGTCGCGAAACTCCATCTGGAGGTAACTTCGGCAATCCGGACTGCTGCGTCAAAGGAAGCGCGTAGGTATTGCCCTTCTGGAAAGTGAAAAACACGAATTTTCCGGAGGTATCCCAATCGATCAGGCAAAAGCCTGGACATACGAGCACTTCCTCGTTTCCTTCTTGACGAAATGCCGCGGTCGCAGCGGTGTGCTCCTGGTTCGGGTTCGGGGTGGCCACAATTACCCACCGCCCATCTGGAGACACGGAAAAAAGGTCCAAAATTCGTTGGGCCTTTATCTTGCTGCGTCCGCTTCCGTCAGGTTTCATGCGGTAGAGAAAATTGGAGCCGCCCTCGACTACGCGAAAAACGAGATCACCATCCGGCAAGAACTGAGGCGAATCTTCGACTTCTGTCGAGGAAATGCGCACCGGGGATGAACGCCGGTTCATAGGAGCAACCCATATGGTGGGGTGGCCAGCCGCGTCGTTTGCCGTAAAGGCAACTTGTTTACCATCGCGGGAAACCGAATAAGTATTAATAGAGTATCCAGGCAGGACCCGATCCATTTTTCCGCTGCTTAAATCCTTCATCCACAGTTCAGAAAGGTGCGACTGCCCGTTGATCATCAAAAAATAAAGGCTATTTCCGTCCGAAGAAAACGATGGCGCGCTAGCGTTTCCTTCGGAGGAGATTTGGTGGTCTCCGTTCTTGTCATGGAGCCAGACGGTAGTGTCCTGCGAGCCGACCGAGGTTATGAATGATTTACCGTCCGGAGCCATGGCAATGCCTTCTTGAGAGGTGGGACCGAAGGTGAGCTGCTGAAGTTCTCCGGAAGGAAAACCCTGCCGCCAAATATGAGATTCGCCGGTAGTCACGGCCAGATAAATCCACTTTCCATCGGCAGACCAGGCGCCCGCGAAACACGGATTATTCGGCGGACCCACAACACGGGCGTCGCCGGTTCCGTGAAATGGAACAACCCGGCAGGGCAATATGCTGCCGCGACTATCCATTTCCACGACTAGCAGCCATCGCCCGTCCGGCGATGGATAGGAATGGTGAGCCATGCTGCGGTCGCCAGCAGGCACATAGACTTCACGGCTGTTTCCTCGGCCCTCGTCGGAGGTCACCAACGCCATGTGCAAGCCTTCTTTTATTTCAGAATAGAGCAGACGCTTCCCGCCTTCGATCCATGTCAAAGACGAGGCGTTAGGCAACAGCAAGCGGGGCTCGCCGCCGAGGACCGAGACCTCCCAGGTGTTCCATGGATCGACTCCTGAGTAGGCAATGACCGAACCGTCGGGTGAGAAAGCTGGGCTGAATTTTGGGATTCCCTCGTGAGTGAGTTGCACGGGCTGGCCATCGGGCAAAAACTTGACGTAAATTTCCCCCAGGCCGATGAAAGACTCGTTGCCACGAACGAAGGAAAGCATGCGCCCATCCTGGGACAGAGTTGGGTACACTGCGGAGTCGGTAAAAAAGGTGAGCTGCTCCCACTCTTTGCTGACTGCCGGAGCGCCGTGCGACGAGCGGTATGCCAGGTAGGTAATTACAGCGGCTAAAACGAGGAGCGACGCCGCAACGTAGTGGCCGGAACGTAGAAAAGATTTAGTGGCTACTTTCTCGGAAGGCGGTTGCGCTTCAATTTTTTCTCGTTCCGTTTGGTGAGCAGCGGATACCGGGAGGCGCCCGGAGCTGCTATCGCGTCTGACTCTTTGTAACTCGGCGTGCAGATCGGAGGCGTGCTGGAAGCGCAGGTTGCGATCTTTCTCCAGCGCGCGATTAATGATTTCTTCGAGCTTCGGAGGTAGATCGGGATTGAGCCGAACGGGCGCGACGGGGTCGCGATTCAAGATGCCGTCAAAGATGATGCCGGTGGTATCGCCGCGAAATGGCGGGGCGCCTGTAGCCATCTCGTAGAGCACCACGCCAAAAGAAAAGAGGTCGGTGCGAGCGTCCAGTTCCTTGCCGCGCACTTGTTCCGGAGACATATACGCCACGGTGCCGAGCGCGGTGCCTGGGCTGGTTAGCATTTCTTCCGATGCGGCAGTGGGTAGCGCGGACATGCCTTCGCCGATGGTGGCCTGCTTGGCTAAACCGAAATCGAGAATTTTGGCGTGACCACGTTCGGTGACGAAAATATTCGCGGGCTTGATGTCACGGTGGACGATTCCTTTGGCATGGGCGGCGTCCAGGGCTTCGGTGATTTCGAGACTGAGCGACAGCAACGTTTCGAGTTCCATCGGTTTGTAGCCGATGCGGTGCCGTAGTGTTGTGCCTTCCAGATATTCCATGGCGATGAACGCCCGGGAGTTTTCTTCGCCAATGTCGTAGATGGTGCAAATGTTGGGATGATTCAGGGCGGAAGCGGCCTTGGCTTCGCGTCGGAAGCGACTCAGCGTCTGCGGGTCTTTGGCGACATTGTCGGGCAGAAATTTAAGCGCGACAAAGCGGTCCAGGCGCGTGTCCTGAGCCTTGTAAACCACGCCCATGCCTCCGCCCCCGAGCTTCTCGAGGATGCGGTAATGGGAAATGGCTTGTCCGATGAGAGAGGAGGAATCTGCCATTCGCCGCTCATATTAGGTGGTGGCGGGAAACGAGTCAACGAAGCAGGATTCGTAACGTTCCAACTGTTTTTGCGTCTGCGAATGACATGGTGACCTTTCTAAAACCTGTGGTTCCATGAGACGTGATTTTTGTCATACTGCTGCGATCTGAGGGTCGGCATGAAATTATTTGTTTTTAAGGTTGGCTTGGTGTTGCTGCTGGCGGCTGCGGTTACGTCCGGCCTGATTCCGGCGCAAGAAAAACAGGAGCAGGTTGCGTCGATGGTGATCGTCAATGGGCAAGTGTCTGATGGGAGTGACGGGCCGCTGAAAAAAGTCAGCGTGCGGATTGCGGGCGATCGGGTCACCAAGATCGGGGTGTTCAAGCCGGTGCGCGGGGAACAAGTTATTGACGCGCAAGGGCTGGTTCTGGCGCCGGGATTCATTGACATTCATAACCATTCGGCGGAAGGGCTGGACAAAGATCCGCTGGCCGAGACGCAAATTTCGCAGGGCATTACCACGGTGGTACTCGGTCCTGACGGCTTTTCGCCGTGGCCAATTGGCGCATGGCTGGACACGCGGCGCAAAGCGCCGGCTGCGCTGAACGTCGCCACACTTTTTGGACATGCGACGGTGCGGTCCCAGGTACTGGGAAAAGATTTTCGGCGCGAAGCGAATCCCGAGGAAATTCAGAAAATGGTGGCGCTCGCGGAAGACGCCATGAATGAAGGTGCGCTGGGCGTGTCCACCGGCCTTGAATACGATGTGGCCAGCTATAGCTCGACTGCCGAGGTTGTGGCAGTGGCGGAAGTGGCGGCGAAGCATGGCGGCTTTTACGAGACGCACGTGCGCGATGAAGGCAACAAGAGCTTTTCCGCGCTGGAAGAAGAAATTGCTATCGGACAGCGCGCACACCTGCCCATCGAGCATTCGCACATCAAGGTGAGCACCGTGGCGGTGTGGGGAAAAGCTTCCGAGTTCATTAACGTGATCGAGGCGGCGCGCAAACGGGGCCTGGATTTCCTGGCGGACTGTTATCCGTATGACGCCTGGCATTCCAACATCAAGGTGCTGATGCCGGACAAGCAATATACAAATCCGCAAAGTGTTGAAAAAGCGCTGACCGATAATGGAGGACCGGACACGGTAACCATTACGGAATTCGCGTCGCATCCAGAATACGTGGGCCACAACCTCGCGGAGCTGGCGAATGCGCGCAAAATTTCGCCGACCGAAATGTACATTCAGATTATTCGTGAAGGCGACGCCGCCAACACTGAAGCGAACATCATCGGCAAATCGATGATCGAACGGGATATTCAGGCTTTTTATCAGCAGCCCTGGGTGATGGTCGCGAGCGATGGCGGGATTGGCTCGCAACATCCGCGCGGCGCGGGAACGTTTCCGCGAGTATTGGGTGTGTATGTGCGCGAAAAACATTGGATTACTTTGCCGGAGGCTATTCACAAAATGACGGGGCTGCCTGCGCAACGCCTGGGCTGGAAAGAGCGCGGCACGCTGCACGAAGGCGCGTTTGCGGACTTGGTGCTTTTTAATCCCGACACGGTGATCGATCACGCCACTTTCGCCAAACCGTTTGAGCTTTCGGCCGGAATTGAGAAAGTTTTTGTGAATGGCACGCTGGTTTGGGACGACGGCAAAGCCACTGGAGCTAAACCGGGCCGCGTGCTGCTCTCCGAAGCGGCGATGAAGGGCGATGACCCCAAGTTGAAGTCGGCACCTGGCGGCATTTCACAATAACCTCCCGCCTCAAAATGGTGCAATTCCTCACTACACAGAGACGGCGAAATCGCGTATTATCTTGGACCTGTCCTTAGGGACAGGTAGCACCATTGCGGCGTGTCCGAGACGAGAGCCATGAGTACTGCAACCACTGGTGAAAGCGCACTAGCCGATGGCTTGAGCGCCAAATTACGGAAGACAGCGATTGACGCTGGATTCGCGGTGGTTCTGCTGGTGCCTAAGCTGCTGAGTCTTCGCCGAGACGAGCGGTCATGGATTATTTTTCGCCTGGTGCTGGGCATATTTGGCGCCGCGCTGGTGGTGTTACCTATTGGGTTTTTTGGCAGCTATTTTTTGGCGCTTGCCGGGCTAGCCGCGTTTATTGTGGCCATTCTGCTGCCGCCTCCCAAAGCCACGTCGGGTACCGATGACATTGCCCGGGAGCTGGGTGCTTTAGTGGTGGTTGACGGCGGCACATTCCGGTCTGGAACTTTTGCCGTTCCAGTGCAGCTTTTTGTCGGCTCACAAAAATTGTGGGCCTTGGAAGCGGATTTTCATCCGCTGTTGGTGATCCCCGTGGCTGAATTGATTTCGGCGCGCGCCGAGGAACTGAATGGTAGATGGAGCTTGCGGCTTCGCTGGGCGGACCGCGGCGCGATCTTTTCCTATTCGGGCGTTTTTGGCGAACATCTTGCGCGTGCGGCGGAGAGCACAGTGCAAAGCGTGATGCGTCCTGCGACGCCCGTGTTGCCGCGGCGGAGGGCGGCCAGCGCCTGACACTTTTTCGCGGAAAATATCCACAGAACGCGCGAATTATGTCAAAATATCGTTATGGCCAGAGGATGGGAAAGCAAGGGCGTAGAATCACAGGTTGAGTTGCTGGAAGCCAAGCAAGAGAAAACCACTTCGGCGGCTAAAACCGCCGAGCAGTTGAGACGGGATCAGGAGCGTAAGGATCTGCAGCTCTCCCGGATCAGGATTGTTAACGACCTCGAATCGGCTACCCACCCGCAACACCGCAAATCCCTCGAAGCCGCCCTCGCCCACCTGGATAAAAAGATCAGCGAAATCGTTTAACCCGCGGGAAACTTTACAACTCATTCGACCGAATCGCCATGTTGGATCCCGAGAGTGATCCGCTCTTGGCGTTCCCGTGCGGGCGAGTGCGGGGTTAATTTGATGCGGATAGGGCGCGGGTTAATTTGTAGGTGAAGTTGACGCCGTCGTAGAAGTCCTGAGCAGCGATGCGTTCATCTTTTCCGTGGGCGCGGTTGTCGCCGAGCTCAAAGAACATGCACGCGATTCCGAAGGTGGGGATTCCGGCGGTGCGGGTGAATTTGCCGTCGCTGGCGCCGGCGGACATGGTGGGGACGAGGCGGACGCCGGGGTAGGTTTCATTTAGGGTTTGTTCCATGGCCTTGACCACTTCGGGAAGGAGCGCGGAAGGCGGCACGGTGGCGGTGGGAACAGGCTTGCCGTCGACGCCGAGTTGCTGGACCAAGGTGACACTTACTTTGGAATCGGCGGCCACGCGCTCAAGAGTGTTGCGCACGTCCTGGGGATCTTCACCAGGGAAAATTCTGCAATTCACATTGGCGCGCGCGGTTTGGGGCAAGGCGTTGGGAGCGTGTCCACCGGACAGCATGGTGGCCACGCAAGTGGTGCGCAGCAGGGTGTTGAAATAAGGCTCTCGCGATAGACGGGCGGCGGCGGCCTGGTCGGGCGGATCTTTAGCCACGGCTTTTAGATCCGCAGCGGACTCGCCGGGAGAAATTTCGGCAGTGCGCGCGAAATAATTTTCGGTGATTTCGTTGACCTTGACCGGAAAATCGTAATCGCGCAAGCGCGTCAATGCGCCAGCGAGATGGTAAATGGCGTTATCGCGGACCGGTTCGGAGCTGTGACCGCCGGGATTTACAGATTCGAATTGGAAATCAGCGTAGACTTTCTCGCTACCCTGCATGGCGGCCAGTAAACGTTTGCCATTTTGCTTTTCGAATTCTCCGCCATCGAGGTTGATGCAATATTCGGCGACGACCCAGTCGCGATGTTCCTTGAGGAGCCATTCCACGCCATTGAAATGGCCGCCTTCCTCGTCGGCCGTGAGGGCCAGAATTAAATCGCGATCGGGGACGTAGGCTTCCTTTTTGAGGCGAATGAAAGTGGAGACCAGCAGGGCGTCGCCGGCTTTCATATCGTTGGTGCCGCGTCCATAGAAAAATCCATCTTTTTCGACGAACTGGAACGGGTCGGTGGTCCAGTCTTCGCGACGGGCTTCCACAACATCGAGGTGGCCAATAAATAAAATGGGCTTACGCTTGCCGGTGCCGCGAAAGCGCACGACAACATTTTTCTTTTTTTCGTTGGGGCCGGCAACGATGACGTCTTGGTCGGTGAATCCTGCGTCGAGTAACCGTTTGGCCATGGCCTCCGCGGCGGTGGTCACGTTACCGACGGAATCGGTAGTATTGATCTCCACCAGTTGCTGGAAAATGTCGTGGGCGAGTTGATTGACGGCTGGTGGCGTGGGGGCGCCAGCCTGGGACTGGGCTAAAGCGGATAGGTCGATTGCTGCCACAGCGATTATCGCCAGGCACACCAGCACAGCGAACTTGCAAATGCTTTTCGTCAAATTTGTCATGGAAATGATTTTCTAGTCTTTTGCGGTGGTGCGCCAGCTAAGTTTGCGGTTGGTATTATAGTTCCAAAAAGTGACCACGAAAATCGCAGACAAATTGGCGATGTAACGGTTCATATGGAATACGTTGAAGCCGATATTCAAGATAATGAGATTTAAAATGATGCCCACCGAGCATAGCAGATTGAATTTGAGGAAACGGCGGGCACGCTGACGAAGGCTGTTCTGGTGGATCGAGAATTTGCCGAAGGTCCATAAATCGTTCCAGATGAAATTATTCGCGAGGGCCAGTTCAGCGGCAATTATTTTGCTTCTGGTCAGGCCCCAGTTGAGGGTGCGTGGATCGCTTAAAAGAAAGAGCATGGTGGTGTCGATCAAGGTTCCGCTGGCGCCCACGATGCAAAAGCGCACGAAGGGAGAAGTCTTCAGCAGATGAATGCGAATACGGCTGAGGTGCTGGAGGTATTGGGCCAAAACCGCGGGCGAATGCTTGCTGCCGCGCTCGGGGGTTTCACGGAAGACATAAGGCACCTCCGAGATTTTTTGTATTTCCCCGCGGGCCAGCACTTCCACGAGGATTTTGTATCCCAGCGGATGCAGCTCGCGGCCCTCCAATGAAGAACGCCGCACCATGAAATAACCGCTCAGGGGGTCGCTGACTTTTCCAGTGACCTCGGGGAGCACGACCAGGCCCAGCAATTGGGCACAACGCGAAACGATGCGGCGCGGAATGGTCCAATCGCTGACGCCACCGCCTTCAATGTTTCTGCTGGCGACGGCGAGGTCCGCGCCACGTTTCATGGCACGCCACAATGCGGGGATGGTTTCCGGGGGATGTTGCAGGTCCGCGTCCATCACGGCAAAAACCTCGCCCCGAGCGATCTGCCATCCACACAAAACCGCGGTAGACAAATCGCGCTGGCCCTGGCGGCGAATGGCGCGCACCTGCGGAAACTTGTAAGACAACTGCAGGGCTTTTTGCCAGGTGCGATCGGGACTGTCGTCGTCGACGATAATAATTTCGTACCTGAGTGCGGAGATGCCATCCAGCACGGCGATGAGTTGCTCGACGATCGCGTCGACGTGCGCGCTTTCGTTATAGGTGGGAAGAACGAGCGACAGATCCAAAAGATCGGGGGATTCCTGCGGAGCAATGGTTAGAGGGCCGGCGGCCGCTACTTCCAAGGTGTGCATGTGCAGTTTTGGTCCTCCCCGGCTTGGCGTCGAAATAACTGGAGCTGATTAATTGTACTGAGTGTGGGAGGAACCACGAAGACATAAGAGATGATGGGATTCCCAAAGAGTGGGGTGGCGAGTTATGATGCCGGGCTTTGTGGTTTCGGGCGCGAAATTGCGCGGCGGCACTGAATAGCCGCTAGATAAAGCGCGAATCGAGTTTCACACGTCAAATCAGCAATGGAGGAATACCAAGGATGATTGCCAAGCAATCGGGGGTGTGTGCGTTTGCGATTTGGCTGGGGATTGCGGGTCTGGTCATTGGGGTGTGCGCGCCGGGAGTTGGCGCAGAAGCTTCGCGGAGGGGTGTTCCGACGGGCTATGGGCAACTGGCGGATGGGGACACGAAGCAGGATCAAGGGCAAGACAAAGATAAGAAAGATGAGAAGAAAGACGAAAAGAAGGATGACAAGAAAGACGAGAAGAAGGGATTGCCACTGAAGCCGGACCGGAAAATCACGTTTACGACCGACGAGGGAACGTGGTTATCGCTGGATGTTTCGCGGGATGGAAAAACTATTGTGTTTGAGTTGATGGGCGACCTCTACACTTTGCCGATTGAGGGCGGGCAGGCCAAGTTGATTTCCGGCGGGATGGCATTCGACAGCCAGCCGAGATTTTCTCCGGATGGGCAGTGGATTACATTTATTTCCGACCGCGAAGGCAGCGAAAACATCTGGATCATTCATCCGGATGGCAGTGGGGTGAAGCAGGTTTCCAAAAACACGGCCGACGATTTCACGTCGCCGGCATGGACGCCTGACGGGAAATACATTGTGGCGTCGAAGATGCCGTTCGGTATCGGAGCGAACGAGCTGTGGATGTTTCACATGGAGGGCGGGACAGGGGTGCAAATCACCAAGTCCAAGCCGACGCCCACGACACCGCGCAAAGAACGGCATAACGCGATGGGCGTGGCAGCTTCGCCGGACGGAAAATATTTGTATTACGCGGTGCGGCAGGGGCCGTTCAGTTATAACGCGCAGCTACCGCTATGGAAGATCGTGCGGCGAGACCGGAAGACCGGCGATGAAGACGAGATCATCTCGCAACCGGAAAGCGCGTTTCGGCCGACATTGTCGCCGGACGGAAAGCAGCTGGTGTACGTGACGCGTTACGAAACGGAAACGGGTTTGCGGCTGCGC
>Ga0209625_1000202_pt1 | contig 14910 bp, 16 predicted proteins | sample JacPin_JW_Ref_M2_FD_187960 | JGI IMG/M metagenome (GOLD analysis project Ga0209625, IMG submission 187960) | Forest soil microbial communities from Algoma, Ontario, Canada - Jack Pine, Ontario site 1_JW_Ref_M2 (SPAdes) (version 2) | ecosystem: Environmental > Terrestrial > Soil > Boreal...
GTTGGCTCCAGAGCAAACCAACTGTCTCAACGAACTTATTATGTGCAGCCGTCCGCAGCGTGTCAATTTTATTTCGGCCTCGCAAGCGCGCCTCCGTCTTCGGCGTGAACCGTTTATCGCTCGCGGCTCGTGGCGGTAAATCTTGACATTCGCCGTTGCCAAGGATATATGACCGCGCAGACTGCGTGCCCGTGTGCGTGCAACGCGTGCCGGAGGAGCTCCTCATGAATTGGACCCAGGTCTACGATCCGCTCGGCCATTGGTGGCTCTCGACGCTCGTTGCGGCGCTGCCGATTATCGTGCTCTTCACTTTGCTCGCTGGCCTGAAAGTGAAGCCCCACTGGTGTGCGATCGCGGGTGCCGCCACGGCCGTGATCGTCGGGATTCTCGTCTTTCACATGCCGGCCGCCCTCGCCGTCTCGGCTTTTGCTTATGGCGTGGCGTTTGGCGTTTTGAAAATTGCGTGGATCGTCCTCGCCGCCGTGTTCCTCTACGACATTTCCGTCGAGACCGGCCAGTTTGAAATCATGAAGGAATCGATCGCGGGGATCACGCCCGATCGCCGGCTGCAAGTTCTCCTCGTTGCGTTTTGCTTCGGCGCGTTTATCGAAGGTTGCGCCGGATTCGGCGCGCCTGTCGCGATTGCGGGCGCGTTCATGATCGGCCTTGGATTCCGTCCGTTCCATGCCGCCGCACTGAATCTGATCGCCAACACGGCGCCCGTCGCGTGGGGCGCGATCGGAACTCCCGTCCACGCGCTCGCCGCAGTTTCCGGGCTCCCGGAATCCGACATCAGCGCGATGGTGGGCCGCATTCTTCCTTTCACTGCGATCATCGTTCCCTTCTGGCTCGTGCGCACGATGGTCGGCTGGGCAGACACTTTCGAAGTATTCCCCGCCATCCTCGTTGTCGGCATCTCGTTCTCTATCACGCAATTTCTCTGGTCGAATCACGTTGACAGCAACCTCGTCGACATCGCCAGCGCGGTTGTATCGATTCTCGCGACGATCGCGTTTCTCCTCATTTGGAAACCGAAAAAAATCTGGCGCTTCGATTATGACAAGCACGAAGGCGCGCCGGTTCCCACCGCTCCCACCGGCAGCGTCGCCGACGACATGGGCGGCAAGTGGCCGGCGAAGGAATACGACGGCTACGTCGCGCCAAAAAAATATCCCGCCGGCGTCGTGCTGAAAGCCTGGATGCCGTTCGCAATTCTCTCGATTTTCGTTCTTCTCTGGGGATTGCCAAAAATCAAGCTCGCGATCAACCAGGCGACTACGCCCGCCTTCAAAGTGGTGCTGGCCGATGGCACGGTTCGCAAAGGCGCGCCCGGCTGGGATTGGCCCTACCTGCACAACCTGATTTCGCGCAACGTTCCGGTTGTCGCGAAGCCCACGCCCGAAGCCGCCCGCTACGATTTCAACTGGCTTTCCGCCACCGGCACCGGTTGCTTCCTTGCAGCGCTTCTCTCCGGACTGCTTCTCGGCATGAGCCCCGTCGCGCTGATTAAAACATTCTGGCGCACTCTCATCCGCATGCGCCTCGCGATGGTCGCCATCTCGTTCATGCTGGGCCTTGGCTTCGTCACACGCTACTCCGGACTCGACGCGGTGCTCGGTCTCGCCTTCACTCGCACGGGCTGGTTCTACCCATTCTTCGGCACGTTCCTCGGCTGGCTGGGCGTCGCGCTCACCGGCAGCGATACCTCCTCCAACACGCTCTTCGGCAGCCTGCAGCGCATCACTTCGCAGCAGCTCGGCATCGATCCCATTTTGATGACGGCGGCGAACAGCGCCGGCGGCGTGATGGGCAAAATGGTGGACGCGCAATCCATCACCATCGCCACCGCCGCCACCGAGCAGGTCGGCAACGAAGGCATCATTTTCCGCTACGTTTTCTGGCACTCGATCGCGCTCGGCTCGATCGTCGGCATCATCGTGATGCTCTACGCCTACGTGTTTCCGCACCTCGTGCCGCACGGCTTGACGTTCGTGAAGTGAAAATCCGCGAAGTGGCGTTTTCGCGAAAACACCGTTTTTGTTGCGGTTAGAAAATTGATAACGGATTTGTTTACAACAACTTGACCTGATTTCTAATCTGGCCAATGTTGCTATTAGAAGTTCACGTGGTGGGCGTCTTTTACGTCCCAACACAGCGCTCCCGCGTCCAAACACCCGAGCGAAATCGAGCAACGCCCTACAGCCGCTTCCGGCGTTCATTCCCTATACCTCAACGATGACGGTAGCAAACTACTAAACTACATGCAATAGTTTATTCTGAAAGAAAAGAAGTACGGGAGCGCGAGATGAGGCCGACGGATGACTTAGAGAAAGAGGGCGGGCGCACATCGGCGACCGACAGGCGCATCGCGTACGCTCTGCTGCGAATCGTGTTCGGGGTGAATATTTTCTTCCACGGCGTCAGCCGGCTGGCGGGCGACCACGCTGCGTTTCTCGCATATCTCTCGCAACAAATGGCGAAAGCGCCGCTGCCAAAATGGACCTTGCCGCCGTTCGCGGCTGCGCTGCCCTGGACGGAAGCCGCCGTCGGCCTTCTGCTGCTTCTCGGTCTGTTTACGCGATTCGCGTTGGTGGCGGGCTCGCTGGTGATGATCGCCCTGATGGCTGGCATTACCCTCGCGCAGAATTGGGACGTGGCAGGCATTCAGCTGATCTACTGCGCGATTTATTACGTGCTCCTGACGCATCGCAGCCGGAATTTCTATTCGCTCGATACGGTGATTGCAAAGCGCTCCTGACGCGAAACAAAAAGCGCAGGCCTTCTCTTGACTTGGTCTATATCATTGGTATATATTACCATACAGGAGTCGACCAATGCCTAAACTCGCTAAGCTTTTCCGCAATGGCCGTAGCCAGGCCGTCAGGCTCCCCCGTGAATTCCGGTTTGAAGGTAACGAAGTCCGTATCCGCAAAGTCGCTGGAGGAGTTTTGCTCGAACCGCTCATTACCGACACGAATGACTGGTTCAGCAAGCTCGACGCCCTGAATTCCGAGCCGTTCATGAAAGAGGGACGCAAGCAACCTCGGCCTCAGCGCCGTCGTAAAATCTTTTCGTGACGTACCTCCTCGACACGAACGCCTGCATTGCTGTTATCAACGGGAATCCCCAGATAGTTCGCACCCGCCTTGATCGTGCGCTCAATTCTGGCGCTGACGTGTATGTCTCAAGCATCGTCTTATTCGAGCTTTGGTATGGTGTGGCCAAGAGCGCCCGCCGGGAAGCAAATGCGAAACGCGTCGAACTTTTTTTCTCCGGTCCGATCGTTCCTCTTCCGTTCGACGGTGCAGATGCCGAATCGGCTGGGCTGATCCGTGCGGGGCTCGAATCGGCCGGGACCCCGATCGGCGCCTATGACGTGCTTATCGCCGGTCAAGCGCTCCGTCGCAACTTCACGCTCGTCACCGCGAACGCGCGCGAGTTCCGGCGGATCAAGTCCCTAGCCTGCCAGGATTGGGCGCGCGCTTAGTCGTTGACGAAGAGACATTGCGAGGAACGTCTCTAAGGGTTTCCCCGTAGCAGTTATGAGGTTTTTACCTTATTAACCCGGCCTTGATGTCTTTGTAGGGTATCCCACATGGGTGAGCCAGACATTGAGCTCCCCATCCCAGGCCCGTTTCGCACACGGAAACTGATTGTCGGCGACAACCAGGCGGCCCGCCTCCAAACCACTCGCCAATCTGTGAAGGAATCTGAGGAGCCCATTATGATGATGGGATCAAAGCGCATTCTAGTGGCTGACGACAGCGACACCTCTCGCACCGTGCTGACAAGGTATCTCGCCTCTCAACGAGACCTCGAAGTCTGCGGCGAAGCCGTCGATGGCGAAGAAGCTATCGAAAAGGCCTGGGAACTCAAACCCGACCTGGTTCTCCTCGATGTGGCGATGCCCCGGACGAATGGCATCGTTGCCGCATCCGTCCTGAAGGACTTGCTGCCGGGCATTCGCATAATCCTATTCACCATGTATACCGAAGCGATCGCCAGGGCATTCCCGCGCGGAGGGATTGCCGCCGACGCAGTGATTAGTAAAGGCGACGGCATGCAGAAACTGGCAGACTGCGTGCAAAGCTTGCTGGCGTAGGTCTTATTGTTTTGTTTTTCCCGCTTTGTAGGTCTCGAATAAACGCTTTGTAGGTCACGGCTTTCAGCCGTGACATGAACCGCCTCAAAAAATCCCCTTACCGCTCGGCGGCTTTCTCGCCGATTGTTCCGTCCCCATATATCGTCTTCCCCACCTCCAATTGCGCAAGCCTTCCCGATTCGGATTTTCGGCAATATAGTTGACGATCCGATAGAACTCCTTTTCGCTTCGCACGAAGTGGTCGTAATATTCGCGCTGCCAGAATTCACCCGAACGCCTCAACAGCCGGTTGGCTCGGCTTGCGGAGAATGACTTCCACGCGCGCAATATCGGAGAGTCCAATTCAAAAGAGCCGGCGGTATGCCGGCGCTACGAGAGACTAGCAACGAACTGTTACTTGCCTTTCGCGGCGCCGGCCACCCGGCGATGTATTGTAAGTGGTCTTCTATTTCCTCGGAGATTGTGCCTTCGCTGATGCCGGCGAGTTCACTGCTCTTCTCGCTCGCATCGAAGGGCGTCATCGTGGGATCGATCCAGATGGAAATCAGTGGAGCGTTTCCCTTATCGTGCAGTGGTACCCACACACAATAGAGCCCCTTCCGATCATTGAATTTTGCGGAATTGTTAGTGAAGTTGGTCATGTTATCCTCCCCGCGAGAACACCCGTGACGTTCGAGTGCGGGTGCGTCTCGCACAATTGAATTTAATTCGCACCGGGTGGGGATCGTTCGAACTACTGAAGAGGTTCCCGCTCGGGTTCATTCATTCCGCGAGAGCGAGCGGGAGAGAGGCGGGAATCGCGAGTCTTACGCTGGCAGGTCGCGGCGCTCCGGGATACGTCTACTGCCCGGAGTGTCCAGTTCTGAAATCGGTTTTTCCATATATAATCGCTTATCTCCCGGGCCGTACTCTACCGGCCTAGGGTTTAGATACCATACCCCCACTGGGTAGTCAATGAAAATGTCGCACACATCAAAAGAAAAATTGGATTTGGTAAATCGCACGAAGAAGATTGTCGGGCAGCTGGAAGGCGTCCTGCGGGGTTTGAACGAAGACGAACGATGCGCGGACGTTCTCCAGCGCCTGGCAGCAGCCAGAGGATCGATCGACAGCCTTATGGGCGAGCTGCTGGAAGACCATATCCGGAATCACATGCCGAAGAATTCAAAGTCTGCCGAAGAAGCTGCCGAGGAAGTGATCGATGTCGTGCGGAGTTACCTTAAGTGATGGAAGCGGCGATTCGGGCGGCCCAGCTCTGCCGTTAGAAAATAGCAGCCGGGGGATCAAAGACACAGCATATCTTGAATCTGGAACAGCCGAGAAGAACAGCACCAGCAGTATCACTGCGTTGAGCCCGACCAAACGCTAGCCCACCTGCTCCCATGTTGTGCCGACGTGCCGAATGTCCTCGATTGAAGGCCGGCGAAGCTCTCGGTTTGTGGTCACATCCACGCTCCAAAGAACTTCGTACACGTCGACTCCTTTATGTGTGGCGACATTGGTTACCGATACCTGGGGTGCAAAATTTTGCCATTCACCGCCTTGTCCTCCGATCAAAGATGATAGTTGGACTGGCGTAACCAGCCCTAAATCCTGAGAGCTGTAGTGGGTAATTTTACCTAGCGGAAGATTCGGAGACGCCAACTGGCTCAGAGAACCTAATTGCGTCCAGGAGGGCTCGAGCGCGGATGACTTCGTGATTGTCTTGGAGGCTTCGGCCTCAATCGTGATTCGCGAGGTCCACTGAATTTCGCCGGCCGGTTTTTTTTACGAAATTCGGCGCACTAACCAACCATGTCCCGTTTTGCCGTGCCGTCGCCCCTGCTGCCGGGGTGGCTAAATTCGTCGCAAATTTCTCGCTTAACTTCTCTCGAATTTGGTCTTTATAAAATAGGGTGGATTCGTCCTTCGGAATGAAGAACAGTTTTTCGGCCTTTGGCCTGAGTAAAGCCAGAAACGTCTCATCAACTTGAGAGACTAGCGTATTTATTAAACCCTTGAGTTCCTCCAGTGTTGTCAATATGCCCGTGTTCGTGGATCCTGACATTCGGGCTCGGATCGTTTCACCGAGTAGGCCGTCGCTAGTTATCATTACGATTCGGCAAACATTTGGAGTCGTAGGCGAGTCAGCCACAAGCTGCAAAAAACATTCGGCGACTAGCCGATCGCGAAAACCTTTCTCGGTTTCGCCATCTTGGAAAGGTGGCTTTCGAAATACCGCATCGAACGCGACACGGTCCCATTCGACCTTGCCATAGTCGAGCGCGAGACTTACCAACCCGAGTTCTTCTTGTCTCTGCGTAATTGCTCTGTTAACGCTGTCTACGAGAATCTCTTCACTTATGGCGAGTTTATGCCCGAGAAGCCTCTCGACTTTCGCAATGCTTGGCATCAGTGCTAAAGCACGCTTCTGCATCTGGTATTGGCGTTCGTGACGCACTATCTCCGGAAGATACCACTGGATTGCGAGGTCGGGGAATACGCTCTCCTTGATCAGGTTAGCTGCCTCTTGCTGGACAAGATCGCTCGCCGAGCCAGTGAATAGGACATTCGTGTCAAAGACGACTCGCAATTGGGGTGTTGTCGACCTTTTCTGTCTGCCTTTGTGAGTCATAAGAAGTCGCTCTGTTCACCAAATAGCGTGTCTGTCGTTAGTGGCCCGATACGTCTCGTCCTATCGGGCCAGTGTCTTCCGTGAACAACTGTAGAACCTACGACGAGAGCAGAGCCTTCCAGCGTTTCCAACTTTCATCGCGGGCTTTCTTGTTGGCTTCGGTGGCGTCGGGGGCTTCGCCAGCGCGCATGAAGCCGTGGCCTGCGCCTTCGTAGGTGACCGGCTCGTAGGTTTTCCCTGCGGCTTTCATTGCGGCGACTGTGTCGGGGATCGTCGCGTCGATGCGCGCGTCGTTACCGGCATAAAATCCGTAGACGGGCGCGGTGATGCGGGCCATCGCGTCCTTCGGCGGAGGCTGGCCATAAAAGACAAACGCCGCGGATAGATCGCTGCGATTCGTCGCGAAGCGGAACGTCTGCGCGCCGCCCCAGCAGAATCCTGCGACGTACAATTTTCCGTTCGACGCGGGCAGCTTCAGGGCGTAGTCGGCGGCGGCGTTGAGGTCCTCGGTGATCTGGCCGGGATCGAGCTTGCCGATGGCTTCGGTGGCCGAGTCGCCGGGTAAATCCTTCGTGCGGCCGCCGCCGGGCGCCATGCCGCTCAGCAGGTCCGGCGCGACGGCGATGTAGCCCGCTGCGGCCACTTCGTCGGCGAGCTCCTGCGCCCAGTCGCTCAGGCCGAAAATTTCGTGGATGACGAGCACCACGGGGCGCTTCTCTTTCGATTCCGGGTAGACGACGAGCGTCTCGACGCTGCGGCCGCCGTGCTTCACCGTGACCCATTCGCGATGGCGAGGCGATTTTTCGAGCCGTTCGCGCGCCCAGGGCTGCGACCACGCCTGCGCGCCGGCGCTTTGCGCGCCCAGCAAAATTCCGCCTGCGACTGAGAATGTTACGATCAGAAATGCAGCGAAGCGTTTCATCGCGCACCTCGTAATAGCGATGATACCCGAGCGATGATAGTTGCGCCCGCAATTCCTGAATTGAACTTGAACTGACCTTGAGACCAGCTTGACACCGGCCAGTGAGCAGACCTATCGTTTCGCACAAGACAGAGTTGAAATCGGAGATCCCCGCCGAACGGAGGGATTTCCGATTCGGAGGTGCCCGATGCCGCTAGACCTTACGACACTGACGTTAGTAGAAAGGCCGGTAACCAGGGAAGAGGGCCAGCGTATTTTGGAACGCGACGAGTACCGTTGCCAGTACTGCGGATTGGACGGAATGGCCAGCTTCGAGAACGCGCTGGCCATGTCGGTTGATTTCGTCGTGCCGCGGGCTCGCAAAGGCAAGAAGGATGAGCGCAACCTGGTGGCCTGCTGCCGTTCGTGCAACCTGATTAAGGGTAAGCGCGTTTATCGCAGCTTTGAAGATGCTAAAGCCTACGTGCTCGCGCGGCGTGGGGAGCTGAGCAAAGCGTGGGAAACCAGAAAGGCCGCGCCGCCCAAACCTGCAAGGGCTGAAAAGCCGGTTCAGCGGGAAGCAGCCAAGGCTGCGTCTGCTTCCGTAGTGGGCAGCTCACCGTTATCGATTCGCAACGGATGAGCGAGCTGCGGTCACCGTTCCACTGTGGGGCTTCTGGAACGCGGAGAAAGCGGGCGTATAATGCCGCTGCCCCAGGAGGGCTCCAATTATGCGTATGCTACTGAAGGTGTCGATCCCGGTGGAAGCCGGGAATGCAGCGGCTCGAAGCGGAACTTTGGGAGAGACGATCAAACGCATCGTAGATGATTTGAAAGCGGAGGCCGCGTATTTCGCGGAGGAGAACGGCGAGCGGACCGGTTACATTTTCTTCGACATGAAGGATTCATCGCAGTTGCCCGCGATCGCCGAGCCGTGGTTTCTTGCGTTCAATGCGCGGCTGACGGTGCGTCCCGCGATGAACACGCAGGACCTGGCCGATGCCGGGCCGGGAATCGAAAAGGCGGTAAAAGGATTCGGCAAAGCCGCAAAGGCCTGACACGGCAACGCACGAACGGCGGCAGTGCGAAGAGCGAAGGCCTCACTCCGTCCCGCTTGAGACTAATCTACGGTGGCGCGATTAGAAATTCTCTTAAGCCAAGCAATCTGAATAAGTTGCGATTTTCTAATCGGCGGTAAAACGGCCCGTAAGCTTCGGTTGGCGGCCGGTTCGCGCTAACAGGAGCTGAGCGAGTGGGCGTATCATTAGCCTTCGCAAGGCGAGTTGACCAGCCCTCAAATTTCAATTTCGAAGGAGAGTTTCAATGGCATCGAGAAATGATAAGAGCGACAAGCGCGGTCCGAGCTACAGCCAAATTGCAGAAGGGACGCGGCGGGCGCAGCCGATCCTGCATCAGAACGCGCGCGAGATTCAGCCGTACGGCAAGATTGCCAAACTGCCGATCGCACTCGACGAAAAAGTCTGCGCAAGCAGCGCCGAAAACCTCAACCAACTGCTCGCGGATACGATGACGCTCCGCGATATGTACAAGAAGCACCACTGGCAGGTGGCGGGTCATACGTTCTATCAACTACATCTGCTTTTCGACAAGCATCACGGCGAGCAGGACGAGTTGGTGGACGAAATTGCGGAGCGGATTCAGCTATTGGGCGGAATCAGCATAGCGATGGCCGCAGACGTGGCGGAGACAACGATCATCCCTCGGCCGCCGCGCGGACGCGAGGAAGTGCCGGTGCAACTTTCGCGGCTGCTCGAAGCACACGAGATCATTTTGAAGGAAGCCCGCACGATGGCGAAGCAGGCGAGCGACGCGGGCGACGACGGCACCAATGACCTCATTGTGAGCAACGTGATTCGCACGAACGAGCTGCAGGTGTGGTTCATCTCCGAACACCTGGTGGATGTGCCGGTGGTTCGCGCTGACGAAGCGAAGGCTGCGACGGCGAGATAGGCGAATGATGCCAGCGGAAACCCCCAGCCTCCCGCTCCATCAACTGAAGCTCAAGAGCTACCCGTGCGAAGACGCGATGGTGGTCGAGTGCGCGGGGCGGCTTACGCTCGAGCACGCGCCGCGTCTGAAAAGCGAAGTGAAAGGAATGATCCCGGGGCAGAAGCGGATCATTCTCGATCTTGGCGAAGTCGCGTTCATGGATAGTTCCGGGCTCGGAACGCTTGTCGGTTTGTATATTTCCGCCCGGAATTCCGGCTGCAGGCTTGAACTCGTGAACATGAGTAAGGCGGTTCGCGATCTGCTTGGGATGTCGCAACTGCTCTCGGTGTTTGAGGCTTGCGGTCGCTATGGCATGAGGATGTAGGCCATAAGGAGTAACAACCGCCGAGTGGCTGCGATGAAAGTGGCGTGAAGTGAGAAGCGCGGCGGAACGTCGACGCGCGGTCTTTTTCAACCTGATATTTGGAGCTTTCCGTGTGCAGAAATATCAAACCTCTATTCAATTTCGATCCGCCCGTAACGCCCGAAGAGGTCCGAGCTGCCTCACTGCAATTTGTGCGGAAGATAACGGGTTTCCATAAACCGTCGAAAGCAAACGAAGCCGCGTTTGACGGCGCAGTGGATGAAATCGCGAAAGTTTGCGCGCGTCTTCTGCGTTCGCTTGAAACGACTGCAACGCCGAAAAGTCGGGAGGAAGAAGCCGCGAAAGCCAGGACTCGAGCGGCTGAAAGATTTGGCACATAACGCGGAAGGATGCGAACCTAACTTTGCGCGAGTCGCCTTCTTGCAAAGGGACTAAATCTCATCCGCGGAAACGGATTGAGCAGTGGGCGCGCCGCACGACGCGTGCCAGGCTGTATTAGAAGCTGATTTTCAGGATTTGACCGTTATTGCCCACGAACCATCCGGCATGGGGATCCGCAAAAGCGACGGCCCAGAAGCCGCTCACTTCGGGCAGCACGATCCAAGTGCGGCCTTCATCGGGAGTCCATGCCGCTTCTCCTGAGGCGAAGTCCGGCGCTGTCTCGGTGGTGATCACAACGGCATGATCGTGTTCCTGGCCAACTTCCTCGTCCAAGCCGTGGCGAATGCCGCGGACATATGCAAGGCAGAAAATCGCTCCCTGCACGGGCGGCTTGTTCGTAAGCGTCCACGTTTGGCCGCCATCGTTCGAGGTTGCCGTGTCGGCCGCGCTGTTTGAGGCCAAGTCACCGCCACCGACGATTCCATTGCGGGGGTCGCGGAAGGCCACCGAGATTGCCCCCGCGCTGGGTGAGCTCACGAGCGGTGTGTCGTACGCGTTCCAGCTGTCGCCTCCATCTCGGGTGGCTAAGATTCTTGCAGTCGTCGCACCGCCAGTGGCAACCCAGGCATTTGTTCTGTCCTGTGTTGCGATGCACGTTCCACTTGCTGCAAACGAGGCTTCACCCGTCAATGCGGGCGGCATATTGGCGGCGATGGACTGCCAGGTGACTCCATCAGTCGTGCGGATATCGGGAAATACTCCGTTCACCGAATCGCTGTGCGTGATGCCCCGGTTCGGAGTCCAGAACGCAAAACAATCATAAAATGCATTTACAGTCTGATTCGTGAACTCTATATTCCAGGTCGCGCCACCATCGACGGTCTTGTAGATGCGAAAATCTGTGGTGTTTACTCCCACGGACATTAGATAGGCGATCTTATCGCTGACGCCGAACACATCACGGAATTGCAGGGTTTCGGCTCCTGGGACCACAGCGGCTTTCCAGGTCTCTCCGCCGTCGGTCGTGACCACATACGTGCCACCAGTTCCGGCTGCCCAGACCACACGGGAGTTCACCGGACTGACGGAAATCAGCAGCTGCGTTGTGCCGCTCTGTTGCGGGGTGAGTTTGGGTTGATGAATTTTCCCAAGTTCTTGGGCAAAACCTACGGTTGCGGAGACGACAATCAGGAAAACGGTTAGCGAATATTTCAACATTGATTCCCCCGGACAGTAATTCGTGGTGCGGGGGAGTATAGGAACGTGGCAGAGGGGTGTCAAGGAGGAAGGCGGCGTCCGTGGTAGCATGAGTCTTCATGCGCCCTAAGTGGCAGATGGTCAGGCTAAGATGCATTGGTCCTTAATCTCATGACTCGGTACAAAATCTCATGACTCGGTACAACCCGGTGACAGAATGAACAAGAAAACGGTGGGTGGTTTCGGAATGGTAGTGGCTCTGAGCTTGGTGTTGGCCGCATGCCAGGACACCAAAGCCCGGCAAGAGAACGAACAACTAAAAGCACAGGTATTGCAACTCCAGAAAGATGCTGGTGACCTGGGAAATCGCATCGATGTGCTGACGAAGGAAAACACTGAGTTGAAACAGGAAATCGAGAATCTAAAAACGAAACATCCCGTGAAAAAGTCTTCAAAATCCAAACACCACCGAAGTAGAGCCAGAGCGGCAGCTAGCACTCAGGATTGAGGATTGGAGTCAGTGAAATAAAGAAGTTGGCGCTCCGTTTCTGGCAACGACGAAGCATGTCACAAATTGAACGTGTAAAGCAGAAGCCGCGTGAGGAACAAATCTACGACCAGAACGACCACGGAGGACACAACGAATGCAGCAATCGTGGCGCGGCCTACTCCTGCGGTCCCGCCTTTGACTCGAAACCCCTCATGGCAACCCACGGTCGCAATGATGAATCCGAAAACAACTGGTTTCGTGAAGCCTATAACGAGGTCGCCAAAAACCAGCGCATGGATGGCGCGGTTCCAGAACTCTTCTGCGCTGAGATGCAGCGTAATACTAGCGACCGCCCATCCGCCAAGAAGTCCTGCACAATCCCCTACTGCCACGAGCAATGGGAGCACTAGCACCATCGCAAGCAGCCGGGGCGTCATCAGCTTACGGATTGGGTCAATTCCGAGTCCCCGCATCGCATCCACCTGTTCAGTGACCACCATTGAACCCAATTCGGAAGCCATTCCGGTTGCGTTCCGGCCTGCAACCAAGAGAGCCGTGAACACCGGACCGAGTTCCCGGAGGAGAGCGAGCGAAACGGCGTCGCCCGTTAGAGCTGTTGCGCCGAAACGGCTAAATTGTGACGAGGAATTCATAACAACTACCCCGCCAACGCAAATCAGGGCAAGGACGATAATCAGCAACGAACCCACTCCAATTAGGTCCATCTGTATGAGCATGTCGCCTGCATAGCGTGTGGTCGTGAAGATGTCCCGGACGCACCGAAGGGTGAGCAGCGTATAACTCTGGAAGGAAAGAGTCTGCGTTTTTAGTGCATTTTCGATGTCCGAGAAAACCGAACGTGAGCTCACGGTTGTGCTCCTGTTACAAAGGTGACACTACGATACGTTGAACCCTATCAAAACTGCCAGAAGAGGAACATATAACAGGACAGCTAGAAGCAGAAGCCGACACGGACTAGGGCGACCCCCGGGTAAACTGCCTCACAGGATTAAATCCGGGTTATTCGAACCGCAAACGTGAACCGCAATTTTATGAAGTGGGCGAGTTCGGTGCGGTCGAGAGCTCGGGACCAATCAACCGTCATCGGATCAACTAAGGCGCCAGTCCCTCGGCACTAGCATCTTGTGCGCGTCTGGGAACGCGCTGGAGAGCGTTGACAGCTCGAAAAGCGATGATGGATAGTTCCTCGTTGGAAAGTGGCGAACGATGGAGGTTAAGATGACCACAATCTCCCGGCGCGTGCTCTTGAGCAGTATTGGCGCGGGAGGAGCTGGTCTTGCATTGGCGAAATGGTTGGGTGGGCACGAACTGGCGCAGCAGCCAAGGGCATCGCGCAATGTTCCGCCTTTCACGGGTCCGGGCGCCAATTCCTTCTGGAATTCCGTGGGACCTGTAGTGAACGAGCCTCAAAAAGCACCGCTGATTCTGTTGACGGACCGCCCCGTACAGCTGGAGACGCCCCGGCATTATTTCTCTTCAACGTTCACTCCCGCTGAGGTGTTCTACGTCCGCTGGCATCTCGACGGCATCCCGAACGCGGTGGACTTGAAAGAATGGCGGTTGCGCGTCGAGGGAAGCGTCCAAAAGCCACTGACGCTGAGCCTGCCGGACCTGTTAACAAAATTCCGTTCTGTTTCGGTTGCTGCGGTGAATCAGTGCTCTGGCAACAGCCGCAGCCGGTTGCAGCCACGCGTCGCGGGCGGGCAATGGGGAAACGGAGCAATGGGCAACGCGCTCTGGACAGGCGTTAAGCTCCGGGACATTTTGAATGCGGCAGGCGTGAAGAGCGGCTCTGTCGAGGTGCAGTTTCAAGGACTCGACACAGGCAAGGGTCCGGAAGGTTTTGGTTCGAACAAATTCATGAAGTCGCTCGGTTTGGATAATCCGGTTCTAGACGAATGCATTGTGGCCTACTCGATGAACGGCGAGCAACTGCCGATGCTGAACGGATTTCCGGTGCGGCTCGTCGTCCCCGGATTCTTCGCGACTTATTGGATGAAGTCGCTCACTTGGATTCGTGTCCTCGACAAGCCCGACGATAATTTCTGGATGAAAACGGCTTACCGGATTCCCGACACCTCACGCGGCACGACAACTCCTGAGGAGTTGCAAACAGGAAAAGTGAAGACCGTGCCCATCAGCAGGATGCCCGTGCGTTCGTTTCTGATTTCGCCGGATGGCTCGGCGAAAATCCCCGCGGAATTCCCGGTCACACTGCGCGGAATTGCGTTCAGCGGCGCAGGCCGGGTCACCAAGGTCGAAGTGTCGGAGGACCCGAGAAGCTGGCGCGTGGCGAAGCTCGGCGAGGATTACGGCGCGTATTCCTTCCGTACGTGGGAAATGCTATGGACGCCGTCACGCCCCGGCACCTATCAGGTCGCCGTCCGGGCCACGGATGAGAAAGGAAACACGCAGCCCGACGAGCCGGTCTGGAATCCAGGCGGATATCTGTGGAACCGAATCGAGCGGCAAGAATTCGTTGTCGGAAGCGCGGCGTAAAAAAAGAGAGGTGATTATGCGAATCCGGAAGAGGGTCGTTGTCTTGATTCTGCTGGCGCTCTCAACGCTGGCGACCGCGGCGCTCTACGCAGATTTTCAGTCCGGATACTACTCCCCCACAGGGGCAGCTAGTCTCGCGCAAGAAGCGCCGCCGAAACTTTCTCTCGATGGGAATTATGAGGTAGGCATGTACCCGATTTACCCGCCAGCTTTCCCCTCAGCGGACGGCGCGCTCGAGGTGAAAGCCTACTGCAATACTTGTCATAGCCGCCGTTACATTACGACGCAGCCTCCATTGCCAGCCGCTGTGTGGGAAGCCGAGGTCAACAAGATGGCTAATACGTACGGGGCCTCAATTCCCGACGACGCA
>Ga0209625_1000203_pt1 | contig 14789 bp, 8 predicted proteins | sample JacPin_JW_Ref_M2_FD_187960 | JGI IMG/M metagenome (GOLD analysis project Ga0209625, IMG submission 187960) | Forest soil microbial communities from Algoma, Ontario, Canada - Jack Pine, Ontario site 1_JW_Ref_M2 (SPAdes) (version 2) | ecosystem: Environmental > Terrestrial > Soil > Boreal...
AAGGGGCAGCCTCTGGATGCCTACTGCCGCGATAAAAAAGTCATCGCCGTGTCGCCCAATACGCTCTACGCCCATCTCTGCGTTATCGCCATGGGCCTTCGCGGTATGCAGATGGAAGAGAATGCCAAGCGCCTGCTGGAAAGCCTTTCCGGGATGGAAAAGCAAATGGAAAAATTCGCGGACAAGTTCGAAACTCTGGGCACCCATTTGAAGAACGCCCAGCAAAGTTACAGCGAGTCCGACAAACTCTTCGAGAGGGCCCAGAACACTCTCGAAACCATGCTCGGCGCCGGTGTTCCCGAGCTCCCCTTTGAGAATCCTCAGGGCACTCTTCCACTTCCTTCCGAGGCCAGCATCAAGAAGGGCGCGTAATCTAAGCTCTCTTCAGGATTCTCCGCCTGGGTGGTTCCCCGAATCTGTCCCGGCTCGTGTGGTATAATTGTTTCGGGTCAAAGTATGACTTGACGCAAAGAGCGGCAGCCTCGGCTGCCGCTTCTTATTTGGAGTGTGGCAGCTTGCTGCCGCTTTTCCGTCCGTTTAGTCGTCTCCAAGCAAGCATCCTTAGTCGGCCCCAGCTTGCGGGAAAAAAAAGCTCAACTCTTTCCGTAGTTATGTCAACTCCTAAGCCCTTTAGATGCAACACTTACAAAAAACAGGGGGCGGCCCCACTATCGCTCAAAGGGCCAAAATCATAATCTCCCCGTAACCCTCTTGTTTCCTATGTGGGCTTCTGCCCACCTTGGACGTGACCGGTGTTCGCCGCCTGATCTCAAGACAACGGGCTTCTAAGAGATGGCACCAACCGAATCGAAATCCGAAAGCTGCCGTTTCTTTGTCCCACAACTTCAAATTTGGCAAGACTCTCCGCGCCTCCACTACTGGAAGCCCGCACAGAGTGGCCCCCGGTAAATTCAGCTATGTCCGGCGCTAGGTACCGCGCTTCAAACGCGATCTTTGCACCGGTGCCGCGCACATGGACGGTAAGCGTTCGATGCTCCCCGGGTTTCAATGGCGAGGAGTCCGCTTCGAGTTCGAGCCCCGCGAACGTGATGGAAAACGGCGGCGACTGGCGTTTCCCGCAGGAGACTCCCACCGTCGCGCTGCCGGGATGGAGGCCCGGGGAAGGAAGCACGACCAGCGCAATTGGCGAAGACGCGAGCACGAGCGCAGGCTGCCCCGCGATCGTCACTTCATTGGCGTCGGCGTCGCCGCAGAAACTTTTTCCGAAGAGCTCGAAGCGGTCTGTCAGCGAAGCGAATTGCGGCGCAGATGAAACTTCGATCGAAGTGGATGCCGCTTCGCCGGGCGCGAGAATGGCGCTGGCGACTCGCCCCGTGCGCCCCGCAATCGAACCATAAATCATGCCGGGATTCAGCGGCGCCACGAAAAGGGCCCTGCCCGTCGCATCGGTCGTGAGCCGGTCCCCGTTCGAAAAATTCACCGTAACTCCCGGAGTCAGCCGGCCGTTCACGTCCAGCACCGCGAGCGTGGCGCGCTCGCGCGAAACGATTCGCCGCGGCAGCAGAAGTATTCGCGCTCCGGAAGCCGCTGGCGCTGACTGCTGAGCTCTACCCCCCGGCGCGAGGACGCGGCAGTGCCAAGACATGCGTGGAATTGTAGTGGAGAACCTCCTGCCCATGAAAGCGATGCACGCGCCAACCGCACGAGGTTGCGTCACTCCCTGCCCGCATGTAGCGAAAGAGCGAGTAATCAGTAGGGTTCATAGTCTTTCGCCGGTCTTGGGGCTCTGTTAGCGTGGGAACGGAGTTGCCAGGTACAGGTGTGGGCCGAGGTGTAAACTCAGGGCGGCAATGGGAGTCCGTGTGCGAATCGCAAGTGGCGGCGTGTCCGATGTGGGTCGGGTGCGCACCAACAACGAAGATTGTTATAAGATCGTTGAGCGGCTCAACCTCTTCGTGCTTTCCGACGGCATGGGAGGCGAAGTCCATGGCGAAATCGCCAGCGCCATGGCCGTTGAAACAGTCGTGAAGCACTGCCTCGACGCCGAGACCAATCCTGCCGCCCAGGTCATCGGCGCAGTACAACCTTATTGGAGCGCTCGGACAAAACACCTTGCTACGGCCGTCCATCTGGCCAACAGGACCATTTTCAAGGCCGCCGAAAAAAATCCTGATCATCGCGGCATGGGCGCGACCCTGACGGCGGCGTGGATCGATGGCGCAAAACTCAGCATCGCTCACGTCGGTGACAGCCGCGCCTATTTACTCCGAAGCGGAAGCTTGCTTCAGCTCACCCGTGATCATTCTCTCGTGGCCGAACAGGTACGGCGCGGCATTTTGACCGCTGCCGAGGCCGAAGAAAGCACCATGCAAAGCGTTCTGCTGCGCGCGCTTGGCGCACAAGCGGCCATCGAAGTAGACGCTGAGGAACACACGCTTTTTCCCCGGGATGTTTTGCTGCTTTGCTCCGACGGATTGACGCGCATGGTTACGGAGCCCGAAATTGCGGGAACGCTCCAGGCGGAGACCGACCCTACCCGGGCAGCGGAAAAACTCGTGGCACTCGCCAATGAGCGCGGCGGCCCGGACAACATCACGGCATTGACCGTACGGCTCGAAAAAGATTCCAAGGGGTGGTTTTCTTGGTTGCGCCGTGGGACCCACAAAAATCTAGGTTCAAATGGCAGCGCTGGAGGAAATTGAGATGCCGAAGCTCAGCCTCATGTTTGAAAACAAAATCATGAAAGAGGTTCCCGTGGGCAGCCGGCCCATAACCATCGGCCGCTCTCCGGACAACGACTTGCCCGTTGATAACCTCGCCGTGTCCAATCATCACGCCAAAGTCTATTTTGAGGCCGGCCGCATGGTCATTGAAGATCTCGACAGCCTCAACGGCACTTTTGTGAACGATCTCCGTGTCGAGCGCGCTACTCTGCACGACGGCGACAACATCCATATCGGAAAACACAAAATCAAGGTCGACACCGGCGGCGATGCGCCGGTTCCCTGGGACTCCGGCCGCAAAACTGCCGCGCCGCGCATCGACGAAACCATGGTGCTGGACACCAAGGAGCGCCGTCAGATGCTCCAGCAGGCTGCCGCGATGGGCGAATCCATGCAGTTTGCCTCAGCCCGCATGAAAGTTCCGACGCTTGTCGTTCTCGGCGGCCAGACCGACCAGAAAGAGTATGTTCTGACCAACAAACTCACCGTCATCGGAAAATCCGCCATGGCCACGGTTCGCCTCAAGGGCTGGTTCAAACCTCAGATGGCCGCGCAGATCAATCAGCGCGATGACGGCTACTACCTCGGTCCCGGCGACAAGGTTCCCAACATCAACGGCACTCCCATCTCCGGCCCCGTGCGCCTGAACGACGGCGATCTCGTCGAAGTCTCCGGCGTCCGGCTGAACTTCATCTTCCGCGAGTAGCATTCGATACGCGATGGCAGCTCCGTCAGAAGGATTCTGGCAACGGCGGGGCGCTCTTGGCCTCTACGAATTGCTTCTAACGTGGTGGCGCCACCGCGTCTCGTTCGTCATCAGTGTGGTCATCACGCTTCTTGCGCTGGCGCTGTACTACTTTACTTTCGTCGGAGAACGTACTACCCCTATTTTCAATTTTATTCAGCGCCTGGAATACGACTCGCTGGATACGCGTTTCCGTTACCGCCCACGCAGCGCCACGCCCATCGACCCGCGAATCGTTATCGTGGACATCGATCAGCATTCGCAGGAAGTCCTCGGCAAGTGGCCCTTTTCCAGAACCCATTTTGCAAGGATGCTCGACGTACTCCGTGAGGCTGGCGCGAAGGTCGTCGCCTTTGACGTCACCTTCAGCAAACCGGATCAGAGCGCCGCTCCGATTCGCGCGCTATGGGCAGAGATGGAAGCCCGCCGAAAACGGGGGGAAACGATCGATCCGTTACTGTCCGCAGAAGTTCAAAAGCTCGCCGCTCAGTATGACGCGGACAAACAATTCGCTTCCGCCATTCAGCGCTTCGGCGCGGTTGTGCTTGGAAATTTCTTTCTTCACACCGAAGCAGACCTCCGCGGCTTGGATGACAAGACGCTCGACGCCTACGCAAATCAAATCGCCTTCTATTCTTTCCCGAGCGTGCGTCCGCTCCGCCCTGAAACCGGCAAACAGGATCGCATCAGCCTTATGGAGAAATTTCAACCCGACAATCTCTTGCCCAAGGGCACGGAAGCAAACCTGGAAATCCTTACCAGCGCCCTCAGCGAGGAAGCCTCCTCCACCGGGTTCTTTAACGTATATCCAGACGTGGACGGCGTTGTCCGCCAAGCGAACCTGATTATTCCGTACGGACGCTCCAAGGATTTCGGCGATTGGGACATTTACGCCTCCCTCGATGTCCAGGCCGTGCGCTCGTACTTCCGCCTGCCGAATGAACAGGTTGTTTTGGAATATGGACCAGTGGGCGCGTATCGCATTCTCTTCGGACAATCCGCTCAGGTCCGCACGGACGACCTCGGCCGCGTGGTCGTCAATTTTCACGGACCCGGTTACACCTACCCTCACTATTCGCTTGCCGACGTCGTGGAAAAGAAAATCTCTGCGGATACGTTTGGCGGCAAGATCGTGCTCCTCGGCGCCACCGCGACAGGCATTGGCGATCTGCGAACGACGCCTTACGGAGGGGTCGACTACCCCGGCGTGGAAATCCACGCAAACGTGATCGACTGCATTCTGCACCAGTCGTTTCTTTATCGCGGTGCGAAGCAAACGCTGGCGGACGTTCTGCTCATTTTCTTCTTCGGCATTCCCCTGGGAATCTGGATGGCCCTGGTTACACCACGCTGGATGTGGTTCGGCGCGTTCCTGATCGCACCTTTGGTTGCCATCGACTATTTTGCATTTCTGCACGGCTGGTGGCTCAACTTCGGTGTGCCGGCGCTTACGCTGAGTTCCAATGTGCTTCTCGTCTCCCTATATCGAGCGCTGTTCGAAGAAAAAGAAAAACGCCGCGTCCGCTCCGCTTTCGGCCAATACCTCAGCCCAGAAGTCATCCGCCGCCTGCTCGTCAATCCGCGTCTTGTGGAACCAAAGAAAACCGACATTACCGTCATGTTCAGCGATATTCGCGGCTTCACGACTATTTCCGAAAAATTGGACGCTCAGGATCTCGCGAATTTCCTGAACCAATATCTTTCGGACATGACCGGGCTGGTTTTCGAACACCACGGCACTCTCGACAAATATATCGGCGACGCGGTGATGGCCTTCTGGGGCGCGCCCTTCGAAGAACCCGGCCACGCGGCCAGAGCCTGCCATACTGCACTGAAGATGATGGACCGCGTCCGTGAGATGCAGAAGAAATGGGAATCCGAAGGCAAGCCGCATCTCGACATTGGCATCGGTCTGAACACCGGTGTGGCGAGCGTCGGCAACATGGGCTCCGCGCTCCGCTACGGCTACACGGCTCTCGGCGACACCGTGAATCTCTCCTCGCGCCTGGAAGGGCTAAATAAAGACTACGGCACACACGTCGTGGTCAACGAGACCACCTACACCGCGGCCAAGGACGACGGCTTCGTCTTTCGCGAACTCGATCTCATCCGCGTAAAAGGCAAGCTCCAGCCGGTTGCCATCTACGAACTCATCGGCCGCGCCGCCGAAAACTCGGTTTACGGCACTCCGGACGAAGTGCGCAACCGCCTCGATCTCTTCCAACGGGCCCATGAGCTCTACCGGAAACGGCGCTGGGAAGACGCCCAGAAATCTTTCCAGACTATTCTCGACAAGTGGCCCGATGACGGCCCATCCCGCGCCTATTGGAAGCGCTGCCAGGAATATCTCTTCGATGAGCCTCCCTCCGGATGGGACGGCGTCTTCACCATGACCCACAAATAGCGCCTGCCGCGTCGCGCACTCTCCCTCATTCCTGCCTCACCCATCGTCAGGGATCGCCGTCCAATTTGGATGGAGCCCTCTATGTGCCTTGTGTCAGAATGTCGGCATCGAATGGATATGGAAGCACGGGGAGCGACATCCTTCGATGTTTCTAACTGATACACGGCATGAGGCTTAATCCGCCACATCCTGTTCGAGTGGGGCGACCTGGGTTTCCCTCGGGGCCTGGAGATGGTCGCGAAGGCTTAAATTGCGCAACGGATTTCGACCGGATGAGCGGCGTACCCGAACAAACGCTCCCAGGAATCTAAGTTAAATCTGTGATAGGTGAGCGGCCCGTAGCAAATAACGGGCACCACCGATGTAAAAGAGCAAGCAAGACTTTATGTGGATCGTCCGATTGGCGCTGCGGAGGCCGTACACCTTTGTGGTGATGGCGCTCGCCATCATCCTGCTGTTTCCGGTGGTGCTGTTGCGCACGCCCGTGGACATTTTCCCCGATATCAACATCCCGGTCATTTCTCTGGTCTGGACGTACACCGGCCTGGAACCTCAGGAGATGGAGCAGCGCATCACCTCCAACGTCGAACGAGGCATTCAGACTCTTGTTAATGACGTTGAGCATACCGAGTCGCAATCGTTTAACGGGATCGCCATCATCAAGGTTTTCTTTCAACCAGGCGCCAATATCCAAACCTCGTTGGCCCAGACGACTGCAATTTCACAGACGTTCTTGCGGTTTCTCCCGCAAGGAACCACTCCGCCCCTGGTGATCATCTATTCGGCGTCGACCGTGCCGGTCATTCAGATCGGCTTGACCAGCGACACGCTCAGCGAGCAGCAGCTTTTCGATTTTGGAAACTATTTTATTCGCACGCAACTCGCCACCGTGCCGGGCGCCGCCACGCCGTTCCCCTACGGCGGAAAGCAGCGCCTCGTGAGCGTCGATATCGATCCGACGGCGCTCCAGGCTAAGGGCCTTTCTGCGGTGGACATCGTAAACGCCGTCAACGCGCAAAACCTGATTCTCCCCACGGGAACGGCGAAGCTCGGCACCCTTGAGTACAACGTGGAGATGAACGGCAGCCCGCAAACCATCGAGGAACTCAACGATCTCCCCGTCAAGACCGTCAATGGCGCCACGATTTATATGAGGGAAGTTGCGCACGTGCGCGACGGCTTTTCCCCGCAGACCAACATCGTGTTGTCCAACGGTCAGCGCGGCGTGCTCATGAGTATCTACAAGGTTGGCGCCGCCTCCACCATCGCAATCGTCGACGGCGTCAAGCGCATGCTCGAGTACAGCAAAGGCTCGGTCCCCGAAGGCATGCGCATCTCCACGTTTTTCGACCAATCGCTCTACGTGCGCGCTTCCATACAGGGAGTCATCCGCGAAGCGATCATCGCTGCCTGTCTTACTGCCGCCATGATTCTGCTCTTTCTCGGAAACTGGAAAAGCACGCTGATCATTGCCGTTTCCATTCCGTTATCGATTCTCGTCAGCATTCTCTGCCTCAGCGCGCTGGGCCAGACGATCAATATCATGACGTTGGGCGGCCTCGCGCTCGCAGTCGGAATTCTCGTGGATGACGCCACCGTTGAAATCGAAAACATCAACCGCAACCTGGCCATGGGCAAGGAAACCGTTCAGGCCATCCTCGACGGCGCGCAGCAGATTGCCGTGCCCGCTTTCGTTTCCACGCTGTGCATTTGCATCGTCTTTATTCCCATGTTTTTTCTTTCCGGCGTAGCCAAGTTCCTGTTCATCCCGCTCGCGGAAGCCGTAAGCTTTGCCATGCTGGCTTCCTACATGTGGTCGCGCACCATCGTGCCTACGCTGGCCATGTATCTCCTGAGCTCGGAAGACGAATATCACCCCGAGGAGCACATCGGCGAAAAGATGGGCTTCTTCCGGCGCTATCAACAGGGGTTCGAGCGGAATTTTGAAAAATTCCGGGCGGGCTACCGAGGGGCGCTGGGGGCGGCTCTGCGTTCACCGGTGCTCTTCTCCATTTGCTTTCTGGCTTTCTGCGGTCTCTCGGTCCTGCTCGTCGGAGTTCTCGGCCGCGATTTCTTTCCAAAGGTTGACGCGGGACAGATTCGCCTGCACATGCGCGCTCGCACCGGTCTGCGCATCGAGGAGACGGCGCGCCTCGCCGATCAGGTCAACGCTGTCATTCGCGACACCATTCCGAAGGACGAGTTGACCACGGTCCTCGACAATATCGGCTTGCCGTACAGCGGCATCAACCTTACGTACAGCAACGCGGGCACCATCGGGAGCTCCGACGCGGAAATTCTTATGCAGTTGAAGGAAGTTCGTGGAAAACCCACTAGCGCCTACATCAGCGATTTGCGCGAAAAGCTGCCGCAACGCTTTCCCGGCGTGCAGTTTTTCTTTCAGCCGGCGGACATCGTCACGCAAATCTTGAACTTCGGCACGCCGGCTCCCATCGACGTGGAAGTCACCGGCATGAATCAACGCGGAAATTATCTTGTCGGGGAAAAACTCGCCGGCGAGTTCCGTCACATTCCCGGCGCGGTGGATGTCCACGTTCAGCAAGCCTTTGATAATCCGACGCTCTATATGGAAATCGACCGGGCACGCGCTCAATCCGTCGGCATGCAATCGCGCGACGTCGCGCAAAACGTTCTTGTTTCGCTCAGCTCCAGCTTCCAGACCGCGCCGGCCTTCTGGCTGGATCCGAAAAACGGCGTGGAGTATTCCGTAGCTGTGCAGGAGCCGCAATATCGCGTGGACTCCTACCAGGCGTTGCAAAATACTCCCATCAGCGGCAGCATGCCGGGGTCGCGTCCTCAGATTCTCGGAAACCTGGTCACCACCTCGACCACCGCCCGGCCCGCGGAAATATCGCACTACACCACGCAACCGATGATCAACGTCTACGCGGCGGTGGATGGCCGCGATCTCGGCGGGGTCGCCGGCGAAGTCGAAAAGCGCGTCCAGGCCATCGAAAAGGATTTGCCGAAGGGCAGCCACATTGTCATTCGCGGCCAGGTCCAGACCATGAAGAGTTCCTTCACCGGCCTGGGTTTTGGCTTGATCGGTGCGATCGTGCTTGCTTATCTCTTGATCGTCGTCAATTTTCAGTCCTGGCTCGATCCCTTCATTATCATTACCGCGCTGCCCGGCGCGCTCGCAGGCATTTGCTGGACGCTGCTGCTGACGCATACCACGCTTAACGTCCCGTCGCTGACCGGTGCGATCATGTGCATGGGCGTGGCCACGGCGAACAGTATCTTGATGGTTTCCTTCGCGCGCGAGCAGTTGGACGAGGGCAAGAGCGCCAGCGATGCCGCCGTCGAAGCTGGTTTTGTGCGTATCCGGCCCGTGCTGATGACCGCGCTGGCGATGATCATTGGAATGGTGCCGATGGCCGCGGGCCTCGGCGAAGGCGGCGAACAAAACGCGCCTCTTGGCCGCGCGGTGATCGGTGGGCTGGTTTTTGCCACCTTCGCGACGCTCTTCTTTGTGCCCTGCGTTTTCTCCATGATCCATGGACGCCGCGCGCGGAGGTCGGCGCAGCAGGGGATGCTTTCGCCGGAATCGGCTTGAACTTTTTCTATCTGGAATTGAAAGCGGGGATGGGGTGAAAATGGGAGGCGGAGTTCAGATGGACCCTGTAGACCAGGAGCAAAAACGAGGAAAGAGCAGCCATGTCTTCACGATTCTTTTCGTCATCGTGATTGTGCTGGTGATCCTCGGAGCGGTGACGCTGTTCCAGCGCCGCGCCCAGTATCAGGCGCTCGCCAAGGAAACGGAAACACTGGCGATTCCCACCGTGGCCGTTATTCATGCCTCGGTGCAATCGACGCAGGAGGACCTCGTCCTCCCCGGCGCCATGCAAGCCTACGTCGAATCGCCCATCTATGCGCGCACCAACGGCTATCTGAAAAAGTGGTATCACGATATCGGCAGCCGCGTCCGGCAAGGTGAATTGCTCGCGGACATCGACACTCCGGAAGTGGATCAGCAGTTGTCTCAGGCGCGCGCCGATCTCAATACCACGCAGGCCAACGCGAACCTCTCCAAGATCACCGCTGCGCGTTACCAGGAACTTATCAAGACGGATGGGGTCTCCAAGCAGGAAGTCGACAACGCCGTCGGGGATCTGGAAGCCAAAGTCGCCAACGTTAAATCCGCAGAAGCCAATGTGCGGAGGCTTGAAGACTTAGAATCCTTCAAGCATATTTATGCGCCTTTCAGCGGCGTCATTACCCGGCGCAGTGTCGATACGGGCACGCTGATCAATGCGGGGAACGGCGGCACAACGCAGCAGCTCTTTTCTCTCGCGCAGACGGATCCTATTCGCGCTTATGTCAGTGTACCGGAAGCCTACGCGCCTTCCATTCGCGCGGGACTTGGCGCCTACCTGGAGCTCACGCAGTATCCGGGCCAGAAATTTGAAGGCAAAGTGGTGCGCACCGCTGAGTCGATCGACCTCGGTACGCGCACGCTGCTCACCGAAGTGGACGTACCGAACCACAATGGGGCGCTGCTCCCCGGCGGGTACGCGCAGGCGCACTTGCAGGTGAAGGTGACTGGAGCCCGGCTTGCCGTGCCGGTGAACGCGCTGTTATTTCGTTCGGAAGGACTTCGCGCTGTGGTTGTGGATGCAAATCATAAAACGCATCTCAAATCGCTCACTATCGGCCGCGACTACGGCACCACTCTCGAGGTCCTGCAGGGACTCGACCCCGGCGATTGGATCGTGCTGAATCCCGCGGATTCCCTCGACGACGGCCAGGAAGTCCACGTCAAGGAAATTACGGTGAGCCACGCGCCGGGCCAGCCTGCTCCGCAGGCAAGCCCCGCACCAGGGGCCAAGAAACAATAATGAAGCGCGCCAGGCGATTCCCCGCCCTGACCGGGCTTGCTGTTTGTGCCATCTTCGGCGGCTGCACCGTGGGGCCGAATTACCGGCGCGCCACGGCGCCGGTGCCCGCAAAATGGGACGTCGCGGAACCCTGGCGCGAGGGCGCTCCAAAAGATGGTCTTGCCAAAGGCGAATGGTGGAGCATTTTCCGCGATGACGAATTAGGCGCGCTGGAAAAACAAGCGCTCGATGCCAACCAGACCATCAAAGTTTCCGCCGCACATCTGGAGCAAGCCCGGGCCTCCGCTGGAATTCAGATTGCCACGCAGTTCCCAAACGTGGCCACGGCTCCGAGCGTTGAGCGCCAGCGCCTGTCGGGCAATCGTCCCACGATCGGCAACTTTCCCTCGACTGGTCCGATCTCGCAAACAATCATTACTCTGCCGTTCACGGTCGAATACGAGGTGGATCTGTTCGGCCGGCGGCGCCGCAGTATTGAAGCGGCGCAGGCGTCCTACCAGGCAAGCGCGGCTGATCTCGAAAACGTGCGGCTGGTGATCACCGCGGAGCTCGCGGGCGATTATTTCACGGTGCGGCAGCTCGATACGGAGCTGGGAATCCTGAATCGCACCGTGGAGGCGCTGCAAAAAGGTCTGCAACTGGTGGATTCCCGGCACAAAGGCGGCGTGGCCTCCGGACTGGATGTTGCGGAAGAAGAGACGCTTCTGAATATCACGCGGACCCAGGCCATCCTGCTGCAGCAACAAAGGAAACAATTCGAAGATGCCATCGCGGTGCTGACCGGAAAACCTGCCCCGGACTTTCATCTTTCGCCCGGGGAATTGAAAGACGTACCGCTGGCGCTGGATGCGGGACTGCCCTCCGATCTGCTGGAGCGGAGGCCGGACGTCGCCGAAGCCGAACGGCAGATGGCTGTGGCTAACGCGCAAATTGGAATTGCCCGTGCCGCGTACTATCCGTCCCTGAATCTTTTTGGAAATGGTGGCTGGCAAGCCGCAGATATCGCCAAGCTGGTGAACGTACAGAGCACGTTCTGGGCGGTCGGCGCAAACGTCGCGGAAAGCATTTTCACAGGTGGGGCACGGCGCGCACAGGTGCAGTTTGCCAAAGCTGGCTACGACGCCAGCGTGGCAGCCTATCGCGATAGTGTTTTGAATGCCTTCCGCGAAGTACAGGATGACGTAACCGGCTTGACCGTGTTGGACCAGGCGAACCATTCGCAACAGCAGGCGGTCGATGCGGCGCGAAGAACCCTGGACATCGCGACCAGCCGTTACACTGGCGGTCTTGTGAGCTACCTGGATGTCGTCAACGCGCAGCAGAATCTCCTCAACAGTGAACAGGAGCTCGCCGTGATTCACGGACAGAGGTTGGTGACGAGCGTGCTCCTCATCAAGGCCCTGGGCGGCGGCTGGGATGCGTCCAGCCTTTCTGCAGTTCAAGTGAAGTCCAAGCTGAAAGACGTTGTGGCGCCGTAAGAAAATCAACTCAGGGAAGGAAGAATCTAATCCGTGGGATGCCGGACAAGGACGCTGACTGCGCCTCGCATGTTCAGCATCGACATTCCTAGACATTGTCACCAATCAGTAGAGGTTGCTCCTGGACCCGTAGGTGTTTCCGCCAATCGCCAGCAATTGTGGGATCGGTGACAACTTGCGCCATCTCCTGGAGCGCCCCATTCTCCAGCTAATCCAATTCAAGCCGGTAGCCATCGCCAGTCCGGTCGCATAATAGGCAGGTGCAGGGAGCCTCGCAAACGGTCTTGCCAGAGGGTCGGTTTCATGCCACCAGGAATTCTTCCTCGCTTCAAGAGTTTGATGCATGTCAGCCAAACCCGCACTGTAGACAGCCGCACTGAGAACGAAAAACTTTTTTTTGGAGAACCGCCCTCCGGATTTTGCCTTTAGCTCAATGATTCCCCTTACGGGATTTCGTCCGCGCAGTGGTGTTTTCAAGTCTGATGAAGTCCATAACCTAGTGGCAGCGGAGAAATTTGGTACTGAATCGGGTGCAGTCGTTTGTGCCATGCCGGCCGGCGGCAACAACGTCGCTGCGAACATGCCTATGAGAAGAGCGAATCGATAACTCAAGGAGTCTCGCTCTCCCTGTTAGAAACAACCTCGGGAAGAGCTGGCAATTGCCTTACCAACCGATTCGCGCACACGAGCTGCCGTTGACCGCAGGCGTCGTTCCGGCTGAAGTCTTCTCTTTTGCTCTATTTATGGTTGCAGCTTGCTCTTACGCGGTCTTTCGGCTGGATTTCTCAGCCATCTCGCCTCGACTCAACCATGAGTCGCACCGGACCATTTTGGAATTTATCGGCTCCCTGTATTTCAGATAAGAACAAAATTGCGTGGCGTTAACCGGGTTCCGTCGTTCCGGGTTTATTTGCGCGTGGGTGAGATTTCTGTGAAGCGCCGCCCTCTCAGGGATTACCCGTGTCGTGAGCGGACACAACGCGGCCATATTCGGAAGCGCGGCTGAGCCGGTCGAACATTTGGTAGGCCGCGTTGGAGATGCGGATGATCGCTTCCCCACCGTCGTGTTCGCGGCGAAGATAGGTGGTCATCACGCTGATCACGTATGGGCGCTTGCCCGCGAAGACGATGCCCGAATCGTTCCGCACGCCCTCGAGTTCCCCGGGCTTATTGGCGACGCGAAGATCTTCAGGCAATTCCCTCGGAATATAACTCTCCTTGTGAATGCTGAGAAGATTGAAAAACTCCTCGGTGAATTGCTTGTTCAGAACTTTTCCGCGATACAGATCTTCCAGCAGCTGCATCATCTCGCGCGGGGTGGCGATGTTCTCGCGGCCTTCAGCGGCGGCCTTCACGTCCATCATCTTCCGGCGAAGACGGGTATGCGTCAGGCCCAGGGAATCGAGAAGCGCATTCACGTTTTCCATGCCGATGCGGTCGATGATGACGTTAGTCGCGGAGTTGTCGCTCACGGAAATCATCAGCGCGGCCACATCGCGCAGAGTAAGACGCGTGACCCCCGGAGTGAGCGCGCCGGCAACGCCGCTTCCGCCAACAAGATCAGCCGATTGCAACGTGTAGAGGTCGTTCAGTTTGATTTTGCCCTGCTGCGCCTGATGATAGAACTCCGCGAGTATAGCGATCTTGATGGAGCTGGCCGTGGGAAGCACTTCATCGGCGTGGAGCAAATATTTCTGACCGGTCGTAAGATCAAGGATGGCTACGCCGAGGACGCCGTCAAGATTGCGGTCAACCCCGCCTATCGTCGCTTCGAGCTTTTGCCACAGGACTTGCTCTTTCTCCTGCGGAGCTTTTTCTTGTGAAACCTGTTGCGCGCAGGACGGCACTGGAGTGAACGCTCCGAGAGCGAGCAAAGCGAGGAAGAAAAATCGTTTCAGCAAGGTGACCTCCGGGTTAGCGGGATTATAAGGCGTAAGCGCATGTCGCACGAGTGAAGAAATTCCGGCCTTCTGAAAAGTGCGGCTACCGGCGGTGAGGCTTGTGGATGGGTGTACTGAATGGATTACGAGGATTTCATGTTTTTGGAATGAGATGGCCGGACGGAGAGACAATGTATAAATGACCCGCCTGCCTGCGGAAGGCCGAACCGGCCAAGACGGGGCCATGTAGGTAAGAAAGATCGGTTGGCAACGCCACTTTTGGAGAGAGGACTTATGCGCAAAATGATAGCGAGCACAGTGTTCCTGGCTTTGGCCGGAGCGCTGGCGATCGCCGCCCCAAATCAAGATCGCGATGACCATCATGACCGGGACAACCGCCACGACAACGGGAAGCACAAAGGCGATGTCAAATACGGAGACGATCGTGGCGATCGGCATGACAACGGAAATCACAAAGGCTGGGACAATCCGCACAACCCACACGCGAACTGGGATTCCGACCACGACCGTATCCGGCCCGGGCGGTCTTATCCTTACGGCCGCTACGAACACGTGAGAAGTGAATTTATCGCCCGACGAATGGATTTCCGGACTCGGCGCGTCGTGCTCTATGACAATTCAAACTGGGTGGTCGCCTCGTATGACCTCGATCGCTGCCGCGATTGGGAATGGGACCGCGACCGCGTCTATGTATACGACGACGATCATCACCCCGGCT
>Ga0209625_1000204_pt1 | contig 14788 bp, 12 predicted proteins | sample JacPin_JW_Ref_M2_FD_187960 | JGI IMG/M metagenome (GOLD analysis project Ga0209625, IMG submission 187960) | Forest soil microbial communities from Algoma, Ontario, Canada - Jack Pine, Ontario site 1_JW_Ref_M2 (SPAdes) (version 2) | ecosystem: Environmental > Terrestrial > Soil > Boreal...
GGTGACCTTGGTACCGGACGATTCGGTGTCCGACGCGCTGGCGCTGATCTCCAAGCGCGACCGCAAGTACGTCACGAGTTTCGAGGAGTTGCCATTCGCGGGATTCGCGAAGCTGCACTGGATCGAGCTCGACCTCGGCGAATGGGATGCGCAAAAACCATTGCGATTGATCATCGATGGGTACACGGATTACTTCACGGCGACTTCGATGTACGCAGCGGATCAAGCGGGAATCAAAGTGATTCCGCCATATGTGGAAGCCCTCGATGCGCAAGGCAAGTGGGCGCGTGTCGTGGAAGACATGGGTTTTCCGGCCGGGCTCGAACGGACCATGATTGCGGACTTGACCGGCAAGCTGCCCGCGGGAACGCGGCGGATTCGCATCGTCAACAATCTGAAAATTTATTGGGACGCGATTCGAATCGACCAGACACCGGACGCACAAGATGTGCGCGTGGCGCAAGTGCCGCTCGCAAAAGCGGCGCTGGATTTCGTGGGCTATCCGCGCGAGATCCGACTAAAGCCGGCAAGCGACACCACCTATTCGTATTCGCACCGGAGCATGACCGGTCCTTACGCGCGCGCGGCAGGAAATTACACGCGCTACGGCGATGTGATCGATTTGCTGAGCGCCTCCGATGATCGCTTTGTCGTTTTCGGCTCCGGCGAGGGATTGAAGCTTGATTTTGATCCGAAGGAGCTCCCTGCGCTGCCAGCGGGATGGGTTCGCGATTATTTCTTTTATGCCGACGGCTTCGAAAAGGATCTTGATTTCTATGCGGCCCACGCGTTCACCGTCGAACCGTTACCAAGGCATTCACTTCTGCCGTATCCGTATCCCGAGGGTCGAGATTATCCGGCCGATGCGGAACACTTGGGCTACCAGCTCGAGTACAACACGCGAGCGCGTTCGGAACGCATGCCGCCGAGCCTACGCTACCAGTATTCTTCGCCGCACTGAGGCGGCGCACTTAATTCCAAAGCACCGGCAAGCCCGCGCGCTCCCGCGGGCTTTTTGCGATCGTCTCGCGGAGCAACTCGTGGTCCGCATTTGCAAATGTCCGCGGGAACGCTGGTTGCCAGGTACCTGCTTTCGGGGGTCCACAATTGGAATTTAAAGAAACCAAAATTTGGATATATCCGGCCACCGGAGTAGGATGCTCGGCAAGGAGATACCCGTGTTCACCCCGAAAAGGAAGGTTTGGCATATCGTTATTGTACTGGCTGTTTGCACTATCGCGGCAATTCCGTCCGGCGCGGATGACGCAGCTTCAAGCATCGTGGACAGCCAGACATTTTTGAAGAAAAATATGACACCCGCGGGTCCGCCTGCCAGCGCTTCGGCCGCAGCCGTCGAGAAACTCCTAGGCCAAATGACGCTGAAGGAAAAAATTGGCCAGATGACGCAGCTGGATATCGGCATGGTCACCGACGGAATGGACCAGTCCATTCGAATCAATTCCGAGAAACTGCACAAAGCCGTCGCCGAATACGGAGTGGGTTCCATCCTCAACGTGCATGACGAAGCCTTGTCCGTGGAGAAGTGGCATGAGATTATTCGCGCCATTCAGGAAGAGGCGAAGAAAACCCGGCTGCACGTCCCGGTGCTCTACGGCATCGATACCATTCATGGGCCGAATTACATTGTCGGGAGCACTCTTTTTCCCCAGCCGCTCGCGATGGCCGCGACGTGGAATCCGGAGCTGATGCTGCGCGGCAGCCAAATCGCCGCTGCGGAAACGCGCAAGGCCGGAATTCCCTGGGTGTTTTCGCCCGTGCTCGACGCTGGGCGGCAGCCGCTGTGGCCGCGTTTGTGGGAAACGCTCGGAGAGGATACTTATCTCGCGACGGTGATGGGTGTGGCCACAGTTCGGGGTTATGAAGGCAGCGATCTTTCGAGCCCCGCCAGCGTTTCTGCCTCACTGAAACATTATGTGGGCTATAGCTATCCCACCAACGGCGGTGACCGCAGCCCCGCGCTCATTCCGGAGAATACTTTGCGCGAATATTTTCTGCCGACGTTTGCCGCCGCTTTGAAAGCGGGCGCCCACACGGTGATGGTGAATTCGAGCGAAGTGAACGGAATCCCCGGCCATGCCAACGGCTATTTGCTCAAAGACGTTTTGCGAGGCGAACTCGGCTTGCAGGGATTCGTTGTTTCCGACTGGGTGGACATCAAGAAGCTTGTTGGCGTGCACCACATTGCTGCAAATGAGAAGGAAGCGACGCGCATCGCCGTGCTTGCGGGGATCGACATGAGCATGGTGCCCAGCGACTACAGCTTCAGCAATCTGTTGCTAGAGCTGGCGCAGGAAGGGAAAGTGCCCACGAGCCGCATCGATGAAGCGGTGCGGAGAATTCTGACGGTGAAGTACCAGCTCGGGCTATTCGACGATCCGCTGCGCGGGATGGATTCGAAGACGGTAATCGGCTCGCCGGAATCGCGGCAGGTCAGCCTGGAAGCCGCGCGCGAGTCCATCACTCTTCTGAAAAACGAAAACCACACGCTGCCACTTGCAAAGACGGCGCACGTTCTCGTGACCGGGCCGGACGCCGACTCCTTGATTTCGCTGAATAACGGGTGGAGTTATACGTGGCAGGGTGACCGCGCGAGCGCGTATCCCAAGGATGGCGCGACGATCCTCAAAGCCATCCAGGAAAAAATCGGGGCTGCCAATGTCACCTACGTGCCCGGCGCCACCTACAGCAAGGAGATTGATATTGCCAAGGCCGCGGATGCGGCGACAAAAGCGGATGCCGTCGTGATTTGCCTCGGAGAGTGGGCTTATGCGGAAACGCCGGGCAACATTCCTGATCTCACCCTACCCGACGCGCAGCTCGATCTCGCCCGGAAAATCGTGGAAACGAAAAAGCCCGTCATCTTGGTGCTCACCGAGGGCCGCCCGCGCATTATCAGCCGAATCGCGGATCCAGCAGGAGCGATCGTGATGGCCTATAACCCGAGCAATGAAGGCGGCCAGGCTATTGCGGATGTTCTTTTCGGCGATGTGAATCCCAGCGGCAAGCTGCCTATTACGTATCCCCGCTCGACAAATCGTCTCTTCACTTACGACCACAAAGTATTCGAAGGGGAAGATTCTGGAGAAGGGAAAATGCTGAGCACACCGCAATTCGAATTTGGTTCGGGGTTGAGCTATACGAGTTTCTCGTATTCCGATTTGCACGTGGCTCCAGCCACGGCTTCGGCGAGCCAGACGGTGCGCGTGGAAGTAACGGTGAAGAACAGCGGCGGCCGCGCCGGCAAGGAAGTCGTTCAACTGTACCTGAGCGAACGCTTTGCGAGCGTGACACCGCCATGGAAGCGGCTCAAGAGATTCGCGAAAGTGTTGGTCCAGCCCGGGGAGAGCCGGCAAGTCTCTTTCGAATTGACGTCCGACGATTTGTCCTTTGTCGGAGCCGATAATAAGCGCGTCGTCGAGCCCGGAGTCTTCGACGTGAGAATCGGCGGACTCCAGCAAAGTTTCGAATGGAAGTGAGTACCGTAAAACCCGCGGCTGAACGGCCAGTTGTCCTGCGCTAAGGCTTGCCGGATTCCTGGAACGCCTCCAGCGGATCGCGGTAGCACTGCTTCCAGAAGCTTTCGGGGGAAAGTGCGCCGGCGGTAAACTGTTTTAAGGTCGCGAGCGTGGTTCCCACGATGCCGCCGTCCGCCGAATCGAAGATTACAACGACGCCCTCAACCGCTGAAGGCAATGCGGCGCCATCCGTCGCGTATTTCTGAAAAAGGGAACTAGCAAAGGCGAGTTTCGCGCGCGCGCCCGATTCTTTAGGGTCCTGCGAAACGGGCTGTGCGGTGAAAATTTTCACTGCCTTTCCCTTCAAGGGCTCCCAATCTCCGGGAAATGGACTATTTTCTTCGCGCACGATGCGGAACGCCGCTACTTTTTCTGCCGGAGAGTTAGCGCCCTGCGAATTGAGCCGCGCGGCGATGAATTCCGACAACTCGAGATTGTTTCGGCGTATGTATCCGCGCGAAGGCCCGGAGATCTGCACGTGAATCCACTCGCCTTCCGCGCCGATGAATTCAAACTCGTCTTCGGCGGCGGCGTTGAACAGCACGTGTGCTCCTTCCGCAGGCTTCGCGACCACCGGCGCACCCGCTTTTTTCACGACCACCAGGTTCCGTGGGTGCGCCTGATTTTTCTTGATTTCCTGCAAGCTTTGAAGTTCCGCGTTCAATTCCCTCATGTGCTTTTCTTCGGCTTCCCGATCGGACCGGAGTGAGCCCAATTCATCGGCCGTGCTTCCCGATTTTGCCGCAGGATTTGCAGCCGCGGGAATTTGAATACCGGGGACGCCACCAAGATCGAGCTTCGGTTTCGGAGCGGAGATCGTGGAATTCGAAAGCGCGCGCGCCATGGAGGAGGCTGGCTTGCCGCCAAACTTTTCTTCCAACCGGTCCAAAAGATCAAGCTCCAAACGCCCATTGGACGGCAGCACCTGATAACCGGACTTTGCGGGATCTTTGTCCGCGTACCACGCCGTGATTTTAGCGGTGACGCGTACGATCGTACCGCCGGCTGTTCCCGGGAGCACGTCGATGGAGAATTGATAAAAGGCGCGTTCGTATTGATTGAGCGGCTTGTCTCCGGTCGCCACAAAGCCGTCCACAATCGGGAGCTTTTGGCCTGAATACGCTTGCAGGTCCTTCAGCGCGCTTTCGACTTCTTCCGCGGACTTCGCAAAGGCGCGAGCGTAAGGCACAGCTTGAGGAAGAACCCCCGCCGTCAACAACAGGCTGAGGACTCCGCCAAGTCCTCCCATTCGAATGATTGCATTGAGGAATTTCCGTCCAGGTCTTTTCACGGAAGAGTTTCCAATTGATCCGCGGGCATCCAACCGCGCCGGCCGTCGGGTGTTTCCACGCCGTACCAGTGCGGCGTGACGATCATGATGACCACTTCGGTATACGCCGCGAGAGTCTTCACGTTAGCAGCCGCGCGGAAGGGAGCGGCCTTCAGGTCCGCGCCCGGCGCCTTCACTCGGCGCTCCACTTCATGCCGCATCGCATTGATGCGCTGCTCCAGATCTTGCACGGAAGACTGCGCCGCGGCCAGACGCGTGGTCTCGTCTTCCCGCTGGCGGATCACCGTTTGCCGCACCAGTTCCGCACTCTCCAGGCGGCGTTTTGCGTCGGCGGCCTCCTGTGAGGCAATTTGGATAGCCTGGAGGTGATCCTGGAACACTTTGAATTCGCTCGTCTCCACAGTGAGGTCCGATGGATGCAATTTTCGTCGGGTGGACTCCACGTAGACGGCGTCGATCCGCAGGCGAAATCGTCCCGGGCTGGCGCCGATGAGAACATAGCGCACCGCAATCGTGCCCTGATCCGCGCTATCCAGAAAATGCCGGGGCGCAATGGCGTCTTTGCGTATCTTGTAGAAAACCTGTCCCGGTCCTTGCCAGGGTTCGAACAGCGGAGTCGACTCAACTACAATCGCCCCAGTCAGAGTCGGCTGTTTGTCGAAGATGTACGTCCCATGGATGATCTGATCCTCGAGGACTTCATTGAGTGCTTGAATAACCTCAGCGGAAGAGCCTGAAAATTCAGCCGAGAAACCAGGACCTGGATTTTGATCGTGAGGCGGGCGGTTGGCACGGGAGGAGACTGCCGCCAGGCATGCAAATACAAGATAACAAACGAAAGCCCGCCAATGTCTGTCGTTGCGCTTCCCGCCCTGCAACTTAACCCCAGGCCCTTTCAAACCCGCTCCGTTCGAATCCTCTTGGGATTTCTTCTCTGACTTTGTGCCGCAGCAAACTTTGCGGCAAAGCAAACTTTGTTTTTGGCCCGCTTAGCGAGAATAGCACTTCTTCTTGCTTCTACCCGGCATATGACTGTCAAATTCAACGCCTCGCACGCTTTTCAAATTGCAGGCCGAGCAATTCCAATGAAAGAATCAGATAATCCCGTCATTCAAGGACACCTACGGAAGTTCTCGAATTGATTCCCCGCGCAAGGATGACAAGTAAACTCCTATTTTACATGGGCAGTTTGCACCAGAGCAATTAGTTTGAGAAATTGTTGGCATAAGAATAAGAAAGCTCTTGCATTCGAATTTTTGACGGAGTAGCATCCGGCTCGGTTCAGGGACTCGAGGATTAGGCACTCTTTTCTTGACGGAGAAAAGGGAGCGGTTCTCTATGGGCGCAGGGTCTAAAGTTTGTCTTCGTTTGCCGAACGCCATCGGGGCGTTAGACATGCGTGTAGTTGTCAGGGTATCTGCTCCTCATCCCTTCCGAGCTGTTCGAAGTGGCATCGTCCCGATTACAACTAGAAACTATGGTCATGCAGAGGAGGCGGTATGTTGCACTGGGCTTCATCGTCGATGAAGAGAAGGATGCCGTGGCTTGCATCCTTGCTTGTCTGTGGTTTCCTGGTTCTCGCATTTCTGTTGATTGACAGCCATTCCGCTTCTGCACTCCCCACTCCTTCTATTAAAGTGAACGCGCTTCCGGCCTTCGCTCGGAAATACGGAATGCCTTGCTCTTCCTGTCACGAGGCTTGGCCCAAACTGAGCCCTTTCGGGCAGGCGTTCAAGGACAACGGCTACCAGATGGGGAATGATCGCGACGCCCCCATTTTCCAGCAGCCGGCGTATTGGCCCGTGACCTGGCGCATCACGCCGCAGTGGCACCGTGATAGTTTGGGACGCGTGGGTGTCGATGGGCCTGGAGTTTCCCCCGTCGAGGCGCGGGTCACTACGCACGGTTTCGATTGGAGCGGTCTGGATTTTCATACCGCCGGGACGCTGGCGAAGAACGTCAGCTTCTACGTGCTGCCGGCCTCGGACAACACTGGGGCGTTTCACTTTGAAGCGGTCTGGGCACGATTCGACAATTTGCTGGGCAGCAGTTGGCTGAACATCAAAGTCGGAAAGTTTGAGCTCGACAACTTGCAGTCCGAGAAGCGCATCCTGACATTGAGCACTTTTGGTGGTTCATACCAGAACTATCATTTCCAGCCTGCCACTGAAAATCCAAGTGGCGTCGCTGTTCCGTTCACGTTTGGTATCGGTGATAACCAAGTTGGCGTGGAATGGATGGGTCATTCGAAGAATGATCGCACTCGTATTTCTGCCTCTTTGCTGAGCTCGAACGATGGGAATCCAGGTCTCCCCACGAGCCGCGGGTATGACGGTTTCATTTCCGCGAGCCAAGCGTTCGAAGCTGGCAGCCTTGGGGTACAGCGGGTCGGTGTATTTGGCTACTTCGGACAGGCGCCGACGTACTTTCAGTACAATCAAACAGTAGGGGGCACAACTACTGGCGTGGCGGGGACAGGCATAGGTAACAAGAGCTTCTACCGTGTTGGCTTCATAGGGATGTGGTACTTAAAGAAGCTCGACTTTACGACCATGTACTTCCGCGGATGGGACAACGCCTTTCTCGGCACCGGCACCGCAGCGAATGCCGCGCTTCCCACGGGAGCGAGGGCACCGACGTGGAACGGCGGCCTAATTGAAACCCATTACAACTTGAATCCACAGCTCATTCTGATCAACCGGTTGGAGACCGTCCGGATGTCGCAGCAGGCTCTGCCCGTTGATCCCGCCGGCGCCCCCGGTACTGTTCCATCCTCGAACTTTGGCGACATCGATGTGGTGACTACTGGGTTTCGCTATTACCCGTTCATATCCAGCCGAGCGGGGTTTGCCTTCCACAACGAATTTTCCATTTTCCGTCAACGGGGCGCCTCGCCCACTGGACTTGACCAAACTAATAGCAGCTTGCTGTTTGGATTTGACTTCGCGTTCTAAAGGTGGAAACAATGCGGACAGCGAAAATTACGAAACTGGTTCTTGGAATCGCCGCTGCTCTGGCTGTGCCGATGCTCGCATCGGCGCAGGGAGAATCGCACGTCGGCAAATACGCGGGAGACACCGGTGCCGGCAAACAGCTTTACTATCGCTACTGCTGGGGCTGCCATGGTTTCCGCGGCGACGGCAACGGAGAAAACGGGCCATACCTGAATATCCTGCCGCGCAATTTCGTTGCGGCGACCTTCAAGTGCCGCTCGACGCCCACTGGCACTCTGCCTACTGACGAAGACCTCTTCAACGCCCTGACGCGAGGCTTCAACAACTCCAATATGCCTGCGTGGATCACCCTGACCGCCCAAAACCGGGCCGATTTGGTTGCCTTCATCAAGACCTTTTCGCCGCGGTGGAAGAGCGACAAACCAGGCGACCCGATCGCCGTTCCCGCGGAGCCAGCACTTTCGCTCCAGAGCATCCAGCATGGCAAAGAGCTATTCACCAAACTCGAATGCTGGAAGTGCCATGGGGCCGAAGGGCGCGGCGATGGTCCTTCCGCCTCCACGCTTACCGACAGTAACGATCAACCGATCCGCCCTTATAATTTTGCGGCGGGTTCCCGCTTCAAGTGCGGGGCCACAAACCACGACCTCTACAAGATTTTCATGACTGGCCTCGATGGCACGCCGATGCCTTCGTTTGCCGACGTCATCAAACCGGAAGACGCTTGGGACCTGGTACATTACTTGCGCACCTTACAGATTACCCAGAAGAGTCCGGAGCTCACTCTTTGGATGAGTACCAAAGAGGGAGCTGAATACGTCAAAGCACAGAAAGTCGGGGGGACCCCGACCGGCTCCGGCATCAAGCAATAGCGTGGGCGTGGGGGAAGCGCGATTCCGGTGGAGCGGGGATGTGAACAAAGCCTATCTTTTTGTCCGCCTGCATCATCAAAGCGGAAGACGTGGGATCTCGTGCATTGCCTGCGCACGCTGCAGGTAATGCACAAGAGTCGACAGCCTTACCCGTTGGCTGGCTTCCAAAGAAGGCACTGAAAGCGTCAACGCACAGAAGATCGTGGGGAAACCAAAAGGGGGTCCGGTATCAAACAATTTCGTGACAAAAAAATTTTCGGGAGGAGTAAGAGGATGCGAACCAAGCAGGCTTTTATGACGGGAATCGCCATTCTCGCCGCGGTCACTATGACGTCCGCGGTACCGGGTGGCGGCACGGTGAGCGGCAAGGTGACTTACGAAGGGACGCCGGCGAAGCAGAAACCGATCGACATGTCCAAGGAGCCCAGTTGCGCGAAACAATACGCGACGCCGCCGACGACCGAAACCGTGGTAACCGGTGCGAACAACGCTCTGGAAAATGTAGTGGTGTACATCTCGGCGGGAGCGGCCGATGAACCGCCGCCCTCACAATCCGCGGTATTCACCCAGAAGGGCTGCCGTTACATACCGCACGTCCTTGCGTTTCAAGTGAACCAGCCGCTCGAGGTTTTGAACGAAGATCAGACCTCGCATAACATCCATCCTCTCGCCAAGATCAATCGCGAGTGGAATAAGTCTCAGCCGCCGGGCACGCCTCCCATCGTGGATAAGTACGACAAGATGGAATTCATTCCGGTGAAATGCAATGTCCATCCGTGGATGCACGGGACGTTTGCGGTGCTGAAGAACTCCCATTACTCCATTTCAAGCGGAGACGGTGGCTTTTCGCTTCCCAACTTGCCGCCAGGCAAGTACACGGTCACCGCTTACCACGAGTCCTACGGCGAGCAGTCGCAGGAAGTGACTATCGCCGGCAGTGAAACGAAAAGCGTAAACTTCGTCTTCAAAGCCAAGCCCTATTGAGTCTTTCTTGAACGACCGGCGGGAGTCGTCTCAGAATGCAGATTGCTGGCGAAACGAAAAAATCAAGTCCGTGTAAACTCAGAGCAGAAGTGAGGCGCCATGGGTAAGCTGTTTGCAGTCGTTCTGGTGATCATCGCGTTGGCATCTGCGTATCCCATCGTCACGCATATGTACGTCATGCCGGAGGATATCTCCACCCACGGCCACCAGATTGACGAGCAGTTGTCGGACACCATGGCTGAGGCGGGGATCTCTTTTCTTCTCGCCCAGTTCGTCCTGGCGTTTTTCGTCTGGACGTTTGCGGAACGCAAAGTTGGCGCGAAGCTGAAGAATTTTCCAGGCGGCGCCAAGGTGATGGTGGCGGCCGCATTCATTCTCGTGGGCACGGAGGTCCTGGCGCTCGGTGTCTTTGGCCAACGAGCGTGGGCCAACGTCTATTTCACACCGCCTAGGCCGGATGCTCTGCAAATCCAGGCCCAGGCGGGCCAATTCGCCTTCTACTTCCGGTATCCAGGCGCCGACGGAAAATTCGGCGCCATCCATCCCGACAAGATTGACGAAGGGAACCAGAATTATTTTGGCCTGGACCCCGCCAACGAGATCGAGTCGCGCGATGACATCGTCTCGGCGGAGTTGGCGATACCCGTCAACCGCGAAATCCACTTGATGATGCACGCGAAAGATGTGGGCCACTCCTTCTACGTCAGGGAGTTGCGCATCCAGCAGGACTTTGTCCCGGGTCTCGATCTTTCCGTGCATTTCACGGCCACCAAAACCGGAAGGTATGAGATTGTTTGTACCCAGCTTTGCGGACTGGGCCACTACAACATGAAGGCGTATCTGAACGTGATGGCCCAGGACGATTTCGAAAAGTGGATGAAACAGAAAGCGTCAGAGCTGTGAACTCGTAATCCCAGCCCGCAGACCGGCGTGCGATTCATCGCTCCCGCTCTGCGGCTTTCCCCGAGCGAGGAGAGCAGATGGAAGAGACATCAGCCCGGCAAGCACACGTTCATGCACCGCCGGAAGGATTCCTCCGGAAGTACGTCTTCAGCCTCGATCACAAAGTCATCGGAAAACAATACTATGCCCTCGCTCTCCTGGCCGTAAGCATGGGCATGGCGCTTTCCTGGCTGATGCGGTTCCACCTCGTCTGGCCAACGACGCGAATTCCCGGCTTGGAACTGATTTCGAAAGCCGGCGCTCCGGGCGGCATCATCACGCCGGAATACTATCTCTCGCTGCTCACCATGCATGGCACGCTGATGGTGTTTTTCGTACTTACCAACGCCCCCTTCGCCGCGTTCGGCAATTTTTTTCTCCCCATCCAGATCGGCGCGGAAGACATGGCGTTCCCACGCTTCAATATGATGTCCTTCTGGACGACCCTCGCCGCGTTCCTCGTGCTGATCCTCGCGTTCGTCATTCCTGACGGACCGCCGATCTCCGGCTGGACTTCCTATGCTCCGCTGAGCGCGGTCGGCAAGGATGCTGGGCCTGGCATGGGCTGGGGGATGAACCTCTGGGCCATTTCGATCGCCATTTTCTGCATTGGCTCCCTGCTCGGAGCGCTCAACTTTATCGCCACGACCCTCGACCTGCGCGCCAAGGGCATGACCCTCATGCGCATGCCCATTTGCACCTGGGCGTGGTTCATCACGTCCTGCATAGCTTTACTGGCGTTTGCTGTGCTCCTTCCTGCTTGCATACTCTTGATTCTGGATCGGACTGCTGGGACCAGTTTCTTCATTCCTTCCGGCCTGGTGGTAAGCGATCGCTTGCAGCCGCATTCGGGCGGGTCGCCGCTACTCTGGCAACACTTGTTCTGGTTCTTCGGCCATCCAGAGGTTTACATTGCGATTTTGCCTTCCATGGGCATCGTTTCGCACATTCTGATCAACAGCATGCGCAAGCCGCTCTTGAGTGCTCGCGTCATCATCTACTCGATGATGTCTATTGGATTCCTGAGCTGGATGGTTTGGGGACACCACATGTTTGTGAGCGGCATGAATCCATTCTCATCGCTGCTCTTCTCGTTCCCCACGCTCACGATCACCATTCCGGCGACGATTATGACGATGATTTGGATGGGCAGCCTCTACGGCGCAAACATTCGAATCAACGCGGCTTCGCTCTTTGCCCTCGGCTTCATCTCCATGTTCGTCAGCGGCGGCGTTAGCGGCTTTTTCCTGGCGCAGCCCTCCATCGACATCGTGTTGCACGCCACGTATTTCGTGGTTGGCCATTTCCACATGGTGATGGGCGTGGCTTCCATTTTCGGCGTCTTTGCCGGCACGTACTTCTGGTTCGGAAAGATGACCGGCCGCATGATGAACGAGACCTTGGGGCAGCTTCATTTCTGGCTCACCTTCATTGGTACCTACTGCATTTTCATGCCGTTCCATTACCTCGGATTGGTGGGCAACGTGCGGCGTTATTCGGCGTTCGTCAATGATTACACCGGACCGCTGCTGCCGCTACACAAGTTCATCACCATCGCGGCTCTCTGCACCGGCGCGGCGCAGCTCATCTTCATCTTCAACCTGATATACAGCCGTTATAAGGGTGCACCTGCTCCGGAAAACCCGTGGAACGGAACGACGCTCGAGTGGAGTATTCCTTCGCCTCCACCCTGGAACAATTTCGGCGGCAAACATCCCGTGATTTACCATGACCCATATCAGTATGATGTGAAGGGTTCGAAAGGCGACTACATCATGCAGGATTCGCCGGAGCCGTCCGCCGGCTGAACGGATGGAACCGATTCAGTGCGGAGACAAAAGAGTCTCCGCTCTCGGTCTTGTGAGAAAAAGAATAGGAAAAAATGTCATCGACAATTTACGAGCCTGTGCGCACGCCGCCGCCCGCCTCAAGAGACTCGACCGCTTCCGGGGCCAGGGTCGCCAAAGTGCTCTCCGGAGCAGGAGAGGCTTCGCAAAGCGGCATATGGGTGGGCATCTTTGCGATTACCATGTCGTTTGCGGCTTTTACAAGCGCGCTCTTTGTGCGCCAGGGATCCGCGGCGGATTGGACACACATCGCCCTGCCGCCGGTACTCTACGGAAATACGTTGGCGCTTCTTTTGAGCAGCGCCACTTTGCAAATGGCGCGTCGCGCGCTCGCGGCCGTACCGTCCGCCGAGCCCCATGCTGTTCGAATGGGTTTGGGTTGGCTCATGGCCACTCTAGCGCTCGGATTCGTTTTCGTTGCCGGGCAATTCGAAGCCTGGCGGCAGCTCGCCGCGCAGGGCCTCTACCTCTCGACGAATCCCAACAGCTCGTTTTACTACGTGTTGACCGCGATGCACGGATTGCATGTGCTCGCAGGAATCGTCGCACTTGTTTTGGTGATGGGGAGAATTGTCGCGAGCGGCGCCGCGTTTCGAAAGAGTACGTTCGAAGCGACCGCGACGTATTGGCATTTCATGGGAGTTTTGTGGCTCTATCTGCTGCTTGTTTTGCGCACGAAATTGTAGGCGTTTCGAAATGGGAGGGACTGTGAGCGAGTCTGAAATGGCCATGCACGGGCACGGCGGAGCCTTTATGGAAGAATCGCCCTATTCGATACCGTCTCGTAAATTAACAATGTGGTTATTTATAATCTCAGACGCAGTTACGTTCGGGGCTATTCTGTTTGCTTACGGATATCTCCGCGTTGCGACTCCGGATTGGCAGACCCCGTTCAAGTCCGCGAGCATCATCAATGTAGCGATCATGACCTTCGTGCTGATCACCAGCAGCTTGACGATGCTCGGTGCGGTGGACGCTTCCAAGGCGGGAGACAAACCCAAAGCTCTCCGTTTCCTCGCCTCCACAATGGTTCTGGGCCTCATTTTCGCCGGGCTGCATATCCGTGAGTGGGTTGGTTTGTTCGATGAAGGAATCAAGCTGAGCTCCGGACTTTTCGGCCAAACCTTTTTCAGCATTACGGGGTTGCATTTGCTGCATGTGATCACCGGCGTGGTGGCGCTGGCGGTGGTGGCGCGCAAGTATTCCAGCGGGAGCTTGACGCCGGGACATGTGGAAACGACGGGACTGTACTGGCATTTTGTCGACCTGGTGTGGATGTTCGTCGTGCCGCTGGTCTATCTGACGAACATCGGGCGGTGAGGCGGACGACTTCAAAGGAGACGAACCATGGCTGCATCGGGAAGGTCCGGAAACGTGATCGCGAAATATCTGCCGGTGTATTTTGTACTGCTGGGGATTGCGGCGATCGAATTTTTTCTCGCTTTTCAGAATTTTTCCACGGCCGGGCTGGTAAGCATGTTCCTCTTCCTGGCGATCTGCAGCGCCGCACTGGGCTTGATGTATTTCATGCACCTGGCGCATGAGAAGCGCACTTTGTTTCTTTCGCTGATTCCGGCTACGATCTTCGTTCTGCTGATGATGAACATGATCTGGTCGGACAGCATCCGCCTGCTGCACATGCGGCCGTTCGCGCACTGAGCAGGCGCCGAGGGGAAGCGGGCTGAGGGGGGCGCTGCTTCCCCCACTTTCTCCAGGGTGTTGACCGCGCACGGCGCGGGAGGGATACTCCGGGTAGCGGACAGGAAATGAGCAATATGATGAACCAAGCTGCAAGAATCGCCGCTCGCATGACCGCCCTAATTGCGGCGCTGGCCGTTCCGGCGTTTAGTTACGCGCAGAATTGCGCGCTCTGCTATACGCAGGCGGCGGGGGCCGGTTCCCGCATGATTGCGGCGCTCAAAAGTGGCATCCTGATTCTGGTCGCACCCCCCATGCTGATCTGCATAGGTATCGCCTGGATGGCCTACAAGAAGCGCAATCAGTTCAACGAAAACTGAACTGCAGATCCGAAGTGACAAGCTATTCGCCCCCGCGACGAGCAATTGCCCCGCGAGATTCAGAAGACCCCTAACGGATAGGTAGTGATCGGGCACCACCTCGAAGTGTATTGAGAAAATTCCTTACGCACTCGGCGAGGAGGTCAAGGCGCCAAGGCCGATTGACGCAACTGCAGGAAGCGGCGGATGGAGGCGTCACGCTCGAGGCCGATTGCGATCTCGTACGCGCGGCGGGCTTCGGCGTGCGCGCCCGTCTTGGCCAGCAGCTCCGCGCGTGCCGCCCAGTAGGGCTGGTATTCGGTGAGCCGCCCATCGGCGGCTACCTCTTGCATGGCGGCAAGAGC
>Ga0209625_1000206_pt1 | contig 14772 bp, 10 predicted proteins | sample JacPin_JW_Ref_M2_FD_187960 | JGI IMG/M metagenome (GOLD analysis project Ga0209625, IMG submission 187960) | Forest soil microbial communities from Algoma, Ontario, Canada - Jack Pine, Ontario site 1_JW_Ref_M2 (SPAdes) (version 2) | ecosystem: Environmental > Terrestrial > Soil > Boreal...
TGAAGCCGTCGCTGCCACGGGCACGCCTGTATGGCTCGCTACCGAACCCTGCCCCACCCCGGCACTTTCGTTGCTCGTGCGGCTTCGCAATGCCGCCGGCGGAATTCAGATCACGGCGAGCCACAATCCGTATCAGTGGAGCGGCATGAAATACAAGGCGAGCTATGGAAGCTCCGCTTCACCAGCGATCGTCGCGCAAATTGAAAATGAACTTGAGAAAGTGCTGCGCGACGGCGTGCCGGGCTTACCGCCGCGCGCGGACCTAATTCACTCGCTCGACGTTCGTGGGCCCTACCTCGAAACAATCTCGGGACTGGTCGATTGGGATCGATTGCGGGCGGCAAAATTTCGCTTCGTCGTCGATCCGATGCACGGCGCAGGGCGCGGGCTTCTGAAGGAGCTCTTCCGGCGAAATGGAATTGACTGCGGTGAGATTCGGGGAAATCGAGATCCGCTTTTCGGCGGTGTGAATCCCGAGCCGATCGAGCCTCATGTGGAAGCGCTGCGCAAGGCGACGCGCGACGGGAAATACGACGCCGGCTTCGCCTTCGATGGCGATGCCGATCGCATTGGCGCTGTGGATGCGGACGGAACGTTCGTCACCCCGCACCAGATTTTTTCGCTGCTGCTGTGGCATCTTGCCGGCACACGGAGGCTTAACGGCGACGTCGCCAAGACATTTTCCACTACGAAAATGATCGACAAGATCGCAGCGAAATTTGGACGCAAAGTGTGGGAAACCCCAATCGGCTTCAAATATATTTGCGACCGAATGCTCGAAGGCGATGTGCTTCTCGGCGGCGAAGAAAGCGGCGGCATCGGAACGAAGCTGTATCTTCCCGAACGCGACGCGATTGTGAGCGCGCTATTGCTGGCCGAAGTGATGGCCTGGCACGGGAAACGACTGGGCGAGTTGATCGCGATGCTCCACCGCGAATTTGGCGAACATCATTATGGCCGCGTGGACCTCACGTTGAAGCCGGGGCAAAAGGAAAAAGCGCTTCAACATTTTGCGAATGGAAACTTCAAGCGCCTGCTCGACTGGCCGGTGATACGCCGCGAGGATCTGGATGGCGTCAAGGTATATCTGGGAGAGATTGGCTGGGCAATGGTTCGCGCTTCCGGGACAGAGCCGATGCTGCGAGCCTATGCGGAGACCGAGAATGCCGAGACGACGCGGCGCCTGCTTGAAGAAGTCGCCGCTCTCGTTTCCCGATTGTAAGCCCCGCCGGAGCATGAATCCGTCCGAGAGAAAGTATCGCTTTGGCCTTGCCAGACCGTTCCGTTCCGTCTAATCTTCGGCGGCATAGTATCCACAGCGCGACCATCGCGCGCAGGCCCGAACCGGCCCAGGCCGACTTTCGATCCGATCGTCAGCAGGAGAAAACCGATGCTGAAAGAATTCAAAGAATTTGCGATGCGCGGAAACGTGCTGGATATGGCCGTCGGCATCATCATCGGAGCCGCATTCGGAAAAATTATTACGTCTCTCGTGGGCGATGTTTTGATGCCCCCGCTCGGCCTGATTCTCGGCAAAGTAGACTTCTCGAACCTGTTCCTCAATATTTCCGGAAAGTCCTACGACAGCCTGGCAGCCGCGAAGGCCGCCGGAGCGCCGACGATCAATTACGGCATGTTCCTGAACAACATAATCGATTTCCTGATCGTTGCCTTCGCGATTTTCCTTCTCATCCGCATGGTGAATCGTTGGAACAAACCCGCACCGGCGGCTGCACCGAAGACCAAGGACTGCCCTTACTGCGCCACGGCAATCCCAATCGCGGCCAAGCGTTGCCCCAATTGCACATCGGAACTGCCGGCTTAAGAGGCGTTACGATTGTGGCTTGCCTGGAGGAAGCTGCGGACTTGAGCGGTGGGTTTCGATGTCGTGGAGATGTTCACGAAGCCGCTCCACCACCGCATCGCCCTGTCCTTCATTCATTTCTCGTTCCACTTCGTCGAGCGCGAAGTGAACGATATCGTGGTGATGGATTTCTTCGCCCGATAATTTCTCGCCGAGCTTCAGCCAGAGTTTGTGCAGGAGATCGATTTCCTTCGGCGTAAGCCGCGGGGCGTGAGGACCGAGATAAAAAATCTGCTCCTGGCCTGAAGGCGTAAAAATCTCAAGCGTGACGCGCGGCCTCGGCTCGGGCATTCGTTCCCAGGCCAAGCCGATTAAGCGCGCCTGCTCCGTCACGGGCATTTTCGAGGAACTCCCGCATACGATGGTGCTCGATTGCAGATTGGCAGCCGTGCGCAAGATGCCTTCCCACAGGTCATTGGCGGCAACGACCGCCAGCCGGACCGGCTTGCCTTCTTTCTCGGCAACCGCCAAAACTTTGGTGAAAAGCAGCTGTTCAATCGTGCTGAAAAGCTGATCGGGTGTCAGATCGTACTCGCCTGACGCAGCTCGGCGCAGCAAGCGCACGTGCAGCACGACAACCTCCGCATCGTGGCTTCTAACGCGCCGCAACACCGCTTCGAGGTGATATAGCGCGTAGTAAGTGCTGACCGGCACCAGAATGTTTCCGGGGCGCACGCCCACACTTGTCGGCGTTAGCTCTGCTTCCGGCGCGAGGTTGAATTGATCGAGTTCCACGTGCGATGCACCCGCCTGGCGCTTACGCACCCGGTGCTCGGAGATTTCAAAAACAGTGAAGAGCAGGGCCGAAAACGTAAGTCCGGCGATCGTCGCGTCCGGCTTCGTAAACAGGTTGATGATCGCGATCGCGAGCAAAACGAGTGTGATCAGGCCAAGACCAACCGGAACTTCGACCCCGAAAATTACGGGATTCAACGGAACCCGATACTCGCGATCCTGGGGATGCGTGTAGCGCAGCACCAGAACTGCGATTCCCTTCATCGAGAAACTCCATATCACTCCGAAGGCGTACAGGTTGCCGAGGAAAGTCACATCGCCGCGGCTTGCGACGATGGTCACGATCTGAAAAAGTACGACAAGATTGATGATTCGGTGAGTCGTTCCGAAGCGTGGATGCGGATGCCGAAACCAGTCGGTAAGTACTCCATCTTCCGACACCCGGTTCAAGACGCCATTCGAGCCGACAATCGCGGTATTCACCGCCCCGGCTAGAATGAGGGTTCCCACAACGACCACAAACACGTGGAAGGCCAGCCGGGCCGGAAAACTTCCGACCAGATGCATCGAGAGCCCGCCGATTAAATTCTCAGTGAAGGCAGGGCGGACATTGTCTGGAATGATCATCACCGCAAAAAACGAAACCAAAGACGTAAACACCAAGCTATAGACGAAAATGATCAGTCCGGCCTTCTTAAGGTTCTTAAGTTTCGGGTGCTCGATTTCGCGGTACACCTGTGCGAGCGATTCCTCACCGCTCATCGCCAGAACCGAGTGCCCGAGGCCGACCAAGATCGCAATTAGCGTAATCGCGTGCGCCCACTGGTAGGGGTCAAGCCAGCCAAGCGAGCCTTTATCGAGCTTCATGTTCCAAGGATGCGGCCACGGTGGAAGGTGCCAGTCGGGCCGCGCGTAAAGTGTGTAGAGACACCATGCAATCAGCATCACGACCATCACTGTAGTGAGCTGCATGATGCGCAGGGCTTTGCCGCTCGATTCGGGAACGCCCTTAATGTTTTCCCACCAGAAATAGAGCGTGATTGTGATGGCAACGGCCGCAGCTGTGGCATTGTTATTCAAGTGCAGCGGGACGTGGGCGTAGGCCAGCAGTTCGTTGAGGACACCAACGAGATACTGCCCGGCCGACACGCCGCTGATCGGGCCAGTAAGCACATAATCAAACATGAGAGCCGAAACGGAGAACTTCGCGAGCGTCCCGCCCAGCGCTTCTTTCACAACGCGGTACACGCCGCCGCGGACGAACATGCTGCAGCTTTCAACGTATACGGCTCGTACCGCGTACGAGAACAGCATGATGCCGAGAATGAACCAGGGAGCAGTCTTGCCGATGAACTGCTCGGCTTCACCGCCGGCGTAATAGGCCGACGACGCGAGGTCGTTCAAAACGATTGCAGCAGCGCGCCAGAAAGAGATGAAGGCCAGCATGGCCGTAGTGGCCACGAGGACTTTGGCTACGGGGCGGGGTCTACCCGGTGTGAATGTGTTACCCGTCGTGTTTGATGCCATACGCTATCGAATGATGAGGGGTTGAACTATACGTTGAAATAGGCTCCAAAAGAAAGCATTGCACCGCACGCTGCGGCTAGAAGTTACTGTCCAAATTTCGAGGATTTCCGTCACGGTTTCGTCCGAACCGGCGCGGCGTTTCCTTCTGGCTGGGACGGTCCCGCGTCCCTGAAATCCTTGCCGCAGGCCTCGCAGGGGCAAATTTCCCGCAGGTGTTCGAAGCTGTAAATTCCGGTCGCGTGACCATCCGAGAACGTTATTTGCAACGCGTAATTGCCCATCGCCTGCGCGCTTTTCGCCGTCACCCGCGGCTTGAACATCGGCAGTTCGATCGAGGTGGCAGGTGAGGTCGCCAAGCGTGATTTCTTTTCGCGCTCGTCGTTGCATAACGCACACGGACACAAATCGCGCAGATACGGAAACGGGTAGTGGCTGGTATGCCCGTCCGACCAGGTGACGTCAACGCCCTCTCCGCTCGAGACGCGAACCTTCACATCAATCGGTTTCTTGCGGACGTCCTGTGGTATCGGCATCCAGTTAATTCTAACAGAGACGAGCGCTGCGCTAGCGAGACGGACAGCAGCGACCGGGCGGAATCGGATTGCCGTGCGGGCACGTCTGAGGATGGCCCAGGAACGCGCAGATGCGCTGGTCGAGCTCGGGGCTGATGATGTGTTCGAATTTGCACGCGTGTGAGTCGGCCTCCGAATCAGCAATTGAAAACGTGTCGGTGAGCAGCCGCTCTGCGAGACGCCGCCGGCGCACAATATCGCGCGCGCGATTTTCACCGTGCGCCGTGAGCGAGACTTCGCTGCCGCGAAGTTCGAGAAGTTTCAGATCGGCGAGCCGCGAGATAATTCGCATCGGGTCGGGACCGCTCGATTGCCGGATTTTCTCGAGAGCCGGCGCAATTCCCTCCTCGCCGCAAAGCCACACCCGTTCGAGCAGGTGATCGAAGCGAACTTCATCTTCTGCTGAAAATTCCGAAATCTGTACGATGCGGCCGTGTGCGAGATCGATGCGCCGGTCGGCAAGCTGCCCAATGGCTGGGTCGTGCGTGACCATAAGGATTGTATGTCCCTGATCGTGCAGTTCGCGCAGCAACCGAATCACGGTTTCGGCGTTAGCTTCATCCAGGTTTCCGGTCGGCTCGTCGGCGAGAAGAAGTTTGGGATGATTGATCAGCGCGCGAGCCACAGCGACGCGCTGTTGCTCGCCCCCGGAAAGCCTTGACGGCAAATGCTTCAGGCGGTCGCCCAAGCCAACGCGCTCGAGGGCGAGGCGTGCTTCGTTTTCATCCGTTGTGCTGTGAAAATACTGCGCCAGCATCACGTTTTCCAGCGCGGTCAGGTACGGCACGAGGTGAAACTGCTGGAAGACGAATCCGATCTTTTCCGCGCGAAATCGAGTGAGTGCCGCTTCATCCAAACAGGCAACGTCCGTGCCATCCACGACGGCCTGCCCTGCCGTCGGCGTGTCGAGGCCGCCGAGAATATTGATCAGCGTCGTTTTTCCCGAACCGGATGGGCCCATGAAAGCGATCCACTCGCCTTCGTTCACGTGGAACGACACGCTGTCGAGTGCGCGCACGTGTCCGTACTCTTTTCTGAGTGCCTCGACATGTACGAGCGGCGCCACTATTCGCCTCGAAAAATTACAGCGGGTTTCACACTTCCAAGCATTCGGAGCGGCGAGGCGCCCGCGAGCGCGACAACAATCATCAGCGCAATCGTGAGCGGAATAATTTCCCAGCGCATCGAAATCGTCGTTCCAAACACGCGATGCCCCATCCAACGCGTCAATATCACGCCCGCGATGCAACCAATCGCGCCGCCGGCTGTGCCGAGCACGCCCACTTCGGCGAGAAACAATCCTACGACTCGCGAGATTGAGCCGCCGAGCGCTTTCATCAGCCCCACATCCTCGCGACGCTCGATCGCGAGCGCCGCCATCGTCGCGAGCACGCACAGCGACGTCAGAACCAGAATCAACGCCACCATCGAAAAAATCAGCAGCTTAACGCGAGCGAGCAGCGCACCTTCCGCTGCTGTCACTTGCCGAATGAGGTGCACATTGTAGTTCGGGAGCGCTGCAGCGAGCTTCACTGCAACATCGGACACATTTTTTGACGTTCCGCCAACACTCACTTGTACGAGTCCGATCTGACCATCCAGGTTCGAAAGCTGCTGCGCCACGGGAAGATTCACAAACACTTGGTTATCTTCTGCGTCGCCCGAGTCGACGATGCCAGCTACAGTGAGCCGCGCCCTGTGCCCCAAGTAGTCCAACGCGATTTCGCTGCCGGGCGCGAGATGAAGCTCGCGCGCCACATTGCTGCCGACGAGCGCGTGCGCTTGGTCGTCGCGCGACGCAACCAGGTTCCCTTCAACCTTCCAGGTCGGGGCACGTTTGCGCGCTTCGTCAAGCCATGTGCCGGCAACAACCACTTGCGTCTTATCGACGCGAGCAACGACGTAGAGATATGGCGCTGCTGTTGTGTCTGGCGTCTCAATCGATTTCAGCTGGTTAAAAACGGCGCTCTCGTTCATCAGTGCCGCGGTCCCGGCGCTCGACGCAGCAGCCGAACTGGCGTCCTGCTGCGGTGCGTTTCCTTCCGTCTCGCGAGGAGCGACCACTACATTCGCGCCGAGCGTGCGGAATTCCTGCGTTAACTTCGATCCCACGTCGAGGTCGAGGTTCAGCAACGCAGAAATTACGGCCGCGCCGCTCACCAGCGCGATCAGCGCCACCGCCAAACGTCCGCGGCTCCCGCGCAGCAGTTGAAACAGCAGACGCCAGAACATCATTCGCCTCGCAAAATCGCCGCAGGCTCGAAATGCGCCGCGCGTCGCAACGGAACTAAGCTGCCCAGAATCGCTACCAACGCCGCCAGGCCCAATACAACAGGAAACAGAATCAGGCGCGGGGAACCAGGCGTTCCGAATACGCTTTGCCCCAAAACGCGAGCGAGACCGATGCCGAGAAGGTACCCGGCCGCCCCTCCGGCCACCGCCAGCATCAGTTGTTCGGCCAGAAAGACTCCGCCGACGATCGCGTTCCGCGCCCCGAGCGCTTTCATCACGCCCACCTCAGAGCGGCGCTCGAGCACGGTCGTTGCAGACGTTGCGGCTACCGCCAACGCCGCCGCACCCAGCGCTGCTAAAGTGACAATCCATAGCAACGTACTGATGCGCGAGAGAATCCTACCTTCTGTGTCAGCCACGCGACGGATGGCGCGCACGTCCACGCCGGGAATTGCCTGGCCGATTTGGTAGCTAATGGACGAAATGTACGGCGAACAGAACCAACGGTCGTACTCGGTGGGAGTCAAGGATTGCGGATCGCGGACCGAAAGGGCATCAGCGGGTTTCGTCAGCGCGCTGACAAAAAGTTGCCGAAATTGGCCGGGGTGATTGGAAAGTTCCTGTGCAATCGACAGGGGCCCCAGCACGGAGTGGTCCTCCGCGTCGCCAGTCGAAACGATTCCGGTCACCAGAAGCGGGTAGACGGCGTGCGCAACTGTCGATCGCGTGACGTAAATCGTCTTCCCGACTTGAATCGCGTCGGGATAAGCGGCTGCCAAACCCGCTCCCACGACACATTCTTTCGCGTTGTCCTCGAACCATCTGCCATTAATCTTCCATGCCGGATGAGTCGCCTTAAGACCAGTGCGAAAGTGCGTTCCGTCAAGGACCGCTACATCGTGCTCATACCACGTACCGATGAGGGTGGTTGCAATGGACCGATCGGAAACATCCAGCGTCACCGGTACATCCAGAAACGGTGTGAAGCCGAAAATGTTGTGCCGCCAGAAAATCATCTTCAGCTTGCCGAGATCGGACTCTTGCAGGTATGCGCCTTCGTCCACGGGGCGATAATCCACGCCGCCAATTTCCACCGGAAGCGCATCCGATTGCGGCCTCACCAGCAGATTCGCGCCCAAGCTGCGAAATTCGCGGGCCAACCGATCGCCAGTGTCGAGCGCGACGGTGAGAGTAGCCGTTGCAACGGCCATACCCACAACGAGCGCCGCAGCCGTGAGAATCTTGCGGCGTGGATTGCGGGCGAAGGATTCACCTACGAGGCGGGCGAACATTCTATTTGGCGTGAATTGTGGAGGCAGCGTCCGTCAACGCCGAAAGATCGACCACCACCTCTCCGTTCTCCACTCTTGACTTCACCGCAATTGGATTGCAACCGCCCGATTCTCCGATCGAGGGAATGTAGATCGCCGCGCCGCAGTTCCGGCAGATTACGTTTTGCCCTTCCTGCCGGTATCCGACCGCACCACAAATCTGGCAGGCATCGAGGGCCGTTGCGTAATCGCCGCTCAACTTGTGAATCACGAGGAATCGTATGTCTGCTTGGTTCACTTCGGCCGTGTAGTAATGAAGGCTTGTATCCATCACCTGCGAGAGCGGGATGCGAACCTCGCCGTTCTGCGCCACGAGTGGAGTTGCCTGTACGGGCGCATTCACGGCGCGCGCATACACAAATTCGGCCGTCAGGGCCAGCACGATGAGCAAACACAAGCTCGCCGCCGCGAAGCTCCAGGCGCGCCGGCGTCGAAATTCCCACTGCATCTTTCTCCGTTCGGCGGGATTTGCCGCTTGCTCCGGCGCGGGCGCTTTCGCGCCGAACCATTCGCGCAGCACTACGAGCGCCGCAGCCCCGAGGATCACGATGAAGAAAAAAACTTCATTGCGCACGATCGGGCCAATCGTTGCCATTTCCGTTTTGCTCGATGGCAACCACATCGCCTCGCTCAATTCGTGCAGACCGGTGAGAGCCAACTGGAACGCCACGACCATCAGAATCACGCTGGTTGCGGCAAAAAACCGATGCAGCGGAATCTTCAGCGTGCCCTGGAAGAAGAAGAGGCCCACTGCTATGGCAAGTCCGATTCCCAATAGCGTTCCGATCCAGACTTCCACCCCCGCGCTCGATAATTCGACCGCTCGCAGAATCAGGACGAGCTCCGCTCCTTCGCGTACGACCATCAGGAACACGAAAGCTCCGATTCCCCATCCGGCCGCGCGAGTCGATTGCTGCGCGTATGTTTCCAGGCGCGATTCAATGTCCTTCCTCAGCGTTCGAGCTACGCGGTTCATCCATACGATCATCGTCACAACGAGCGCCGATGCCACAAGCATCAGCAATCCTTCGAAGCCGTCCTCACTCACCTTCCAGCGATCGAGCAGGATCGCAGCCACAATGCTTGCCGCGGCGGCAAGCGCGACGCCGGCCCAAACATATTTCGTGAGCGCGCGCCGTCCGGTGCGATTCAGATACACCAGCACAATGCCGACTACGAGCGCGGCTTCAACGCCCTCGCGAAGGGCAACTAAAAGAGCGGAAAGCATGGAGTTTCCAGTTGAAACATAGTTACAACTACAAAAACAAGTCTAGCGCCTTCGTATCCTTAAAATCAAGGTCTTTCGACCCGACGTCAAGCGCACGGTCATCGCACTCCTGTAGAATAGGAGTTCTTATGCGCAAATGGCGGGGCTTCGCTCGAATTCTTATTGTCGCTACGTTTTGCCTTTCGCTGACTGTCTCGGCGCTTCCGCAATTGAGTTCAAAGCAGCAGGCCACCTCGCCTCAAAAACAAAACTCATCGTCCACCGCGCCCGCAAACCCGGCCTTTAAGCCCGATCCCAGTAAGGCCTTTGCGGCTTCCAAGCGGGGTTTGCGCGCCGAGCATGAAGGCAATTGGCAAGCGGCCTATGACTCCTATTCGGATGCTGTGAGCTGGGCTCCCAACGACGCCGGCTACTTTTCGAGCCTGGAGATCGCCAAGGGTCACCTCGTCCAGGAAAAGATGGACCTCGCCGAGCGCGAAGCAATCTCCGGGCGCCTGTCTGATGCGCTGCGGCTTCTGGTTTCTGCACGCGCACTCGATCCTTCAAACCGCGTGGTCCAAGCTCGCTACGCCGAGCTGAGCGCCCTGTTTAGAGGGCAAATGAAGTCCGCGGCGAGCGGGCAGGAGTTGGCGGGCGAAGTTCACCTCGAGTACACGCCCGGAAAACGGAATCTGGACATTCGAGGCGATACGCAAAGCGCCTACAACGAAATTGCGAAGCAGTTCGGGGTCGAGGTCGCGTTTGATGTGGACTTGCGCTCGCGTTCGGTTCGTTTCCACATCGATGATCTCGATTTCCCCACCGCAGTGCGCCTGCTTGGCGAGGAGACCGGCACCTTTTGGCGTCCGCTGACGAAACATCTTTTTCTGGTCGCAGAAGATACCCCGCAGAAACGCAAGGATTACGCGCTGTCGGTCGTGCGCACCGTGATGCTCCCCGCTTCGGAGGCCCCTGAGCAAATGACGGAAATCTTCCGCCTCGTGCGTGAAATCGCGGGGATCACGCGGGCGGAACTCGACACGCGGACTGGCACGATTACCATGCGGGCCTCGCCTCAGGCGATTACAGTAGCCTCAGGGCTGATCGAGGATCTCGAGAACCCGGTGGGCCAACTCGTCCTGGAAATTGAGGTGCTTGAAGTAGATCGCAATTACGCTCGCGAGCTGGGAATCACCCCTCCACAAAGCACAAAAGTCTTCACGCTGAACCGCCAACAAGTGCAGGAAGCGCTGCAATCGCAGCAGGGCTTGGTCGACGTGATCACCCAGGTTTTCGGCACGCCGTCGTCGCTCGCCGGTTTGACAGCCACTCAAATCGCCTCGCTCTTGGGCTCGGGCCAGGTCGGCATCGGGTCATTGATTCCGCCCCTCGTCGCGTTCGGCGGAGGTTCAACCACATTTCTCGCGACGGTGCCGGGCGCCACGGCAACTTTCTCCGCGATGCTGTCGCTGGTCCGCACAGGACGGCGCATCTTGCTGCGCGCCGAAGATGGAAAGCCGGCCACATTTTTCGTCGGTGAGCGTTTTCCCGTCGCTCTCGCTCAGTTTTCTCCCAGCCTCGCGGGAACAGCCACGGGAGTTGCGGGGTTGGTATCGGGCAATTTGCCCACCACCACATTGACGACGGGCGCAGCGCCTGTTTTTGTAACCACGGCCAGCGTGCGCAATAACGGCATCGAGGACATCATCGTTGCCAACAACACCGACAACACGCTTTCGCTCTTCCTCGGCAATGGCGATGGCACGTTCGTGACGCCGACGACCGGCATCCCGACCGGCGCCGGGCCGGTCTGGATCGTCAGCGCGAATTTCAATCCTACGGTAAACAACGACTTGAATCTGGACCTTGCCGTCGTCAATCACACGGCGGACACTATCTCGATTCTCTTGGGCAATGGCGATGGTACGTTCAAGCCCAAGGTGGACATCTCAACAGGCACAGGAACCGGACCGGTTGCCGCCGTCGCCGCCACATTGACGAGCAGCGGATTTTCTGACCTCGTGGTCGTAAATAATGCAAACAACACGCTAGGCGTTTTTCTCGGCAATGGCGATGGCACGTTCAAAACGCCAACGTTCATCAATACGGGACACGCGCCCTCTTCGATTGCAGCTGCGGATTTTAACAACGATGGCCACATCGACCTCGCCGTAACGAATCAAAACGACAATACAGTCTCTGTTTTTCTCGGAAATGGCGATGGGACGTTCAGAAGCCGTACCGATTATGCGGTTGGCACGGCGCCCGTCTGGGTCGCGACGGGCGATTTTAATGGCGACGGCTTCCCCGATCTTGCGGTCGCGAATAATACCGACAACACCGTCTCGATTCTCAGCGGCGTTGGCGATGGAACTTTTCAGGCGCAGGCTGTCTTCCCCGCAGGCACTGGGCCTACTTCCATTGCCGTGGCCGATTTCAACGTCGACGGCCGGCCCGACCTTCTGGTTGCAGATGAGACCGACAATGCCGTCTCCGTTGTGCTCAATCTTGGCAGCGGGTTATTCGGGCCGAATTTCGAACTGCCTGTCGGAACCACTCCCGTCTCTGTTGCTACTGCGGATTTTGACGCGAGCGGCAGAGCGGATGCTGTTACAGCCGACAAAGGTTCAAACACCGCAACGGTAATCCTGAACAACACAAACTTCACTGGCGCGACCAATCCCTTGGCGGCCACTGCATTCCCGGGAGTCGAGTACCTGGATATCGGAACGAAAGTAAAAGCCACAGCCCGCATTCACCCAAACGATGAGGTGACACTGCACCTGAATCTCGAAATCAGCAGCCTCGGCGCGCAGTCCGTTAACGGGATTCCGGAAATATCGAACGAGTCCGTAGAGCAAACGATTCGGCTTCGCGAAAACGAGACGACGATGGTGATGGGCATCAGGCAGCCGGAGGTTTCGACATCGCTGAACGGCTGGCCGTACGTCTCTTCCGTCCCCGGAATCGGGATGCTCGGGAGCGTGCAGGGGAAGACGGATCAAGATAGCGACATACTTGTTATGATCACGCCGCGATTGGTGGATTTTTCACCGCGCAAAGATCATCTCATCTATGCAGGCCGCGGCGCGGCGGAAGGCGAGGGAGGATCCTTCGGTGGCGGCGGGCGCGGGTTCGATCGGGGCGAAGCTCCAGTCCAACTGCCGCAGCAGCCGCCGGCTCAGCCTTTGCCTCAGCCGCCCCCGGCACCGGCGCCAAACCCGAATCCTCAAAATGAAACGCCGCCGCAGCCTCCACCGCAACCTTAGGGGTACTGCGGCTATGATACAGCGCGAACCTTTCCCGCATACCTCCGGAACCGAATGCAGCCGAATATGTTTTTCCGTCACATGTGACATCTCTCCGAGATTACAATAGTGCATCATATCGAAATTATTTTCTCGCACGGGAGGCTAGCATGGCACAAGCAACAGCAAACGCGAACGTATTAAAAATTCCCAGTCCGCCGGTATTTGCCAGCGCCGCCGAAGAGCGCCTGAATCGCAAGCGAATGCTGGCCGCCTCATTCCGGCTTTTCTCGCGCTTCGGATTCGACGAAGGCGTCGCAGGACACATCACTGCGCGAGATCCCGAACGGCTCGATCACTTCTGGGTCAACCCGTTTGGCATGCACTTCGGCCAGATTCGCGCATCCGACTTAATTCTGGTGAACCACCACGGTGATGTTGTCGAAGGAAAATATCCTGTGAATGGAGCGGCTTTCGCCATTCACTCCCGCGTGCACATCGCGCGGCCTGACGTGATCGCCGCCGCTCACGCGCATTCGATTCACGGAAAGTCCTGGGCGTCCCTGGGACGGCCGCTCGATCCCATCACGCAGGATGCCTGCGCGTTTTACGAAGACCACGCCGTCTTTGCCGATTTCACCGGCGTGGTCTACGAAACCACTCAAGGTGAGCGCATCGCGCAAGCACTCGGACAGCGCAAGGCCGCCATTCTCCAAAACCATGGCCTGTTGACGGTGGGCCAATGCGTGGAAGAAGCCGCTTGGTGGTTCATTACGATGGACCGAAGTTGCCAGGCACAATTGTTGGCCGAGGCTGTTGGCACTCCAAAGAAGATTGACCACGCTACAGCGGTTGCGACGAGAGAGCAAGTAGGAAGCCACGTGGCGGGGTGGTTCCAGTTCCAACCGCTCCTCGCCCGCATCACCCGCGAAGAACCCGATCTGCTCGAATAGTTTTGCAAGGAAGGCGCAGGAACCTCGCTGGTTCGTGTTGGTCCGCTTAAATGTAAAACCGAGAGAGCCTGTGACTGACGCCACAGACTCTCTCGGCGAAGGGCGCTCACCCTATCTTGAATCAGCGGTCCTCACGTCCCAGCCGTGCGCCTCTCGCGCGGCCTGACGTGAGGCTTCTAGTTGGACTCCTGCTTGCGCCGAAGCACCGCAAGGCCACCCAAGGCTAGCAATCCTGAACCGACAAGAACTGCAACTCCCGGCTCTGGAACTGAGGCCGGATCTGAGGAGGTCGAACCTTTCGTACAGCCCTTCGCTCTATCGTCGCTGCTCTTACAACCTTGCTCGCTTGCATCGGCCCGAGCCAGTGCAGGCGCTAGAAGCGTTACACCTAAGATTGTTGCGAGAAGCAGACTCTTCATCATTACCCCCATTTTGATTTTGGGGCGCTGAAGGGCTGTGAAATTCAGCCTGATTCCCCACGGTCATAATAGCACCTTCGGTACCAATGGTACCCTTATCTATAAATCCTTTAAATTCTGCAGGTCAGCGTAACACCGAGTACTACGTGCCGTTGGGAGTTAGCCCAAAGTTTGCACACTCCCGCACAAAATCTTCCTCCTCGAATCCTATTAAGTTCGCCTTTTCGTCTCTGGAGATACCATCTCCCATACGGACAAAGTTTGGCGCAATCTTGTTTCCGTGCCTTAGACGCTCGCTAGAAGGCCCAATAATGATTCTCGCCGATTCGATCCCTACTCAGACCCGCGCCAAGCCAAGCAGCCATCGTGCCCATAAGGATTGCGGCGGGCTAATTTTCTCGACCCAAGGTTATCTGAAGTACATCGATCCCAATATAGGAGTGGTACGTTTCGCTCGAATTGGATTTCCGCACTCTTATTTCACAGCCCATTTTGTCGGCCATCGAGATTACGTGCGGTTTGCTTGTTCTGCTTGGATTTTGGGTGGCGGGCGGCGGGCATACCACTGTTGATTGTGATTACGACCGCAATCGCCACGACGAAGATTCCGGAATTGTTTCGAGCCAATCAAGGCTTCTGGTACATGGTGAGTGATGCGCGTACCGATTTCGCGATGTTCTGTTC
>Ga0209625_1000208_pt1 | contig 14763 bp, 10 predicted proteins | sample JacPin_JW_Ref_M2_FD_187960 | JGI IMG/M metagenome (GOLD analysis project Ga0209625, IMG submission 187960) | Forest soil microbial communities from Algoma, Ontario, Canada - Jack Pine, Ontario site 1_JW_Ref_M2 (SPAdes) (version 2) | ecosystem: Environmental > Terrestrial > Soil > Boreal...
ACCTCACCGCGCTTCTTCCCCACTTCCGGGGCTTTCTCTCCTTGATCGAACAGCACGCTCCGACGGCGCTGGCGAAATCCGCGCATCAGATGTCCTTGCTGCCATCGGATTCGTGGGTTGCAAGCCTGGAAGCGTACTGGGAACATGCCGGCAAGTACGACCAACAAGTCGGAGCCTTCGCCCAGTTTCTTGCCCGGGCGTTCCTGCAACCGTATGCCGAGTTTCGTGCAGCGCAGGCGCCGAGGGCTCCCATGGTTGTGACCGTGCGAGTTTGCCCGTTGTGCGGCGCGCGGCCGCTCATGGGTGTGCTGCGCGTGGAAGGCGACAGCGGGAAACGGTTTCTGCTCTGTTCGTTTTGCTCGCAAGAGTGGGAATTCCGGCGGATTCATTGTCCTACGTGCGGAGAAGAAGCGGAAGGCAAGCTGCCGGTGTACGTTGCTGAACAGTTGCCGCACATTCGCGTGGAAGCATGTGATACCTGTGAGTTTTATGTGAGAACGGTCGATTTGACGAAAGACGGCCATGCCATCCCGGTGGTCGATGATTTGGCGGCGATTCCGCTCAGTTTATGGGCGCATGAAAAAGGGTATTCGAGGCTGCAACCGAACCTATTGGGCACATGAGAGGAAGAGGGGGAAGCTAGACGGATTATTCTCCTGTGCTCGGCAGTATCTTGCTTGAAGTAGATAGCAGAAGCGGCCCACCTCAGAGGCTTGGCACGCTTGTTGCGCCATTGCGGTCTGAAAGACCTCTCTCAAGTCGGCAAAGTCCAGCTTAAGATGGCCGTCGCCGAGAGCTTCCAGTTCTCGCATCAGGGTGCATACCTTCACTGTGAGTTGGCGCTCCAAAAGAAAGTACGCCCTTTTTCTTTCTAAAACCCGAATTTGCACAAAAAAATTTTAAGATACGGCTAGCCCGCCCGACCTTCCTTGAATCTTTCTGGCTATTCGCCGCTGTTGACACGCATTCCACTTTGGTATTTCTTCGTTCCAAATTGCAACAATGGAAGCACGAGATCGGCAGAAACCGCGAACTAAATTTGGAGGGTGGACCGGCATTCCTCCCCTAGGCATTAGATTCTTCAAAGATTGCGCCCGAAGCGATGGACGAGGGAACTCCGCCCCTAGGTCGTGGCACAGCGCGTGCTTAAAGAACGTGGACGCTCCTTAAAAGTATCGGTGAGGGTAAATGGGCGCAGCGTTCCCGGCCAGGACCGCCTCGGTCTCCTTAGATTTACCTGATACCGCAACTGTTCAAAACTGAACAGACTACGGTTTCTCACCGGCATATGGTTAGTGTGTAGGAGTTTACCTTCTAGCCGTTCGTGCAAATCCGTATGGACGGCTTCGGTGGCTCCGGGCGTGGGCTTCCATGTCAAACCTGGCTCAAAACGAGTTCCAGTCTGCGCGGCGGAGTTTGCGCCCGGAAAGCGCGGCCTCTCACAGGCGCCGCCCGCTCAACGTTCTTTTTATGCACCGCGATGCAGACGTAGTGGAAAGTTGCCTGGAGGAACTCAAGAAGGCGCGATTCACTGTCTGCGCCGATTTGGTTTTGACCTTGGCGCAGTGTACGCAACAGCTCCGCTCCCAAACTTATGATGTGGTCGTCGCCGAGTACCCCAGCCCCAACTGGAAGGGATCGCAGGCTTTGCAACTCCTGCATCAAACGGTGCAGGAGATCCCCCTGCTCTTCGTGACCACCGCCGTGGGAAGCGGATCCATTGCGGAGCTAACCGCTCATGGTGCGTTCGACTACGTAGAGCGGGAGCATATCGCTCAATTGCCCATGGCTGTTCGCCGAGCCGTGAACGAAAAGAAACTCCGCGCGGAGCTGGAAGAGGCTGGAAAGGCCTTGCGGCATTCGCAATCCCTGTACCGCGCCCTGGTGGACAATCCCGCTTACGGAATATGCCGGTGCGATGCGGAAGGAAAGTTTCTCGACGTCAACCAGGCCCTTTTGACGATGCTTGGCTACGATACCAAAGAGGAGCTTCTGGCGGCGAATCGTGCATCTGAAATCGTCCTTGATCTTGGTCGCGGAGCGCCATCGGCCGGATGCTCCCCCGAGTCGGTGAGAATCGAGCCCGTCGAAATCGAGTGGAAACGGAAAAACGGCACGACTCTGAAAGCCCGGCTAAGCGGCCGCGGCGCCTTTGACGAGCATGGAGATTTTGATGGCTATGAAATCATCGCTGTTGACATCACGGAACAACGGGCTCTTGAGGAACAACTGCGTCATCAGGCATTCAGCGATTCGCTGACGGGCTTGGCCAATCATCGCCTTCTTTTCGATGTGTTGCAGGGGGAGATCGGCCGTACGAAGCGCACGGAGCGGGAATTTTCTCTTTTATTGCTGGACCTCGATGGACTGAAAGAGATCAACGATCGATTTGGGCATTTGGCGGGAAACCGGGCGCTGTGCCGGCTGGCGCAGATCCTGGCGGATTGCTGCCGGTCCGTGGATACCGCCGCGCGGCAAGGCGGGGACGAGTTTGCTCTGGTCCTGCCGGAGACCGGCGTAGCCGCCGCTGCCTTGGTAGCACGGCGAATTTGCGATCTTCTTACGAAAGATGCCGAAGAGCCCGCCCTTTCCGTCAGCATCGGCGTTGCCAGTTATCCGAAGGATGCCGATAGCATCGGAACTCTGCTATACGCGGCGGACCGGGCCCTCTATGCGATGAAAGACAAGCGGTCAGCAGCCGCCCGGGCCGGTCAGGTCACTTAAACTATCGACAGTTTCCCCGCCCCAGTATAAGGCGGAACGCCCGTATCGTTGATCCTTGCGTGGCCCGTCTGGAAAGCAACCCACAAAGAGCGAAAGAGGCAATAAGACTGCAATGTATTTCATGGTCTAATCGTCCGCTGATTCTTTGATTGCACTTTTGGGCAAAGAAAAAGAGCCGGCTCGGGGGAGCCGGCTCTCTCTTTCTCTTGGGGGGTGCTTACTGAGGAGACGTGACTGCAGCGACGGGTTGCAGGCTAAGGGAAACGATCTTGGTACCGATCACTTCGCCCGAGACGATCAACTCGACGCGGCGGTTTTGCTGACGTCCTTCGGAGGTATCGTTGGACGCGATGGGCCTAGTCTTGCCGAAGCCCGTCGCGGTGGTCGAAGATCCCGGGACGCCTTGCGCTGTTAGATAGCTGCGGACACCTTCGGCGCGTTTCTCCGAGAGTTCCTGATTGAAGGATTCAGTGCCTACGCTATCGGTGTTGCCCTCGACAGCCAGCTTGAGTGACGGATAAGCGAGCACGATCCCGGATATTTTGGACAGCTTCTCGCGGGCCAGCGGGCGGAGCGTGTATTTGCCGGAGTCGAAGAGCACGTCCGACATATTCACGACGAGGCCGCGGGCGGTGTCGCGAGTTTCCAGGATCAAGTTAAATTGCTGGAGGAGACGGGCGCGAAGCTCTTCGCGGTCGCGAACGGCGTCCTTAAGCTGTGCATCGGAGGAGGCCGCGGCGGCGCGATTCCGGTCGGAATCCGCTTCGGCTACATGTTGTTTTTGCTGTGCGTCGTTGCGGTCTCTTTCGGCATCGGCCTGAGCGCCAGCGGCTTGTTGAAGCTGCGCGTCGGATGAGGCTGCGGCGGCGCGATTCCGGTCGGAATCCGCTTCGGCTACGCGTTGCTTTTTCTGGGCATCGTTGCGGTCTCTTTCGGCATCGGCAGTATTGGCTTCGGCGCTTGCCCGGCGTCGCGATTCCTCATTGGCGCGGGCGTTTGAGGAGGCTTCACGGCCGGCTCCTGCGCTGCGTTCGGTCTCGGCGCGTTCTTCGTCGATATGCTTCACGGCGATTTCACGGGCGTCTTCCGCGGTCTGGACCGCTTCGCGCGACAGGGAAATAAGCGATTTCTTGTTTTCATGCTTCCCGGTGGCGAGCGCATCCGCTTCGTTCATCTGGCTAACGGCCTTTTGGTAGCTTGTAGAGGCGTATCTTTCGGCGCCGGAGGATTGCGCGATGCGCAGGGCATTGCGCGCTTCAAAAAATTCGAGCGGCAATTTGGCGTTCAGGATCACCGGGTCGAACTTATAGCCCGTCGGGATATAACCGCCGCGATCGATCAATTCATACTTGGCATCCACGGCTTCAGTGGCACCGACGGTATCCGAGCGAATGGCGTTCTCGAGGACCACGAGATTGCTTGGACGACGCACGGCATAATAGGGTTCCGCGGTTACGATCAGGGCGAAAGCCTGCAGGTCCGTGGTCACGTCCAGCTTGCTGCGGTGGTTGTCGCCAACCAGTACTTCACCGATGTTCACTGGCCGGCCTTCCGGCGAAATCGCCCACAACACGTAAGTTAGATACTCATTGCCAAAACTCGTGGGCCTGTCCAGCCCAGAAAATTCGACTTCGATTGTCAGGGCCCCGCGCTTGCTATTGACTTTGGCCTCGCCCGCGGCTCCAGGCATCAAATCTGTGCCTTGGAAATCGATCTTGGTGGCCCCACTGCGGTGTCTATAGCTCACCGCCCGGGTCGTACGGCTTACCACATTGTTCCGGAATGTCGGTGTTGGATTGCCGGAGTCTGCCGGCGTTTGCGTAGGGGTCTGCGCTTGGGCCGATGCGCCAAGCGTCATTGCAACTGCCAGAGTGATACCTGATATCTTGAACATGAGGCTCCTTCCAATTATTTCGAGACCCAAGTATCAGGCTTTGTGAGTCTCAATACTGTGCGATAGTGCACGTTTGGCAAGAAAGAATGACGCAAAGCCGGGAATTCCATTGTGCTTATTCAGTTGGGCTGCGGTCTGCGCCGAACTATGTTCCAAACGGGGCTAACAAAACGTGCAAAAAGCACTCGATACGTTGCATACCGTGATGGGACGGCAAGGGAGAATCGGCTGGACAGCGGAAATCTTAGGTAAAGCGAGGGATGGGAGCGTGAAGTAGGAGAAGTTTATGGCTGGTCCGCTACAGAGATCTTGCGAGAGTGACAACCCTCGCTTATTCCCTCTCTACAATGCGCTCTGAAAATATGCTGCCCGATCAGATAGCCGATCACACTACCCACCACTACATCGGACGGAAAATGTTCTCGGCCAGTGAATCGCGTCACCGAAACTGCCGTGGCCGTGCTGTATGCCAGCCATTTCACCCACGGCCGAGGGTATTCGTGGGCAATCACGCTTGCCATCGACCACGTGAATAGAGCGTGTCCGGAAGGAAAGGAGCTGCTGAGAGCGTTATTGTGCCAGAAACGCCCGTTGCCGCTGCCCTCAATTGGCCGTTCCCTGCCAGTGATGAGCTGCAGACCTACATAGACCGTTGCTGTGTTGGCCAAAGCCTCGGCACTCAGAACGCCCGTTTCACGCGCATGTTCATTGTGCGTTGCCATGCCGGAAAGCCAGAGAATTCCTGCGGCCGCCGAAGTTCCGTAGAGACCTACGCTCGAGATATTCCGGCTTACATTGAGACGACTCCCCGGCAGCGCTCTGCTGGCTTGCCTATCCGTCGCGATGAATACTCCCGTACCAGCGAGGAACAATGCATCCCATTTCAGGTTGGAACGATGAAACGGAGCCGAATAAATTTCGGCTTGATCCTTCCGGAAGCGCCCTAATACCTTCTTGAATGCGCCATCTGAGGATCGGCTCCGCGAGGTTTGTGGATCAGCAAATGTTGGACCGGAGGAGAATTCGCTGGGCGGCAGAAAGCGGACATTCCGATTGAGGCCTGAACTCGGAGCCTGTGCTACATGTCGGATCGCAAAGTTGCCGGCGTCTTGGCAACGAGCCGGCAAGCAACCGAAGGTAACCAGCAGAATGGCCGCAGCTAGCTGTTCGTGGAGATGGCGCAACGAACGACCTCCAGCTCCGTGCACGACCCTGCGCTCTGCAGAACAGAAGGCAGTCCCTTCATTCATGGCTTACCCGGAACAAGTCTCACAGCAACCAAATTCATTTCACTTTCGCGTGCAGACTTGGCCATGCGCGGCTTCGCCATTTCCTTCTTGACGCTGGCACGTGTCGCTTCGCCGAATTCTTTCCTAACTTTTTTCTTCATCGTGCGGCCCGTCCTCGCTTTGAGAGGAACCACACTCCTGCGAGTGAAATAAGTTTACGAGAGTCGGGGTTCGCCGGTCTGTCTTAATACGCACATGTTGACCTGTTCCCTTTCGCACAGACGCGCACCTCTCGATGCATTAGTCTATTCCTGGATCCTGATTCATCGGGATCTACAGCTTTCCTCGAAATCAAAATGGAATTCCTGGCTAAATCCCGAATCGGAACGCTTTTGGTCGTGATCGCGGCTTCATCCGCACTCTTCGCTCAAGATAGTGGACCGGATGAACATCAAAGTCATGCAAGCGTCCTGGACGCTCGTCAGATCGTGGGCCAATCGGTCGCGGCCACGGAGCGCAGTTGGCAGGCGCGCAACCATTACGTCTACATGGAGCGTGATGAGGATCGTCGTCTTGACTCTCTGGGGCAGGTGAAATCGGAAAATGTTGACGTCACCAGAATGATTCTCGTCAACGGCGCTCGCTTCGAGCAGCTCATGGAACACAACGGACAGCTTCCATCAGCCGTTGAACAGAAGAAAAGCAACGAGGATCTCGAGAAGCTGAAGCACGAAACGCCTGCCGAGCAGATTGTGCGGATCGAGAAGGATCAGGAAAACAAGTCTTTTCTCCGCGACCTGCTCGAGGCCTTCGACTTCCATCTCATGGGCGAAGAGATAGTCGATGGCAGGCCGGCCTACGTGCTTCAGGCCACGCCGCATCCGGGCTATCGCGCTCACGGCAAGTTCGCCAAGATGTTCTCCAAGGTGGAAGGCAAGCTTTGGGTCGACAAGCAGGACTTCGGCTGGATCAAGGTCGACGGCCAGGTAACGCAGTCCTTCTCGATGGGTTTATTCGTGGCCCGCGTGCAGCGTGGCTCGCACATCATTCTGGAGCAGACTTGTGTAGGTGACGCGGTCTGGGTGCCGAAGCGCCTCGAAGTACGGGCAAGCGCCAGAATCCTCTTCTTGAAGAATCTCGACATGGACAGAATTCTCACCTACACCGACTATCGCCCAGCCGCGGACGGCGCATATTCCGTGAGCAAATAACGTAGGAGTAAGTGGCGCGCCCGGGGAGGTTCGAACTCCCGACCCTCTGCTTAGAAGGCTGTTGACCACTTTAATCAGAACTTGCCGGAGCGAGCGTAAAACGGGGGAAAATCAGCAACTTGTGACTAACGGTGACAAACCACTTACTCCTCTTTCATCACCTTTAAGCAGCCGTTTGCCGCCATTCGTCACAATTAGTATTGCATTTTTATGACAGAGAAAATCGTGGGGTCAATCAAGAAATCGTACACAGGATCTATTTCGGTCTATTTTCTCGAGTGGCTGACCGACCTCACGGTCCAAACGGCTTGAGCAGCATTCAGCGGAATCACACTTTCCTCGAAGCGGACTTCCGGACCGTCGTTCGCGGGAAGTTCAGTCCGATTGGTGATTGAAGTTGGGCGTGTTCGGCTATCTTAGTATTGGCACTCCGAGATCAGCTTGGTATAAACCTCGCGGGCGTAGTCGTACGCTTTTTGAGCCTCCGGGCGTTCGGCACTGGAAATCTTGGGAGCCTTTTGCGTCCAGCACTGGTTGACAGCGGCAAGACACCATTGCGCGCTCTGACGCGAGACGCGAATGGGTTTTCCGTCCACCAGAACGAAAATGGGGTTGGTATGCGACGAACCCAAGATGCGCCACGCCATCCAACTGCTGCGCTCGACCTCTACCTCAAAGGCAACCTCCTGAATGCTGCCGTCCGCCATAATGTCCTTACGGGCCACCGTTTTTCCGTTCATTACGAGTTCCACAGGCACTTGGCGCGTGTTTCCGATGCGCGCCCGCTCGATATGCCAAAAGGGCTGCCGATCCATCGGCCGGTCATGGATGCTGTCGCTTGAGATATTGCGGCTATTGAGAGCGTCCGCCCACGACGGATTCCCTCGGTCAGAAGGGATGCTCTCCGCACCCAACGCAACTGGGTTGAGATACGCCGAGACCTTCACTCGAGCCCTTGCTGTCCCTTTTCCGGTCAGCTTCACCTCGCTCGCATGGGTTCCTACCTCCACGTTATTCACGTTGAAATCCATCAGATGGCTCCTGCCATCGGAGACGTAGCTTCGTCCGGCGCGGAGAGCATCCACCCAGGCGCTATAGCTGAGCGGCCCATCGACCTTGGCGTAGACGCGACCCTGCCCGACTCGGGCATCTGTGATGCATGGGAAATCGGTCTCGCCTGAGATGCGGGTGCGGAACCCGACGTTGAGCGTGTGATACCAAATGTTCAGCTCCCAAACGTAAGGTGTATCCATGGTGGAAATGAAATCAACGGCATCAGGATGCGTTACGTCAACGATGTATTCGTTCGCTCCAATACTGTCGAACCCCGGAATTTCGTAGTTGGGAAGCTCGTGCGACTTCACTCCAAGTCCCCAGCCAGAGTGTGCAAAACCTACCAATGCCCCTTGCGATTTCCCCCAGCGCAGGATGGGCAGGTCCCAAGTAGGCCATTGCTCTATGCGCACGCAGTGTGGGTAATCCTGGTCCGTGAGTCCGAGTAATACCAAGTGACCGGCGTGGCTCGATGGAAAGCCGGAAACTTCGAGATCGTAATGCATCAGCTCGCCCGGCTTCGAAAGCGGATGATCCTTGCCACTGAAAAATTGCTTCTGATAGTAGTAGCAAGGACCCCAGGTCAGCACAGCGCCGACGTTCAGCTTCTCACCTTCAATTTGGCGGACCATGTCCTCCGGCCGTACACCTTCGGTGGGATTCTGATAGTGTGAGCAGCCGGCGGCATGCACGTGATGATCGCCGGAATACCAGCCGTACTTCGGTGGGTTGATCCACCGCTCCATCGCGAACGACACCTCGCTCGACCCCGTGGCGGTTACCTGTACCTGCTTCGTCTGAGGCTGATATTCAGGCCCCATCGAGCAGGTCACCATATACGTACCCTCGGGCAAGAGAATCGTTTCGCCATTGGCACGATAGACCTGCGGCTGGAAAAAGAGGTCGGGTGCCAGGCGCTTCGAAGGATTTGGATAGAGGCGGCCCAGGGCATCGCGGATGGTGAAGGCGGCCATCGAGGGCGCACCGCTCTCGTCGCGAACCCGCAGCTGTAGGCCATGGGCTGGTAGCGCGTTGAACAATACGGCCATCTCATTGCGAAACCCGATGTCCTGCGTTCCCTGCCCGACACTAAAACTAATGTTGGCGGAGCGCTGTCCTCGGTCGCGGCTGTAGATTTCGAGAATTCGGTATTCGAGCGGAAGACCAGAGAGGCGCTCGGACATTGGGTTTTTGTCGTAGAGCTCGAGGCCCATCCACCGGTCTCGTACATCGGTCGGCGAGACCTTTTTTGGTGGCTCGGCGCTGGAATCCGATTGAACATAAACAGAAAGCGCATTCGCGCTGTCTGTCTCGAGTCGCGCCGTGACTCCAGCTTTGTTGATGACTTTCACCAAAAAAATGCGCGATCCGGCCTCGACTAGTTCGGGCTTTGCTGGGCCCGGCTGGACTTTCACGCGGCTTTCTGGATTAATGTCCACAATCGCCAGCACGTATTTATCGAGGACCTGTTCCAACTGCGCAATCGCGGCAGCCTCGTCTGTTTTGGCGATGGCTTCGTTGATCGCGTGCTGATCTCTTTGCGCCAGCGGTTCCCCAAGATACCCAAGGGTGGTTTCCACCTGACGTACCTGCTGCGCGAAAGGCTGGAGGGGAACGCGAGTCTGGGCGGTTCCGGACGCGGCAGTCAGTGCTTGAAGAACACTCCAAATCGAAAAAACAGCGATTCCGGATATGCTTGGATGTGTGGGGGAATTTGCGAACTTCATGGTGGCACCTGCCTTCATTGCTGGCTATTGTGCGCGTCGAGACGGCGCTGGACAAGGGCCGCGAGACCTCGTTAACAGTGATGGGGTGGCGCGCTGCGCATGCTTTCTTCGTTGGCCGTAGCCGCTGCCTTAGGTCGGACAGAAGATCACTGACTCATGGGTCGGCATCAAGGACATGTCGCGGTCCACAAACGGCGTTGTGGGAAGTTAGACCGCATCGACCGAATTCACGTGGACGACGATCAAAAGACACAAAGAAGAGCCAAGTTCAAAACTGGGGCGTGCCGCCGAGCAAATTGCCTCTGAATTCAAATTGTGTGTTAAGAAGTTTCTAGCTATCGCGTCTTAGGTTGTAGATGAGCCGAGGAGGGATGCTTGGCGGCCGCGATAGAAAACATCATGGTGACGCAGGCGGTCACAAAGCTTGAGGAAATCTTTCGAGCACACCAGGTCTGTGTCCTCAAGGCTGCCTACCGCGTGACCGGCAGCATGGCGGACGCGGAAGACGTCTCACAATCCGTCTTCCTCCGCTTAGCCCGTGGGACCTTCGACTCGGGCCGTATCTCCAATATGGAGAGTTACTTACGCCGGTCCGCGGTCAATGCCGCCCTGGATCTGATTCGCTCGAGGGGCGATCGAGAGACCGTGCCGGTCGAAACGGCGCACGAGCGACAATCCAATTCCAGCGTATCGCCCGAACGCGCGGCCTCGTCGTTGGAAATCAATAATTGGCTTCGCCAGCAGCTGGCCAAGCTGAATCCCCGCGCTGCCGAAATGTTTGCTCTGCGCTATCTTGAAGGCCTGGACAATCCCGAAATTGCCCGAACGATGGGCACATCGCAAGCCGTGGTGGCGGTGACGCTGCATCGTACTCGCGCACGACTTAAGAAGGGCTTTCATGCTTTTAGGAAAGGTGCATCATGAAATTATTTCGATCGAAGCAAGACGCCGACCTTGAGCAGGCGATTTCCGAACTTCGCGCCCAGGAGCCCGACGCTAAGACGCTGTCTGTGTCCGCAGAGCGCGTGTGGCAGCGTTTGCAAACAGGCGAAGGCGCGGAAGTCGCAACCAGCGCGGTCCAGCTTATTCGTGGCTGCGCCGACATTCGGTCTCTGCTCCCGGCTTTTCATCGGCAAGAACTTCCTCAGGTTCGTGCACTCATCGTAAGAGATCACCTGCGGGAATGTGTCTCGTGCCGCTCGTATGCGTCTGGCCGCGGAGTTGATGGCGCGGCGACCGTCGGTTGGCAGATGGAGCCTGGCGCACGTGGTTTCCAGTGGAGCTTGGTCAGACTGTCCTTCGCGGCAGCAGCCGTGGCCGTGCTGCTTGCCGCGGTCTGGATTGGTCGCAACTGGTACTTCGCGGGTCCGCCGGGCACACGCGCGCGGGTTGATTCCATCGAAGGGCAAGCGTATCGCATTGGCCCCGCTGGCGAGCGGGCATTGAAACTCGGTGACGAAGTCGGTGAGGGTGAATTTATTCGCACGGCCGCCAATTCCCGTGCCAAGGTGCGGCTGCTCGAGGGATCTCAGGTGGAAATGAATCAGCGCGCAGAATTGGCAGTCAGTGCCAGCCGTCGCGATACAACCATCCATCTCGATCAAGGCAGCATCATTGTGCAAGCCGCGAAGCGTCACACCGGGCACCTGTATGTTAGTGCTCCGGATTGCACGATCGCCGTAACCGGAACGGTTTTTTCGGTGAACTCTGGCACGAAAGGGTCGCGGGTGGCCGTGATTGAAGGAGAAGTGCACGTCAAACACGCTGGAGTGGAATCCATTCTGCATTCGGGCGATGTAGTGGCGACCACGCAGAGCGTCGGCGTCGTACCCGTCCGCGAAGAGATTGGATGGAGCAGCGACCTGGATCATGAACTAGCTTTGCTTGCGGAATTCTCAAAGCTTCGTACGAAACTGGAGGAAATCCAGACCCCCGGTCCCCGCTATGAAAGCAAAATCCTGCCGTTGCTGCCGACGGATACAGTCCTCTATATTGGCATCCCCAATCTTGGAGATGCGCTGCAACAGGCCAACCAAATCTTCCAGCAGCAGCTTTCGCAGAGCACAGTCCTGCAAGATTGGTGGAACAAAAGCGGGAAGTCGAACCAGCATCCGACTCCCCAGGAGTTGATCGACCAAATTCATGCGATAAGCCAGTATTTGGGCGACGAAGTGGTGATTACGGCCAGAGCAAGCTCCGTTTCTGACTCGCACGGTCCAGTGCTGTTAGCCGAAGTGCGGCAGCCCGGACTCAAGGATTACTTGCAGCAACACCTTGCTAACACTTTGACGAGTGGACAAGGCGCGGGCAATCTGCGGGTCGTAGACGCGCAGTCGCTCTCGTCGCTGAGTGGCGATGAGCGCGGCATGATAATGCTGGTCAGACCCAAGACGCTGGTTGTCGGTGGTGACGCCGCCTCGGTTCGGCAGATGAGCGCGCAGCTCGATGCCGGAGCAACGCTTTTCGCCGGGATGGATTTTGGGCAGCGGATTGCGAATGTCTACAGCCGCGGTACGGAGACGTTAGTTGCTGCGAACCTCGGCCAGATTGTAAAGAGCGTGAATGCGAAGCAAGAAGAGTCGCAAGCGCTTCGGAACAGTGGCTTCAACGAGATCAAGTATTTGATCGCGACGCGCGGTGAGTCTGCCAGTCAAGGAGATAACCGGATTACCCTGGAATTTAACGGGCAGCGGCACGGCATGGCCTCCTGGCTGGCGGCTCCAGCTCCCATGGGTTCGTTGGAATATGTTTCCACAAACGCCGGAGCGGCGGTCTCCTTCGTTGCGAAACAGCCCGCGCTCATGCTGGATGATATTTTCAACACCATCGGCGCTTCCGACCCTAACTTCAAACAGGGCCTGGCTCGCACAAATGCAGAGCTCGGTCTGGACCTGCGTAACGATCTGGCAAGCGCGCTGGGCGGAGAACTGACACTGGCGCTCGATGGCCCAGTTCTTCCGACACCTTCCTGGAAAGCAGTAATCGAAGTTAACAATTCGGGAGCGCTCCAGGTAGCCATCGATAAGCTGGTGCAGAGCTTTAATCTTGACGCACAAAAGTCAAACCGGCCGGGTGTAACAATCAATCAGGCACAGGTTGGTGGGCGAACGTTCTACACGATCGAATCGCAAGTTGGTGGACTTTCGACCGAGTACGATTACACCTTCGCGGACGGCTATATGATCATGGCACCTTCTCGCGCGCTGCTTCTCGCCGCTCTGCAAACACACGCAAACGGCACCTCACTGGCTCGCTCCGCCTCGTTTCGTGCTCTCCTCCCCAAGGACAATCAAGCGAACTTCTCGGCGATGATTTATCAAAATCTCAGCCCGATTCTGAAACCGCTCGCTTCCCAGCTTACTTCAGGGCAGTTGGCGCTCCTGCAACAGCTGGCAGTCGACGCCAAACCGAGCGTATTCTGTGCTTACGGGGAAAGTGATCGCATCGAGGTGGCCAGCAGCGGCAAGCTGTTTGACTTGAATCCAGGTCTTCCAACTTTGATCCACCTGCTGGGTTTGTCCAATCACGGAACCTCGCACCAAGCCAATCCGTAATGATTGGTAGATGATGAACCCAACCATCGAGCTCAATGGGCTCGAAGTACAACTCGGCGGCCGAACGATCCTTCATGGTCTCACGGGCATTTTGAAGAGTCGGGCTATTGGGCTGCTCGGACCCAATGGCGCCGGCAAGTCCACGCTCATCAACACGCTGTTGGGTTTTCACTCCCCGTCCAAGGGGAGCGCCCGCGTGCTCGGGCTCGACTCTCACACTAACGGCAAGGCGCTTCGATCGCTTGTCGGGTACATGCCTGAGAACGACGCTTTTATCTCAAAAATGTCCGGGGTCCGCTTTGTTCGCTACATGGCAGAGATTTCCGGCCTTCCCCCCGCTCAAGCAATGGAGCGCGCGCACGAAGCTTTCGTCTATGTGGGGTTAGGCGAAGCGCGTTATCGCCCGGTGGGGACGTATTCTCTTGGCATGAAACAACTAGCGAAGTTGGCCCAGGCGATCGCGCACGGCCCCAAGGTTTTGATTCTGGACGAACCAACGAACGGCATGGACCCGCCTGCGCGCAAGCGCTTGATCGAACTGATTCGCGAAATCCGGGAGGCCAGTGATATCTGCCTGCTGCTTTCCTCGCATCTTCTGCGCGACGTGGAAGAAACCTGCGATGAGGTGCTGATCTTGCGCAACGGGCAAATCGCCTCCATCTGCAACCTCGTCGAGGAACGGCGCGCCAATCGCAAGTTCCTCGAGTTGGAAACGGTTGGCGCCGAGGCAACATTTACATCCACGCTCGAGGGCCTCGGCTGTGAGTGCGCGGTTTTCACCAACGGTCGCATCAAGGTCGTTATGCCGGACGGCGTGGAAATCAGGGAGGTGTTCAAGGTAGCGGCGGACAAGGGCGTGCAGATTCGCCGCATGAATCATCGTCGCGATTCACTGGAAGACATTTTCCTCAACGCGATGGAACTAACGGGAGCGGCGGATGGCCGTATATAAGCGCAGGTACGCTCCGTATACTGGGTCTCTGACGCCGGAACGGTCGCGGTTTTTCGTCCTGACGCGTTATGCGTTCGCCGACCTTTTTAAATCCCGCTTCTTCGTTCTTCTCTTGATTCTTAGCCTTGTGCCAACCCTGTTTTTCGCAGGCTACATATTCATCGCCAACAACAAAGCAGTGCAATTGCTTCTGCCCATGGGCCCGGCCGATATGTTCTCAGTGGAAGCCAGATTCTTCACGTTCATCATGCTCGTGCAGACCCAGGCAGCCTTTCTTTTGAACTGCTGGGTTGGTCCGATCTTGATCGCGGGAGATTTGACCAACGGCGCCCTCCCGCTTTTTCTGAGCCGGCCGTTCAGCCGGACCGATTATGTTCTTGGAAAGCTTGCCGTTATGGGCCTTCTTCTGTCAGGTGTCA
>Ga0209625_1000210_pt1 | contig 14669 bp, 11 predicted proteins | sample JacPin_JW_Ref_M2_FD_187960 | JGI IMG/M metagenome (GOLD analysis project Ga0209625, IMG submission 187960) | Forest soil microbial communities from Algoma, Ontario, Canada - Jack Pine, Ontario site 1_JW_Ref_M2 (SPAdes) (version 2) | ecosystem: Environmental > Terrestrial > Soil > Boreal...
CATCGCGTCGTGCACGGCGGCCCGCATTTGCTCACTCACCAGCTCATCACTCCTGCTTTGCTCAAGGAGCTGCAGAACTGCGTCCATTTCGCCCCGCTTCATATTCCGACAGCGCTGCGGCTCATCCACGCGGCTGAGCGATCTTACCCGCAGGTCCCGCATTTCGCCTGTTTCGATACGGCCTTCCACACGACCATTCCCGAAGTGGCGGCACGATTCGCGCTCCCACGCCCGCTCTTCGACGAAGGGATTCGCCGCTACGGCTTCCACGGACTTTCCTACGAATCAATCGTTCATCAGCTCGGCAAAGATCTTCCAAGCCGAGCCGTAATGGCCCATCTGGGCAATGGCGCAAGCCTGACAGCCGTCAAAGACGGTCGATCGGTGGACACAACCATGGGCCTCACGCCGACGGGTGGAATTCCAATGGCGACGCGCAGCGGCGATCTCGATCCTGGCGTGCTTCTTTATCTGATGCGGGTGAAGCAGATGACTGCCGATTCGCTTGAGCATCTTCTCAATCGCGATTCCGGACTTACGGCGCTTTCAGGCGGCAATGGAGACATGCGTGATCTGGAATTGGCAGCCGCCAGCGGCAACCAGGCCGCGCAACTGGCGATCGAGGTGTTCTGCGCTTCCATTCGCAAAGTGATTGCGGCCTATACCGCAGTGCTCGGCGCCCTTGACATGCTCGTCTTCGCCGGAGGCATTGGTGAACATAGCGCTCCCGTTCGCGGCCGAGTCTGTAAGGGTCTGACTTTTCTTGGCATCTCGATCGACGACGCGAAAAACCAATCAAGCGCCAGCGCAATTTCCGCAAATGACAGCAAAGTGAGCGTCCGCATCATCCCAAGCCAGGAAGATCGCCAGATCGCGCGCCACTCTCGCGCACTGCTGAGGGAGAATAGTCGTAAGGCTGGGTGATGGACAGGCGATGGAAGAATTCGCTTAGGCGTTCACTACGAGGAGGGTGGAAAGTGTTTGGCTGGGAGGCCTGGACTCGAACCAGGATAATCAGATCCAGAATCTGATGTACTGCCAATTGTACGACCTCCCAGCAGGAGGCAATAAAAAGGGCCGCTTGCGCGACCCTCGTTATACTTTACTGAGCGCGCCGCGATTCGTCAATCAAGGCGTGCGAGCAAAGTCGGACTGTCTTAGCCCGCAGCTGGGGTTCGGAGTCATCAGAGGCAAAAAACCAAAAAAAATCTGCAATCGCTATTTCAGGCGGATGGTAGCGTCACTCGCGAAGCGAGCGGACGATGACTCGCAGACTTTTGGGGTTGCCGCGCCGTGTATCTGGGATGAAAATACCAACGGCCCCGGTCGCCCGGAGCCATTGGCGTATTCGAGATTCACCGAGGCCGGCTCGTAGAAATGCCCGAGCCGGCTCCCGCTTAGAATTGAAGCTTCAAACCCCACTCGATCAAACGAGGCTGGCCGAACTGGAACAGGCCGGAACCCACGCCGATGCGATCCGACCGATTCGGATCCGTCGAGGAAGCGCCACTGATCGAGCTTGCGGAAGCTGGGCCATTGGCCGCAAGTCCGAGCAGACCGCTTAAGGCATTGCCCGGCGAATCGAAATTGGAGAAGTTGAACACATTGAAGATTCCGACGCTCGGCTGAATCGTAAGCCGCTCATGGAAGGCATGTCCAACCCAGCTAATCTGAATGTCGGTCGCCTTTAGCCAGCCGTATTGCACGTTGTTCGCTGCCGTGGGAGCGAGCGCGGGGGGAGTTGCGCCCAGAGCGATCAAGTTGGCTTCGGTAAAGCCTCCGCCTCCGCACTGCGCGCCGCAGGCGACGAGCGACTGTCCCGCTGGCGTGATTGTGTGGCCGGCGATGTTTGTGTTGTAGTTGTTGATTGCGTTAGTGAGGCCCTGTGCGCCCAAGGAGCGGCTGAAAGCACCGACCTTTGCAAGATTGAACGAGCCGTCCGCATTGACGCTCAACGGAAGCGGATCCGCTACCGTCCCATCGCCCGTAAAGTCGGTCTGGAAAATTTCGCCCGGAGCGGCGGTGACGCTGAGCGAAGGAAGAGCCGCAAGCGGCGACCAGAAATGCATGACCGTTCCCAGCCGGAACCCCAGCGGCAAATCCGCATAGCCACCGATGTTGAACTGATGGGTACGATCCAGCGATGCATCTCCCGTGAAGCGGAGCGGATTACGATTGTCCAATGAGGCATTAACGAAGTCCTGGTCTGCCGAAGCCACGGTGCCCGCCCCTGTTGCCGAGCCGGAATTTTGGAACCGCGACAGCGTGTAGGCGAACTGGAAATTCGCGTACTTCACGCCTCTGAACGGGTGATTGACGTTTTGCGTCAGCTTGATGTCCATCGCGTTGTAAACTGACCGCCCGATCGAGTTTTCGAAGGAAAGTGGACCGACGTTCGGATTGATGCCGCCGAAAGCACATGGAGCTCCAATTCCAGTTGCGGCTGGAGAACAGTTGCTCACGCCGAGATCCCCTGGCGAATCTAGACCGCGATGCGCGAAGTCAGTGATGCTAGCCGCACCGTTACTCGTCGCAGTAATAGGATGTAGAGGAGTGCAACCGCCCGGTGCGGACGCGGCAGTGATACTTGCAGCGCCACAAGCGGCCAACGTGGAAGCTATGGCGGCCTGCGCTGCCGGAACATTTAGGAAAGATGCGTCTCCGGTATGATTCTCGTCGATCCCGAGGAGGTAGTGCAGCCCGATGTTCCTGAGATAGTCCACGGTTAGCACCGTCCCGGGGCGAATTTCCCGCTGAATGCCGACGTTCATTTGTATCGCTCGCGGAGATTTGTAGTCCGGTGCAAGAAGGTTGTTTGCTGGCACCGCGCCGTTGTTTGCCAAAATGGTTGGAACGAAGTTTGGGTTTGGAGCGGTGGTGCCAGCAGCGGCAGCCGCGGCCTGATACGTCGCCTGGAACGCCGCGAGGCACTGGGCAACCGTGTCTCCCGCGCAAGAAAGGAGCGGGCTCACGGCAGTGGCCGGCAGTGTGGCCCCGATCGGCGTCGAGCAAGTAGCATTACCGCCGGGAATGAACTGTGTTCCGGCGGCGCCAGCGAATGAAGCAGGTGTTGCGGCGCCGCCTACGCACACAAAAGGCGTAGCATTGAACGCTCCGTTCGGCAGCCGGAGGAGACGGTCGAACAGGATGTCGTTGAAAACGGTGTTGTCGTAGTAGATACCGATGCCCGATCGAATCACCGTTTTTCCATCGCCTTTAGGATCCCAAGCGACGCCAACCTGGGGAGCAAAATTGTGATTCGGCTGCCGGATGGGATTTCCAAATCCGGGCAGGAGCGCGTTGATTGCTGGGATCCCCGGAAGGTCACTGTCCGTGCGATTCGTGTCGCGGACATAGCGAAGCCCATAGATTGCGGTGAGGTTCGGCTTGATCTTCCAGCTATCTCCCACATAGAGGCTAAGCCGGTTGTCGGGCCCTAGGCCACCCGAATTCTTTCCGAACGCGCTCAATTCGGTGAACGACCCCTGACCATTACCGATGAAAGCTTGATCAGGCAAGTAGTTTAGCGGGCAGTTCGCTCCGGTCTGACCACCCGGGCAAACCAGGGTCGAAGCGGCGTCGAATCCTCCAAAGTTTCGGATCTGCGGGTTGAGTCCGAAGAAATCGGAAAACGTCCAGCCGTGGATGTAGTTGTACCCGACGCCGTAGCGAATGATGTGCGAACCCCAGACTTTGCTGCCGTCGTACTTCAGCTGGTGGTCGCTTTGGATCGTCGACTGAGGTGCCAGGAAGCTTGGCCCTGTAAAGAAATTCTCGTTGGGGAAGAACAAGCTGGTCGGGAAGTCTGCGAAAGGTTCGCCGCTGCCTGTGACGGCATCACCGAGAACGTTTACGAACTTCAAGTACTCAAAGCGAATGCTGTGCGTAAAGGAACCGGTATTGAAGTCCGCGCCCGCGACTGCGCTTTTCGTTCGGTCTCTGTTATTGAAGAATGAGAACGAAGCTGCTCCGCCGAAGGAGTCCTGAGCAAGGTTCTGGAAGAAGCTGAAACGTCCAAACACGTGTACGGCCTTGGTTGCCTGCCAGTCCAGCTTGCCAATCAGATCTGTTTCGTGAAAAGGAGCAGGGAACGTACCCGAGAAAGTATTAAATGGCGCACCTACGACAACGCCGGCCGTAGCGTGCTGAAGAGTTCGTTCGCCGTCGATAAAGAAAAAGAGCTTGTCCTTGATGATCGGGCCGCCGACGTCACCTCCGAATTGGCTTCTCTGAAATTGCGCGGCCGACGGAAAGGCAGCGGCTTCGGTACTGTCGCGAAAGAGTCCGAAACCTTCGCCGTGAAGAGCATTCGTCCCAGACTTTGTTGCCACGTTGACTGCGCCAGATGAGGTCAGGTCATTCGACAGGTCCAGGCTGGACTGCGCGAGTTGGAATTCCGCGATCGCGCTGGAAGGAATGCTCGTGGTGGTTGTTCCGACGTTTTCGTCGCTAACGTCGACCCCATCCACTGCGATCCGCGCGCTTCGCCCAAACCGGCCGCCGAAAGAAATTGAAGAGAAGCCCGTTTTGGTCGGATCGAAGTTGGCTCCATCCTGGATTTGAACGCCTGGTTCGAGTTGCGCGAGATCCAGAAAGTTTCGCCCGTTGACGGGTAGATTCTCGATCTGCTGGGTGGTCAAGCTGCCGGAGACCTGCGCTTGATCCGTGTTCACCGTAACCGACTGTCCGTTTACTTCGACGACCGTGGTGGAAGCGCCCAATTCAAGCTTCACGTTTGCGCTGGTGACCACGTTCACAAGCACCGGCATCGTCACTTCGGTTGTCTTGAAGCTCGGAGCTTCTACTCGCACCGTATAGCTCGCAGGAGTGAGCGAGCCCGATGTGTAGGTTCCGGCGGAACTCGTCGTCGTCTCGATGGCGGCGCCTGTGTCCTTGTTGGTGATTGTTACTTTGGCATTGGGCACCACACCGCCTTGCGGATCGGTCACGACTCCCTGAATAGTCCCTGCTTGCACGTTTGACTGCGCTTGAGCTGGCTGATAGCTGAGGAGCAGGGCAGCCAGTAGCGCAAACGTGAATGCTGCAAATCTCTTCCAGTTCATACATCCTCCTGAAGATTCAACTCAAAACTCGAATGGCTTCTTGGGATACCCATCTCCCATTGAGAAAAAGTGCCGCCCGGCGTCTATGGCACGTTGATGTCCACCAGCGGAGGAAAATTACAATGTGTGTTTTCAGAGATTTAGAAACGGGAATCACTCGACAGGAGAATTTCGTCCGAATTCCCATAGCGCTGCAGTTATGGGCAGCGTACGAGATAAAACCGAATCTTGAGAATGCTATGACCTTTGGTATTGAGTTTTCGGTATTTCTGACTTTCGCCGAATTGTAGAGTCGCGGAGGGAAACTTCAGTGGCAACCGGAAACGGTTTGTGATCTTAATTCCAGGAAAATTTATCCAAGCATCCCGCCGATTATTGAGGCAGTAGCGCAAAAGTTTGCTGCGCGAAGGCGAAGGCATCCGCTTGAATGCGAACCGGGCCCTGAAACGGCCGGTCAATTTCCGCGATTGAAACGAGAACGAGCGATAGCAACAACGAGAGGACAAATACGTGGATGAAGTGCAGCGCGAAATTCTCGCAACCGAAAAGGTACGCGGAACCGATTACGACGATGCAGCCGATCACCAAAACCGCCCACAGAATTCCCGGGAGTTTCATCCGGCTTTCAATCTGGCGAAGCCGCCGGTGCTCGGACATCTGGCTGAGTGCGCTGAAAGCCTGCTCGTATTTTGACTCCTGAAAACTGTCGGGCACAGCAGAACTCGAAGCCGCATGATCACCATTTGAATGCGCTTGTACGAGCACATCCCACATCTGTTCCGTGACGTTGAAACTGCGAGCGCTCAACTGCTTCTGCGCCGTGGCCGGCCATTCCTCGCTCACCATCACCGCGGCGTACTCGCGGCACAAGGCACGCAGCGGTTTTGATTGTGCCGTCTCCAGTCCGCCCGCAATGCGGTACACATCGACAAGGTAGTTCGTTTCCATTTCTGTGGTGACGCGCGCGGTCTGAAAGTTAGTCCAGACGTTCCAGAGCATGAACGCGAGAATCACCGCATAGGTAGTTCCCAGCACGCTGATTTGCCAGCCAATAATGTCGTTGTGCGCTGTCCGCTGCGTCGCCGGCCATATCCGGCGCAAGACAGCCAAAAAAGCGAGAGACAGGGCGATCGTGCCCAGGACAATCAATACGGACTGCCAGATACTCAGCATCGATCGGGCCTCTGCCGGGCGGTGCGCGCGGTTCTCCTCACAAACGACAGGGCTCGCGCCGCTGGCTCGCCATCCTAGGTTGTCAGCGGAAATTCGTCAACCGCGTGCAGTTCCAGCTTTCGCTGGCTCTGATTCCACTCGACGCCCGACCGCTTGCGCGATTACGCCAACCTCGCCCATGAGCTGCGCGAACTGGTCGGGGTAGAGTGATTGCGCGCCGTCGGAAAGCGCGCGTTCGGGGTCGGGATGTACTTCGATAAGCAACCCGTCCGCGCCCGCGGCGATTGCCGCGCGTGCCATCGGAGCCACTTTGTCACGGCGCCCGGTTCCGTGCGAAGGATCGGCAAGAACCGGTAAGTGTGAGAGCTGTTTGATAACAGGAATTGCGGCGATGTCCATCGTATTGCGCATGTAGGTGTCGAACGTCCGGATGCCGCGCTCGCAGAGGACCACGTTGTAGTTCCCTCCCGCCATGATGTACTCCGCGCTCAACAACAATTCCTCGATCGTCGCGGACATTCCGCGTTTCAGCAGTACCGGCTTCGTCGTTTCGCCGAGAGCGCGGAGGAGATGATAGTTCTGCATATTGCGCGCGCCTACCTGCATCACGTCCACATATGGAAGCATGATTTCCACCTGCGATGGGTCCATCACTTCGCTGACGACGAGCAAGCCGTTATCGTCAGCGGCTCGGCGGAGCAATTCGAGGCCATTCTCGCCGAGTCCCTGGAAGGAATAAGGTGACGAACGCGGCTTGAACGCGCCTCCTCGAAGCAACTTCGCTCCGGCCTGCGCCACTCTCGCCGCTACGCTATTGATTTGCTCCTCCGACTCCACCGCGCACGGTCCGGCGGCCACCGCGATCGACGCACCGCCAACCAGCACACCGTTGCCAAGATCCACAATCGAGCCCTCCGGGCGGAAATGGCGCGAGGCAAGCTTGAACGGATGTGCGACGCGAACGACATCCTCGACGCCCGGCGCCGCAAGCAGCGCTTCGAGTTCGCTGCGATGCTCGTTGCTATTGCCGACGATGCCGATCACCGTGCGCTCCGTTCCGCGGCTCAAGTGCGCCTGGCAGCCGCATTCCTTGATCCGCGTCACAACGTGGTTCACCTGCTCTTCGGTCGCTTCCGATCCCATGATGACGATCATTGTTCGATCTCCCTATGTGCCTGAAATGTGCCTTAGTTTGCCTTCGCGCTGAAAATTTCGGCCGACACATATGAACCCAGAATGCGCAGATTCACGCTCAGCTTTTCAAGCTCGGCGATCGCTGCCGCGACTTCTGGATCGAGCGCCGAAGCCTGCAAATCCAGATAGAACCGGTATTCCCATGGACGCCCAGCAATGGGCCGGCTCTCGATTTTCATCAGATTGATGCCCCTGCGCGCGAATGGCCCGAGCGCATGAAACAGCGCGCCGGGGCGGTGGGCCGTTTGAAATACGAGCGAAAGCTTGTTGGCCGAGTCAGAAGTTTTCGATGACGGGCCGAGAAGCAGAAATCGCGTGTAGTTCTCAGGATTATCTTCCAGGTGCTCGCGTAGAATCTTGCCTCCGTGGATTTCGGCGGCGCGGCGGCTGGCGATCGCAGCCCGCGATGGATCGCCGGCGGCGATAATCGCGCGGGCACTTCCGGCCGTGTCTTCCGTAGCGATTCGTTTTAATTCCGGGTGCGCATAAAAAAATTTCTCGCACTGCGCGAGCGCCACGGGATGCGATTCGACAGTCGTAATGTTGTCCACGGTTGCTCCCGGCACTCCGATTAGGTTGTGCACGATGGGAATAATTTCTTCGGCGATGATGCTCAGCCGGCTCTCAATCAGCAGGTCAAATGTCCGATGGACCGATCCCGCCAGGCTGTTCTCAATCGGCGTGAGAATGTAGTCCGCCGCATTTTCATCAATCGAATCGAACATCGCTTCGAAGGTCGGCCGCGGGACCAGCACAATCCCGTTGCCAAGAAGCTTCACAGCGGCTTCTTCACTGAAAGCCCCTCGCTCCCCTTGAAACGCAACCCGCGCATCCGATTCGAGTTTCATTCCGCTCCTATTCACTTCAACACGCGCAACACCGCCCCAGACCGCGTGCCCGCTCATGGCTCCGCTGCCCTTCCGTAACGCCGGCGTCTCGCCGGCTCTTTTGGCTTTGCATTCCTCTCACTCGCATTCATCTCCTGAATCCGGCGCGACTCGTCCATGATCGCCCGGAAGATTCTTGTTACCGCTTCGCCGTCGAGCGGCCCGCCATTCAAATTTTTCATGCTGGCCAGGACGTTCTGCTCACGCTCGGGCGCGCAAAGCGCGAGGCCTTCCTCTTCCTTCAGCCGCGCAACTTCCACCGCAAACTCCGTACGCAGATTCAAGAGCTGCAGAAGAACGGTGTCGATTTCGTCGATTTTCTTCCGCCATTCGCTGATCGTCATAGGGCCTCCCGTTTCTGCTCTGTCAGCCGGCCACAAACCAAAAAAAAGGCCGCGTCCTCTCTGAGGTCGCGGCCCGGAATCTCGAAACTTTGTGCGGCTTTTAGCTCGTCTTGCTCGCTCCCGCCGCGCACGTCTCGCCGGCCCGCTGCCCCGTAAAGGAGTAGCGGTAGGTAAAGCCGTACGCTCGGTAATAAAATCGCATCGCAACCCTAATATACGGGATGGTCGGGATGCCGTCAAGCATGTTCGCACAACTAGTCGCGGGTAACTCTCGATTGCGCAACTAATCCGTAGTTAGCCCCGTGGCCGAGTCATTTCGCGCGCGTTTGCCTGTATTGAGGCGCCGGCGTACAATGCACGGCCTGTGCCGGATACTTCCTCCATTATCGGCCGCACGATTTCCCACTACGCTGTCCTGGAAAAACTGGGCGGCGGAGGAATGGGCGTGGTCTACAAAGCCAAAGACACGCGCCTGGGCCGAAATGTTGCCCTGAAATTCCTGCCTGACGACATTTCCCACGATCCTCAAGCGACCGAGCGGTTCCGCCGCGAAGCGCGCGCTGCCTCCGCTCTCAATCATCCCAACATCTGTACGATTTACGATATCGGAGAATTCGAGGGCCGGCCATTTCTCGCCATGGAGCTGCTCGAGGGCCGGACGCTGAAACGGCGCATTGAGGGGAAGCCCATCGAAATATCGGCGCTTCTGGAGATCGGCACTCAGATCGCCAACGGCCTCGATGCGGCGCACGCGAAGGGCATCGTGCACCGCGATATCAAGCCCGCGAATATCTTTCTCGTCGAGCGGGGGCAAGCGAAAATTCTGGATTTTGGCCTGGCGAAGCTGACCCCTGTGCACCGGCACGCCGCCGAATCGGTGGGCGCCACATCCATGCACACGCAGACAAGTGTACTCAAAGAAGAGCACCTCACCAGTCCGGGAAGCTCCATGGGCACGGTCGCCTATATGTCGCCGGAACAGGCGCGCGGTGAAGAATTGGACGCGCGCTCGGATTTGTTTTCGCTCGGCATCGTACTCTATGAAATGGCTACCGGCTCGGTCCCGTTCTCGGGCGCAACATCAGCGGTGATTTTCGACGGAATCCTGCATTCCACGCCCGCACCTGCAAAGGAATTGAATCCTCGCTTGCCCTTGGCGCTGGAAAACATTCTTGGCAAGGCGCTCGAGAAGGACCCCGACCTCCGGTGCCAGACGGCTGCTGAACTCCGCGCCGATCTGAAGCGCCTCAGCCGCGATATCGAATCGAGCCGCCGGCCCGCCGCCGAGAAAAGTGGTTCGGGTTCTGCTGCACATGCTGCAGCAGCCCAACCAAAATCCGTCGCGGTCCTCTACTTCGAAAACCAAAGCGGCTCGAAAGAGGACGAATACTTCCGCGACGGCATCACGGAAGACATCGTCACCGAGATTTCGAAAATCGCGCAGCTCCAGATATTCCCGCGTTCGGAGATGCTCGCTTTCCGCGACAAGCCGGTTACCGCGCAACAGATAGGCCAGCAGCTCGGCGCCGCCTACGTGCTCGAAGGCTCCATCCGCCGCGCCGGCAACCGCGTGCGTATCACCGCACAGCTTGTGGAAGCGGCGACAAGGCACTCCGTCTGGGCCGAGCGCTATGACCGGCAGATGGACGATGTCTTCGCCATCCAGGAGGAAATCGCGCGAAGTATCGCGCAGGCTCTGCGCATTACACTGACGCCACAGGAACAAAGGGAGATTGCTCGCAAGCCCACCGAAAACCCGCAAGCCTACGACTATTACTTGCGGGGACGAAGCTATGGTCGCCGGTGCACCCGGCCGGACTTGGAATATGCCGTGCAGATGTACGAACGTGCTATAGCGCTTGACTCGCGCTTTGCCCTGGCCCATGCCGGACTCGCCAACGTGTGCGGGCTTTTCTATGAATGGCACGAACAGAACTCAGGCTGGCTCGAAAAAGCCCTTGCCGCCTGTGAGCGCGCATTGGAGCTGGAGCCTGGGCTGGCCGAGGCGCTGGCTGCTCGCGCTCGCATCGATTGGGGACAGCGCAAATACGACGAGGCGATCCGAGACGCCCGTGCGGCACTCGAGCGCAAGCCCGACTGCGAGGGTGCCTACTGGACATTGGGCCAAGCCTTATTCGCCTCGGACCGCTGTGAGGAGATCGTCGCCTTGACGCCGCGCGGGTTGGAGCTGAGCGGCGACGACTACAACATCTACGTGCCGTTCGCACTCGCGGCAGAACGCTTGGGGCACCGGGAGTTTGCCCGCGAACTTCGCCAGCAACAAAATCGCGTCTTCGAGAGGCATCTTGAATGGGTTCCCGAGGATGCTCGCGCGCGCATATTGTTAGCCAACAACTACGCGTGGTTGGGCAGCCAGGCTGACGCGATGCGCGAGTTGCAAAGGGCAGTTGCGCTTCGCCCGAACGATTCAAACATCCTTTACAATGCCGCCTGCCTTTACGGAATCCTTCAAATGAAGGTCGAGGCGCTCAGGCTGCTTAAGAGGGTAAATGAGGTGGGCTATTCGAGGTGGGATTGGGTGGCACGGGACCCCGACTTAGCTTGCCTGCACGACGATCCTGAATTCCGCAAACTCGTCGGCCTGAGTGAACGCCCCGCGTCGTAGGAAATACTTCTTCAGCCGAAAACTCGAAGATCAGCGCCATGCACATGCCGCGATCAGAAACCGAACCTCTATCCACGTCCCCTATTCAAAGTTCGCCGTTATACTCCCTTCATGAATTCCACACTGCCATCCGTCCAACTCCCATGACAGCGCCGAGAGACTTTCGCGGCATTGCGGTTATCGGGACTGGGCTTATCGGCGGATCGTTCGGCCTTGCGGTGCGGCGCGAATTCCCTGCGGCACGCGTCGTTGGCTTCGATCGCGTCGATGTGCTGGAGCGCGCAAAAGAGCGCGGGGCGATCGCCGAAGCTGCAAGCGATGTTGTATCGGCTGTTCGCGGCGCTGACTTGGTTTACATCGCGCTGCCGATTAGGGCGACGATTGACGCGCTGCCGAAAATTGCAGCTGCGGCGGACGCGAACGCGCTCGTCACCGATACTGGCAGCACGAAAACGCTGATATTCCAGCAGGCACAGAAATATTTCCCGGGCGGCCCGCGATTTCTTGGCGGACACCCCATGGCGGGCAAGGAGAATTCGGGAATCGAGCACGCGGACGCTGATCTTTTTCGCGGGTCGCGTTATGCGCTGATTGCGTCCGAGAGCGATCCCGATCCACGCATCCAGCAATTTGCAGGGTTGCTCCGTCGTATCGGCGCAGAGCCCGTCTGGTGCGACGCGGAGACGCACGACTGGGCGGTTGGCATCGTCTCGCACCTGCCTCAGCTCGTATCGGTCGCGCTCGCGCACGTAGTCGCGGACGAGACCGACGAAACCGGCTTGCCGCTCACGCTCGCAGGGCCAGGCCTCGCGGACATGCTCCGCCTCGCCGGCAGTCCCTACGAAATCTGGCGCGACACCTGTCTCACGAACCGCGAAAACATCGCGCACGCGCTCGACCGCCTAACCCAGGCCATCGAATATCTCCGCACGCGTCTCGCTAGCAAGGACCTCGAGCAGGAATTCGACACCGCCAATGAAATCTACCGCGCGCTAAGAAACAGGCCTTTGTAACGCCGGACTTCAGACGCGACTCTCGTGTTCGAAATGCGGTCAACCGGATTGGGACCGGAAGTGCCAACAGCGGGTACCGGAGGCCGGCGAAGCCCGCTCGAGGTGCTTCTGAACTGCCCTCTTAGTCAAGGTACTTGACCGAGTTACTGCATCATTTTTTTTTGCTTTTTCTTCGTGCGACGTCCATGCGCTAACCTTCGGCTATCGTATTTGATTCGGCACGGCAACTAGGCGTCGATCGCGGATGTAGAATTGCTTGCCGCGCCAGCGAATGCGCTGCGGGAAGAAGCTCGTGAGCCATACGACGAACGCGAACGCGTCACGCACCGGCAGAAGCGCCAATTTCCTACGCAGCTCGCGATCCTGCATGCCCCACACGCCGACGGTCCGCGCCATCTCGCTACGCAACACGACGTACCCGGCCACGTAGGCCAGTGCGATGGCCCCTGAGGGCGCGAGAATCGCCGCGAGAATCGTCCACGGCAGCCCCTGTGTGAAAATCAGACCGATGTGCCCCGCCGGCCGCGAATAGCGAATGCTCAAGTTCCAGCGCACCTGATGCCGGAAGGCGTCAGCGAACGTCTCGCGCGGATAGACGATGGAGACCGGGAACGTGCTGAGCTCGATGCGATGACCTTTTCTGGCAATGCGATTCCCTAACTCAAAATCATCACAGAAATAATCGCTGAGCGCTTCGAAACCACCAATCTCCACGAGATTTTTCTTCGTCGTCGCCATGACGGCACCGAGCATGAAATCGATCTTGCCGCCCAGCCAGTTGACAAGCACGCCCGGGGCGAAATCGGTGCTGTTGCCCATCGCTTCGAGGCCGGCCGCGAATGTGCCGTCCGTGAGGCCGCGATATAGGCAAGTGACGCCGCCAACTCCCGGATCGCGAAAAGGAGCAGCAATCGCGCGCAAGAACCCGGGATCCACTCTTACATCGCTATCGGTGACGATCACAATTTCGTGGTGCGCTTCACGCACCATGCGGCACAGTTTGTTTACCTTGTCGCTCGCGCCCAGCGGCTCGGAACCAACCAGCAGACGAATCGAGCGCTGCGAAAAATCCTGGATCAGCTTCCGGATGACGGGAACCGCGGGGTCTTGCTCGTCGGATACGCAAAAAAGAATTTCAAATTCAGGGTAATCCTGGCTGCAGAAGCTCGCGTAATTCCCGTATGTCTCGCGGTCAAGACCATAAATCGGTTTCAGGATGCTGATGGGCGGGCTGAAATCCGAGGGGGCATCGGGACCGGCAGGTCGCCCGCCAAAAAATCGCCGCGCTGCGGCAATAGCGATGACGTAGTAAGCGAAGGGAGCAACCGCCACTAACATCAGGGCTGCTCGAATCACTCCCCACTCGGTCACACAATTAGCCTCGGCCCTTCCATACCATCGTCACGCCAATGCACACGAGCAGAACGCCGAGCCAGCGCTGCCGCGTCACTTTTTCTCCGAGGAAGAGCGCGCCGCCGTAGGCGCCGACCACATAGCTGAGCGCCGTAACCGGGACCACGAAGCTGACGTTTTCCAGCGAGAGCATCCCCAGCAGCGAGAAAAATCCCGCTGCCATCAAAAGCAGCGCAATCCACATCCATCCAACGCGCATCGCGCGCCCAAACACATTGAGCAACGCCGGGGGCCGGAAATCATGGACTTCCCCGATCGTTTTCATCGCTCGGGTGAGGCAGATTTCGCCCCCCGTACCTATCACCACGATTCCAAATATTAAGATGATTTCTGTAATCATCAACCGTGCTCCAGGGTGGTGGGCTGCATGGAGGACTCCGCTGTGCCCTGCGTAGTGCGTGGCGGAGTGTGGCCTACGATCAGCACGCCGCAGCAGATCACCAGGATGCCCGCCCAGCGCAACGGCGTAATCACTTCGCCGAGCGCAAAATGGCCAAGGAGCGCGACGACTCCGTATGAGAATGAGGAAGCCGGCTGCACGAAGCTGTAATCGGCCCAGGAGAGCACCAGCGTGTAGGCGATGAAAAATCCAATGAGGGAGACGATTCCAAGCCCGATCATTCCAGAAGTGAAGATCCCCACGAAAAGATGAGCCAGTTCAGCGGGTGACCAATTGGGGATTTCGCCGAGGTCTTTCATACCCTTGCTCAGCAGAACATCGCCCAAGGGCCCGAAAATGACCATGATCAAAAGGAGGAAAAAGGTTTTGAGGTGCAGCCCCGACCCGGGCGTCATGCGCTCGTGGATTCGCTCGCTACTCCGACCGAACTTCGCTGCTCCGGCACGTTCACAAGGACTTTCTTCTGCACGCCCTTCTTCGCCACTCGTTTACGGTCGGCGCGAAGCTTCATGAAATCCACGGCTTCGTGGAAGAGGCGCTTGCGCTCGTGCGAATC
>Ga0209625_1000211_pt1 | contig 14656 bp, 13 predicted proteins | sample JacPin_JW_Ref_M2_FD_187960 | JGI IMG/M metagenome (GOLD analysis project Ga0209625, IMG submission 187960) | Forest soil microbial communities from Algoma, Ontario, Canada - Jack Pine, Ontario site 1_JW_Ref_M2 (SPAdes) (version 2) | ecosystem: Environmental > Terrestrial > Soil > Boreal...
AGTGCCGCGCGAGCGATCGCACCGCATCTTTTGACGGATACGATTGTTATCAGCCTTCAAAATGGCGTGGATAATGTCGCTCGAATCCGCGCCGCATCCGGGATCGACGCGCTACCTGCAGTTGTGTACGTTGCCGCCGCGCTGCCCGAACCTGGACACGTGAAGCACTCTGGACGCGGAGAGTGGATCGTCGGCGAATATGCCGGCGCGGCAGCTCCGTCCGCCGGTGCAAAGAGCAGGCCGGAACTTGTGGCTGAAATGTGCGCCGCTGCGGGGATTCCCTGCCGCGTCTCGGAGAATATCGAAGCGGACCAGTGGACAAAAATGGTGATGAACTGCGCCGGAAATGCTGTGACCGCGATCGCGCAGACTAGTTTCGCTCACGCGGCGCGCAATCTCGATACGCGCGAGGTGATGCGCATGGTGATCAACGAATGTGTCGCGGTGGCGCGAGCAGCCGGTGTCGGACTGCCCGACGTGGATTGGACCGAGAAGGGATTGAAGAATGCGGAAACGCTCGGCGAAGCTACCTCATCGACGGCGCAGGATATTGCGCGCGGTAAACCGACGGAAATTGATTCGCTGAATGGCTACATCGTGCGGCGCGGCAAAGACCTGGGCATACCAACGCCGGTTAATATGACGCTATTCGCGCTCATCAAGCTGATCGAAGAAAGTTCTGCAAAAAGCGCTGGCCGCGCAGGAAGTGCTAGCTAGGTTCTGTTGCGCTGTGAGTGCAAACTCGTGAGTTATTGATCGTTGGGATTGCGGAAGCGGAACGGAATGTGCACCACCATCTCAACATCAATCGGAACACCGTCACGCGTGCCCGGGCGGAATTTCCAGCGAGCCAGCGCTTCCATTGAGTACTTATCGAGTTGCGGATCGAGCTTTCGCACCAATTGTATGTTATCGACAGAGCCGTCCTTGCGGACAATCGCGTACAGGACTACTTCGCCGTCCACATGCTGCTCGATAATCGACTGCGGATATTTTGGGTCCACTTTGTCGAGTGGCGCTGGGCCTGAGAACGTACCGGCGGGCCGATATCCGGGACTGTCACCTTCGTCGAGTTGAGCGCAATTCAAAATCCAGCTTCCTGTGATGCTCGTGAGATTCGGCATGTTGACGTGCACTGGATAGATCTCTTTGCCCGATAGTATTTTTTCCGGCGGCAGACTCGGGTCGAGATGAGTTACATCAATCGGCGCTCGATGAGAAGATCGCGGCGGCTCGGATGATGGCGCCAGTTTTAGGTTCAATTTTCCGGCAGGACGCGAACCCGCGGAACCGATACCACCGGCACCGCCTGCGCCATTATTCGCGCCCCCGGTGATACTGATCGCTGCCGGCAACGAATTTGCATTCGCTTTGCCTCCGCCTCCGCTGCCGCGAGTTGCACCGCCCGCGCCATTTGTTCCGCCCGCCGCGTCCGGGTGCCCGCCTGTGCCACCATTGCCGGCTGCACCGTGCTCCGCGCCACCGGGGACGCCAGGCTGCTTTCCGTCGGGCGAGATCGCAATCCGTGCCGCCGAATTTCCTGCCGGGACGCTCACCTCCGCAGCAGGAGGGGTGGGCGCGGCTGAAAGCGCGATCACGCGGTGCAAATCCGAGTCTCCTGACGTCGCCGCGCCGACTTCGGGCGCGGCGCCGGCATCTTGATTCGACGGGCGCGCATTCGACGGCGTTGCAGCGGTTGCCATCGGACTAATCGGCATCCGAGGTTGGTCGTTCACAAGGGGAGTTGCGGCGACGTTAAAGGGGCCCGAGATCTTCTCGTTGTTTGCAATTTCCGGCGCGGCAACATCGTGCGCGGCGCGCTGCCGAACGCGGGGCGCGGCTGTGGGAGCGGAAAATTGTATTTGAGGTTTTACAGGAGCGGGCGCGGCCCATTGAACCATGTTCGGCATCGGAGTGTCGATTTTTGGAGCAGCTGCCGGCGCGTTCGGCTGGATCAAGGTTTGGCGCGGATGCGTTACTTTCACGGGTATCGAGAGAATCGTTTGGCGCGGATGGTAAGCATCGGCCCCAAGCTGAGGCAGCGGCTTGGCCGGGTCGCCGGGCGGGCTTGGTTTCGATGGCGGACCGGGCAGCGAGATGGGAGGCAGATCTTGCGCCGGCAGATATGTCAGCTCGATGTGCACGGGAGCAAGATTATGCTGCGTCGCTGGTAGAAAACCCCAGATAGGAAGAATGAAAAGAAGGACAACTACAACGTGCCATAACGATGATGCCGTAAAGGCCCAGCCGGACAGCTTCCCCCGCACCCATTCCACCCGAAACGCGGAATTACCGGCGTCTTCGCCTTGTTTGGGCGCGCGCGGTCCGGTGAAAAAATCGCGCACGCTGGTGAGAAATTCGCGCCAGGGAGATTCCCAGTCAACTCCAAGATCAAGCCTGGGAAGGCGAGAATGCGGCGAGAGTTCGATCAGCTCGATGTCTTGCTCGAGCGCGCGTCCCGTTAATGTTGGCATTTTCCCGGTCATTATACCTGCGAAATAAAATGCGCCTGCGGAAATCCTAAACCAAGCCGGGGTGCAAGTGAGATGCGCCGGGCTATGCTGCGGCTGCCAGCCGATAAAAACTTAATGCTGCGTCGCCCTGTTCGAGGATCCTGGAGCATTCAAGCCGATCGAAACGCTCCGGCAGTTCCATCGAGTTGCGATGTTCCACGATCACCAGTCCACGGGGTGCTATCAGATGAGAAGCGTCGAGAAAATCGAGAACGCGGACATAATCATCTCCGTTTTCGTATGGCGGGTCGAGAAAAACAAAATCGGCCGCCAGACGCCGCGCCGACAGGTTTTCAAGCCCTCGCACAGCGTCTGCTTCGATCACCTCCGCGCCGTCCCGAATCCCAAGGGATTCGAGATTCTGCCGGATGAGTCGAATTCCCGCTGCGTGCGATTCGATGAAAATCGCTTCGCGCGCGCCTCGGCTGAGAGCCTCAATGCCGATAGCGCCGGTTCCCGCGAAAAGGTCAACGAAAAGCGACTCTTCAACCAATGCACCGAGAACATTAAAGAGGGTTTCGCGTAGGCGGTCGCTTGTCGGGCGCAGACGCAGTTTTCCCGCCCTCTTTAATACCCGGCTCCGATATTTACCGGCGATTATGCGCATGATCGCTTTTAAGACGAGCTTGAACCTTGCGCCTATCCGACCGCCGCGAGCTGATACCGCTTTTGCCACGCTGGGCTCACGGATTCTACTTTGGCAACAATTTCCTTTGCCGCAGCCGGCACTTCTGCAATCGCGAAGGCCTCGCGTCGCGCGAGCTCCAAAATCTCGTGATCGCGCAATGGCTGAGCCACCGAGAACGCAGCGTCGCCGTGCTGCCGTGTCCCGAAAAATTCGCCCGGACCTCGCTGTTTCAGGTCGCGCTCTGCGATTTCGAACCCGTTGGACGTTGCGATCATCGCTTCAATCCGGTCGCGCGCCTCGCCGGTAATTGATTTCGGCGCAACGAGAATGCAGTACGATTTTTCCGCGCCTCGGCCAATTCGTCCGCGTAGTTGATGCAGCTGTGCGAGCCCAAAACGGTCGGCGTGCTCGATCACCATCATCGTCGCGTTCGGCACGTCAACACCAACTTCGATCACGGTTGTAGCCACAAGAATTTGCAGGTCCCCGCGACGAAAATCGTCCATCACCGCATCTTTTTCCTCATTCTTCATCCGGCCGTGTAGCAGGCCCACTCGAATTCCCGGAAAGACGTTTCTGGCGAGCCTTTCATACTCGGCTGTTGCCGCCTTCAATTCCTGTTTCGATTCTTCAATCACCGGGTAGAGAACGAAACCTTGCCGTCCCCGCAAGACTTCGCGCCGCATGAATTCCCACACGCCTTTCAGGGACGCTTCGTCGCTCCAGCGCGTTTCGACCGGCGTGCGGCCCGGCGGCATCTCGTCAACCACGGAAAGATCGAGGTCGCCGTACAGAGTCAAGGCGAGGGTGCGAGGAATCGGAGTGGCTGTCATCACCAACACGTGCGGCGACACACCTTTCTCGATCAGCTGCTTGCGCTGTAGCACGCCAAAGCGGTGCTGTTCGTCCACGATTACGAGACCGAGCCGCTTGAATATCACGGGATTTTCGATCAGCGCGTGCGTACCGACGACGAACTGCGCTGTGCCGCTTTCCACGCGTGCAAGGGCTTCGCTTCTTTCGAGCCGCTTCTGGCCGCTAACGAGCAATTCGACCTGGTATCTCGCTGCCGCGCGCGCCGTTTCGCCTGGCGCGGATTCAGTGCGGTGAAACAGGCGGCGCGCAGAAAGATAGTGCTGAGCGGCGAGAATTTCCGTTGGCGCCATCAACGCTACTTGATAACCGTTCTCGATCGCGATCGTGGCAGCCTCAAATGCAACAATCGTCTTACCGCTTCCGACATCGCCTTCCAGCAACCGATGCATCGGATAAGGCTGTTCCAGATCGGCAGCGATTTCGGCTAGCACACGCTTCTGCGCGGCCGTCGGCTTGAAAGGCAGGATTCGTTTCAATGCCTCGCGGATTTTGTCTTCGCGCACTCGCATCGCGATCCCGGTGCGGCGGTGTTCCTGCTGGCGGCGTAATGCGAGCGCGAGTTGATAGTAGAAAAACTCCTCAAAAATGAGACGAATCTGCGCCGGGCTGCGCCAGCTGTTGAGCAGTTCCAGATTTTCATTCTTCGGTGGGAAGTGCGCGTAAACCAGAGCTTCGCGGCGCGTGGGAAATTTGTAGCGTTCGCGAATTGTGGTGGGCAGTGGATCCGGAATATTGCCATCGAAATCGTTCAGCACTGAATAAATGATCCGTCGCAGCATTCGCGAGCTGATTGCGCCGATGGCTTCGTAAATGGGAACGATCCGTCCCACCTCGGTAGAATCCGCCGGCGCTCCGTCTGCGCTTCCAATGAGTTCGATCTGCGGGTTCACCATTTCAAGACGGCCCGGTCTATACGGATCGGCGTCCACCTTTCCGTGCATCACGAGCCGCTGGCCCTGCTTGAATTTGCCTTCGAGGTACGAGCCATGAAAAAAGCGCGCATAGAGCGTTCCAGAACCGTCGCGCACGGCGATGTGAAACACGCCGCCGCGCCCGCGCGCAAACCGAATCGTGCCGCCAGCGTTTGCCACCTCGACCAGAATCGTGTGCGGCTGTCCGGGAATAATTTCGGCGATCGGCGTAAATCGAATGCGATCCTCATAACGAAACGGCAGGTAAGCGAGCAGGTCTGCCACAGTGAAAATTCCGCGCTCTTCCAGTAAGGCAGCGCGCTGCGGTCCCACGCCGCGCAGGTATTTCACCGGATTAGAGAGCATGACGGTCATGGGAAGTGAGCAGCGCGAGGCTTATGCACTCTGCCCAACAGCGTGACTGACGTTTATACATTGCTTGTAGTCAAAGAATGAAATCGAATAATGTCGGAGGGGGAGGGGCTGCCGGTGGTCGGGCGGCAACCCCTTTTGCGGCAGAGAGAGAAGAGTTACCTCGGGGAAAAATCCTTGAAGAGCTTTTCGACGGCCTTATTGATTTTTTCCATGTTCTTTAAATGCCTCTTGCAGCCGTGAGTCCATGCCCGGGTTCCCTCGATCACGGTGGATTACGATAGCCGCAAGCGGCGCTGGGCTACTATCAGGCCGAATTGGTAGATTGAATAGGAAGAACGCCTTAGGGCGATCCTTTCGGGCTACGGAGCCGGTGTACGGGGCTTTAGGATTTGCGCCAGCAGAAATCCGACCTCAGTGGGCTGTAGCGACCCGATTTTTTTATTCGTAATTAATTCATTATCTATATGGCGTACAGGAACAATTCTACCGCTCGTCGGAAGGGGCTGACGCGGTACCAGCAACCCTCCAACGCGTTTCTCCCCACCTGTGACCTCGGAACTTGACTTCCCAACATTTTGAGACCGAGGCCGCTGGCTATTGTCTCGGCTTTGGCGAACGACTCCCCGTGGTCTCGCGGCCGAGTGGCGCAATGCGTGCATTATTCACGCCGCGTATCGCTTCGAATTCCCGTAACTGGTGGGCTGCATTTTCGGGACACTTAGTAACCCACTTTGTTACAACACGATGCGACATAGTCGCATCGAACAGAGAGGCAGCACTGTGGGTCAGCTGTCCGATAGTGGGAAATCCGCGTTCACGGATGCTCACCAACGGCCACTCAGGCCGTCTATGCATCCGGAACCCGCAGAAAGGGCAGAGGCCGGCGCAATCGACGTTCGCCGCGCTGATCCGAGCGGTCAGCAGACTGTCGATCCGAAAACGGCCGTCAAAACCATGGGGATCAGCGTCGCACTCGACGGAGATGCGCGCCAGGCAGCGGCAGCGAAGCTTGCGGAAGAGCAGGCTCTCGTACGGAATGCGCAGGCGGGCGACCGTCTGGCATTCGAGGAGTTGGTGCATCGCTATGACCGAGAGGTCTTGCGCCTGGCCCTCAATTTGGTTCATCGTTCCGAAGATGCCCGGGACATCTACCAGGAAAGCTTCATGCGGGTTTACAAGAATTTGCACCGGTTCCGTTTTGAGTGCAGCTTCTATACCTGGCTGTACCGGATCGTGACTAATGTGGCGCTTGATCACTTGCGCCGCCGAACAAGCCGCCGCGAGGATCAAGCGCCCGTACCGGATGAAGCAGAAGGTGGCACCAGAGATTTCTTTGATCGCCAGCCCGAAGTCAGGGCGGCAGCTAATCCGGAGCGCAGCCTGCTGGGACAGGAACTTGGACAACATATTTCCGCTGCGTTGAAGAGGCTCTCGCCGCGCGAGCGCATGGTCTTCGAGATGAAGCACTATCAAGGCTTGAAACTGAGGGCGATTGGAGACATGCTCGGCACCTCGGAAGAAACGGTAAAGAATTCGCTGTTCCGGGCGACGCGGAAATTGCGCGCGAGCCTGGACTGCATGCGGTAACCAGTGAGATTCGACGGGACGGAGAGAATGCAGCAGGAACACAAAGACGATATATTGAACTTGGTGTGCGAAGAGTTTGATTCGCGCCTCGTGCTTCTTGCGGCTGGCGAATTGACCCCAGACGACGAAGCGGATGTAACGGACCACCTGAGGCACTGCCCGCGCTGCTCCGGAGTGCTGGAAAGAGAGCGCGAGTTGGTCGAGTGTTTTGCGGCGAGCCGCATCGAACCGGACGCGGCCCTGCTTGCGAGCTGCCGGTCCGGTCTTGAAGATGCGCTCGATCGCCAGGAAGAGCGCAGTTGGCTGCGTCGCATCGCGAACATGTTTCTCCCCGCAGGCGGACTTGCTCCGCGGCCGGCGTGGAGCGCTGCGCTGCTCGTGCTGGTGGGATTTTCCGTTGGGATACTTGGTCCACGCTTTTTTCAGCGGCCGGCGTCAGGCTCGGGCGATTCAAATTCAATGGCGTCCAGCGACGCAGCTGGTTCTGCCGATTTCGTAGCGCAGCCTTTCAGCAACGGTGCGAACGGAACAGCCCCGATTGATCTGCACAGCGCGCAGGTGGCCGGTATTAGCGTGATGCCTTCGGGCGCTGGCGAGCCCCCACAGGTGGAGTTACACATGCGCACTCAACAGCCTTTTCGAGTGCAGGGAACGGTCAACAACGACAACGTAAAAAGTGTGCTCCTGAATATCCTCCGGAATAACGACCGCTTCGATCCCGACGTGCGTCTCGATGCCGTAGATCTTCTCCGCGCAAAGAACGATGATCCCGAAGTGCGAAATGTCCTCTGCCACGCGGTGCACACCGATCCAAACGCGGCAGTCCGATTAAAAGCTCTCGAAGCGCTCGACGGCGCTGAGCCGCAAGATTTGGTACGGCAAACGCTTCTTGATGCGCTCGTGGACGATCGTAATCCTGGCGTTCGCGTCGAAGCGATCAATGCGCTGCGTAGCATGGCTGCGCAGGGCAAAGTGGTTTCCGATGACCACCTGCTCGCCGTGCTACGCGATCGCATGCACAAAGATCCCAATACGTACATTCGGCTCCAGAGCGCGGCTGCAATTCGCGACCTCGGGCCGCGCGAGAAATTCTAGGTCATGCGCTTTCACATGCCGGGCTCTCATCGCTCGCGGCCTTGGAATATCATCTTGAATGGCTTGATTTGCGCTCTTCCGCTTTTTTCCCCGCATACAGGCATCGCTCGCGACAGCCAGCCAGGCAGCCCTGCAAAGTCCGGCCCACGCGTCACCTCACAATTGAATGGTTCTGTTCCTACGAAGAAGGGCCAGCGCCTTCGTCTTGTGATCGATCTTGGCAACGTGGTTGTTCACACGCAACAGACCAACCAGGTTGATTACCGGGTCCGTCTCGAAGCGGACTCCTCGCAAAAAGACGCAAAGATGCTCCTGAAGAGCTTCTCGATGAACGCCCGCCAGACCGTCGAGGGGGTTTACCTCCGCGGGCAAACTGCGGGTTGCCAATGTCGCGGTCGCCTTTGGGTCACCGTGGAAGTAAACGTTCCGAAGAACTACAACATCGAACTTTCCACCGGCGGTGGAAACATCGAAACCGAGGACATTAACGGACGGCTCGGAATTTCGACGGCGGGCGGCAATATCCTCGCAGGAAATGTGGGTGGCCCGGCCCGCTTGAGTACCGATGGCGGACACATCACGGTGAAAAACGTCGCTGGCGATCTCGTGGCGTCAACTGGAGGCGGGCACATCACCACCGGATCAATCGCTGGCAACGCCACGCTGCACACGGTTGGTGGACACATCCGCGTAGCATCGGTTGAGAATCTCGCCCGGCTCGACACTGGCGGCGGCAATGTAACGCTTGAGCATTCGGGCGGCGAACTCGTCGCTTCAACCGGTGGAGGTCAGATTGACGTCGGGGAAGCGGCGGGGCTGGTGAAAGCAAAAACCGCCGGCGGCGGCATTCGAGTGGTACGCGTATCGGGACCGACGAATCTTGAAACGGGCGGCGGAAGCATCTACCTCACGGAAGTAGATGGCGCGGTGAAAGCTTCGACGGAAGCAGGAGGAATTACGGCCTGGTTCGTGTCGTCCGCCAAACCCGGCACTTGTGACTTTCAGTCGAGCGACGGCGACATTATCGTGTATCTACCCCGTAAATTCCCAATCACAATTGACGCGCAGATTCAGGATGGCGATGATCACAGAGTCATATTCGACCCTGCATTCCCCGTGAAAATCACTTACGACGACGCGTCGAACGGTACTCGCCGGCTTCGTGCAGCAGGTGAATTGAATGGTGGCGGCGAAGTCTTGCGATTGCGAACCGTGGCGGGAAATATCCGCTTAATGCTTAGCGACACGGATAAACAACTCGTGATGTACAAACAGCAGATGGAGCAGCTGGAACAGAGTCTGCAGATGCAGATGCGCTTGCTCGAGCAATCGATGGCGGCTGACCATCGGCCCTGAAGAGCGCTCGGTATTCGTTTTCTGGCAGTTGACGGAATAGCAGTCGAGGGGGCGTACCGTGAATAAAAAAATGCGGGAAACTCGGCTCTGGGTCCATACTCTGCGGCTTCTCAAGGCTGCAGGCTGCGCTGTGTTGTTGCTGCTTTGTGGCATCGGAGTTTTCGCGCCACCTGGCTTCGCCTCTGTTTCCAACCGCCAGACTTTTGAGCAAAGCTATCCACTCGCGCCGGGCGGCAGCTTTCTCCTCGAGAATGTGAACGGTTCCGTGCAGGTGGAGGGTTGGGATCGCGACGAAGTTGAAGTGGAAGCAGTCAAGACCACGGACGCGGATGGCCAGGATCTAGAACGCGTCAAGATCGATGTTGATAGCGAGCCTGGCCAGGTTTCCGTCCACACGCGGTATCCAAAAGGCGAGGGCGTGGAAGTCGCCGTCGAGTATCACGTTCACGTTCCATATTGCGTGCTTCTCGGCAGCATCGGCACTGTTAACGGCAGTGTGCTCGTGCGCGGCGTGAACGGAGGAGGAGACCTGCGCTCGGTTAATGGAAATGTCGAAGTCCTTAACAGCGCCGGCCGTTTCAGCGCGAAAACGACCAATGGAGATTTGCGCCTCGAATTGCGCCAGGTCCTCGACGGCGCTCCGATGAATCTCGAAACTGTAAACGGCTCCGTCGTGCTCGGCTTGCCGTCCGATGCGAAAGCGAATCTAAAAGTGTTGAGCATGAACGGTGAGTTCCATTCTGAGTTGCCGATGACGTCGACCATCAGCGAATCAACGGCGCGTGCGTTTCGCGGAAAGCTTGGCACAGGCGGCGGCGAAATTTCTGTGCGCACCATCAATGGCGGCGTTCGGCTGATTCTTCAGCGGCCGGGCGTCTGATCACCGGACGCGGAGCCATTTCGCCGTGTAAGCTGCGCGCATCTCTGTCTTCTTCAAGCCGGGGCGTAATTCTCAAATCGGAGGATGAAACCCATGAGGCAATTTACTTACCCAGGGCTCACAGCCGCTGGGGTTCTTTTGATCATCCTGGGGGCTACCCAGGCCGCACAGACCATAGCTAGCCAGCCGCAACAGCAAGTTTCACAACCCCAGCAAGCTACCTCCCATGACGTGCAGTCCAGGTCCGACGAAAAATGTCAGGATCTGGACCGCTGCATGAAACAAATCGAAGCTCAGGTCCGTACTATCGAGAAAGAGATCGAAGCCACGCTCCCAGAGGTGGAGCGCGCAGCCAAGGAGGTGGAGATGAGTTCGCCCGAACTGAGCAGACTGAGCGGCCTCTCCGCCAAGTTGCAAGCCAAGCGGGATGAACTCGCGTCGCGCGCGGGAGACTTAAGCGCGCAAGCCGAAGCGTTTGCTCAGCAAGTCCAACAGGACGCCCAAGACAGAGTTCAGGAAAACACCGATCGCGTCTTCAGCATGTCGCCCGGCATTGTGGTGTCCTCTGCCGACGAAGGCGGCTGGCTGGGAGTCGAGATCGGTGAAGTTACCGCCGAAAAAGCTAAAGACTTGAAACTTCCCGCCGTGCGTGGCGTCGTCGTGGACGATGTGGAGCCCGATAGCCCCGCTGCGAAAGCCGGCATAAAAGAAAAAGACGTCATCACACAGTATGACGGACAGCCAGTCGAAGGCACGGTGCAGTTCCGCCGCCTCATCCGCGAAACGCCGCCTGGCCGATCCGTCACGCTGGAGATTTCACGCGGCGGCTCGACGCAAAATATTTCCGTCGTGCTAGGGGACCGCTCCGATGTGTCCGTAAGAAAGATGAAGGGAAAGATGCGCAACTTCGGCGGAGCGTATTCGTTCTCGATGCCGAACGTGGAGGAGTGGCCTGATATTCCAGACGTCATGGACGCGCGGACTCCCATTCTCGGAATCAACGCGGAAGATCTCACCGGTCAGCTGGGTTCCTATTTTGGTGCGCCCAACAATGCTGGCGTGCTCGTCCGCGAAGTCCGTCCCGGGACGCCCGCCGAAAAGGCAGGCCTGAAGGCCGGTGACGTGATCATTAAGATCGAAGGTAAAGAGGTTCGCACGCTCGTTGACCTGCGCGCGCAACTCCGAGAGAAGAGCAACCAAACTTCGGTAAGCATGGGTGTCCTCCGTAAAGGATCGGAAATCGCGGTCACAGTTCCAATCGAAAAATCGCGCCCGATGGAGCAGATGCATTCCGTCCATCGCGCTCAGCTATAACTGTTCGTATAGGCCTGCTGAAAAGGCCCGGGAATCTCACCGGGCCTTTTGCCTTCGCGCGTCTTCGCCTGACAGCTCTTCGGGCTTCCCCGAGATAGCTGCGCTGTGCGGTTCGGTTTTGCCACCGATACCTACGACCCGGACGGCGAGCCGCTCGGGCTCACGCAGTTCGGGCGGCTTACGATTTCCCTTCCAGCACGACGAGCGGCTGATACGTGCGAGGAACTACGGGCTCGGCAATCGCGATCAGTTGCCCTTGTTGATTGAACACACGCAATCGCGCGGGCTTCCACTCACCTGAATCCAATTGCGCCGGCGCGCCCTGTGCGACCGTCGTATAGCCCGGCTGAATTTGCGCGAGCGACAAATTGAATTTCGCTCCATGCTGCACTCGCTTCTCAACAATCGGCAGCACGGTCGCTCGCGGCAGCTCCGGCAACATGCCTTCGAGCTTGATTACCCGCTCTGCGATGCGTCCGGCTTTCGCGTCCTGTTCCAACTCCGCCAGCGATGTTGCCTGATCCAGCGTGAACTCGCCGACTGCCGTGCGCGAAATCTCAGCAAGATGCGCACCCGCGCCCTGCAGCTTACCTAGATCGTGAGCGAGCGAACGTATGTACGTGCCGGCACCGCATTCCACCACAAAGCGAGCTACCGAGCCTTCGACACTCGTGAGCCGAAATTCGAAGACTTCCACGCTTACCGGTTCCAAGTTTACCGGCTTGTGTTTTCGGGCCAGCTCATGCGCCGGGCGCCCGTGAATTTTCTTAGCGGAAAACGCGGGAGGAGTCTGCTGTATGCTTCCGACAAATTGCGCCGCCAAAGCCGCGATCTTTTCCGCATCGAGCGTTGGCGCTGAATCCGCGCCGAGCGGCTCGCCATCCGCGTCGTAGGTATCAGTGGCAAAGCCGAACCGCACCGCACAGCTATACCGCTTGCGCCGGCCGGCGTAGAAGCGTGCGAGCCGCGTCGCTCGTCCGAGGGCGAGAACCAGCACACCGGTTGCGAGCGGGTCGAGCGTGCCCAGATGCCCGATTTGCCGGAATCCGACGAGACGTCGCACGGATTCCACGATATCGTGCGAGGTTTTTCCGCGAGGCTTGTCAACGACAAGAATGCCGTCGATGGCAGGAGGCTGTGGCTTCCGGGGCATACTCTTCGGCTATTTCCCCGGACTTTTCACGTTTCGCAGCAGTTGATCGATGCGGTCGCCAATCTCTTCGGACTGATCGAGTATAAACAGCACTTCCGGAGCGCGGCGGAGTTGCAACCGCTCCACAAGTTCGTGGCGCACGTAACCTTTAGCAGCCTGCAATCCAGCGAGCGTGCTCGCGCGCTCGGCTTCGTCTTCATCCGCCAGGCTCACATAAACGCGCACGGTTCTCAGATCGGGCGTCACACGCACTTCCGTGATCGTCACCGTTCCCGCGAGCCGCGGATCTTTCAGTTCACCCGCGAGCATCAGGCTCACTTCATTCCGGATCTCTTCGGCGATCCGCTCGACGCGGTGCCCCCCGGTGCGATTTCCGCCGACCGTCATTCTCCATCCTCAAAATATTCGATGTCCCGCGACACCAGGTCGCGCCCCAAAATCCGCTCGGATTCCGACGCAATCGCCTCTAGGGATTCCTCTAGGAATTTGCCGTCGCCTGAAATGCTCACCACTCCCACGCGAGATCGCTGCCACAACTCTTGATGCTCGAGCTCCGCCACCGCCACATTAAAATGCGCGCGCAGCCGGTCTTTGAGGCTTCGCAGTACCTGACGCTTGTCCTTGAGGGACTGTGCATCGGGGATATGAATTTCCAGGGTGAGAAGGCCGATCGGCATATCCGCGCTCGTATCAGAGAACAGCAACGGATGGTTCGAAATTAACTAACTAGTTTCGCCTGGCTTCCGCGCTTTCCTGCGGCCGCCCGCGATCTCCGACGTTGACGAACTCCGGAGCGACGGTCTTCTCGATCTTGAAGCACTCGAGAATGTCGCCTACTTTCACGTCGCTAAAATTCGAAACGCCGACGCCGCACTCGAATCCGGCGCGCACTTCGTTCGCATCATCCTTGAAACGGCGCAGCGAACTGATTCTGCCCGTGTAGATCACCACGTTGTCGCGCAGCACGCGGACTTCCGCGTCGCGCTTTAGGATGCCATCTTGCACCGAACAGCCGGCGATCATTCCGACGCCCTTCACCCGGAACGTGTTGCGCACTTCCGCGCGGCCCAGATAGGTTTCCTTAATGACGGGCGCGAGCAGACCGGCGACAGCCTTCTTCAGTTCATCCAGCAGCTCGTAAATAATCGTGTGCAGCCGGATGTCTACGCCTTCGCGCTGCGCCAGTTCGGCCGCTTTTCTTTCCGGACGCACGTTGAATCCGACAACAATCGCGTTTGAAGCCGAAGCCAGGAGCACATCCGTCTCGCTAATCGCCCCGACGCTCGCTTGGATCACTTTCAGTTTCACCTGATCGTTCGAAAGTTTCGGCAACATGTCATTCAGCACTTCCACCGACCCTTGCACGTCCGCCTTCAACACCACCAACTTCGAGGGCCTGTTCATCCCGTCGGGCTGGACCGGGAGCTACCCCGGCCTCGGCAGCACCCCGATGACCTCCGCCGACAACACCTTTCCGCAAGGCACGATTGGGACCCAGTACCAGATCACAGATGACTTCTCCAAGACGAAAGGGCCACACGAACTCAAGTTTGGAATTAACTTCCGTCGGGATCTGGTGAGTGACTACACGACGGGTGTCAATACCAGCGGGACTTTCAGCATCAATTCCATGAGTGAGTTCGTGAACGGCGTCAGTAACGGCAACTCCGACCTTAGCCAGACGTTTAGGAACATTGACCAGGTCCGGATCAAGTTGTACAGCATGGGCCTTTACGCGCAGGACCAGTGGAAAGCAACCAGCAAGCTGGCCTTCACCGGCGCAATTCGTGTTGATCGCAATGCCAATCCTACGTGCGGGCAAAACTGCTTCACGCGCTTCAATGGCCGATTTGCAACGCTCAGTCACGACCCGAACCAACCCTATAACGCGATCATCGACACCGGACTGGGCAGCGCGCTGCCGGACATTCAGCCTCTGGTGATTTCACCGCGTCTCGGACTGGCCTA